>SXGQ01644795.1_pt1 | contig 57814 bp, 55 predicted proteins | sample 3178371 | NCBI WGS metagenome assembly SXGQ01 (sample SAMN11356859, study PRJNA531348) | freshwater metagenome | isolation source: freshwater sample F1-20 | place: China: Fuxian Lake, Yuxi | collected 2017-12-25
CAGGGTGAGCCTTTTCAATTTCGTCAAACAACACCACGCTGAACGGCTTGCGACGTACAGCCTCAGTCAGTTGTCCACCTTCTTCGTAGCCAACATATCCAGGGGGTGAACCGACCAAACGACTGACAGTGTGCTTCTCCATGTACTCCGACATGTCAAGCGTGATCAATGACTTTTCGTCACCAAATAAAAACTCACTCAGTGTCTTAGCTAGTTCTGTTTTACCTACACCTGTTGGTCCGAGGAAAATGAACGATCCACTCGGACGCTTTGGATCCTTGAGACCCGCACGCGTACGACGAATACTTTGCGACACGGCCTTGATGGCGTTTTCTTGACCGATGATCCGCTTATGTAGTTCACCTTCCATATTGAGAAGCTTCTGGGTTTCGGCTTCAGTCAACTTGTAGACAGGAATACCAGTCCAAATGCTGAGCACTTCGGCGATGCACTCTTCGTCGACTTCATCAAACAGGTCAACACCACTGGCCTTGATTTCGGCTTCTTTTGTTGCCTTTTCAGCCTGGATGCTCTTCTCTTCGTCACGCAGACGACTGGCCTCTTCGTAGTTCTGATCTTCAACTGCCTTCTTCTTCGCTTCTTGAACTTCAGTCAGTCGCGTCTCCATCTCTTTGAGATCAGGAGGAGTCTGCATGCGCTTAATACGCAAACGACTTCCAGCCTCGTCAATCAGGTCAATGGCCTTATCAGGAAGATGACGGTCAGCGATATAGCGATCGGCCAAGTTGGCTGCAGCGACTAAAGCCTGATCGGTGATCGTGACACGGTGATGCGATTCGTATTTGTCGCGCACGCCACGAAGAATCTCAATGGTGTGTGCAACCGATGGCTCATCAACTTTCACCGGCTGGAAACGGCGCTCAAGAGCGGCATCTTTTTCAAGATGCTTGCGGTATTCATCAAGCGTCGTCGCACCAATGGTCTGCAGTTCACCACGAGCCAACATCGGCTTCAGAATGCTGGCCGCGTCAATGGCGCCTTCAGCAGCACCGGCACCAACCAATGTGTGGATCTCGTCAATGAACAAAATGATGTCGCCGCGAGTCTTGATCTCTTTGAGAACTTTCTTCAAACGCTCTTCAAAGTCACCGCGGTAACGACTACCAGCGACGAGCGAACCGAGGTCAAGTGTGTACAGCTGCTTGTTGCGCAAAGTCTCAGGCACATCATTGTTGACAATCTTTTGGGCAAGACCTTCGACGATGGCAGTCTTGCCAACACCGGGCTCACCGATGATCACTGGATTGTTCTTGGTGCGACGCGAAAGAATCTGCATCACGCGTTCCATTTCACGGGCCCGACCAATCACTGGATCGAGTTTCTTCTCGCGAGCCAACTGTGTGAGGTTGCGACCGAACTGATCAAGAATTTGGCTATTGCCTTTTTCGCCGTCTTCGCCCTTAGCAGTGCGCTCGTTGCCGGCTTCTTTACCGCCGCCAGGTGCGCCTTCAACCTTGCCCTGAGGCCCTTGATAGCCCGACAATAACTGAATGACTTGTTGGCGAACACGACCGAGGTCGGCACCCAACTTGACGAGAACTTGGGCGGCAACTCCTTCGCCTTCGCGGATGAGTCCGAGCAAGATGTGCTCGGTGCCAATGTAGTTGTGACCCAACTGCAGTGCCTCACGCAACGACAGTTCAAGAACTTTTTTGGCACGCGGTGTGAAAGGAATATGTCCCGATGGCGACGATCCACCCTGACCAATAATTTCTTCAACTTGAGCGCGGACGGCTTCGAGCGAAATACTCAGAGTTTCCAAAGCCTTAGCAGCCACTCCTTCACCTTCGTGAATGAGTCCGAGCAAGATGTGCTCGGTGCCGATATAGCTGTGATTCAGCAATCGGGCTTCTTCTTGGGCCAGCACAACAACACGACGGGCCCTATCTGTGAAGCGTTCGAACATGCTCAACCTTTCGACGTAGTGAAAACACTTATTTGTCACTCTATCTGTGAGGCGTAGGGTTATGAGGTGGTGTGGCACACCGAAATAAATGTGAGACATGGCTCACTGAACGTCTCAGAAGGGTGAAAATGTGTGCATTTCTTCCAGGGAATCTTTGTGGGGGAATAAGACCTAGAGTCGGGATGTGAACAACAAAAACTCGCGGTCATTCGCCCCCGATCATTCGCACACTGTGACATTGGCAGACGGGCAAATCACCCATCGCCAACACGCTCAGCAATCTGAGGTTCTGGAGCGTCGCTTTTATAACGTTCGTGCTGGAGTATGGACTTTTGTTGGCAATGGACTTTCCAACCAGACATTTATTGAGGGTCCCGACGGCATTATTGCCATTGATACCGGTGATTCGACGGAGGAAATGCGGGCCGCTATCGCCGAATTACGCCAAGTCACAGACCGACCGATCGTTGCCATTATGTACACCCACTTCCACTACATCATGGGAACCGACGCCATCTATGAAGACGGGAGCCCCCGCTCAACCCCTGTGTATGGGCATGAAAAGGTGGCCTACAACCGTGCTCGGGCAAGTTCTGAGATCGCCACGACCTACATTCGGGGTCTGATTGAGCAATTCGCCATCATGTTGCCGAAATCGGGTCCCGATGGCGTGGTCAATGTCGGATTGGGGCATTTTTATCACAACCCTGCTCACGCCCCATTTTCCTCAACTTTCACCCCGCCCGATCACACTTTTGGCGATACAGCCTCAATCACGGTGGCGGGATTGCCCCTTGAAGTGACCTTGGCGCCGTCTGATGCTGATGATTCGGTGACCTATTGGTTCCCGACCCTTGGGGTAGCGGTGCACAACTTGGTGTGGCCAGTTCTGTTCAATATTTTCGCCATTCGTGGTGAGGAATATCGTGATCCGCGAGTGCTCGTGACGGGTATTGACCACCTCTTGTCATTGAAGGCCGAACATCTAGTGGCCGCCCATGGCCCACCAATGTCAGGCAGCGCCGAAATAGCGCAACGTGTTGTGCGGTATCGCGATGCAATCCAGTTTTTATGGGATCAAGCCGTGCGACATACAAATCGTGGCACTTTGGCGAGTGACCTCGGTCATGTGATTTCTTTGCCAGCACATGCCGACGATGATTTCATCACCAGCGAGGGTTACGGAGTGGCCGAGCATCATGTCCGCCAAATTCGTCACGGTCTTTTCGGCTTCTTTGACGGTGAAGAGTCCGAACTTTTCCCTCTCCCTAGTAACGAGCGTTCAAAGCGCATGATTGCCGGCTTTGGTGGTCGATCAGAAGTGCGTGACTTGGTGAAAAAATCCATCGCCACTGATGACATCCGCTGGGCCACCGAACTTGCCACCTGGCTCGTGCGTTCAGAAGAAGGCGATAGTGAAGATCGAGCGCTATTAGCCACCTGTCTGCGAACAATCGCCCAACGTACGCCCGCAGCCAATATTCGCAACTGGTGTTTATTGCGCGCCATGAGTTTGGAAGGAACGATTGATACATCGCGGATGTATCACCACGGCTTTCATCGCCATCAAGTGCTCACCTCACCTGTTGCGAGTTCGGTACATATTTTGCGCGTCTTAGTTGATCCAGATCTCGCCGAAGGCATCGACCTGCACATCGCTTTCGCATTTACCGATCGAGAGACAACTGGACTTCATATCCGCCATTCAATTGCCTGTCCGACCGACGGAGAAAATGCAGACGCCACGATTCACTGCACGCTAGAAACTTGGGCAGACATTTTGATTACCAAGGTGCAGTTGTCCGAAGCAATCCAAAATGGAACACTGACAATCACTGGCGACGCACAGTCGGTGATCTCCGCTCTCGGTGTCTTTGAAATATCGAGTCTGCAACAGTGACAACATCGTTACCGCGTCCGACACCCCAGTTCACGGGTAAAATTGGTCGATTGATGGGGGAGTCAACGCCCCGTCGACTTGAGGTCGCGCAAGCGCCAGAGGGTGCACCAAATGTAATGGTGATTCTTTTGGACGATGTGGGATTCGGTTCATTCGGAACATTCGGCGGTCCTATTGCAACGCCGGGTCTTGACTATGTGGCCGCCCGTGGTATTCGTTATAACCAGTTTCACACAACTGCATTGTGCTCTCCGACGAGAGCAGCATTACTAACTGGTCGCAATCATCACTCAGTACATATGGGTGGCATCACCGAGATTGCTAATTCATTTCCTAGTTACGACAGCGCCATCCCACCAGAAGCAGCAACAGTCGCGCAAGTGTTGCGACTATCGGGATACAGCACATCATGTTTCGGTAAGTGGCACCTTGCTCCATCATGGGAGCAAAGTCCGTCGGGGCCATTTGATCGTTGGCCAACTGGCATGGGCTTTGATCGCTTCTATGGCATTCTTGGTGCCGAAGCGTCACACTGGGAACCTCCTGTTTACGATCAGACAACTCCCATATCTCCGCATCTTGATCGACCTGGTTATCACCTCACTGAAGACCTCGCTGATCAAGCGATTACTTGGGTGCAACGTCAAAAAGCATCCACGCCGAATCGTCCGTTCTTCTGTTATTTCTCGACACCCGCAGTGCATGCGCCGCATCACGTCGCCCAAGAATGGATTGACAAGTTCAAAGGTCAGTTTGATGATGGTTGGGATGCCTTACGTGAACATATCTACAAACGCCAACTTGAACTCGGAGTCATTCCTGCTGGGACGGCCCTAACGCAGCGGCCCGAACAGATTCCGGCGTGGGACGATTACCCCAATGAATACAAGCCCGTTGCTCGACGACTGATGGAAACCTTCGCAGGCTTTCTGGCTCATACCGACGCTCAGATTCTTCGTGTTTTGCAAACCATCGAGGATCTCGGCGAGATGGATAACACGTTAGTGATCTACATCACTGGTGATAACGGAGCCTCAGGTGAAGGAACAGTCCACGGCGCGTGGAGTGCACCGTCCTTTCAAAATGGTCGCCACGAAGATCCTCAATGGTTGCTTGAGCACATTGACGATTTTGGAACTGATCGTTGCGAAAATCATTTCAATGTCGGCTGGGCATGGGCTTTGGATTCGCCTTTTCAGTGGATGAAACAAGTGGCCTCACATTTCGGTGGCACGCGCAATGCGATGGCTATTTCATGGCCGCGAAAAATACGTGACGCAGGTGGGTTGCGAACACAGTTTCATCATGTTGTTGACATCGCCCCGACGATCTATGAAGTCGTTGGCATTATGCCGCCGACACACGTCAATGGCATTGAGCAAATGGAGATTCACGGCACGTCAATGGCGTACACCTTTGATGATGCGTCGTTGCCGAGCACACGGCATTCGCAGTATTTCGAAATTCTTGGTAACCGTGCCATTTACCATGAGGGTTGGATGGCTTCATGTTTTCATGGACGGTTGCCATGGATTCGCCTGGCAGGATTTGAATTTGACGGACCGCAAGAAAAATGGGAACTGTATGACGTTGAAAATGACTTCTCACAAGCCGTTGATCTTGCTGCCCACCACCCAGAGAAATTGCGTGAACTTCAAGAAATGTTTGATCAACATGCGCGCATATATGGCATTTACCCGATGCGCGATCCCGCTTCACCGCGTCACGGAGACTTCGCTGTTCCCTATGTTTTAGACGGCATCCGCAAGATGACGTACACCACGGCGCATCAGCGCATGCCTGAAGCCTCAGTACTGAATCTGAAAAACTGTTCGTATCGCATCGCCGCCGACATAGAGATATCTCCTGGCGCGCAGGGGGTCATCGTATGTCAAGGTGGAAATATGGCGGGATGGTCGTTGTACCTCACGCCCGAGACGGTGCCAGTGTTTCATTACAACTGGTATGGACATGTTCATACATCAGTGGCGGCTCAACAATCGCTTGCTGAAGGTAAGCATAAGGTCGAAGTTGTCTTTGATTATGACGGGGGTTTTGGAGCAGGTGGACTTTTGTCCTTACTTGTGGATGGTGAGACTGTGGCCATGGGACGCATTGAACAAACGGTGCCCCTCGTGTTTTCCATGAGTGGAGAAACCTTTGATGTGGGCGTTGACACTGGGTCGCCGGTGGGGCCGTATGAACACCAGTTTGATTGCACTGCCACGATCACGGGTGTGACGCTGGAACAACTTGACGAGCGAACCGCTGAAACGGAGAAGTTGGTGCGTCAAGGAATGTTTGCCGCCAGCCTCAGTTCACAATAGTTTTCGCTGTTGAGGACATGTGACGATAGTTGCATCTTCTAATTTTCATTTCGTTTGTGCCTCTGCTCGAAATCGGGCATAACCTCACTCTGTGAGCAGATCTCCGCTTTTCGATCTTGAGTCTTCTGACGCGGACCGTCTTCGTGTTGATGAGGCTTTGATGGCCTCTGTCAAGACGCCAGATGCCTATTTGACCGAGATCGCCTCGCATTTATTGTTAGCGGGTGGAAAGCGTCTGCGCCCGATGTTTTCTGTTGTGGCTTCCCAAGTTGCTGGCGGTCCGACAACTGAGGACGCCATTCAAGGAGGTATCTCCTGTGAACTCGTGCATCTCGGTTCTTTGTATCACGATGATGTCATGGATGAATCGCCAACCCGGCGTGGTGTGGAGACGGTGAACGCCAAATGGGGAAACCTGCAAGCGATTCTTGCGGGCGACTTTTTGTTGGCTCGCGCTTCTGAGATCGCTGCTTCCCTCGGCACAGAAGTTGCTGCTCTGCTGGCACGCACGATCGGTCGTTTGTGCGAAGGTCAGATTGAAGAACTGCGTCACACATATAACGTCGCTCGTCCACTGGAAAGTTATTTGTCGTCTATTAGTGGAAAAACTGCGTCTCTATATTCCACAGCGGCGCGCATCGGTGGTTTGGTTTCCAAGTTTGATCGCAGTTTAGTTAATGCTTTGACTGCCTACGGTGAAGCCTTCGGCATGGTCTTTCAGATTGTGGATGACGTACTTGATTTGTCGGCAACCGACGCGCAACTCGGAAAGCCATCGGGTCACGACATGGTTGAGGGTGTGTACACCTTGCCGGTGTTGTACACGCTGGCAAACGGGGGAGTCCCCGCCAGTGAGTTGGCTGATGTTCTTGGCAAGCCGTTGAATGTTGCTGAGCGCGATAAGGCGTTGTCGATCGTGCGCTCAAATGGCGGCATTGAAGCGGCGATTGAGTTAGCAGAGATGTATGTTGAGGCTGCTGAAGAAGCATGTCAAGATTTGCCAAATACCGCTGCAACTGTGGCTTTGCGCTTCGCTCCGAACGCGCTTCTTGCTTCCGTCCGCTAAGCGATTTGAGCGAGGTAGTTGGCGGCGGCAAGTCCCGAGAGCACCGCGCCCTCAACTTTGGGTCCAGCGAAGGCGTCACCTGCAAACACAAGTGAGCCAACAGCGAAGTATGACTCCGGCCAAATTTTACGCGGTGTCGCAAAGCGCCACTTTTTATACTCACTGACCAAAATATGTGCCGTTCCCAAATACTTTTGCGCGGCCTCCGTGAGAAGTGCCTGCCCCTCGTCAAGTGAGTCATCCCAATGAGCCAAACTCCAAGTGGGGTTAGCGTGAAATGTCACCGCTGGAATAGTGGAAATTCCTTTGGCCTGATTGTCACCAATCCACGAGAAAACATCGTCGGGATTTTGCAATCCCCCTGGTGCAGGAATCGCTGATGGACTATCCAAGACAGCCAACACACCAACCGTACGATCGTAATCGGTCATCAACAACTCGGGAGGCAATTCAATGCCAGTGCTGACCGTTATGGAATACGACTGTGGAAGTGGGCAGGTCATCACCACCGCATCACAATCAATGCGCGAATTGTCATCGATCACGACAGTCCATTGGTGAGCCTCTGATGAGCAGGGTTTAACAGCGAAGACCAGCGTTGATGTACGAACATTGATCCCGTGCGCCAAATGCTTTGTCAAAGCAGTCATGCCGTTGTTCACCACATAACGTGAGTGACCATCGTCGCTGCCGAATCCTCGACACCATTCCCTGACTACTTCGTCGCCGATCCATTGTGCGACGAGAGATGCAAAGGTTTCGTCACGTGCTGTGAAAAACTGAGCACCATGATCAAAAGTTGCGATTGATCCATCGCTTGATGTGATTCGCCGAGTGGCCATACGTCCGCCGAGACCACGACCTTTATCCAAAACAACGACTTCATGTCCAGCATCTTGCAAGGCACGGGCCGCACTCAGTCCACTCAAACCTGCACCCACGACGACAACTTGACTCATGCTGTAGAGCGTAGGTGACAATCAGTATGTAGGCTCAGCCGAGACCGCGAGTGTCCTGTTTGAGAGCTGTGTCAATGCTGAGGGCTGCAGCAACGACGAGTGAAATCAGTGGTTGTTCTAATGGTCGATGAATATTCAAAACATAGTTGTCGGCAGTCGTGAATAAAGTTTTGGCAATGCCCTCAAATTTTTTGGTGATGCGCGCGACTTCAGTTCCGGAGGCGTCTTCAATACGGAAATTCCAGGCCCGCCAGTTCTCACCCTTGATAGCGCCGATCTGCTGCTGACCAACTTGCAAGGAAAAGTTAATTTTGCCGATCATATTCTCTTGAACGATCCGACCGACCTCGCGATCAGCGCCATCGCTGACGATCACAGTGCTCTTGAAAACTTTGGCCGGGCGAGTGAGGCGTAAGACAACTTGACCTTTCATATCGCTGATTTCTAACTTGTGAGTGAGGTATTGATCGAGACTTGAGACGAGACGAAGAAGTTTTTTCGCAGTGCTTTGACCAACTTGATTGACTGATGCGATCTGTTGTCCCGAACTATCAAAAACCGAGTATTGATTATTAAGTTCAATCAGTTTTAGTTTTTGATTGACGACCAAAATAGATTCGGTGAAAAGAGTCCCGCCCCCGATACCAATATTTGCCGCTGAAATATCGCCGACTTGTTGCTGAATCTTCGCGGGATCAAGGCGATGACCAAATGAAAGAGCATCATCAATTTTATCGAGTGTGCTTTTTTTAGTGAGATCAGCGTCAATCGCCTGAACGCCGTGATCGCTGACATGCTCGGTCCAGTCTTGACCGTCCCAATAGCGAAGTTGGTGTCGTCCGGTTGGATCTGGATGCCATGCAGCGGGATTGTCCATTAGATGATTGTAGATGGGTGCGGGAAAAAGAATACGTCAGTCAGCGCAAGAGATGGGCGCGCATGATGAGTTCGCGTGCCGAAGGATCAAGTTGATGGCCCGCTAACTTCTCACCGATCGCAATGGCCTCGATGGGATCTTCAACCATGCCTTGCCAACGCACAAAGGCAGCCATTGCTCCCATGATGATGTCGCCGACTTCTTCACCATGCACGATGACCTTGACATTATTTGTGAGCAACTTCTTGAGTTCCTTAAACAATCCGCGAGCCCACTCATCAATTTTTTCGTTGTTCTCATTGTTGAACGGACGGTGCTGATAATTGACGCTGAGTTCGTCGTAGTTGTGCAGGTTGTGAGGAGCAGCGATGATGCTGATCAGACACCCAAAATGGTTCTCCCGAATCCAGATAATTTCCTCTTGGCGGCGAACCCGGCGATGATTGTCCCCATAGCCACCAGGACGTTCGCACACAGCGAGACGGTCTTTGACAATCCACGTGAAGTTCCGGGGGGTAATTCCCAGAGCCCATTTTCCTCGTAACTTTGGCGGCACGACGGTCAGGCTAGTCCTGAGCAGGGGTGGGAGTGATAAAGATACGCTGTTTTGTTCTACTAATTCTCAGTCCACCAGGTAATTCGCAAGCAGTGACCTCACCTCGGGCCACCGCCAAAACCCGCTCCACGGAGGCTGCATCGGGTGGATGGGTCGTGCTCAACCAGAGCCGAATCGCCCGTCTCGCTAAAGCCACAGGTGCACTCGCAAGAGCTTTGGCGTCGGTGGGGTCGATCTCTTTGGCGAGGGCATCCAGGACGTCCGAATCATCGGCCATCAGACTGGCCTGGCGGGAAAAAATGGGCACCAAATCACGACTAGATGCCTCATTGAGCAGTGGCAAGATCTGGTGGCGCACACGATTTCGTAACAGTGACTGGTCTTCATTTGAGGGATCGCGAACGGGTTCCCAGCCGAGCAAATCACAGACCGCCTCGGTCTCAAAGCGCCTGATTCCCAGGATTGGGTGACGCACCTGACCACTCGGGCCACCATGTGGGCGCATGCCAGCGAGACCATCGATGCTGGCTCCACGCAAAATATTCAAGAGCACCGTTTCGGCTTGATCATCTGCCGTGTGACCTGTCAGAACATCGCCGGGGAGCACCCTGTAGCGAGCGTCTCGGGCTCGAGCCTCCAAGTTTTGTCCTGGGCTCACCTGCACTGTGAGAGCCTTGAAATTGGCTCCTACAGCGCTCGCAGCGTGTTCCACGATACTGGCCTCATTTGCCGAGCCTGAGCGAATGCCATGGTCGACATGGATGGCGGTGACTTGTAGATCGGCGGCGGCGGCGAGGGCCAATAGAGCGAGTGAATCGGCCCCACCCGAGACTGCGCAGGACACGAAAGTACGGGGTGACGCAAATGTTGAACGGGCGAGAAGATCAACGATCAGAGGCGAACGCTTCCACGCCCCTTGGGTTCCCGATTGGGAGATAACTCAGCCCTCGTCGTGGCCGCGGCGTTGGCGTTTGCCGGGAAAACGACTGGCGGACACTTGCTTGATATAGCCAGCGCCGACCGCTGCAACTGCGCCGATACCCACAACTGTCAAAACTACGCCGACCCACCAGTGCCAAATGTTTGCTGCAAGCATGAATGCCATGGTAGCGACTGAGACGCTCACTCGGCTAGTTACTCGGGATGCAGATTGTTAACAAAGTCATCTAGCGATCCGACGAAACGCTCAAGATAGGCGGCCAATTCGGCCATCTCGCGTTGGTTGAAAGCGGTGGTGATGTGCACCAAAAGTTCTTGTCGACGGGCGGCGGCTTGGGCATGGCGTTGGCGTCCGAATGGAGTCGCAGAGACGACCACGACGCGTTTGTCATCGGTGCTACTGCAACGCGTTGCCAGATTGAATTTCTCCAGTCGTTGAATCGCCCTGGTGGCTGTTGAGGGATCAACCCGCAATGCCTCAGCCAAGTCACTCATACGCCAACCAGGTTGCTGCACCAAGAGGTCAAGGGTATCCATCTGCCCGAACTCAAGGGCATCCTCGCCGACACCAAAAAAGTGTTCAAGTAACTTGCTCATTGCTGCGCCGCGACGTAGTTCGCGCCATGAGCGCCCCACACGGATAGCGAGTTCACGTTGCGCGGGATCAGATGGATCAAATGTGGCGGAATGAGCCGTGGTCATGACATTTGTAGAGTACAACGCATAGCCCTGCCTTGCGCTCAACCAGCGTTGAAGTATTCCCATTCTGCCTTGCATTGCTGACTCAGTTGATGGGGCCTGAGTGTCCTCTGGCTGAGTCGACACTGGTGAGGAGTCGCTACCGCTTTACGGCGTACCCTCAAAACTGTAATCATTGTCTGTCAGCGGAGATCGCAGTATGAAGATATTTTCACGAACCCAAGAAATCCTTGATCATCTAGTTGCTCTGCAGACCACGATTTCTGCTGAGAGTGACAAGTTCTTTGAGTTAGACCATGGTTTGCAGTGTGCAGCGTTGCTTGAAGTGAGTGATCCCGATGATCTTGAACTTCAGGTGGCTGGTCTGATTCATGATCTCGCGCATCCGTGGGATGGGCCAGGTCAGCCACGGCACGCAACCATGGGTGCCGATGCCGTGCGACCAGTATTGGGTGAACGGGTGGCGGCGTTGATCGCTGGTCACGTACCAGCAAAGCGTTTTCTTGTGACGACTAGGCCTGAATATCGGGCACTGTTATCACCAGACAGCGTCATGACTTTGGCGGCTCAGGGTGGTGACTTGAGCGCTGATGAGATCGCTCATTTCCAAAGCAACCCGTGGTGGTCGGCGATGGTGTCGCTACGCATCGCCGATGATTCAGCAAAAGTTGCAGGAGCAGTCGTACCTGATCTTGAACATTGGGTCGATGCCATTCATTCATTGAGTCGGGTGTGACGATGCAATCATTTGCAACTGGTGACTCTGCGGCGAAAGTTTTCTTTGACGATCATGGCTGGGTTTTGATTGACACTCTTGACGAGGATGGCATCAAACAGTTGCGTGGGTGGATAGATGACATCTCGTCATGGTCTGATGAAGGTGGGTCATGGCTGCACTATCGCGAGATGACTGACTTTGGTCCTAAGTTGTGTCGCACGGAAAACTTCACGCCATTTCATAATGGCATTCGTGCACTACTCATGGGTGGTTCAATGTTGCAATCCGCAAGCTTGTTAATCGGTGAGCAAGCGGTGCTGTATAAAGAGAAAATCAATTATAAGTTGGTCGGCGGCGCAGGGTATGCACCTCATCAAGATGCGCCGGCTTATCCGTTTATTGATTCTCATATTTCGTGCATGCTCGGTATTGACGACGCTGATGAACTCAACGGATGTTTAGAAGTAGTCAGTCATTGCTTTGACGAGGTGCTGTCAATGAATGATGTGGGTTGTATCGCCAATGACGTTGTGCAATCTCTGAAATGGACGATGGCTCCGCTGAGGGCTGGCCAAACTTTGTGGTTTCACTCAAGGACTCCGCATCGCAGTGGAGAAAATAACTCGCAGCGTGATCGGCGCGCCATCTACCCGACGTACAACGCCTTATCCGAAGGTGATCTGCGTGAGGCGTACTACGCAGCAAAACTTCAGCAGATGGCCACGAGCACTGTCGGCAACAATGTTCAGGTCTCTTTGATTGGTGATTTTCAGGGGCGCACAATCGGATAGTTCTTTCTGTTTACTTCTTGCCTATCGGGGCTTGGCGCCTCCCGAAACCCGAATCATTTCACCACTGATCCAGCTGGCAGCGGGTGAGCACAAGAATAAAACAGCTGCACCCATGTCGAGCAAAGTTCCGAAACGCTGCATCGGGATATTCCACTGCGACTCGATTTCGGCAAGATCTTCATCGTTCTTCACTCCGAGGGCAATCTTAAAAATTTCGGTTGGCACTGCGCCTGGGGCGATGCCGTTGACGCGAATACGAGGAGCAAGTTCGGCACATGCCGTGAGAGTCAACGAGTTTACGGCGGCCTTAGCAGCACCATAGTGCGCGCTCCCTGGTACTGGTCCGAAGCCCGCACCCGATGAAATGTTGATGATTGAACCAGTATCCATGTATTTGGCGGCAGTGCGAATACCGACCCACACTGCGGTGAGGTTCAAGGCGATACATGCATCCCAGTCTTCGCGCTTCAAGTCGGTCATCGGCAAACGGGCGGGTGAACCGCCAGCGTTATTGACCCAAATCGACAACTTGCCGAATTCTTTAATAGCGGCCTTGGCTAAATTCTCCATGGCCTCTTCATCGGTGACATCTGTTTCAACAGCAATGGCCTGACCACCATCGGCGCGAATGGCAGCAGCGACGGATTCAATTTCGTTCACACGACGTGCAGCAACCACGACTTTTGCGCCAGCATTAGCCAAAGTGCGGGCGATGCCTTCGCCGATGCCGCGTCCACCACCAGTCACGACGGCGACTTCGCCTTCAAGACTGAAAAGTTCTGATGGGGTTGGGTATTGCTGACTCATAATATTTCCATTCTTGTTCGGGGCTTGTGATTAGAGAATTGTGACGACACCAGTGGTGCCATTGACTTCAATCAGTGCACCATCGGCGATACGTTTCGTGGCATCGGTGATTGAGACAACGCACGGCACACCGAGTTCACGACTGACGATGACAGCGTGACTGATCTGTCCACCGACATTAACCACAACGGCTGCACTCGTCATGAACAGTGGAGTCCAACTGGGGTCTGTGCATGGTGCAACCAAAATCTCGCCAGGTTCGAGATCGCCTGGATCGCCTGGATCAAGAACAACGCGCGCAATACCTCGAGCGATACCCGGTGAACCTGCAACACCGACGAGTGCATCACCAGTGTGTGCGACCCGGACGAGATTGTCATTCTTGCGGGCCCACTCACTGAGCGGAGCGACTGTTGCATTGGCGATGATGAACGGGGGTTCAAGATCAAAGAGTTCGCGCCATTCTTTGTAACGCTCGGTCAATTTGTTGGTGAATGAACTTGGATTGGCGATGTAAGCATCAAGTTCGCCGTCAAGCACTTGAAAAACAAGTTCGTCGTGACCATGTCGGCGACCAAGTTCGCGAAACGCAACGCGGGCTTCATGCAAAACGCGCACGATTGAAGTTTTTGTGCGTTCGCGGTGAGCCATCATTTTCCCAGCACCAAGACCAAGGTCGAGAAGTGGCGCGACATCTGGCTTGTCGCTGAGTGCAACGCGAGCCTTGGCGATCAGAGCATCGCGCAACACGGCTTTGCTTTGGTGACGCGCATGGGGTGATTCATCATCTGACTGCAAGCGCACGCGATCCAGGGCAGCAAGTAAAAGTTGTGGATGCGTTTCCCAAGTCGGTGAACGTAGGTCCCACTCATCTGGTCCACGACTTCCGAACTCAACCAAAAATTCATCCCATGCAGCAATGAACGCGGGAGTGACACGCGAAAGGACATCGTTCAGGCCAGCGTCAAATGCAGCAGTGAGTTGCGGATTATGATGTACAAGACGCGACAGATGCCAAAGTGCGTAGTTGGCGTCGGCCGAATCAACATCGCCGATACTCGAAAGCAATGACATTGGCAAACTTGGTTCGCCGATCGCTTCAGCAACCACGCCGAGGAGCCCAGGGGCGACGGCTGCGCTACTGCCAGATATCACATGCTGTGAAAACAGGTGTGGGAGTTGGGTCTGCACGACACGCGCACGTTGCACGAGTTGCGCATCGGTATATGTCGTGAGGTCACCGCGCGAGGCACGTAACGTTGCGGCGTTTGCTTTGTCGGCATCAAGTTCAGGCCACGCGACTCCACTCATCACCCACGCGGTGTGGGCGTCGATACCGGCAGTGAGATGAGGCTTCTCGTCATCTGGGTGAGTGACGTAGGTCGGAACGTCGGGGTGATCGCCAAAGAAAGCTTGGTCAAGTGCGGCAACGGTGGCGGCGGGGTTGCGCACACCCTGCATGCGAATGGCCGAGAGGTTGATATAGAAGTAGCCACCAAAGCAGGCCACTGATTCTGGATGCTGAGCATTGAAGTCGGCATCTTCGTAGGCACCGATGCGGATGAGGCCCGCTTTGTAACCGGCGACGATTCCCCCGTCCCAGCCGAAAGTCCAACCGAGAGGGCTCACGGGGTCGGCAAGAACCTCGCCGGCGTTAGCGCGTGTGTAGTGGGGAAATCTTTGGCTTGTCGGCCAGTCGGTAATCCATCGTTCTTGCATACTCAGCACAGGTTAGAGGGGTGCTGGGTCGCGTCACGGACGCTGGGTGTCCGTATGGCGACCCAGAACCCCACCCTCACCCAGTGTGGAGCCCGAGAGGAGAATCGAACTCCTGACCTACGCATTACGAGTGCGTTGCTCTACCGACTGAGCTACCCGGGCAATGGGTAAAAATCCTACCGCCGAGTTAGTGATCCGATCATTTGATGCCATGTCCCTGCCAAAAATCAGAGGGCGATATTCGGCAAGGACATCAAAAGGTTCTCGAAAAGCAACTTTTCGTTGACATTGCGGCTGAGGGCGATGTTGGCATCTCCCAGTTTTTTGACTGCCCGCACATACGATTCTGTCTGGTACGTGGCCGTTGCTGTCGTGGAGTGTTTGAATGCTTCGCTGTACACCAAAGTCAGCATTCGCAGTCCTGATCGCAACTCATCTGTGCGATAGCGACGCAATTCGCGCTTGTGTTTGTCGCCCAACAACTTGCGTCCACTACCGCGCTCGCCCAAATATTTTACGCGGTCTTCCAACTCTTCCAGTTCTTTTGCTTGCTTTGCCTGAAATGCCACAAGTGAAGATTCGACCGCACCGAGCAATTCGGCTGCGAGCGCAAGCGCCCGCGATGTAGTGCCATCCAATCGTTGCGGGATCTCGGCGAACAGAGCAGTACGCGCTGTTAAGGATGAATCGTTGACTAAAACTCGTGCGCGTTCTAGGTCACCAGCAGCAACGTGCGCAACTGCTTGCGCCTTGTTGAGAGCGGTACCCTCAGCGACTAGTTGTCGCACAACCAATTCATCGGAGATCGGAACGAAGTCAATGCGAACACATCGTGAAGCGATCGTGATCATCGTGTCAGGGACATCGTCGCTGAGCATAATCATCACCGTTTGACCGTCAGGCTCCTCAATGGTCTTCAATAATGACGCACGCGCCCCATCGGCGAGCAGATGGAAGTCATGCACGATGATCGCTCGAGTTGAACCCTCAACAGCAGATCGCTCGGCAAGTTTGATGATTTCATCGCGTGCCTGATCCATGCTGATACCCGCACCTTCACGTTCAACCTCGTGAACATCAACGTGGATACTGCGCAACACCAAATCAGCCGTGCGCTGGGTGCTGTCTTCTGAACCTTGCAATTTTACTGCTGCGAAAGCGCGTGCAGCGATTTCTTTTCCGCATCCAGCAGGACCAACAAAAAGATAAGCGTGCGCTGGTGATTGAGCAAGGGCACGCAATTTGGTCAACGAATATTCCTGACCGATGACTCCGTCGTACACCGATGCGGTTGCCATCTCAGAGACCTAAGCGCTCTGCCACGGCCTGTCGGACAGTTGCTGAAATGCTATCTGCGTCGCCAGACGCGTCAATGATGACCCATCGCGATGGGTCATCTGCTGCCATAGCTTTCAAACCATTAGTGACGCGCGAGAAAAAATCTCCATCTTCTTGCTCAAAGCGATCCAGTGCACGATGCGCTAAGCGACTCATGGCATGTTCGTGGGGAACGTCAAGTAAGAAAATCAAATCTGGCCAGCGCGATTGCAAAGCCCAATCATTGACATAGCGAACAGTGTCAAGCGGGAGTTGACGCCCGTAGCCCTGATAAGCGATAGAAGAATACACGCTGCGATCACTCACGACATGATGACCGGCTGACAACGCCGGCTCTAAAACCTCGCTGCGATGTTGAGCGCGATCACCGGCGATCAGCAACGCTTCAGCGATTGAATCAAGATGGGTATTACCGATGTCATGTAACACCTCACGAATGCGGGCTCCGATATCTGTGCCACCCGTTTCGCGAGTGAGCACAGTCCCTGGATCAAGAAGACGTAGCGATTCGGCGAGTCGTAATGCCTGCGTTGTTTTTCCACATCCTTCGATTCCCTCGAATGCAATGTAGTAAGGCTTGGTCATTCTTCTGGCTTCTGAGCTTTCTTTTTCGGTGCGGCTTTCTTTACCGTAGCCTTTTTCGCAGTGGCTTTCTTCGGCGCGACCTTCTTCACTGCAGCCTTCTCTGCCGGAGCCTTTTTTTTCGGCGTGGCACCCCGTTTGGCAGGACTTTTTTGCCCTGGCACAAATCCTTTTTCAATCATCACTTCACGACGCACTGCCAACAACTCATAAGCCCGCTCGGGCAACATATCTTCAAGATGATCACCCTTACCGAGGGAGGCATTGACCTCGCCATCGGTGACATACACACCGAACTTGCCGTCTTTGGCGACGACTGGGCGGTTGTTTGAGGGGTCAGTGCCGAAGTCACGCAGCGGGCCACTATTTGGTGATGCGGCACGACCTCGGCGAAATACTTTTGGGAGTGCATAGATCGCTAACGCCTCATCGAGAGTGATTGTCAGTAAGCGTTCTTCATTATCAATCGTGCGGTAATCCTTGACCTTCTGTAGATATGGTCCGAACTTTCCGTTCTGGGCGGTGATTGTTTCACCATCACTCGGATCAACACCAAGGGTGCGTGGCAAAGTCAAGAGTTGTTCAGCGTCATGCATTGTGATGCGATCAAGAACCATGGTCTTAAACAGGCTGACCATCTTCGGTTTTTCCATACCAAGTGGTGGGTCTTCCATCGTTCCCCATTGGACATATGGTCCGAAACGGCCGTTCTTGGCGAAAACTGGACGACCATCAAATTCACCAATCGGCTCATCGCTCTTGGGCATTGCAAGAAGACGTAACGCCATATCAAGAGTCAACTCATCGGGTGCGAGGGAATCGGGCACGGAAGCATTTTCGTCGCCGCGCTTCACATATGGTCCATATTTTCCAGGTTTGACAACAATGACCTCGCCAGTGGTGGGGTCAGCGCCGATGGTGAATGAGTTAATCGTGACTGGATCAATGCCGGCGATATTTTGTTCAATCAATCGCTTGAGACCTAGTTCAATGGCGTCACCTTCGCGCCCTTCTTCAATCAGACCAAAGTAGAAATCGTGCAACCACTTATCCTTGGCGAGCCTTTTTTGTGAAATTTCGTCGAGAGACTCCTCAACGCCAGCGGTGAACTGAAAGTCAACCAATCCAGCGAAATGTTTTTCCAGCAAGTCCACCACTGCAAAGGCAGTCCAAGTCGGCACAAGAGCTTGCGCTTTTTTCCAGACATATCCACGATCTTGAACAGTCTGAATGATTGATGCCCACGTACTTGGACGACCGATACCGAGCTCTTCGAGTTTTTTCACGATGGACGCTTCGGTGTAACGCGCTGGTGGTGTGGTTTCGTGACCGCTCGCATCAAGTGATGAAACCGCCACTGCATCGCCAACTTTCAAGATTGGCAAAAGTGCTTCACTCTCGACCTCGGTCGTATCTTCATCACGCGATTCTTCGTAGGCACGACGGTGACCAGGAAAAGTAATTGTCGTGCCACTGGCGGCGAATTCACAATCGTTGGCTTTGACCGCAACGGATGCGGCAGCAAAACCCCCGAGACGAATTGACACCGTGACACCAGTAGCATCAGGCATTTGCGATGCCAAGGTACGTTGCCAAATCAAACGATACAAAACCATCGCTGGTCCGTTGATTTGCGATGAAAGGCTTTCTGGTGAACGCATCGGCAGAGTTGGTCGAATGGCTTCGTGCGCCTCTTGAGCGTTCTTGACTTTGTTTGCATAGCGACGCGGGGAGTCAGGTACATAATCAGCGCCGTAGTCCGTGCGAATCTGAGCACGGACTTCAGTGAGTGCTTCATCGGCGAGGGTCACCGAGTCGGTACGCATATAGGTAATGAATCCGCTTTCGTATAAACCTTGAGCGGTGCGCATGACTTGCTGTGCTGAGAGGCGCAACTTGCGACCTGCCTCCTGCTGCAAGGTGCTGGTGATGAAAGGTGGCTTGGGCGACGAGCGATACGGCTTATCTTCAACCGAGCGGACATTGATCGTGGCACTGTGCAGGCGGTCAACGAGTGACATCACGACCGATTCAGTGAGGACGACAACACCAGCCTTGACTTTGCCGAAACTGTCGAAGTCTTTTCCAGTAGCGATTCGCTGACCGTCAACTTCGAGCAAGGTCGCCTTAAATGATGGACTCGTTGCCGACAAGAGGTCGAGGCCCCAATACCCAGCAGACACAAAGGCGATGCGATCACGTTCACGCTCAACGATGAGTCGCACGGTGGGACTCTGCACACGACCTGCGGACAACCCACGATTCACTTTGCGCCATAACACAGGGGACACTTCATAACCGAATAAGCGGTCGAGGATACGGCGAGTCTCGGCGGCGTCGACCAAGCTGTCATCAAGATCTCGTGGATGAGCAAAGGCATGGTCAATGGCTGTCTTCGTGATTTCGTGAAATACGACACGGTGCACCGGCACGCCAGGCTTGATCGCCGACTTGAGATTTTCCAGAAGGTGCCAACTGATGGCCTCACCCTCACGGTCCTCGTCGGTTGCTAGATACACAGCACTGGCCTTCTTGGCAAGGACTCGCAGGTCCTTGACGATCTTTATTCCTCGCTCGGTCAGTTCGTATGTCGGCTTGAAATGGTTGTTGACGTCAACAGCCAAACCTTTGGATGGCAGATCAGCTACGTGTCCCACTGAGGCCAGGACATCAAATCCGGCACCAAGCAAAGATCCGATGGTTTTGGCTTTTGCTGGTGACTCAACGATGACGAGGGGCTTCGATGAAGTGGTTGCCATGGCTGATGATTAAAGCACCTGTTTTTCAGATTGCGGGGATCTTCCCTCAACATTGATGCGTGGAAGGAACCGATCAAGCCACTTTGGGATCCACCAATTTCGGGCTCCCAAAAGTTCCATCGTCGCAGGTACAAGCACCATTCTGACCAATGTGGCGTCGATCAGGACGGCCACGGCGAGACCCAGTCCAAAAAGTTTTATGGTTCGGTCGTCTCCAGCCACGAAACTGCCAAAAACGGCGACCATGATCAAAGCGGCGGCCGTAATCACTCGGGCGGTGGCCGCCAGACCGTCGGCCACTGCGCTGGCATTGTCGCCAGTTCGGTCAAATTCCTCTTTCATGCGTGAAAGTAAGAACACTTCGTAGTCCATTGAGAGGCCAAAAACGATGGCAAAAAGCATCATTGGGATGAATGGATCGATCGGACCTGCCTGTCCTGCACCGATCAAGCCGGCTCCCCAACCCCATTGGAAAATCGCCACGACGATTCCATAAGCGGCACCAATCGAAAGCAAGTTCATAACGACTGCCTTGAGAGGAACGAGCAAACTGCGAAAGACAATCATCAGGAGCAAAAACGAGAGTAAGAGCACTGCACTGACGAATAAAAAGATTCGCTCAGCGAAGTAATCGCTGAGGTCAACACCGATCGCTGTGAAGCCACCGACATTGATCACCAGACCCGAATCACCGATCGCTGCTGGCAGGACATCGTTGCGTAGTCGATGAACGAGCAGAGATGTGCCCTCGGCTTGCGGCGATTCGCGTTGAATGATTTTCCAAACGACCAAGCTGTTTGGAGCGTCAAATGGTGGTGACGCAAAAACAACATCAGGGTCAGCCTGCACCGCTTGAGTAATCGCTTGTAGATCATTTTGGGTGATTGTCTCGTCAACTTGAGCGACGAGTTGCAGTGGTCCATTGAAGCCAGGCCCGAAACCATCAGCTAAGAGATCGTACGCCCGTCGTGCTGTTTGCCATTCGGCGCGGTTGCCATTGTCGCTCAACGCCAAACGCATGCTCAGAAGAGGAATGGTGAGAGTGAGAAGTATGACAAGACCACTAATGAAAGAAGTCCACGGACGCCTTTGCACAAAGCGGCTCCAGCGATACCAGAACTGTTGGCGAAGTGGTTTTGCTTGGCGGTGTTTAATTGGTGTGCGCAATGAAGGAACAAAAATACTTAGCAACATGATTACCACTGCAATCAATAGACCGAAGGGAAGCAGGACCAAAGTGTCAAAAAAGATGACTCCGAAAAGCGAGAGGAATGAAAAGATGATCAGTGATGCCATCGCTGCACGAGTCGTAACATCGATGCGATGACCAACGAAACTCAGTAAGGCCGGCAACAAAGTGAGCGATGCCACAACCATGATGCCGACAGTGGTCGATCCACCGATGGCTAGTCCATAAACGAAACTCATGCCCATCATGTACATACCCAACAGCGAAATCATCACTGTAATACCTGCGAACAAAACAGCGCGGCCAGCGGTATCGGCGGCGTTCACCGTGGCATCTTGTGGTGATAAACCTGCACGTAGTCCTTCGCGAAAACGCGTGACGATAAATAACGCGTAGTCGATGCCGACACCGATGCCGATCATCGCTCCAATTTGAACGACAAAATCTGGCATCTCCATCACGTGACTCAAGATGGTGATTGCCGCGACTCCCGTGCCAAGTCCGACGAGTGCAGTCCCGATAGGTAGTCCCATGGCAAGAACTGAGCCGAATGCCAAAACTAAAATGATGATCGCTGCCAGAAGTCCGACGATTTCACTTTCAGGAAGTTCAAAGGAGACGAAAGGATCTCCGCCGTATTCAACAATGACTCCATCGGGTAATGCGCCAGACTTGGTGAGGGAGTTGCCGACGGCAAGGATCGTTTGGCCGACTTTGTCTTGGTCATCTTTTGACTCGCCATCGGGAAGTCCGACCACGGCATAGGCAACGGTTCCGTTTTGGCTGATCAGCGTCGAATCCTCAAATGGGTTACTGACGCTGAGTCCGTCCACCGAGGATTGCACCTCACCCAGAAAATTGGTGATTGCTATTTGAGTTGTGGAGTCTTCAAAGCCAGTGGGACTGGAGAAAACGATCTGAGCGTCGGTCACTGGATCGGCATCGGGATATGCATCGACGAGTAGATCGAGTGCTCGCAGGCTTTGCGAATCAGGAATGGAAAAGCGAGTTTCAAAGGCGCCTCCGCCGAGGGCCCCATTGGCCACAATTGTTCCTCCGATCAGCGCTACGAGCCAGATGATGACGGTGAGCCACTGGTGCGTGAAGCACCAGCGGGCGAGGCGAGACAACATTTTGGTGAATCCTTTGGCGCGGGTTCGGGGGAAGTGCGCCACGGTAAGGCTACGGTCTCAGATGTGAACGACCCCCGTATCGCCCTTGGTTGGAATGTCACATGGGATGTGACTTGGTCCAGTCTTTGTCGCGACCGTGCGGCGGACCTACAAGGGACTGGCCTTCCGGGTCGGGTGGCGCGGTTGGATAGGGGTTGGAGCACGGTTTGGTATGGCCCACCGTCAACTGGCGATGAATTCGTACGCGTGCGCAATATTGGCGCCGAGGTTGCTGTTGGCGACTGGGTCGTGGTTTCTGCTGATGGTGAGAAAGTTGAAATGGTTTTGCCTCGCCACAGTGCATTTATGCGCCGTGCCAGTTTTGAGGGACAACGCGCCGAAGCCCACACCATCGCCGCAAATATTGATGTCGTGTTTTTGTTGCATGCTTTAGTTTCGCCACCCAACCAACGTCGCCTTGAACGAGAATTAGTTTTGGCTTTCGATAGCGGAGCCACACCAGTATTGATTTTGACCAAACTCGATTTAATGGAAAGTGCGAAGGCGGTTGATCACTGTGTGAACACTCTTGAAGCAGTGGCACCTGGTGTGGATATCCATGTCGTGAGTGGAATCCGTGGTGATGGCCTTGATGCCTTGCTGCAATATGCAAGCGGCTACCGAACCGTTGCGCTCCTCGGTGCGAGTGGTGTTGGTAAGAGCACGATTGTAAATACTTTGGTCGGCGGTCAAGTTCAGAGCACTGCGGCAGTGCGTGAGGGCGATCAACGCGGGCGCCACACAACAACGGCTGTGCAATTAGTGGCGCTACCTTCCGAGCCTGTAGGTGAGGCGGGTTGGTTGATTGACACTCCAGGTGTGCGTGCGGTGAGTCTGTGGTCAAGCGGCACCGGAATCGAACGTGCTTTCGCCGATATTTTCGCCTTGTCGGAGAAGTGTCGTTTTCGTGATTGTAAACACGAGGAAGAACCAGGTTGTGCGGTCTCTGTAGCGGTCACTCATGGAACAGTAGATCCGCGACGCTTGGACAGCATGAAGCGTTTGGTTGCTGAAGAGGCTTCGCTTGAAGAAGAACAAAAAGCCCGACTCAAAGTTGAAGATCGTCGCGGCTTTCGCAAACGCAAACCTTAAGGTTCGCCTTCTGTTACTTGGTGATGTCGGATACCGAAGTTGCGATAGGGATGATGAGATCCAATTTTGTGCGGCGCAAATAACTGCAAATATTTTGGCTGGTACAGACAATATGTAGTGAAGTTTTTTTGGCCCGTAAGCGGGCAGCGAAGCCGAGTAGAAGTCCTAAAGCGGGATCATCAAGAATGGTGATCCCATCAAGATCAAGAACGATCCACTGATGATCCTCGATTGTCGCTTGGGTCAGCACGTCACTGAGTTTGGGCAAAGTTGAGAGGTCAAGTTCACCGCTAAAACTGATGACAGCAATGTCACCTATAAGATCAGTACGCGCGGATAACTGCATGCCATCAACCTAGCGGGGGTTCAAGGAGCATCGAAAAACGCGAACTGATATCAAGGTCACTGATGAAGCGCCCAATAATGGGTAAGTCGGTGACAAGGCGTTGAGTCACGGTGACGGTGACCCATCTTGAATCGGTTGTGGTTTGAACCGAGATGTCGGACTGCGTTTTGCCGCCAGGCGCAGCCGCTAAAGAGTGCAGGGCCACAGATTCGGCGGTCTGAGATGGCTGGGCCGAGACCGCTGCTGCGCGCACGCCGTTACGTGCGGCGTTGACCACCTGAACATGCGCGAGAACGATGACCAATACCTGCATGAGCAGAAGCAGAGAGATCACGACGAGAGGTAGAACCAGGGCGAACTCCACCGTGGCCTGCCCTTCGTCGTCTCTTTGAGTTGTGTGTTTACGGCAGTTTTGAAATGACATTGCTGATCACCTGATCGAATAAACGACCGATTTTGCCTGCCCCGCCTCCGCCAGTCGCCCAAGCCACTGCCAAAAGAGCGATGAGTGCAGCTGCCAGCATGACTAACGCATATTCGGAGGTGGCTTGACCAGTATCCCGCGGACCCGTCGAGAGGTGGGGCGTCGTGACATATATATAGATGCGTAAGAAAATGTTGTTCATAAAAGTCTCCGTGTGAGTGGTGGTGTGGCAGTTAGATCGAAAGACGTAACTGCGAAACGGTCCCAGCAATAGTCGGAACGATGATCAGGACAATGAATGATGGAAGGGTGCAGATCACCAAGGGGAGGCTGAGCCGAATCGGCAATTGTCGAGCAGATATTTCCGCGGCGCGGCGCCGACTGAGGCGCGCGTCATTACCCAATTGAAAGATCAAATTCTCCATGGGGATACCGAGGCGATCTCCCGCGGCCAAGACTTCGCATAGGGGTCGCGCGGCGGGCCCGATCTGTTGGGGGAGTTCTCGTAGGGCATCCGTGAAACGTTGGCCGAGCGCCATTTTCTCGGTGACTGCGAGAAACACTGGCCGCATCACTTGGGGTGCGTGCAAACTGAGGAAATGAATTCCTTGCACTGGGCTGTAGCCGGCACGCAGAGCGGCCATCAAGAGATCCACGGATTGCGGCCAAGCGTCCATCATTTCAGTTTCATGTCGTTGACGAAGGCGCGCTTTGGTGCGACGCCAGAGGAAAAATAATCCAACGAGAGCGGCAATGAAAATCACGAGTTGATCAACTTCTTTGTCCATATTCGCCCGACAAGGTTCAGTCCAACGCCGAGAGCAAGACATGTCCAACCCAATGGTGTGGCCAACATTGTTTTTCGAATCGCGGGACTATCACTCATAATCCATACGGCGCATACGACAGGCAACCAGGTAATGAGCCGAGTTGATGCCATAGCTGTTGATGCCTGAGCGTGTCGATCTTGGCGCGTATAGGAGCGGTCAAGCAAGGTGTCAATGAGTGCATCAATGTGATGAGCAGCATCACCACCAACTTCGCTGGCAAGGGAAATAACATGAAGAACGACGGATAGATCACCTGATGTGTGTTGTTTTTCATCTGCCTCTATTAAGTAGTTGCATGCTTGGTTGAGGGATTGTCCATTATTGATGGCGGCCGCTAGGCGAATCAGAAGATCACATGGTTCGGTGATGCTCGCCTGATGTAGCGATGAGGCGAGAGATTGACCTGAGCGCAATGAACGAGTCATCGCCGAAAGAGAATCAATAATGTTTTCGTTACCGAATGAAGTGGCTTGTGTGAGGCGACTCTTAATGCGTTGTCGTTGTCTGAACTGAGAAAAGAAATTGGGGATAGCCATATCAGTGGTGGAGGTAATCCAACCGTAGTGCTGAGCCATCAACATCACCATTGAGATGAGCGACTTCGGCGATCACTCTGGCACCGTGACATTGACGTTTCATATGAATCACGAAACCGATTGCCGAAGAAACCGTATGCCGAGCGTCTTGAAGGGTCCACCCTGGGGCAGCCTGCATCGTTAGTAAGTCGAGGCGATGCAGTCCATCGATTGCTGAATTGGCGTGCAATGTGGCCAAGCATTTGGAATGCCCAGTGTTCATTGCCTGAACAAGGGTCAGGGCTTCAATGCCGCGTACCTCGCCGACGACTAGGCGGTCGGGACGCAAACGCAACGCAGTACGTAACAGGTCATCCATTGTGATTTGACCGCGTCCCTCCGCCGTGGCTGAACGGGTTTCCAAGCGCACCATATGAGGATGCTGAACAGTGAGTTCGTGGGTGTCTTCAAGGACGACAAAACGTTCAATGTCGTGGGGGATGGACATCATGGCGGCAAGTAAAGATGTCTTACCCGAACCAGTCGCGCCGGTGATCAAGATATTTTCCATACTGTTGAGAACAGTGTGCATGACCTGCGTCAAGTGAGTTTCGTGTTCAGGTGCGATGAAATCAGATATTGAAAAAGCAACCTTGCGAAATAGGCGAAAGGCCACGCATGTACCATGCACCGCTATTGGATGAATGACGGCGCACACACGCGTTCCGTCGGGCAATCGTGCGTCAACTATTGGTGATAAGCGATCAAGTCGACGCCCCAATGGTGTGAGAATTCTTTCGAGGGCGGTTTCAATTTGTCCTGGCAAAAGGTCATCACCGCGTTCAAGGCTCCCATGGCGTTCAATCCAAACCTCGGTGTTGTTGTTCACCAAGATGTCAGTCACTGATTGATCGCCGAAATAGCGAGTGATCTCGTCGGGTAGCAAACGTGTGCTCATGATCGCATGATCAGATTGAAACGTGATGGGTCAGTAACGGGGAGAGGGCTGCACTCAAGGCAGGTGGAATGCGTGAGTGCAATAGGCCTGAGTCGACACGTCGTGCGATTCCTGGATCTACAGCGATCTCAGCGACAACCTCTGTTTTCAAAACCGACTGCACATCTCGACGAGTGAGTACTCGGTCTCCACCAGTGATCAAGATTACGCCAGTAGTCAAGCGATTTTGCTCAACGGCTTTTCGCAATGCAAGATAGCACGGACGAATGACGAGGTATTGCGCCTCAGCAACTTCCCATAATGTTTTGCAGACTGGTGAGATGCCTGCATCAACGACGATGTTGATTGCTTGATCATGAATTTGACTTAAAGCGCGACAGAGATAATTCCAGTCTCCTGAAATGTGATCGGGGAGCACTTCGCTCCCACGCGCTGCGACAGATAAATTTTCGCTGCATTTCATCAGCAGGTCGCCGAACTCAAGTTGCATCTTGTTGGACATCCATTCGCTGATTCCATGCTCAGGTGTTGTCAGACCCAAGAGTGCTGGTTGATCGCCAGCGAGATCCACGAGGATTGTTGGTGTAGTGAGTGCACTCACAGCGGCTAAAGCGGCAGCCACGACGGATGTCCCCGAACCACCTTTGCAGGACCAGCAGATCGTGAACATGGCTTCCCCCATCGAAAGTTTGAAATTAAAGGGGAAGTTCGGTGACTTGAAATTCAAGCATCACAATGTGGTGCAACACGATGTGGGAGGACCACCATCTGGGGCGGTGACGGGTAGTTGAAATGAATCAGGCTGATTGGAGTTTTTTGACCGCAGCGACGACCAAAGCAACCAAGGCAACGAGCATGAGGAGCTTCTTCATGAACCCAAGGATACAGCGCAGAACCGAGGCGGCTACCCTAAAGGATGGAGGTGTCCGGGTACCTGGTGGGCTCCGCCGCCTTCAAAGCGGTTGGGACGAGTGAACCTCGTCCGGCGGGTTCGATTCCCGTCCACCTCCGCCAATTAATTCGATGTCGTTCAAGTTGACTCGAATCGTTCCAGGTAGGCAAACGCCCTTTTCTGCTTAAAAACCTACCTAGGACGCTTGTTAGACGGCGAGCAGGTCGCGCGCACCAGTGTCGCTCGACGGATGGCGCAACTTACTCATAGCGCGCGCCTCAATCTGACGGATGCGCTCACGCGTGAGGTTGAAAGCCTCGCCGACTTCTTCAAGTGTGCGTGATTCTCCACCATTGAGACCGAAGCGCAACTTCAGAATTTCGCGTTCACGCTCATCAAGTGGCGCCAGCAAGCGACGAATCTCTTCTGGCAATAATGATGTTGCAGCACTTTCAAAAGGACTTTCTGCAGCGCGGTCTTCAACAACATCGCCCAATTCGGCATCGCCATCCTCACGCAACGGCTCGCTGAGCGACAAAGGTTCGGCAGCGAAACGCAAAGCTTCAGTGACCTTGTCTTCGGGCATTTCAACTTCGGCTGCCAATTCGCGTAATGTTGGCTGGCGACCGAACTTCAACTCCAGGCGGGAGCGGGCCTTTTGCAAACGTGCAAGTGTGTCTCCAGCATGGACTGGGAGACGAATGGTGCGACCAGTGTTGGCAATACCACGAGTGATTGCCTGGCGGATCCACCAAGTGGCGTAGGTCGAGAATTTGAAGCCTTTGCGCCAGTCAAACTTTTCAACGGCGTGCATCAAGCCCAAGTTGCCCTCTTGGATGAGATCCAATAGTGGAAGTCCTGAAGCCTGGTATTTCTTGGCGATTGAGACAACGAGTCGCAGGTTGGATTGCACGAAGGAACGCTCGGCGTTCTCGCCATCTCTGACCAAATTGCGGAGTTCACGCTTTTTGGCCGGAGTCAGTGCCTTGGTATCAAGAGTTTCAGATTCTTCTTTGGCGGCTTTACCAGCCTCAATCTGCTTGGCAAGACGAACTTCATCGTCCTTGGTGAGCAGTTGGTACTGTCCGATATCTGACAGATAAAGACGGACTAGATCCTCTTCATCACGATCTACGCGATCCTTAGCCACCTGAGAACCCCATTTCTTTCGGATTGATATCTTGGGAAAACCGAACAGTTTCCTGAGCAGTTCACCAACAATTTTGAGACTGCCACATCTCAAAATCCATTGCTCTTGGGAACGATACCGACCACAAGGCATTCCTCAACCAGGTAAACAAAGTTCTCCGAAAATCTGTTGAAATAACGTTACTGGGTCAATTGAGTAAGGTGTAAAACTAGGCAAACCAGTGGTTTCAGTGTAAAAATACGCGAACAACAAAGGAGTAATTCAATGGCAAATCCGCTACTCAATGAAAAGCGTCTGGAACAGGCAGCCAAAGCCAACGGTTCAGGTTGGGCTGCTCCGGACCCGACGACTCGTGCTGGCATGTCGGACGGTCCCGTGACTCCATGGGTCGGTGCAGGCCGCACGATGACTGTGGCTGGAACAGCGAGCGCTACGGCGGTACTGTTCGTGCTGTTGCTCGCCGCGGCCACAGTGGGCTGGCTGGGTGTGGACGCACCACGAGGCGAGGTCTACAAGTTTCCGAGTTACGCCATTGGTGGTTTGTTAGTTGGTTTTGGTTTGGCGATTTTGCTGACGTTCAAACCTCACCTTGCTAAGTTCCTTGCTCCGATTTATGCAATTGCTGAGGGATTATTTGTTGGTGCGATCAGCAAGGCCTATGAGACGTATTACGACGGCATCGTCATACAGGCAGCCGGAGCGACTATTGCTGTGTTCGCCGTGATGTTGGCGATGTACGGCCTACGGATTATCAAAGTAACCAATCGTTTTCGTCGCATTGTCGTTGGTGCAACGATGGGAGTAGCACTTTTTTATGGTGTGTCAATGTTGATGAGCTTGTTTGGAGCTACACCTCCCTTTATCAGTTCGGCAAGTGGTGTCGGTATTGGCTTTAGTTTCTTGGTCGCTGGTCTCGCAGCGTTTAACTTGGCACTTGATTTTGATTTCATTGAACGGGGTGCCAAACAAGGCATGCCCGAGTCAACCGAATGGTTCGCTGCTTTCGGCGTCATGGTGACTGTCGTCTGGCTGTATCTGGAAATCTTGCGACTGCTTTCCAAACTGCGTGAGCGCTAGAGAAGCTTTTTACAGAGTCTGTAAGAAACCGATCAACGCCGTGTTGAATTCGTCAGGCATTTCTTGTTGCGTCCAATGTCCAGCTCCTGGGATGATAACGCTGCCTTTGTAGTTCGGCGTCAGTCCGTTAACAGCGTCAAGGGTGTCGAGTCGTGGGGCAATGACGGCGTCTTTGTCGCCGCCGATAAAAAATGTCGGCATAGAAATGCGCTCAACAGGAATATCTTTGAGTACCTCAAAGTTTGCGTCTAGGTTTCGATACCAACTCACGGGACCGAAAAATCCACTGTTGGTGAATTGTTTGACATAGTGATCAAGATCGTCCTGCGTGAGCCATGTTGGTAAATGCGTCGGAACATCTTTAAACATGTCAAGGAATCCGCTGCCCTGCATCGGTGGTAATTCGCTGAAGTCAGTGGGACCTGGTTTATACATCGCACCTGAAGCAGCCCACATGAATTGGTGCATCGTATTGCGAATATCGGTTTCAAGTTCTAACTCGGCTGGGCCAACCTCCTGAAAATACAGCATGTAGAAAAAACGATCGGTGAACATCATTTTGAAAAGTTCAGTCGGCTTCATAGGCCACGGTGTAAACGGCACGCTGACTGCGCAGATCGCGTTAACCCGACTGGGGTGCAAGCGTCCAGCCTCCCAAACTACGAGTGCGCCCCAATCATGTCCGACGAAAGTTGCATCGTCGTGACCAGTGGCATCCAATAAGCCGACGAGGTCTCCCGTGAGATTTTTGATGCCATAGTCGGTCACGTTTTTCGGTGATGAAGAAAATCCGTAGCCGCGCTGATCGGGGGCAAGAACATGAAAACCAGCGTCGGCGAGAAAGCCCATTTGGTGTCGCCAGGAGTGAGCTGACTCTGGGAAACCATGGCTGAGAATGACGCATGGACCTTTGGGGTCACCAGATTCCGTGACTTGCAGGTTGACGCCGTTAGTAGCGATGACGCGATGGGTGATCTCATGACTCATAGGGTCAGTATTGCCTAAGTCCTCGCTCGGATTAGCCCCGAGGTGACATAGAAATTCAGGTTGGATTGCGGCGCGCTAATGGACTGGCCTCAAGAAGTGAATCGGGCAGGGGTTGACCCGTGACTTCGTCTGTCCAATAGGTGCCAGCGTCTAGGCGATTGAGAGCAGTTTCGACGTCGGCTAAATCTTTTTCGATGGCATCAAGGTCAATCGTTGATGGTTGTTCGTTCATCGGATCGTTTGCGGACATGGGCTTAGAGTAGTCGCAAGATAGTGTTGTCACCTATGCCTACAACTTTCCCCCCTTTTGACGGTTCCGCCCCTAAGAGTCAGAAGTTTGCTTCTGAACCCGAGATGGGGATTGACCCAACCAAGCGATACACCGCCACCATGGAAACTTCAATGGGGACCATGGTGATCGCTTTGGATGCCGTGAAGGCTCCACGAACAGTGAACAGTTTCGTGTTTTTGGCTCTCAACCACTATTACGACGGCATTATTTTCCACCGCATCATTAGGGGTTTCGTTTGCCAGGGTGGAGACCCGACTGGCACTGGTCGAGGTGGACCTGGCTACCAGTACGCCGACGAATTGCCTAAGGCTGGCCAATATCAAATCGGTTCATTAGCGATGGCCAATGCAGGACCGAACACCAATGGTTCACAGTTCTTCTTGATCAGTGGTCCAAGTGGTGTTGGGTTGCCGCCGGCTTACTCGTTGTTCGGTCAGGTTGTCAAAGGACTTGAGATCGTTGAAGCGATGCAGAATGTGCCGACTGGCGCCGGAGATCGACCCACCACCGATGTTGTCATCAACTCGGTGACGATCACCGTCGCTGACTGATCGTTGGTTGATGTCGCCTCGAGTGACTCAACTGAGCAAGGCGCAAGCGCGTCGCATTGCTTTGCAGGCGCAGGGGTTCGCTCAGCCTCGCCCAAGTGGTCGAGTTGATAGTCGTCATCTACGCCAGGTGCTTGATTGCATTGGTTTGATCCAGATTGACTCAGTCAATGTTTTGGTACGAAGCCAAGAACTTCCATTGTTTTCGCGTTTGGGTAGTCACCGTCGTGACTTGATTTCTTCGGCCACAAAGAGTGGTGAGCTATTTGAGTATTGGGGTCATGCAGCCGCTCATGTGCCGACTCGTGATCATCGCTTGTGGCGTTGGAAAATGGAGCAGTCGATTCAAGGAGCGTGGCGTTCCGCAGAGAATCTTGTCAAGAAGAAGCGCACATTTATTGAGGAGATTTTTTCTCAGGTTGTGAGCGATGGACCAATTGCGGCTGGAGAACTTTCTGTTCGTACAACGAAAAAGGCATCCTGGTGGGACTGGGATGACGCAAAGAACACGCTGGAATATCTTTTTATGTGTGGGCGAGTGACGGCGACTCGCAGGGCCAGTGATTTCGCTCGGTTGTATGACCTTCCAGAACGGGTGATCCCAGCGCAATATCTCAACACACCCACACCGACTGCGATAGATGCTCAGCGAGAGTTGATTGCGCTTGCGGGTCGATCTCTCGGTGTCGGGACTGCAAAAGATCTCGCAGATTATTACCGACTGAAAAATGTTGTTGCTAAACCGCGGATCGATGAACTCGTCGAGGAGAGGGTTTTATTACCGACATCTATCGAAGGTTCAAAAGAGACTTGGTACTTGCATGTTGATGCTCAGACACCCCGTGCTATTGAGGCTCGGGCACTGCTCTCTATGTTTGACCCGATTGTGTGGCATCGACCACGCGCCGAGAAACTATTTAACTTTCGCTATCGCATTGAGATTTACACGCCAGCAGAAAAGCGGTTCTATGGCTATTACGTTCTTCCGTTTTTGTTGGGCGATGAGTTAGTCGCCCGCGTGGACTTAAAAGCGGATCGTCACAACAAGACATTGTTAGTGCCTGGAATATTTGCCGAGGAAAATACTGACAAGAAAACGACCGCTGCTGCTTTGGCTGAAGAACTACGCCTGATGGCAAGTTGGCTAGGCCTTGAAAAGATTGTTGTGGGCAAGTTGGGCGACTTATCCGCAGCGGTGCGTCAATCGCTGAAGAGATAAATCAGTTTCAGATTCAGGAAGGCAGATCGGGAGCGAGGGCCCAACGCAAAGTTTTCGTCAATGTATTTGCTGCTGGACGTACGATGGCACGCTCACTTAATGGAAGCCATGGAAGGCGCAGGGGTAAGCGCGCCCAAATCGGCAACAAGGAAACAGCGGCAGCACCCAAGAGTTGGTATGCCGGACGAACCAATACTGGTAGTGGAGGAGTGATGAGTAGATACTTCGCTGCATCAAGAGCGGCATCAGAAGTTCTTAGTTCACTTCGGTATGAGGAGATTGCTTCTTTGAGTTCTGCGACCGAGCGGGGCGGGTCAATGACACCGAGAGCTGAGGCAATGCGAGACATATCAAGGACGTAGCCATCGCGCTGTTCGTCGGAGAGTTCAACTTCGCCGAACTTTTTGTGTGCCGCAAGAAACGAATCAACTTCGGCGATATGCACCCACTTGAGAAGATGCGGATCATTAGCGCTATACGGACGGCCATCGTCGGCGGTACCGACGACGCGTACATGGACTCGTTTGACTAGATCAATAGCGCGTTGTGATTCTGACTCTGGACCAAAAGTTGTGGCCGCCAAAAAGTCGGCCGTGCGTTGGAGGCGTCCCCATGGATCGGCTTTGAAGTCGCTATGTGAGGCCACACCCGCCATAGCAAGAGGATGCAGCGATTGAAATAACAGGGCCCGTAGTCCGCCGATAAACATGCAGGAATCAGCATGGATGATTTTGATCGGTCGATCTTCGCTGAACCACCTCTCGCCAGGAGCCTCGAATAATTGTTGGGCGCGGTTGTCAGCATTGGGACCGACAACGCGGGAGCGCACGGCGTCGGCAACGAGGCGACGGGCAGGCTCAAACCGATCTGACATTCCTAAAGCGTGCCACGCTTCGTGCGGTGATGCCCATACGGGCTGGCTACGCTCGTCACATGTCCGATATCAATTCGTCCACCCCTATGGTCGAACCTGCGTCATCCTCAAATTCCAACAAAATGCCGCCTTGGACCTGGAAGGCGATCACTGTTTTCTGGCTGGGGTTTTTGGGCACCCTGGTATTGCGGTACTCCTATGAACGACTCTCATCTTTGTTGATTCTGTTGTTGGTCGCCCTGTTCTTATCCTTGGCAATCGAACCTGGGACAACCCGTTTGGCCAAGCGTGGCTGGAAACGCGGGCGAGCAACTGTGGCGATTCTCCTAGCAGTTATGGTTGGGGTGCTTATTTTTGTTGCCGCCATCGGCACTTTGGTGGCTACGCAGGTAGCGGATTTAGCTCAAAACTCAGAGCGCTATGTCGGGCGAACTGTGAGTTTCGTGAATGACAACTTTGGCGCAAACATCAATGCCGCAAAAGTGAACAACAGTATTCAAGATCCTGATGGACCTGTCCAAGAATTTATTCGAGGTCAACAGGGTGAGGCTTTGCAATTGTCGGTGACGGCACTTGGCCTATTACTTCAAGGTTTCTCTGTCATGCTTTTCACTTTTTATTTGGTGGCCGATGGTCCACGTATGCGCCGCTCAATCTGTAGTCGCTTGGCCCCAGATAAACAGCGCCGAGTCTTGGACACATGGGAATTGGCAATTGCGAAAACTGGTGGCTATATCTACAGTCGAGTTTTGTTGGCGGCATTTTCTGCCTTCGTGCATTGGATCGCATTTCAATCTCTGGGCACCGCCGCACCCGTGGCTCTCGCACTATGGGTTGGATTGATTTCGCAATTTATTCCCGTTGTCGGAACCTATATCGCTGGTGTTCTCCCTGTGTTGATTACGTTCATCGACTCACCCGTCAAGGCACTGGTGATCATCGCGGTGATCATTACGTATCAGCAAGTTGAGAACTTTTTGATTTCACCACGCATTACGGCGCGCACAATGGAGATCCACCCAGCAATATCCTTTGGCTCTGCTATTGCTGGTGCCGCTTTGCTCGGTCCGGTTGGGGCAATTCTTGGACTTCCGGTTGCAGCGATGGTCGTCGCTCTAGCGAGTGCTCACGGTCAGCGTCACGAGTTGATCAAAGATGATCTCGTGCATGTCCATGAAAAGCTAATCAGAGAGCCACGCGTGTCTCGGCGTGGTGTGCGTCGCAGTAAAAGATGACGTTGACTTTGAGCGATCAAGAGAAATCCGTGGCCGAGTCATATGTCCCACTAGCAGTCACGTATCGCAGTGATGTTGTGGAATCGGTTCATCATGGTGCCGTTGTGGCGTTGAATGAGGACGGCAGTGTGGCATTTTCTTATGGAGATCCACTCGTGGGTATTTTCCCGCGCTCAAGCACTAAGCCGTTGCAGGCTCATGCGATGTTGTTAGCGGGGCTCGATCTACCTGATGAGTTATTGGCATTGGTCTGCGCAAGTCATGACGGTCGCGCCATTCACCTTGATGGAGTTCAAAGAATTTTGGCCTCAGTCGGTTTAGATGAATCGGCTTTAGCAAATACCCCAGATCTTCCACTTGATGATGGGCAATTGCAGGCCGTCTTACGTGATGGCGGTTGCGCGACGTCTCTGCAGCAGAACTGTTCTGGAAAACATGCAGGGATGTTGGCCACATGTATCACTGCTGGGTGGGCACACGATGCGAGTTATCTCAGCGAACTTCACCCCGTACAGCAATCAATCACGAAGGGGATTCCTGCGCTCACGCAAGACGCTTTGTTGGCTATCGGCGTTGACGGCTGTGGTGCTCCGGCACATGTGATGTCGCTGATTGGTTTGGCACGCTCGTTGAGAAATATGGCTACTGGAGCGGCGGGCGATGAGGGATTGCGTATCCATCGGGCAATGACTTCTTTTCCAGAGATGGTAGGCGGACCAAATCGGGATGTGACTTTGTTGATGAAGGGAGTGCCCGGATTGATGGCCAAGGATGGGGCAGAAGGAGTTTTCGTAGCCGCTCTCAGTGATGGGCGGGCAGTTGCACTGAAGATTGCCGATGGAGCAAATCGACCCCGCCCACCACTGATGCAGGCTGCATTGAGAACTCTTGGCGTTGATATTTCAGCAGTGCGCAGCGATGCTTTTTCATCAATCATTCTCGGACACGGCAAAGCGGTGGGTGAAGTGCGTATTGTCGGAGAGTTGGCGCGTTGAAGTGGCGTGTGGTGATAGTTCAGTGAGACAGAGATGAAGGAGGCGAACAAGTTGGCAGGTATTCCATTTGTGGGGATCATTGATCCGTTGCGCTACGCCGAAGCCGAGGTGGTGAGCCCCAAGATTCGTCGCGTGATCGCGCGTAACCCGTCTAACTTCACTTTCACTGGCACGGGCACCTATCTCGTAGGTAACTCAACTGATGTAGCGGTGATTGACCCGGGTCCTGATTTGCCCGAACATCGCACTGCTTTATTGCGAGCCATTGAGGGTCAGAAGGTTCGCGCCATTGTGATCACCCACTGTCATAGCGATCATGTGGGTTTGGCGGCATGGTTGCGCGAAGAAACGGGCGCACCAACTGTGGCGTGGAAGCCCCATGGAGCAGTTGGGCAATTAGATAATGACGAGGACATCAAGGTCATGCAGTCTTTGGCCCCACCTCCAAAGACCGAGGAAGAAAAAGAGAAAGAACGCGAGATTGCGCGTGCTGCCGGTCTTGATCCAGACGATCTAGAGATCCGTGAGTCTGTTGATCTTGAATTCGAACCCGATGTTCGCGTCGGTGATGGTGAAGTGGCGGCTCACGGCGATGGCTGGACATTGATTGGAATACATACGCCAGGCCACACCTCCAATCATATGTGCGTGGCTTTTGGGGAGGAAAAAGCATTGTTTACTGGGGATCACATCATGGGCTGGAGCACCACTGTGGTCTCGCCCCCCGATGGCGACATGCGTGACTATATGGAATCAGTGAAGAAGCTTCAATTGCGTGATGACAAGATCTTGTGGCCCACGCACGGTTCGCCAGTCACTGATCCGCAACCGTTTCTCCAGGCTTATTACGAACATCGTTTGGGTCGCGAGGCTCAAGTGTTGGCGTGCGTTGCTCAGGGAGTGAATACTGTGGCGCCGATGGTGCGCCAGATGTACGCCGCAGTGATCCCTGAACTCCATATTCCCGCAGCTCGAAGCGTGCTCTCGCATTTGACTCAATTGGTTCAGGATGGTCGCTTATCAGTGCTTGGTGATGGCCCAGCGCGGCTGTCTTCAACCTATGAACTCGGGTGAGTCAAAAGGTTTGTGTCGCCTCTCCCAACTAGTTTCATATAGGGTGTCACTTTATGGACGTCCTTCGAACACCTGATTCTGCTTTTGCACATCTACCTGATTGGCCCTACGCCCCGGTGTACACCGATGTCACAGCCAGCGACGGAAGTGTGTTGCGCGTTGCTCATGTCGATGCGGGACCAGGTGATGCCAGTGAAACGATGTTGTGCATGCATGGTGAACCGTCTTGGAGTTTTCTGTATCGCAAAATGATTCCTGTTTTTACTGCTGCGAGTCATCGCGTGATTGCGCCTGACTTAGTTGGTTTTGGTCGTAGTGATAAGCCTGCCAAGACAAGTGATTACACCTATGAACGCCATGTTGACTGGATGAGTCAATGGCTTGTGGCTAACGATTTAAAGAATCTGACATTGATCTGTCAAGACTGGGGCGGATTAATTGGCCTGCGTCTAGCTACCGCGTTTCCTGATCGCTTTGCGCGAATCGTGATCGCCAATACTGGTTTACCGACTGGTGATCCCGAACCGAACGCGGCGTTCTTGGCATGGCGTAAATTCAGTCAGGAGACTCCAGTGTTTGGCACGTCGCAGATCATTCAAGGAGGCTGCGCTCACAAGCCCCTGGCTCCCGAAGTACTAGCCGCATATGACGCTCCATATCCAGACGAGACATATAAGTCTGGGGCTCGCATTTTCCCGACCTTGGTCCCCGCTTCACTAGCTGACCCATCCTCGGCGGCAAATATCGCAGCGTGGGATGTTCTACGTCAATGGACCAAACCGTTCATCTGCGCTTTCAGTGACAGCGATCCAGTGACTCGTAACGGAGAATGGGCATTTCGCAAGGCAGTACCTGGAGCGGAAACATCACCTCATACGACCATTGTCGGTGCTGGGCACTTCCTTCAGGAAGATTGCGGTGAAGAGTTGGCATCTTTTGTCAACGGCGCGATCGCCTGAGCAAAAACTGATGAGCAACTTGCCAAAGTGCGCGTCAGAAAAGTGTTTTCAGTTGGATCAACACTGAGATCCCAGGCGCGCTTGATCTGCACCCAAATGCGGGCATATTCACAGCGATAATTGACAGAAGTTGGCATCCATTCAGCAGGATCTTTTTCACCTTTTGAACGGTTACTGCTGGCTGTGACTGCGATCAGAAAAAAAGACTCATCTAAATCATTGGCGAATTTCTTACGCTGATCCGCATTCCAATTCCATGCTCCTGAATCCCAGGCTTCTTTGAGTGGAACCATGTGGTCAATGTCAAAACTTGATGAGTTAGTTGTTGTGACACTGTCGTAGGCAGAGAACCATCGTCCGGTGACCTTGCACTTAGCACCAATTTTTGCGGGAGTAATCGACTCAGCGATGAGAACTTCTTGGCGTGTATTGCAACCATCTCCATCGGCGTCATACCAATCGGCGAATAAAGTGCGCTTGTACCCCCCGATGTGCTCGGCTTCAATACGTAACCCGAGACTGCGGGTTGGCGCGGTCGTGGTTGTTGTGGTCTTTTTCTCAAGCGCGATGGGGGTTGGCACTGCTGGGCTTGCTGGAGCGTTGGTGATCACAGCATGATCAACTTCGATGACAACGGCACTTGGCTTGGCTGATCCACAAGCGGTAATGACCACAACACAGCCCAAGGCGAGTCCAGTCCGATACCAGTTAGGCAATTTCACGTCCATATGTGAAGGTTACGACAGTACTGGACCGATTGTGCGCGGTCTGGCTGGCAGACTGAGGGCTATGACCACTGATCTTGAGCGAATACTTGGTTACCTCGGAGCACAAGATAACGAGGGCGAAATGGTTGAAGTTGGGCCTGAGTTGGTGGCCTTACCCTTTTGGACACCTGACATGTGTTCGGCGATCATTCAAGCCGCCGAAGCCGCTGGGGGCTTTGAACCCGAGCCCCATGATCCCGTACCCGGTCACGAAGTGAGTTTGGCAACGATCAGTTCGCGCCTCTATGAAAACCTGATGGTTGATCTCGGTGAGCGAATCTGGCCACAGTTGCAAGAGAAGTGGCCACTCATTGATTATTGCGGACTACGGGATGCTTTCGTGATCAAGTACAGCATGGATACGCAGACAGAGTTGCGGCTTCATCACGACATCGCTCAAGTATCAGGATCGGTGAAATTGAATGATTCCTACACTGGAGCGGAGTTGAGTTTTCCTCAACAAGCGTTCACGAATAGTGATCTGGCAGTGGGCTCGTTGTTGGTGTGGCCATCACTGGTGACCCACCCACATCAAAGTCTCGCTCTCACGAGTGGGGTCAAATACTCACTAACATTATGGTTTGAAATCCCCGAGCAGTACAACTAATTTATGCTCTTTACTCAGGGACTATCCACCATTTGGTGAAGAAATAAAACTACCGTCACAATTGTTGTGATCACTGCAAAGAACAAACTGCGAAGCATCAAATTTGCTCTGCTGTTGTGTTTGGTCGGTGTCCCTATTTTGCTCTCAGGCTGTTCGGGCGTGGTCTCATCATCTGCTGACGCGGCCACTAAGTCGCCCGCAACAATCGCATTGTCTGCACCGCAACCAAGAGAAACTGTGCCGCCACCAACATTGCCTATTCCAATCATCACGGTTCCTCCGCCACAGGCAGTTGTCATTGCTGTAGCACCGCTTGATGTGCCGCTCGTAGCGGTCGGAAAAAAAGATGGAGCAGAAACTGCACGCGTGCAGCAACGTCTGTTGGATTTGGGATTTTGGTTGCAATCGTCACAAGGTGAATATGGCGTGACGACCGCCCAAGCAGTGATGGCTTTTCAAAAATATGTTGGTCTTGAGGCTTCTGCTGTTGTTGATGAAGCGACTGCTCAAGCACTCACGAGCGCCACGACCAAGGCTCACGGGGAGACCAACACTGGCACGCTGATTGAGGTTGATAAAGATCTGCAGTTACTTTTTATCGTGCAGGACGCTGTGACGGTTTGGACTATCAATGTGTCGACTGGCTCGGGGATTGCCTTTAAAGAACGCGATAAAAATGAATGGGGTAAATGGGTGTGGGGAGATGGACAAACTCCGGACGGAATTTTCAAGATTAATCGCGAGGTTGAGAAGGGGTGGCGAACGGGTGATCTGGGGGATATCTACCGCCCGAAGTATTTCAATGTGGGAATCGGTTTGCATGGGGCGTATCAGGTTCCCAACTATCCGGCGTCGCATGGGTGCGTGCGAATGTCTATACCAGCTATGGATTTCATCTGGTCAGAGAACTTGGCTCCGATGGGGATGAAGATCTGGGTGCACTCCGATCCAGCTGTTTTGTGACATCCTGAAGAAGTGATCTCCACATTCACCGAATTTCGTCCATGGACTGATCCAACAGTGGTCTCCATTGGACGCCTCGCAATGCGGCAGGTGATGACGGCGCATACCAATGTCGAGAGCGCACGGGGTCTTCGTCAAGAGTCACCGTGGTGGCAAAACCTCAATGGATCCTGGCAATTGAAGTTATGGGCTAATCCTGATGCTGTGCCGAACACCGCAGTAAAAACGACCTTGTCTTCGACGGCCGATTGGCTTTCAGTTGAAGTCCCAGGCAACTGGACGATGCAGGGGACTGGTGACTTCCCGCACTATACGAATGTGCAGATGCCCTTTGCTTTGCGTCCACCCGAGGTTCCAGAAAAAAATGTCACAGGTGTGTATCGGCGAACTTTCACAGTACATCGCGATTGGAAAAGTCGCCGCACAATTATTCATATCGGTGGCGCAGAAAGCGTGCACGCACTTTTTATCAACGGAAGTTTCGTCGGCTATGGAACAGATAGTCGCTTGCCCAGCGAATATGACATCAGCGACTTCCTGCAAACAGGCAAAAACACTGTGGCTATTATCGTGCCGCGTTACAGCGCCCAGTCGTATGTCGAAGATCAAGATCAGTGGTGGATGGCAGGCCTACACCGTGAAGTATTTCTCGAGTCACGGGCCTTAGTGCATCTTGATCAAGTCCATGTCGTCGCGGACTGGGACGCGGACTCGGGAGTGGCGACAGCAACGACGACATTACGAATTCGCAGTGCTGACGAAAAAGCCATCGCCCATGGTTGGAGTGTGCGAACTTGGATTGAAACACTTGATGGCCGTCGCCTCGGTCAGGTGCAGAAAGAAACTTTTCCGCATCGACATTTACAGGCTTATCTTTTTTCTGGTCATCTTGCTACGACCACTGTCGTCGTGCCCAAAGTATTACCTTGGTCCGCTGAAATACCGACGCGTTATCGCCTGGTGTGCGAGCTGCTCAACCCCGATCAGGAAGTCACCGAAGTCGTTGCTCAAGTCATCGGATTTCGGCGAGTTGAAATCAAGGATGGTTTAGTGAGTGTCAATGGTCAAGCGATCACCATCATGGGTGTGAATCGCCACGATCATCACCCTGATCGAGGTAAAGCAGTGACGGTTGAAGATATGCGCCAAGACATCGTGGCGATGAAACAAGCCAATGTCAACGCCGTAAGAACATCGCACTATCCCAATGACCATCGCTTTTATGACTTGTGCGATGAATACGGCCTGTATGTCGTTGATGAGGCAAATATTGAGAGCCATGCCTTTAATACAAGTTTGTGTCACGACCCACGGTTCTCTGCCACATGGCTCTCACGAGTTTCGCGAATGGTTGAACGTGATCGCAATCATCCGAGCGTTATTATTTGGAGTCTCGGTAATGAATCCGGATATGGCGAACATCATGATGCATGCGCGGCATATATCCGGCGAGTGGATCCGACCCGACTCTTGCATTACGAAGGAGCGAGTTTTCACGGAGGTTGGAGCGACGAACTCGGACTAGCGACCGATGTGGTATGTCCGATGTATCCACCGGTAGCGGCTTTGGATTGGTACGCCGACGGTGCCTTGGGAACGCGCCCTGTGATCTTGTGCGAATACAGTCACGCCATGGGGAACTCGAATGGTGGTCTATCGGATTACTGGGAGGCCTTCAATAAACATCGGGCACTACAAGGTGGATTCATTTGGGAATGGAAAGACCACGGCATTCGCCAAGTCGCGAAAAATGGCATTGAACGTTTCGCTTATGGGGGGCAGTTCGGCGACACGCCACATGACGCAAACTTTGTTGCCGACGGTTTAGTGTCCCCAGAGTGTGAACCCCACCCTGCGATGCAGGAATTGATGTGGGTTCATCGTCCCGTCTCGGTTGAACAAACTGGGTGGAAATTGCGTGTGACTAACCGTCAGTCTTTTCGGAATTTGGGGTGGTTGCGTGGATCCTGGGAAATGACTGTTGATGGTGAGATTCTTTCATCAGGTCTATGGTCGCCCAATGTGAACGCTGGTCAATCACTGTTGATTGACCCGCCGATCAGTCTCGTGGAGGCCAAATCCAATCGTGGTGAGGTTCTCTTAAATTTCAGATGGGAAACAAAAAAAGTCACGCCATGGTGTGGTGTGGGTCATCTCGTGGCATGGGACCAGATCGTGGTCCGAGAAGCAAAACTTCCAGCGATGCCGAAACGTGTCTCACACAGTGATCGCGCTGAGATTGATGTTCTGTTGGGTAATCCCCCGCGCCTCAGTATTTGGCGCGCTGCTACTGACAATGATGGCTTCAAACTCATCGGCAACGGAGGGGCTCTCGGCAAATGGTTGAAGGCAGGGATCGATAGCAAGCCAGCCGAGTCATTGGTGCAACATGTTTTCGATTCGTACGTTGATGCTCACGGCGCCGTCATCTATGAACATGCGGTCGTTGTCCCCGAAGAGTTAGCAGATCTTCCCCGCGTTGGGGTGGTCTTTGACATGCCACGGGGCTTTGACCAGATTCGCTGGTTCGGACGCGGTCCATTGGAGAATATGCCGGATCGAAATTCGGGTGCACTGCTTGATATTTGGGAATCTGAGCCTGATGAATTGCCATATATTTTGCCGCAAGAATTTGGGTTGCGAACAGATTGTCGCTGGATGGAAATTATTCGCTCACGCGATGGTCGTCGCTTAAGAATTGAGGCATTGCGTCCGGTCGCGTTACATATGTCAGCGACGCATCATCGTGATGAAGATCTCTTCGCCGCAGCCGATGTCACCGAATTGAGACGCTGCGAAGGACTGGTGGTGCATCTTGATATCGCCCACCGGGGTGTCGGCACCGCCAGTTGTGGGCCTGATATGCATCCGCGTCATGCAATCGCTGCTGGCACTTATCGTTTTGCCTACCGTTTACTACTCGTCAAATAGGTTTAGCGGCACGACGGACTCGGAGTTTTCTGTCATCAGCTGTGAGGCATTCACCCGACTCCAGATCGAATTTCCAGCCGTGCAAGGTACAGGTCAATGTTGTCCCGTCTTGTTCTCCAAAGACATCAAGATCGGCTTGGCGATGGGGGCAGAAACGTTCGACAATGTAATTCCCAATAGTTATTTCTTCACTCGGCTCTGGTCGCCTAAATTTCTTCAGTGCTTCCGCTTCCGTGCGCTGCATCCGTTCGACACTCAGCGACTTGAAGAAGTTATAGATGAACTCGTTGTATGAACCAGACCGCCATGCCTTGAAGCGCAATGAGAGAAATAATTTGTCACTCCAATCGGCGGCATTTTGGCTGACGACGGTTTCTACGAGGCGACGGTCTATTTCAAAGCGGAAACCGTAGGTCTCGTTGTTGAAGGGGCGTACTTCGCCGTTAGGAAAATCAATAAGAATCTCAAGATCTCCCGCCCGCAATAGGCAGGCTGCTCCGACTCCGCGTCGCAGCGCTGGTGCCATTGCAAGAAGTGGTTCCCACCACAATGTGAGAGTTGTCAGTAAATCAGGACTCTCTTGCGACCATGTGGCCTTCATTTCTTCAAGCCATGCGAGATAATCGGCTTGGTAAGTGCGCAGATAACTCTCTTTGTCAGAAAAGATTGCCTGAATATCCTCCTCCGCTATGGGATGCAGTACTTCGATGTTGTCTCCGAGCGTGATGCAGGTTCCTGGAATATTGGTGATGCCATGACGCCCCACTGCGTTTAATTGAGCAATAAATTTTGTCTGATCGGGGAATATCGAAAAACTATCCTTCGCTGTGTCATTGAAAGCGAAAAGTTCGGGATCAAGAAAACAGGGTGGTCCGGCCGATGGAACGACGGCATGGGCGTTCAGAGCCTCAACATAGCGCATGGCTCGCGCAAATTGGCTCTCAACTTTCAGATCAACGAGTTCGCGCATCCGTTGAGCTGGCTCGTCGTAAACCATTGGATACCAAATGGCGCCGGAATATTGGAGGAAGTGCAGATCAATGGGACCGTGAGCCAGCAAAGTGCTGAGATCACTGGTCCGACAATCATTTTGATTCACGATTCGATGCACACCATCGCTGACAACAAGAGCGGAGTCGCCAGCCGGACCGTCAGTGATAGATGTTTCAACATGTATGGCGATTGAGAGATCATCACCGAGGTCGTAGGCAATTCCGTCGCTAGTGGCGATGAAGTGAGTAAAACCTAAGTGGCGTAAGCGTCGCTCCAACTCTTTGGTCGGATAGTCGGGCAACAGAACCGGTGTCTGTGGAGAAATATTGTCCACCAGCCACTGCTCATCAAGATGATCTCCGTGGAGATGCGAGATATACAAATAATTTGGTTGGCGAATAGCGTGTGCAAGCTCTTCATTCAGTTGGTCGTTACGCGGAAAAACAAACCACGAACCGAAATAAGCGGGGTTGAACCATGGGTCGCATAAAATAGAACCCTGGCGAGTTTCAATAAAGATTCCAGCATGCCCAATTGAAGTCGCACGCATGGAAGTCAGTGTCACAGATCTAAACTAGCGAAAAGCAGCCAAGTTATGAGTGCAGACTTTTGTCACTTAGTCGGCGGGTCGGTAAATCTGACACCAGCACGGCTGACATTTTCTGTCCACTTGCTGCCATCCCAATAACGAAAGTCGTAACGACCAGCAGGATCTTTGTACCAATCTGCGGGCACGTTGGGGACTGTTGTCGTTGGTGTTGTCGTCTCCACTGAATCGGAACTCATGGAGGCCCAGCCAGCAGCAGATGCCGGAGTCGTCGCTACGACGGGTCGCGAGAGAAAAGCCACGATTTCATCGCCAGCAGACACAATGCTGATTACGTTCCAGCCTTCACGTGACTGAGCGTTGAGTTGAGTGGCCAAATCATCGTGAGCGTCAGGAGAAACTTTGATTGAGACGAATTCCAACATGCGAGAAAGTCTACCCCTCTTGATCAACCTTGAGAAGTGGTGCCCTCAATTGCTACCAGTCCTCGGGCTTGCGCTTGTGAGGACTCACCATCAAAGATCAAGGTTCCATCACGTAGGGCGATTGTACGTGCGGTACGAGAGACAAAACTCAACTCGTGGGTTGCTACAACCAAAGCCGCACCTGCTGTCGAAGCCTGATCAAAGAGATCAAGTAACGCCTCTTTACCATCGGCATCAAGTCCGACAAAAGGTTCGTCAACCAACATCAGTTCGAAGGGGCGAATGAAGGCGATCGCGATAGCTGCTTTTTGTTTCAGACCGCGGCTGAAGCGTGAGGGAAGATCGTCGCCGCGTTCGTAGATACCGAGTTGTCCAAGAAGGTCAGCGGCGCGTTGCTCCCAGGCAGTCATGTTGTGCAACCGAGCGGTGTACTCCAGGTGTTCCCACACCGAGAGGTCATCGTAAAAAGTAGGGGTGTCGGCAAGATAACTCAGTTTCGAACGCGCTGCCATTGAGCCTGGTTCTTGACCGAAGATTGTTATGCCGCCAGAAGCAGGTTTGAGGAGTCCAGTAGCGATGCGCAAAAATGTTGTCTTTCCCGAACCGTTATGACCGATGAGAGCCACGCGCTCATGTTCTTCAACGCGTACAGACAATGGATAGAGAGCTGGTCCGTCACCGTAGTCCTTGGCAACATTGGTGGCGATGAGGGCTGCCGGCAAAATGGGTGTGGTCTGTGTACTGCTTGGGGCACTCGGCGAGGTGGAGTTAGGTGGTTTGGGGTGGCGACTCATGATTTTGCTCCTGTACCTGATTTTTGACCGCGACTTTCAGCAGCGGCATTGGCCAATGATTTTTTGATGTCATCACGAAAGCGAACCCATCCACCAATGATGAATGACAAAAGTAGGACCGCTATAGCGATGCGCAGAGCGGCGGCGGGTGCACCCGAGCCATGAGTCAGGGCTGAACGCACTCCGAGCATTGGCAGACTGCCGGCAACTGCTAAGACCACCGGCCAAATGGCCTTGATCAAACTCAGCGTTCCGGCAACTTCGGGGGGCATCATATTGGCCTGGGCGTGTGATGAAATCTGATCGGGAGCACCTGAGACAATGTTGATTGCTGCACCTATCAGTCCTCCAAGCATTGCGGGGACTGCACAAATTGCCGCAACTGACCACATTTTTGGTTCAGCGAGTCCCATCGTGGCGACCATGATGCCCACCACGGGAAAACAAATCGCACCAGTTGACGTGAGTAGCGAGAGATACATCACACCGCGAATTTTTGGATAGGCATCAGTGCGTTCACCTTGATCAATTTCTTGGGCGAGAGGTTCACAGAGTTCTAATCCCAATATGAATAGTGCCAGACCGCTACCAACGATTGCGGCGGTCGTCCCGTTGTACATCGCCACCTGACAAAAGCCAGCGATGATGGCCAATGAAACAATGCGTGTCAGGCGACTTACAGGAAACCGCAAGAGGCCTTGCCAACCGCGATGCCATTCGGTGGAAAAACCTCGATTGCGAGGAATCTTAAGCCACGGTTGGCTTCGACTTCTTTCTTGGCTGAGTTGTCGGCGTAACAATGTCACTGTCCGCAAATCTTGCAGTGTCACTGCAAACCGCAGTTGACTCACTAATGCAGAACGCCGTGATAAGGATTCGAGGGACTGTCGACCGAGTAATGCCAAACCAATGATCATCAACAGTGCGGCAGCGAGTGTGGGAGTTATTTCTACTGAGCGTGTTCGTTGGCCCCACATTGCGAGACCGCCTTGTAGATCTCCGGGACCAGTCAGCGTTGAGTTTGGTAGCGATGCTGTGACTTGCCAAGTCAATAATGCGGCGCCCACAATGCTGGCCATCCAGCCACGAAGTTTTAATGAATGAGCGCATAAGGCTGCACCAACAAAAAGTGCGCCCGCGGTAGCTCCCCACATAGATCCCGATAGAGCCCATGCCATGGAGGTGCCTGGTAAACGTCGTCCGGCAAGTTGACCAGCAACCGCGCCAGCGCCGGCGGTCGAGAACATCACCGTGCGTAATCGTTGGACAGCAGGACGCATCAAAACACGCTGGCGACTGACGGGAGCCAGCAATACGTGGCGAACATCTGCTTCTTCAATCGCCAGTGGACCACCGCGACTACCCGAGCGCAGTCCCATGGCGAGTGCCAAGACACCGGCAAGACCGAGCCAACCGGGTCCAAACTTGAAGACGTCAGCGGCGGTTGAGGTGGTGACTGGTTCATCGGTGACGAGACCAGAAAGAAATAAAATTCCACCACCGAAAATAAACGCCGCAAGGTAGACCCGATAAAGAGCTTCAAACCATTCAACTTCGGCAAGTCGATTTTTCTGTCGTGTTCGACGCAACTCTTGAACAGCATGACTGTTGCTAGATGAAGCGTGCTTGATGAAAGCGTCACGGTCGGGAGTTGCGCTGCCAACTTCAATGGGTGCCTGTGGGTCAGAGGCCCAACCCGACCAAGAGGCGACGAAAAGTCGTGCGTGGCCGAATCCGACATGTTCGAGGGCCACGATATTGAGACAAGCGGAGATTCCGCTACCGCAATAGGCAATGACCTCGTCGGCAACGTCAACACATAATGATTCGTAGTGGGAGCGCAGTTCTTCCACATTTTTCAGCATGCAAGTTTGCGAGTCAAGGAGACTATTCCAAGGAGCGTTGAATGCGCCTGGGATGTGACCGGGGCGCGGATCAAGTTTGGCTGTGGCTTCATTGACGTTGCCAGCGAAGCGATCAGGACTACGTGCATCAAGTATGACGAGTCGTGATGAAGTCGCACTTCGAGTCAGAACCTCTTCAAGTTCTTGTTTGCTGGCGAGTTGATGGACTGGCCACGGAGTCGCGGTAAAAGCTCCGGCTTTCACTGACATTGGTTTTCCCGTGGCTAATGATTCATGTGAATGTGTCTGCCACGCAGCGATTCCCCCGTCAAGCAATGAGGCCTGACAACCCAGCATGCGCAACATCACAACGAATCGTGCTGCAGTCATACCTCCTGTGTCGTCATAGGCAATCACCCGCGAGGTGTTGCTGATTCCGAGACGCGACATTGCTCCAGCAAAGGCTGATGGCGAGGGGAATGGATGACGACCGGCAGTGGCATCGGTGCGATCCGAACTCACTAGGTCTTTTTCAAGATCAACAAAGATGGCGCCGGGGATATGTCCCTCGGTGTATGCCTTGCGGGCATCGCGCCCATCGAGATACCACCGAACATCGGCGATGATCACATTTCCTAGTATTGAAAGTTGCTGGAATTCAGCAGCAGATATAACGACCGCTGTGTCGACTTGTGACTCAAACGGGGGAACTTGGGGATTTAAATCATTCAAGGTTTTCATTCTCGCGCTTGGCGTAGGCATACTGACAATGGTGAGTGTAAGAACTGTTGAACTTTTTGCATCCTTATTGGCCTTGGTTGCCCTTGTGGGCGGCTTGGGTTGTGCCTCGGTCGGCGGCTATGTCGCTCCCACAACGACGTTGGTGAACGAGATTCGCCGCCTATCACTTTGGCTGGCGTGGTTGGTAGCGGCGGTCGCTACTGCAGGAAGCCTGTATTTTAGCGAGGTTGCGCACTATGCGCCCTGTCGCCTGTGTTGGTTTCAACGCATATGCATGTATCCCTTGGCAGGTATTTTGTTGATCGCAGCGATTCGTAAAGACCGCGATGTGCGTTGGTACGCCTTGCCCTTACTGATTGCGGGTGTGTGCTTGTCTGGTTACCACTATCTGATTGAGTGGAAGCCATCTTTAGGTGATGGAGCGTGTGGCATTGGGCCATCTTGTACCGACGTATGGTTTCGGCGCATGGGTTTTGTGACACTCGCCTTCATGGCTCTGTGTGGATTCATTTCCATTGTGGCACTCTTATTTATGGGTACTCCTCGCGACGATCTTGAAAGGCAGGTCACCGATGACTCAGAAATCTCAACCAAGTAGTGGCAAGTGGGTTGTGCTGGCGATAGTGGCCGCAATAGCTACAGCGCTACTCGTAGCTATTGTTGTAGGCGGTGGCGATGATGAAGGTAGTGGCACAACTCATTCGCTACCGAGAGGCGATGTGCTCACACAGGAAAATCAGCCCGTTGTTATTGAGGGCACCATCCTTGAGTCATTAGGTGATGAGGCGATTGATCCGATGGTGGGTCAAGTGGCCCCGACATTGAGTGGTGCGACCTTTGATGGATCAGGTATATCGGTGACTCCTGGTGATGGTCAGGCATACATGATTGTTTTCTTGGCGCACTGGTGCCCACATTGCAATCGCGAAGTTCCGCGTCTCATTGAGTGGCAAGCATCGGGTGCTGTTCCGAGTGAACTGCAGGTCATCGGTGTGAGCACCGCAGTTGCGAGTGATCGGCCGAATTACCCGCCCTCGCAATGGACCGTCGAGAAAGGTTGGACCTGGCCGATGATGGCGGACTCATCATCCACGGAGGCAGCCGAGGCGTACGGTGTTTCAGGTTTCCCATTTTTTGTGATAGTCGGAGATGATGGCAAAGTTAAGGCTCGTGTGTCGGGTGAAGTGGGAATCCCTGCCCTCACGCAAATCGTGAGTGACGCTCTAGTCAACTAATTTACTGCGCTGATTGTTCGGCCCGCAGTAAAACTTCACGCAGTGGGATATCAAGAGCAGTAGCCGCCAGCAGTGCATCGTCGTACTCAACCTTGACCCGATCGCCACTGATCTTGACTCGAATGTCGTAGCCGTCAATAGTGACTGTTTTTTCAGTACGTGTTTGTGGCCAGCGCTGCAATGTTGTGCCGCGTAACCCGAGTGTGCCCGTCTCACGAACAAGAACTGCGGCTATTTTTTCTATGAGAGATGGATCGCATAGGGCGTGAATCGTAAAAGCAGGGCGACCTTTTTTCATCACGATTGGTGAAGCCCACGCATCATGCGCTCCGGTGCTAAGTAGTGAGGCGATGGTATGAGCGACAACTTCACCGGTGACATCGTCAACATTTGCTTCAAGTAATTGCACTATTTGCCCAGTCCCCGACAGCACGGATGTCTCTGTTGCGTCACCGATGATGACCTGCACGACATTGGCACGCCCTGAAACATCGGCGCTACCGGCACCGTAACCAACAGCGCGTACGCCCATCGCAGGCATGACGCCAAACGATTCGGCGAGGGCAATCATTACAGCGACCCCTGTAGGTGTGGCAAGTTCGCGATGGTCATCAAGTCCAACCATGGTGACGTTGCGTAGGGCACACAAAGCAGTCACCGCTGGTGCAGGATTGGGGAGCACACCATGAGCGGTGTTGATATGTCCATGGCCAACGGCAATGTCGCCACAATAGATTTTTTCAAGATTCAGAACTTCAAGAGCGGCACACACGCCAACAATGTCAATGATCGCATCCACACTTCCAACTTCATGAAATTCAATGTCGTCAATACTGACATTATGAATTTTGGCTTCAACTTCGGCCAAGACGTGAAACACTGTGAGCGCTCGTGTCCGAACACGATCTGGTAATTCGGAATCCTGTAGCAGTTGAGAAATATTCTTCCACGAGCGGTGGTGATGTTGATCTTCGTTCTGATGATCGTGCACGGTAACAATGGCGCGAGTCGCACTGACACCAGAGCGCTGAGTGCGCTCAAAGGTGAGGGCGTAATCGTCAATCTTCAAGCCGCCGAGAATTGCTCCAACGGCAAAAGAATCTGCTCCGGCGTCAATGAGTGCGGCCAGCGTCATATCTCCTGCTGTTCCAGCAGCGCAGTTAAACCAAGCGACGCGACTCATGATTTCTCTTTCGGTTGGAGACTACGAAGGATACGCGATACTGCGCATGCTGCTCCATAACCATTGTCAATGCCGACTACGGTGACACCATTGGCACAGGTGGCATGCATTGCTAAAAGTGCCGTGATGCCTTCAAGTCCCGAGCCGTAACCGACATTGGTGGGTACGGCGATCACAGGTTTGCCGCTGAGTCCGCCGACGACGCTGGCTAAGGCGCCTTCCATGCCAGCGACCACGACAATGACATCTGCGGCCATAATGTCATCAAGTCGATCCAGCAAGCGATGTAACCCCGCGACACCGACATCGGTGATGCGGGTGCCAATAATGCCGTGGGCGCGTAAAGCCAAGAGGCACTCATCAACCACGGGTACATCTGCGGTGCCTGCGGAAATAACAAGAGCCCGCCCTTCGTACCAAGGTGTTGCAGCGCGCCACAGCATGGAGCCATTGGCCATCTCAGCGGGCCCGAAAGCAGTGGTCAGGGCGAGACATTGATCGTGGCTGGTACGCGTCACGAGGATGGGTCCAGTGCCGTGGGCCAGTAACTCGGCAACGATCAAAACGCACTGCTCAGGGGTTTTACCTGGTCCGTAGACGGCTTCAGGGGCACCTTGACGGAGATGTCGGTGGTGATCCACGAGAGCATCTCCGACATCGCTGAAAGGCAGTCTTTTGAGCCGTTCAACAGCCTCATCTGGCGAGACCGTACCTGCCGAAACTCCATCTATCAATTGGCGCAAGGTTCCAACATCCACATAATCATCCTGCCACTTGGCGACCGTGCCTCTAGCCTTGGCGATTGTGAACACTTCCACTCAATCCCAGCACTCAACCGAGCAGTCTGTGCTTGTTGCGTTTCTTGGACCTTTCGGGACCTTCACTGAACAGGCTGTGCGGTCTCAGGTAGATCTCAATCAGGCTGAGTTGGTGGCATATCGCTCGGTCCCAGATGTCTTGGATGCAGTACAAAGTGGCGCAGTGGACTTCGGTGTCGTCCCGATTGAAAACTCCATTGAGGGCACAGTGAACTTCACTCAAGATGCTTTGTCCTTTGATTATGAACTGTTGATTCAACGCGAAATCGTTCTTGATATCGAGCATTGTTTGATGGCATTACCTGGAACTGCACTTGGCGATGTGACGACCGTGTTGTCAATTCCCATTGCCACAGCCCAATGTCATCGGTACTTACGGGAAAAACTTCCCGATGCGCAAGTGCAGGCAGCGAATAGCACGGCCGATGCAGCAAAAACAGTTGCCACGAATGCTGTCGCAGGAGTCGCGGCCGTTGCGCCGCGAAATGCGGCAGAACTTTACGGCCTTGACATCTTGGCGACTGATATTGCCGATCATGCCGGTAATCAGACGCGCTTCGTTGTTGTCGGTCGCTCAGGGATACCAGCACCGACAGGCCATGACATTACGGGCATCGTTGTTTATCAACGCGCTGATGAGCCAGGCAGTTTAATTTCGATCCTGCAAGAGTTCGCCGCACGACGAGTGAACATCACCAACCTGTTATCCCGACCGACGAAAGATGGCGGTCTAGGTGATTATTGTTTCGTGATGTATCTCGACGGACATATCGCCGATGAGTTGGTTGCCGATGCTTTGCGGGCATTGCATGCCAAGCAAGGAAATGTGAAATTCTTGGGTTCTTATCCTGCGCACTCGCTTCATGTCCACAGCACTCGCGAACATGCTGATGTGCGTTGGCAACAAGCCGATGACTGGATAGATCAACTCCGCTTGACGATTCAATAATCTCATTTTTTCGCCTAGTGTGCAGGTATGTCTGCACACTCACCTTTAGTTGCCGTTGTCACTGGAGCAAACTCGGGGATCGGCCGAGCGACTGCCATCCACTTGGCGCAAAACGGATACCGCGTCTTTGGCACGGTCCGAAACATTGATAAAGCCACCAAGGCCATAGCAATGGCAAGTGCGGTTGGCGTTGACATTGAGTGGGTTGAATTAGATATTGCTGATGATCAAAGCGTCACCAACGGATTTGTGGACATCATGCAACGTACCGAGCGCATCGACGTGTTGGTGAATAATGCCGGTGTTGGTGGTAACGCCGTCGTTGAGGAGTGTCCGTCTTCGTTGTATCTCGACATCATGAATATCAATCTCTGTGGTGCAGTTCGTTGTGCCCAAGAAGTTCTGCCTGCGATGCGTCAACGAAAGTCTGGTTGCATCATCAACGTCTCATCGGTCGTGGGTCGTTTTGCGGCTCTCGCGCAAGCTCCCTATGTGGCATCAAAGTGGGCCCTTGAAGCAATGAGTGAGGGTCTCGCTCAGGAAGTTGCGCCTTTCAATATTCGTGTCGCCATCATTGAGCCGGGGATTACTAAATCGGCGATCTTCGCCAAGAACATTGACGCTCCAAACAGCACAGGCGCCTACGAGGCCCACTACCGTCGAATGTTTCAGTTTTATGCAGCGGGCATGGCTAACTCCACGGACCCCTTTGAGGTGGGAGCTGTGATTCGCCAAGCCATTGAAACCACAACCCCGCGACTGCGTTATCCCGTATCTTGGGGCGGGCCCGAGATTTTGGCACGTCGAGATTCGGTGAGTGACGCCGATTGGGTGGCGCTGGGGGCCATTGAGGACGACGCTGAGTACATCGCCAGTTTTGAGAGACTCTTTGGAATCAGTATCGCCACCTGAATTGGCGATGGCACTCACGAAATTAGTCGCTAGCCTCACAGGCGGAACGGTGGCAGAGCGGACAAATGCATCCGCCTTGAAAGCGGAAGGCTCACAAGGCCCGGGGGTTCGAATCCCTCCCGTTCCGCTCGAAGTGTTGCTGGAAACTCGCCTGTAGGCTTCTTCCGCTAGACCTTGGAGAGGTGCCAGAGCACGGTTGAATGGGACGTCCTGCTAAGACGTTGACTCCCGAAACGGAGTCCGTGGGTTCGAATCCCACCCTCTCCGCCAATTCGTTGGCTAGATCACGAAAGTTTGTCGCTTCTTTGTGAGCCAATGTGCGCGGTCCGGCTTTCTACTGCTAGGAATATCAGTGGTCGTTCGAACAGTTGCTAGGGAGAAATCAGATGGTTGATGAGAGGTACACGGTTATTTCCGCTGACTGTCATGCTGGCGCAGAACTATTGCAGTATCGATCCTTTCTTGACAAGGAATACGTCAGTCAATTTGACGCTTGGGCCGAGACCTACGAGGTTCCGTACGAGGATCTGAAGGGCCCAGACGGGCCACGCAACTGGGACTCTGATCGGCGATTAGCCGATATGGAGGCCGATGGGATTGTTGCCGAGGTGATTTATCCAAACACCATTCCGCCGTTTTATCCCAAAAGTTCGTTGACCTATCAACCCCCTCCTGCCAACAGTGGCGATGCTGCTCGACGCTGGGCAGGATTGCGTGCTCACAATCGTTGGTTAGCGGATTTTTGTAGTCGGACACCAGGTCGTCGTGTCGGCATTTGCCAAATCAACCTGCATGACATTGAAGCCTCAATCAAAGAAATTCGCTGGGCAAAGTCCGCTGGCTTGACGGGGGGAATTCTTCTTCCTGGGGTACCGCCCGGAGTCGGACTGCCTGAATTGCATGACATCAATTATTACGGTCCATTATGGGCGACCTGCGAAGAATTAGGCATGCCTGTGAATCATCACGGTGGAAGTGCGAGTCCTGCCATGACTGACGCTGTTGAGTCTCCAGTGATCTTTTTATTGGAGATCACTTGGTGGTCACATCGAGCACTCACTCATCTCATTGTTTCGGGGGCCATGGAGCGTCATCCCGAAATGAAATGTGTGTTCACTGAACAAGGCACCGAATGGGTTCCAGGTGAGTTGACCCGTTTAGATTATTTCTTTGACCGAATGCGTCATGCGGTTGGTTCGCAAGAACATGTCTGGGGGCAACCCGTGATGTCGCGATTGCCGTTGCAACCGAGCGAATACTGGGCTCGTCAGTGCTACACGGGTTCAAGTTTTATTCGTCCAGGGGAAGTACCTTCGCGTTACAAAGTGGGTGTTGACAGCATTATGTGGGGCAGCGACTACCCACATAAGGAAACCAGTTTTCCGTATAGCACTGAGGCATTGCGCGCAGCCTTTGCTGACTGTGCGCCAGCAGAGATTGAACAGATGTTGGGTCTCAATGCCGCCGAGGTGTATGGCTTTGATCTCAAACAACTTGCACCAATCGCTGCCAGAATCGGACCGAAGGTGTCTGATGTGGCAGTCGCTCTCCCTAAAGGTGGAGTGCCCAAAGAAGCACAACGTTGCCCTGCTTTTGTCGGCTTGACTGCCGATGTGTGATGGTCAGTAGTCAGAGGGGAATGCGATGAAATCATTGGCAGGAAAAGTTGCAGTGGTCACTGGCGGTGGTGGTGGTCTCGGTCGTGCGATGGGCGAGCGTTTCGCTGCCGAAGGAATGAAAGTTGTTTTGGCCGATGTGCAAGCCCCACTTTTGCAAGCCACTGTTGAAGAGTGTCGCGCCAAAGGTTTAGAGATCAGCGGTCATGTCACTGATGTGACTAATCAGGAATCAGTTGACGCATTGCGTGATTTCACGTTGTCCACCCACGGAGCGGTGCATGTCTTATGCAATAACGCTGGCATCGGTGCAGGGGCTGAAGGTCGAATGTGGGAACACGAACTCAATGATTGGAAGTGGGCGATAGCGGTCAATGTGATGGGTGTGATTCACGGGATCAATTCGTTCGTTCCAGCCATGTTGGCTCACGGTGGAGAGGCACACATCGTGAACACCTCTTCAGGAAATGGCGGAGTGTCACCATTGTCAGGAACCCCGCAATACGCCGCCACAAAAGCTGCCGTGGTCACGGCTTCAGAATGTCTCTATGCACAATTGCAAGAAGTTGAGTCGTCAATTGGGGTTTCGGTGTTGTTCCCAGGGCCAAACATGTTGCGTACGGGATTGTTTGAATCTTGGCGGTCGCGTACCGACGAGTTTGCGAAACAACGACCGCGTAAGACTCCATACACAACGGTTGAACAATTAGAAATCCAGATGAAGGCCGCTGGACATGCAATTGCTTATACGGCTGTGGAAGAAGTTGCCGAAATGGTTATTGACGGTATTTTGCGCAACCAGTTTTGGATGATGCCCGATAGCGAACGCGGTGACAACTCGATGCGTCTTCGTTATGAGTCAATGAAGTCGCGCAGTAATCCGACATATTTACGACAGGTACCAGGCTGAAAATGATCAATACACCAAGGAGAAAAGTATGACCACTATTGACAACCCATCCACCCATACGGGGAATCCCTATATTGATCCATATCTCAATGTTCCCCTGAACGATCCATACATCATTGTCTCGGCTGACAGTCACGCAGGGCTTCCGACTGCGGATTATCGCGACTACTTGGAGAAAAAGTTTCATCCACAGTTTGATGAGTTTTTGGCGGAGCGCGACAAGGCACTTGAAGTATCCACAATGCTTGGAACACGTAATGAGGATTACGCCAAGAAGTGGTTTGAAGAACACGAGGAAGCATTACGCAGTGGTTGGGAGGCGACGCGTCGTGATCAGGAACTTGATGGTGATGGTGTTGCCGGTGAAATCATTTTCCCCGATGCCGACGCAGTCGAGAGTCGCACATGCGTGCCATTCGGTGCGGGTCTCGGGATGTCCGGAGACATGGATCCTGAATTAGGTCTTGCGGGATCAATCGCGCACAATCGCTGGCTCGCCGAATTATGTTCACAAAGTCCAGAGCGCCGTCGTGGTATGGCCCTTGTGCCCATTACGGCAGATCTACCACGGGTTTTGGCTGAAATTCGTCGGGCTAAAGAATCAGGCTTAAGCGGCGTGATGATTCCTGCGATGTGGGTCAATCAGTTGCCATATCACGATCGTCACTACGACCCCGTGTGGGCTTTGTGCGAAGAATTGAACATGCCGATCTCCACGCATTCGGGCCCCGCCTCGCGCGATGAATATGACAATCACCTCGGTATCTATGTCACTGAAGTTGTGTGGTGGCCAGCGCGTCCATTGTGGTTCATGCTGTGGTCTGGCGTGTTCGAGCGTTTCCCCGGTTTGCGCTTTGGTGTGACCGAGGCCGGTTGCTGGTGGTTGCCACCGCAGATTTGGTTCTGGGATCGACTTGCTCTTGGTCAAAAGGGTACGGAAAAATTAGGTGGCGATCCATTTAAAGGTGCTATCAAAATGCTTCCAAGCGAATACATCGATCGCAACGTATTCATCGGTGCTTCCAATACCAAGCGCCGTGAGTTGGGCATGCGTTATGAAATTGGCGTTGGAAATATTATGTGGGGTAACGACTTCCCGCATCCCGAAGGTACATGGCCAAACACGCGGGCTTGGTTGAAGAAAACATTCCATGACATTCCGATTGATGAGACACGTCGCATGGTGGGTTTGAGTGCGGCCGAGTTATTTAGTTTTGATCTCGCCAAACTCAAGGTGCATGCTGATCGTATGGCGCCACGCCCCTCTGATTTCGGACAAGTGACCGACGCCGATCCCACGGCCCAGCGCCTGACTGATCGTTGGGCTCCAGTTAAAGAAGTGGGACGCCATTGGTTGACGGACCACGATTTTTCTTTGATTCCTTAAGCCTCATTTTTTGGTACGTTCCATTCACAACAACACAGCTTCACAAAGGGGAGATCATGGCATCGACAGTTGGTCAGTACTGCATAAACGTCACCGACTTAAAACGGTCCGAATGGTTTTATACCGAAATCATCGGACTCAAGGTCCAGTCTCGGACTCAGATTCCTGGAGTCGATGAGATTGTCCTAGCCGCCGATGTGGGCGGGGGACGGCTGCAGTTGGCCCAGTGGTTGGAGCGTTCTGGTCCGATTGAGCACGGCACTGCGCTGTGGAAGATCTACATGAATGTGGATGATTGCCAAGATGTTCACGATCGTGCCGTGGCCGCCGGCTTTACCTCGACGATGGCCCCTGCTCGATTGGAGCGCTGGCCGGTAACGGTGGCGTTTGTTCTCGACCC
>SXGQ01109178.1_pt1 | contig 57684 bp, 73 predicted proteins | sample 3178371 | NCBI WGS metagenome assembly SXGQ01 (sample SAMN11356859, study PRJNA531348) | freshwater metagenome | isolation source: freshwater sample F1-20 | place: China: Fuxian Lake, Yuxi | collected 2017-12-25
GTACCCGTGGTGGTGGCGGTTACCTTAATTCTATCTTTTACAACAAGTGGCATTTTGTGTCCTATGTAGTCTCAACGACCGTCCAAGTATCTGACTGGAAATCATTGACCGTAGTCCAAGTGGTGCCGGGATTGTTGTTGATATTCTGCCAGTTTACGCTCTGGCTGTCATCTATAACCGTCCATTGAACACGAACATTACCCACGGCACCTTGAGCAATGACACCCAAAATTTGTCTTGTTCTTTGGATTCCTGCATTGCCCACACTGGCTGCGGCTATGACTCCGCTCAATTGAACGCTGATGTCGCTGCCAAATAAACCAACTTCCCCGGATGTCTGAACTCCCGTCAGAGCTTGTTCATAACCAAATTCAATATCTCCAACCTCTGCGGAAGCTGCAACTCCTGACAGAGCTACCGTGATGGCTTTGTCAACACTGCCAACTGCTCCAAATGCAATGACACTATCTTCCGATGGGGCGGCAGAAGCGATTACGGTGCCAACAGCGCCAGCAGCACTCACGCCTGTCAACGCAACTTCACAAGAGGTCGAAATGTCACCAACCTGACCGGCGCCAGATACGCCTGATATGTTGACAGCTACGGACTTGCCAACATTGCCTGTCGCTCCAGCCGCCTGTACGCCATTTTCTGCAACCGTTCTTGAGGTGGCGACTGCTTGAACTTGCCCAGATGCAGAGACTCCCGTGATTGGGCGCCCAAAAGTTACCGCGCCTGCCACGCCAGAAGAGCTAACTCCGGTCAACGCTACAGTGCGTGAGACAGTAGCTGACCCTACCGCGCCAGAAGCCTGTACGCCATTTTCTGCCACCGTTCTTGAGGTGGTGACGGATTGAACTTGCCCAGATGCAGAAACACCAACAAGACTTGTGCTTCTGTTAACAGAAACATTTCCGGTAGCACCAAAAGCCGATGCCCCGCTGAGAGTAACCGCCGTGGAACGATTGACGGAACCAACTTGACCAGAAGTTGATACACCCGTTATTGCAATGGTTCTTGATGAAGAGACGGTGCCAACTTGTCCAGTTGCCAACACGCTTTCTTCTGAAGGCAAAGAAGAAGGCAAAACAATGCCGCTTTGCCCAGAACCTGAAACTCCCGTTAAAGAACAAATGATTGATGGCGTTGGAGTACCAACTGCACCAGATGCAGATACACCCGCCAAGGCTTTTGTGAGAGTCTTGTCAGCATTACCGGCATTACCAGATGCGGTGACCCCAGTCAGCGCAACAGCAAAAGATGAAACAACAGAACCTGCTGCTCCAGACGTTGTTACGCCAGCTATTGCAATCGTTCTAGAAGAAGAGACAGCGCCAACCTGTCCAGTCGCCAAAACACTTTCTTCTGAGGGCAAAGAAGACGGCAGAACAGTGCCACTTTGCCCAGACCCCGAAACTCCTGTTAAAGAACGGATGATTGATGGCGTTAGAGTACCAACTGCACCATTTGCTGAAACTTGGGTTAGAGGCTGTGATTGGACAACTTCTCCAATCATTGTGCCTACAGCACCAGATGCAGATACACCTGTCAGGGTTTTTGTGAGCGTCTTCCCAAAATTACCGGCGCTGCCAGATGCAACAACCCCAGTCAGCGCAACGGTACGCGATGTGGCAACAGAACCTACGGCTCCAGAGGCAGCGTTTCCTGTCTCTGCAATCGTTATCGACGCACCAACACTACCAACATTACCAGTTGCAGAAACACCGGAGATAGCTCGTGTAAACGATACGGAGCCTACGGCTCCAGAAGCCGATACGCCAGTTATGGCAACCGTTCTGGAGGACGATAAAGTGCCAACTTGTCCAGTTGCAAGAACGCTTTCTTCTGAAGGCAACGAAGAGGGTAAAACAGTGCCACTTTGCCCAGAACTCAAAACGCCTGTCAAAGCAACAGTGCGCTCGCCAATCCCAATAGTACCCACCGCTCCAGATGCGCTGACGCCACTAAGGGCGATATTTGGATTGGCAACAACCGACCCAACTGCTCCGGAAGCAGAAACGCCTGTTATGGCGATAGTTGTAGAGGGAGTTTCGTTGCCTGTTTGACCGGATGCGGACACCCCAGTCAAGGCAACTGTTGTAGATGGAGTCTCGTTGCCTGTTTGACCGGATGCAAAAACTCCTGTAATTGCGACGGTTGTCGAAGGAGCTTCATTGCCTGTTTGACCGGATGCAAATACACCAGTCAGAGCAATAGTTGTCGAAGGAGTCTCATTGCCTGTTTGACCAGAGGCAGAAACTCCCGTAAGCGCAACTGTGCGTGCGCCTACAGATATTGTCCCGACTGCCCCCGTGGCAGCATTTCCTGTTTCCGCAATACTGGCTGTAGGCGAAGCTGTGCCCACGTTCCCAGATGCGGAAACGCCAGATAGCGCGACAACGACCGCCTGACTCGCAAGCGAGCTAAACGGCGCTGTTGAAAACGGGGCGTCGCTAAACATCCACTACACGGGGTTCCCCCCGTGCCCCGTTAGGTTGTAGCCAAGCGCAGGAGGGCGGCGGTCGTTGTGTTGGACGGCATGGTCAGAGTAAACGTACCAGCAGTCACAGTCTGCGAACCAAAGGTGTGGACACTTACAGCGCGGTTTGATTGCGTGTTGTTGTAGATCAGCACACAGTCAAAGGCAGTGGTCAAGGTTACCGTGGTGTAGGTAATCGAAGCAGACGGAGTCCAATACGCTACTCCTGCCGTTGCCGAAGCATTGGTAGAAGCTGGCGCAGTGGCATTTGTAATCGCAACCCCACCAGCGGTATAACCAGTGCCACTTACTTCGTTTGTTGCCGAGTAAGAAGGAGTAGAGGCGTTCACCGTGGCAGAAGCCAAGTACAGCGCCGCTTTGAAGGTGTCGGCGGTAGTGGCAGCACGAATTGGCGCAGTGCCAAAATTATGCGTAGCCGTAAGCACTTCTTGCATGAAAGAAGTACACATGGATTGAGTATTAGCCATTTCAGGTTCCTTTCTTTAACCAAAAGACGCTGTTTCAGCGCCAGCAGACATAGGAGGTTTTTTCAACTGAACGTGCACAGAGCGATGCACAAGTTCCCCATCCAACCAATACTCGACCCAAGCCGTGTATTCGTGGTCATTATCGACAAATCCCTCTTTGCATTCAAGCAAGGATTCATCTATTTCACCTTTGGTGGTTGTGATCAAACCCATTTTTTCTCCTTATACCCCAGTGGGGATAACTGAACCCGTAAACGTATACGTCCCAGTATGGCTCAGACGAACCCACGGGGCTGCATACACCTTGATCCCGTTCTCACGACACATTGCACAGAAGGCGTAATCTTCTGTCAATTGCTTGTTGATTTTCGGGTCTTTTTTCAGGAAGAAGTACTCATACAAAGGTGAGCCATCTTCGTCTTCATAGTGGTCAATCTTGTGGTACAGAGACTCAAATACCTCCCGCTTGATCAACATAAATCCAGTTCCCGCGCCCCACACTTCAACAGGGTCGGTCACTTTGACCTCTCGTTCCATCTCATCATCCGTCAGACGGATCACAAGATCACCAGCGTGATGCTCTAATTGATCAGTCGGAACGCCAGCCTTGACTGCCATTTCTACCCGAGTCCAGTTCATGCGCTTTTTGGGGTAGATGCCAGCAATCACTGGTTTGTCTGCTACCACCATGCTCACAATGTCCTTGGCTTCAAAGGAAATATCTGCATCAATAAACATCAGGTGTGTGCAATCAGTCTTCATAAACAGCGTTGCCAGCTTGTTCCTTGCGCTGGTGATCAGGCTGTCGTTGTAGACAAATGCTGCCGAATGCTGAATGTTTGCTGCGCCCAACACCGGGGCGACATTAAGCATTGAGCGGGTGTACTCCCCGAGGCACATACCTCCATACATGGGAGTAGCGATGAGAATTTTTGTCACAGTCAGACAAGCCTTATAAGTGCTGATGTTGCGGTATTGGCTGGCATCTGCACGGTGAAAGTTGTGGTTGAGGTTTTGTCAGACCCAAAGTCCAACACACATACAGCGCCGTTGTCACCCGGCGTATAGATCAAGGCACCACGCGCTGTAATGGCTCCCGTCCACGCTGGGGACGAAAAATTGACGTATGTCGTGCTGCCCGTGGATGTGGTCTCACTGGCGATACTGGCAGTCACAATCTGACCACCTGCAACATAGTTGCCACCCGACGCCTCACCCGTTGTGGTGTATGCGGTCGTTGTCTGATCCAGCGTTGCCGAATTGGTGTACAGCGCCAGATAGAACGTGTCCGAGGCAAAGTTGATCGTGCCATTGACCAACCCAGACCGCAACGTGTTGCAGGAGTAGTTGCCGGTAAAGGCCATCAAGCCACCCCATTATTCTGCGGCAGTGGTGCCGCACGGTACTGCCCCGACCTGTAGGCATCGCTGCGCTCAAGACCATCACCCAGACGTTTGGCCAAAGCAAGCGCCTCTTTGTACTTGCCGTCATACAGCGCCAACATATCAGTCTCGCCCTTCATAAAGGTGTAAGCCTCTATCAATGAGCCGTAAAGCAAAACGGAATCAAAGTTATCGCCCAGCCATGTCTGGCCGTCTGCCGCAACAGTGATCGACTCAGGGTAATAGTAGTAATGCAACTCAACGTCATACACTGCATCAGGCGTAGGGCCAAGAATGAAAGTAAGCTCGTCTGTTATAACAGGTGGCGAGGCGTTTGTAGTGGTCGGTCCAAACAGCGCGTAATACTTTGGAACCCCGGTGTCGTTGGGCGTTGGATATGCCTGCCGGATGAAATTCACATCCTTGTTCAGAAGATACTCATACGAACCCGTATTGAGATTTCCGCCCGTAACGCCTGTGATGACTGCAATCGAGTAAACAGATAAGAAGTCACTTGGACAAGATAAATACTTGTTGTTGGCTGTTACTGCGCCCGTAACATTTTTGCGGAGAGATGGGAATTGAACCGAGTTGTAAATGCGCTGCTCGGCCTGCTCCACGAACACTGGAATGTTCGCAATGAAGTCAGACTCAAAGTTCTGCGTGTAGTCTTTGATCGCAGTGGACAACTCGGTGTAATTCATGCCATCGGTCCGCGAGACTTAATTCCTTTGGTAGCAGCGCCAGCGCCACGCATCACAATACCGTCGGTTTTGACTGGCTTGTAATTGCCTTTACTGATAGCGCCAACGCCCAAGTTCATTTCATTCATGAGCTTCGCACCAGAAACAACCGGGATAGCGTTGGTCACATCAACTGCTGCACCACTCATGGTATGCGGCGGAGCATAAACGCTGGCTTGGCCAACTTCTTTGCCCATACGCTTATCGCTATATTTGGCCATGATCAACCCCCGGTTTGGTTTTTGGCTCGGGCAAGGTTGCGGCCATACTTCTTCATTTCCATAGAAGTGACACCGCCCTTCTTCATGCCTTTGGCGTGCATGCGCTTTTCATGCGCCTTCACCTCAGCCTTGGCTACTTTCTTCATCTTGTCCATGATCGACTCCTTACGTCGTTGCTACCGTTATTGTGCCTAAATTGACCGTCAAAACCAAGTTGTTTGGCGTCAAAACGGCGTCGAAAAGGCTTGACCCACCCACAGGTGCCCAGCCCCATTGAATGATCCGGCTACCGCCTTCCGGGTATCCGTAGCCGTCTGGGTCAGTATTACCCGTATCGTCGATCTGCAACCCGCTTGTCCCAGAGACTTGATAGCTGACATCAGGGCGTGGCTCCCGCACAGCCTGAGGATCATTGACTGGATACATGCCCAACTGAAGCTGCGGGTGGTCTGGGTCCCAACAAGAAGGGCAAACCTTGATCGAATACAGCTTAGTTTTGACAACCTGCTTCTTAAGCTCTTTGAGCATGAACCGGCCTGCGCAGCGATCACACTCCGCAATTGCGTATTTACCAGAAGCAAAGCGATTGGGCACATGTCACCTCAATAGAACATCTGCCTAGGCACAAATCTGTCCGGGGCCTTTTCCCGGTCTTCCTGAGACGCAAGCAACCACTGCTGCTCGTACTCCTGTTTGAGCATCATGACACGGTCCGGGGACAGTTCTGGACGCTTGGACGCGACGTAGAAGGCCAGACCAGCCACCAAACACGGTATCAAACGGAAAGGGATATCCTGAATGGTAGTGCCGCTACCTGCATCCTGCATGCGGCGCATACGCCAGTACACGAAGATGTACTGATCGCCCGGAGCGTTGGGCGTGGGCCAGACATTGATAGACGGAAGATTAGTTACGGAAACCGCAGCGCCATTGGAATGCGAGGCAGCAGTAGTGTTGTTCTGCCCCCGGAAGCAGTTCAAAAGCTGGTTGCCATCGACGTTTTGATAGACGATAGTCTCGCTGCCAATGTTGATAAAGCCAGCGGCGGGCAAATTAGACGCATCGCTGACGGTTATGGTCCCAATGCTCGAATTGATCCCACCGTCTAGAGTGACGTTTGTCGTGTAGGAGGCCCCAGTCTGGCGATTGATCCAGACCTGAATCGGACGGCCTTGCGCCAGCTTGTTGGGGATCGTAGAGTACGTAGGCTCAGAAATACGGCTGATGTTGATGTCAGTCTGGTTCAGTCCGTTAGCCTGCGTACGAATCACATGATCAAGCAAGTCAATTGTGTCGGTCGGGATAGCATACGTAGCCTGCCCCGTGTTCATCACAATCTGGCCTTGCTCGACCGTCCACAGATTGATTCCGCGATTGGCCCACTCGATGGTCAGCATATTCAGGCTGCGGCGTGCCGTACGAAACTCGTAGCCCGTACGAATCTCTAGCCCCGCCCGCTCGTAGGCTTCCTCCATAATCTCATTGAGATCGAGGTTGAATGCCGAAAGCCCAGAAGTTACTGCCATTTATCTGTACCTTGCTGTTTTCTTAGCTATGCCCTTGGGCTGACTAACAAACTGCTTTCCTGCCTTTTTGCCCGCCCGTTTGGCACGGGTAGTTGCAGCGTACTCAGCAGGGCTGAGAGCTTTAATTGCGTTCTCAGGCAGATACCGCTCCCCCGTCTTGGAAGACGGTTTGCCGGACTTGGTACGCCATTTCTGGGCGGTCCAGTCCTTGAGCGACTGCTGCGGGTCCTTCACTTATACCCACCCCCACGGGCTTTGTACTGCTTGGCCAGAAGCTGGGCCTTCCGGGCTGACCATTGGCCTGCGCCCGTACCCTGCACCGCCCGAGACTTGATGGACTCAAACAGCGACTTGCGCATGCCGGGTTTGGTGTAGACGCCCGCCTGATTAACCTTGGATTTGACCTTACCGCCTTCTGCATATTGCATGAAGTCGGTGTCATCCCTGCGGGGCTTTTTGGCCCCGCTAGGCATCTTAGAGGGGCGAATAGCGCCCATACCCCGGCTTGGCCTCATACCATTTTGCCCCGAGTCTTGCCACGGACAGCACACCCGTCAGCACGGGAAGACGCAGAACCGCCTTTAGCCATCTTTTTGGTCTTCTTGGGGGGCGGTGCAGAACCGCCGTCAATGTCTTTTGGAGGAGGCAAACCCGAATCCTCGGTGTATACCCCGCCCGTAAGACCTTTGGGCTTTTTCTTTTCTTTCTCAAACATATCGTCCATCATGATCGGCTCCTATTAGCACTTGCCACCGCGTTTCATAGCGATTTGCATGCCTTTGGTCTTGCCTTTTTTGGCAATTCCATCAGCAGCTTTGTGTCCAGCAGCCAATCCGCCACCAGCCATCTTTTTGACTTTGCCGCCGTATTTCATGCCAGCTTCAGCCATTTCATGCTTAATCATGGACTTGGGAGCGCCCTTCTTTTTCATGAAGCCAACTTCCTTCTTCATCATCTCTTTAGACTCTTTCATAGGACCACCTTCTGCGAATTTGCGGCCTTTGTCGGCCTCTACGAATTCCTTGCCAACCTTTTGGGGGATGCCAAGGCGCTTTGATGCGGCGGGGTTGTTGGCAACCAACGCCATTAAATTATGCTGTTTTTTGCTAACCGAGGGCACTGCGCTGCTCCTTCATGAAGTCATCAATCTTCTTCTCAAGCCGGTCCAGCCGGTCCAAGACGCGATTGATATCGGTATGCACCTCTTGTTTGGTGACATACTCTTTCGCCATCTCTTCCCGCGTGCGGTTGAGGAGAATCTGAATGCGCTTGACCTCGTCCGTGGACATCTTTACCCAGAACAACATCAGGGCAGAGATAAGGGACAGAGCGGCGTTCCACAGCGTCACATCCATTTCAAGTTACCACCTCGTGTTGCTCACGATACTTGTCCCAGTTTGGGTGATCTGCGGCAGCGTACAGGTATTGCGCGGCAAACTCAAGCAATGTCGGGTTATCTCGAAAATGCCCCAAACCCCTGTTGCAGTGATTGCATAACATACCACGAACCTTGCCGGTTACATGATCATGATCTACAACAAGCGGCTCTTTTGCAGCACAAATAACGCACTCGTGTGTCGTCGCTTTTATGTGTGCAAGCTGTTCATCAGATATAACGTCACGAAACTTCCCACGGCAATTTGCGTTGCGATACTCCGAACGACAAGCGCGGCACCAACTGTCCAATCCATTTCGCTTTTTGTTATGCGGAGGAAAGAACTCTGCTGTACCGGGCTTCCCGGCTTTGCAACGTGTGCAGGTTAGCAGTTCCATGCTTTAAGCGACAACGCCTTGCGGGTTGGCCGTCCTTTTTCGTCCTTCATCGGACCCGGCATTCCAGACATTCTTGCACAAAAGGACGCACGGCGACCTTTGTCCTTCTCTGTTTTTGGATTCGGAGCCGGAGGCTTCAACCCCGGCTTGCCGGGATTGGCTTTGTTGTAGGAGGCACGCCCCTTGGCGTTGAGTCCGCCTTTGGGGTTCTTGCCTTCCTTGCGTTGCCATGCTGGGGTTTTAGCCATTTGCGACTTTCAGTTTGCTTCTATGAATGCTTTCAAGCAAAGGTTTTACCGCATCTTCGTAGAAATCGCTTGTAAATGTCTCAGAACCAACATGCGGCAGACTGATCTCTACATCAATATGAACCTTAAACCCGTCAGCCCTTACTCGGTCACAGAAAAGATAATCTTCGCCAACATACTTGCCATCAACGATTTTGAAGTCAAAAATGGCACTCATTTCTTCCCCAGTCACTGTATTTTTGTACATCCACTCGGGATGATTCTTAATGAGTGTCTCAACGACATGCCGCTGGATTAGCATAAAGCCGGTACCGACACGCTCAACCCGCATCAAAGACCCGTCGAACTCTACATCGCCCGCGTCGTTAAAGTACACGTCTGTGAAGAATTTTTTGTCTTTTGCGCGTCTTGGGTACGCCCCGGCTGTTACGTCTTTATCTCCGCTCTGCGCCATAAGGCGAAGAATCGCGTCAGGATTGACTATTACGTCGGAGTCAATGAACAACAATTCTGTGGCATCAGTTTTCAAAAACTCGTTGACCAGCGCGTTGCGGGCCATCGTAATGATGGAACAGTTTGACAGGTCAGAGAGATAGACTTTGATACCAAGCCTCGCCGCCTCCACCATAAACTGGCAAAGAGCGAACGAGGTCTTGATGTTCAGCCGCCCATCATGAGCAGGGATAGCTATAAATAGCTTCCTGCCTTCAAAACTGACGCGCCTTTCTTCAGCCATAGAACACCGTTACTTTGGCGTTGGTCAACGCGACGTACAAATTGGTGCTAAACAACACGCCCTCGGCGGGGATCACCACCGAAAACGGCTCGCCGTTAGCAATCGTGTTGATTGTCATGACCGTAGTGCCACCAGACCCGCCATTTTTGAAAATGACACTGCCCACGCCAGTACCGGGTTCTACGAGAGCGCCACGCACGCGAGTGCGGCCGTCATACGCAGTACCCGATACAGCCACTGAAGCAGCTTTGATATCGGTTTGCATGCCCATGATAGGTTCTCCTATCAGACGTTCTGCTGGCCGATATACGGATCAGTAACGAAGTAGAGGATTTCCCCGCTGATATTACCGCCAGTAGCAGCAGAAGCGCCTGCTCGGCCGGTGATATAGACCATTTCGGTTGCAGACATGACAGCGTTCATAGACGCACCAGCAGTGGCAGAGGCCCAAGTAAACACTTGTTTGCCCGCGTCAGCATCAGACTCGTTCAAAATTGCTTGAGGAGAAGCTGTACCGGTGCTGTACAGAGTAAAACCAATATCAAAGGTGGGATTGGTTCCGCCAGTACCTGCTGCATTGGCGTTAATCTGAACAATCACAGCGCCAGCAGGAAGAATAACGGCTTGTCCACCAGAGGCGTTCAGCACATTACCAGAAGCTTGAGTAGCACTCAGAAAAAACTCAGCAACCATCAAGCCAGTACCGCAGTATGCAGTACGGGTCTGATCGCCGCCACCAGAACGCCAAATCGATTGGGTGGTTGAAACAGCCATTTTAAATTGTCCTTCGTACAAAGATCAGCGTGTCAGTTGTGTACGCATCTGCCGGATCAGTCTGACACACCGGGAACTCCGGTTTCTGCCAATATACAGGAAAAGAAAAGGGGGCACAAGGCCCCCTTTCCAATTAGGCTCCTTGGGAGCCAAACATACCCAGCGGGTCAGACCAGCCGAACGAGTAACGCTCACGGGCCTTGTACCGGACGTTGCCGGTATCGAAGTCTCCATCCATTGACTGGCTCAGCGGAACGCGCACAAAGTGCTTCATCCCGTTAGGCACGTCCGTGGTCAAGAACCAAGCGTTGGTATCGGTCAGGAAGTGGTTAATTGTATAACCTTCTGGAATCGAACCATTGCTCTTCAGAGCGTTGATGTCGTTGTCGTTGGTGCCCACGCGCAGTTCGGTCTCCAACAGGCGGGTTGCAACGAATTGCAGCGCCGGGGGGACGATCAGCTTCTTGGGCTTGGCAGCGATCAGCAAGTCACGCTCGTCAGTCCACAAGCTAATCTGAATAACGGCGGCTTCCAGAGAAGTCTCGTTCAGGTCAGCAGGGGTAGACGGGATGTTGCTGTTGGTGCCGCCAGAGACCAGCGGGTGCGAAGCAGAGAACAGCGGAACGCCGTCGCCACCGTTGTAGCCAGAGGTGAAACCGTTGTTAAGAACGGCAGCAGCCTTGACTTGCTTGGTATAAGCCATCGACCGAGCCAATGCCTTGGTATAACGAGCCGCGAGGCTGTCATACAGGTTATCTTCGATGGCCTCTTCGGTCAGCGAGAAACCTTGAGCAATGGTTTCGTGGTTATATCGAGCAGTCCATGCTTCTTGGCCGTTATCGTAAGCAATCGCGCTGCCCTCGTTCTTCACCGGAGCGGCGGAGAATCCAGACAGTTTGGTTTCCTCTTCAAACGAACGCTCAGAAGTCTCGGTCTCGTAGATTTCCTTGTGCTCCTCTTGATAAGTTGCATAGGACAGGCCGAACAGAGCATTCAAGCCAGGGAGCAGTTCCTTAAGCAGTTGTGCGCGTGAAATAGCCATGATTTACTCCTTACACACCAGTGGTGTTGTTGTACTGATGCGTATTGATCTTCACGATGTACTCGTAGTAGTAGGTCGTACCACTAGAGATATAGGAAGTTCCGGGCACCACGTCAATCACACGGATCGGCAGCGTATTGGTAGTGTTGGCCGAAGAGCCATCAATACCATAAGCCGAGTCACCAGTAGCGGTAGAACCAGCACCAGCAACTAGAGCCACGTTCGAGCCAACGAGGGCACGAGTATAGCCAGTCGGGGTGGTAGAACCGACCACAGTTGCCACAACTTTAAAAGTTGCGTTCGGATCATCCACCACATAGGCATAAGCCAGATTAGTAGAGGTCGAAGCGGCTGCGGGGTAGTACTGGCCTTGCACGGGCTGGCCAGACGAGTTGGTGTATGCACAACCAACCAGAACACCAACTTTGTCACCAGAGTTAGTGGTTGCAGCGGCAACTAGGAAGCCATCAGTGTTGATGACAACGGTGTCGCCATTTAGGATAGCGGTGGCATAGCCAGCCGCAATCGGGATTTGACGGATCGCTCCGGCGTAGGGCATACCGTCCAATCGCTGGACAGCTTGAAAGCCATACGTCTTGCTAACAGAAGGGTAAGCAGACATGTTTTAGCTCCAAAAGGATTTAAGAACCTTTGCCAAAGCTAGTCGTAGATTTACGCTCGTTGAAAAGCGGCATTCTCGGGTCGCTCTGGCGCATGAGAGTGTTGTCCACAGCCTTTGATTGAGCGTCAGATTTTGCCTGCATGTGTGCATTACGCTGATCGACGAACTCAACCGGGGTTTTGCAGAGCAACAACCCGCCAATCTCAATATTGCCAGCGAACCGGCTATTGGGATCGACTAGCAGTCTGAATTTGGGCTGCTCTTCGACAGCAACCGGCTCCCAACCTTCGCGCAATTTGCCCGAGAGATTACGAGGGTCGCTCATATTCAAAGTCGCAACACGAATCCAACGGTACGCGAAGCCGGGTTCCTTATCAGGTTCAGGCAACAGTTCGGCTGGCATCCACTGCTTGGGACGCTCCGTAGTTGCTCTTACTTCCATCTCGCGTTTAAGTCTGTTCTCGGCCATCTTAAGCCTCCAATTTCATAAGTTCACGAGCATACTGCTCGGGGGTGAGTCCAAATTTCTTTGCCAAGCCAACCTGCGTCTTGGTAAGAACGACTTTCTTGGGAGCCGTACTACGCTTTGCGGGTGCCACCACCGTGCTTGGTTTCGTACGCTGAGGAGGTTCATCCTCATCGTTGGATCGGCTCGACGCAAACTCCTCAGGGAATCGCTTGCGAACCTCTTTGTCGATACTATTGAAGTATTCGTCTGTGCCAATGAAGGCTTTTCCGTAGCGTTCTGCCAACTCTTCGTGGACACCTTCGGCATATCGGCGCATTCCGCGCTTATTGGGGTCTACGAACCATTCGTTCTTTGACACCCAAGCTGCCACTTTCGGGTCCATCTGCTGTTGTGCAGGCGGCTTTTGAGCGGTTTGTACCTGATTTTCACCAGTTTGTACAGTCGGCTTGAAGTTTTTTGCCTTATCAAGCTTCAACTGTGCCTTAATCATCTCCTGCTGAGCTTCAAGCAGTTTGTCTGCTTCGCCAGAGTCATAGGCGTCTTTGAAGTTACGCTTGGCCTGCTCTAGCTCAATTTCAGCCGAAGACTGATAGCTGGAAATAAGTTCCTTTTCGCCGTTTTGCAGTACTTCTTTCAGGCGTTTGTTTTCTTCCAGAATGTTCTGGGCGATCTGAAGCGCCTCTTGCTGCTCACGATATGCGGCCTCTTTAGCCCGCCGCTCGTCATGCCAAGCCTTCTTGTACTGCTTAAACTTGACTTTTACGTTGTGGGAATAGTCCTTGGACTCGTCCACTTTCTCTAGTTCTTCCTTGACCTCATCAGACAAGGGAGAAACGTGCCGGTCTTCGGGAGGCGTATCGTCCTCGATCTCAACCTTTACGTTATCGCCATCTTCCTCGACAGAAACGTCGATATCTTCTTCGGGTTTACCCTTAGCCTCGATTTCGTCGGGAAACTTGAAATCGTCATCGTCTTTTGCCATCGTGTCGCTCCTTATTTGCGTTTGATGCCGCGTGGGTCTTCAACAACACCTTCGACGGTGTCATCGTTGATGATGCGGAACTCTCTACCGTGGATGACAAGGCGGGTACCGCTGTTGGGGCGGACCAACACAAAGTCACCTCTTTTGCACCAAGGCCCGGTGGGGAACTTGGCTTTGTCCAGATAGCAATCTGGACCCATGTCGACAACGAACAGCACCGTGGTGAGCACTTCTTCGTTTCGCATAGTAACGTCAGACTTGATAAGCCCGACTTCACTGTCTTCAAACTTCTGCTCTGCCTCAGGAATAGCGCACAAAATCTTGTAGCCGCTAGGCTTGGGAAGTTGTTTTGCTTTCTCTTCGGACTTCTTGTGCATCAGCGCTGACAAGTCAACGGCTGAGCTTAGATCGAGATCACTCATCAAGGCTCTCCATGTTTTTCGTAAGGTCTGTTAAAAATTTGCGAGCCGTGAGCAGACCTTTTAATTCCCCACATAGCTCGCAGTACTCCTCGTAAGATTTGGCCCCTTTCGCGCCCAAATGCTCTTCGAGTTGTTTGACTTTCTCGTCAATGTTGTTGGTGGCCAGCGATACGGCCTTCATAACTTCGTACATCAATCACCCCTTTTCTTAGGTTGTGACCTTTGTTGTTCGCGACGCTGCTCAAGCTCTCGTTTGTGCCTGTCAACATCAGCCATGACCCGGAACCCTTCTGACTGCTGACGAGCGGCGGTTTGCTGTTGCTCGGACACAGTCTTGGCCATGAGCTTGGCTCCTTCGGACTGCATCTGCATCTCGATGCGCTGCTTCTCGACGTTGATCTGCTCTTGCTTTAGCTGAGCATCCGTCATGTCTTTCTGAGACTTGCGCTGGAGGTCTTGTGCCTTCAAAGCAAGCTCTTGCTGCTGCATCTGGATGAGCGGGTCCTGCGCCATCTGCTGAGCCTTCTGCTGCTGGGCCTCCTGCATGTTGCGCTGCAACAATTGTTGCGAAGCCTGCGCAGCCATCTGAGACACCCGCACTTCCATCTCGGGAGACATCATTGCCTCATCCATGTCTTCCTCGTAGGCAGGCAAAGGCTGGCCCATCGTCTGCTCAAGCTGCTTGCGGTACTCCATGCCTAAATGCTCAAAGACGTGAGCCATCATGGCCGCTTGCAGAGACTGCGCCATCTGCGGGTTCATGCCCACAATCGACTGCACTTTGGGGTCTTGCATTGCCATCATGTGTACAGCGATGTGTGCTTGATGGTCCTGATAGAGAAACGCTTTGACCGGTTTGCTGCGCAGAATATTCATGTTCTCCGTGACAGGATCACGGGGCTTCATGTCGTCCTCCATCGGGACAAGCTTTTGATAGTTCTTGATGCCCAGCACGTCAAGCATCTGCCGGTGCAGCAGAGGCAAGTCATAAAGCTGCGGAGCAGTCTGCGCCAACTGAAGAGCGGCCTGATATTGAACAACCTTCTGCGCCATAGTCGCAGCGTTGGGATCGCTCACCGGGATCACGTCGACCTGATCGTAGTCGCTCTGCTTAACCCCACGCCCACCTTCTTCCGGCAGGTATGAATAGCTCGGCGGGGTGTAGTCTTTGATGATCTCCTTGAGCAGCTTGAACTCTTGCCGCATCGCGTAGTGGATACGCGCCTGAACTGCCGACATTGTCTTGAGTTGCCGCTCAAGAATGGCAAGCGTTGTGCCCACTGGAGCCTGCGCAGACATATCAGAAGTCTGAAGCTCCACCGCCCCTGCAAACTTGCGGCCTTCTTCAATGATCTGATTGAGCAGCGCCGCTAGGACTTGACTTGGCTCCTTGTAAGGAAGCGGCATGATGTTGTCCCGCATGCTGCCACTAGGAACGTCCATGTCTCGCCATTCACCCGGACTGATCGGAGTATCGTCTCCTTTGGCTCTGAGTCCTCGGGTTTTGAAGCCACCGGGAAGGTTAGATAGAGTGCCAGCGTCGACAAGCTGACGCAATATAGAAGTCCCAGATTTGGCAAACGCGCCAACCAAGTGGATAAGGCCGAACGCATAGAACCCAAACCCCGGAATGTACGGATAGTGGACAAAGTGCTGCCTCTTCTGGTGTGTCCTGTCGTCGGGCCTCCAATTCCTACGGATGGCCAGCACCTCGCCCGTGCCCTTCTCAATCGTCACAACATACGGCAGCGCGATGCCTGTCGGCTCGCCATCATCGTCTTTGTGCTCGTAGCCCTTGAGGTCGATCTCGACGTGCATCTCCAAGAGCTTGAACCGATTGTCCTCAGTAGCCCGAAAGCCCAGCTTTTCAGCAATCTTCTTCTCAACCTCGTCCATCACTTGGACCGGCTCGCCCAAGTCAACGTCCCGATAGAACCCCTCATGCTGGAGCCTGCGCACCTCGTTTGGAGTCTTACGCATGACGTGCGTCACCCGCTCTGCCGACTCTAGGCTCGACGCACCATAGGGCACCACTACGTCTTCAGCCGGGACATACATCGACACCTGCCGGTCAAGCTGCAAGTCCACGTAGACCTTCTTGAACGCATTGCCTGCCAGACCCAAGCCCCAGAGCATGCGCTCATGCTCCGGGCGGTACTCGACCATCACCTCGGTCAACTGATAGTTCATGTCCTCTTGGACACGCTCAGCCGCTTTCTTTTTCTCAGGAGTTTCTTTGCCGATGATCTTGGTCTTGACCGGACCCGCAGCGGGGAACGTCTCCATCATCGTCTCAGCTTGGAATTTGACAACTGCCTCTGAGAGCAGCGGGTGATACACGCCACAAGCGCCGGGCCAAGGCTCCATACGCTCTTCGAGCTTCATGCCAAGAAGTTCTAGCCCATCGACATACGTCTTGACCCAGTCTTTGCGAGAGTCAACGTCGCTCTCAAAATCACCGATCAAGTTGCCAGCTAGCTCGGCTAGCTCTTGGTCATCCATCTTCTCGGCAAGGTTCTCGTCAAACCCGTCTTCTTCCTCTGTCTTAGCAATCTCAAGGGTGAAATCGCCCTGACTAATGGACACCGACTCCGGGTCTTCAATCTCAATCTCAAGCGGTTCCTCAACCTCACTGACCTGATCGAGTCCTTGGGGAGCCTGATAAAACGCCTTGTCGATGTTTGTGGCCATGATGTATCCTTAATAATATGCAGCTTTCTTGCGATACTGGCGCAAGAAATTATCTTCCGGCTCGTCAGTCGGAAGACGGATGAACCCACCCTGACGGAATCTTAACAGTGCAAGCGTGGTCGAGTCCACCAAGTCATCGTTGGTTCCCGAGGGAAAGTCATTACATTCCTCAATTACTTCCTTGGCCCACCTGCGGTCTGGAGCAAATACCACCCCGCCCTCAAACAGAGCCGACACCGCATTGACCCGCGATATCTTGTCTTGGCCCTTGCCCGGCGTGAACTCCTGCACCGGTATGCCCATGCGCCGAAACTCCTGATATAGCACCGAGCCGGAAGATTTCTTCTCGACCATGAACGCATCTGGCTCCCACTCCTGATACTCTCGCAGGACCAGCGCCTTGAGTTCTGGATACTCTAGCCTTTTCTTGATTGCGTTGAGCAATATGATGGCAAAGTTGTTTGTTTCCTCGTTATAAAACACACCCCACACGGTCAGTGCGTTATAGTCAGACCTGTTATTGGCCTCTTGCGCAGCGTCAAGGGACATAATGGTGAACTCGCATTCGGGAGGGGATTCCTTTTCCCAAATTTGCCACCACTCCCTCTTAATTAGCGCCCCTTCCTCAGACGTGGGCTGCTGCATATACTGAGCGTTCCAATACCGGATGTCCAATGCTGCTTTCTTGGCCAGCAACTCATCCACGTCCCAAAACTCAGGCCACAGCGCCGAGCCATCGTCCTTGATAGCTGGAAACTCAATCACTTCCCACTTATCAACGTCATCATTGCGCTCCACCTGCGCAACAATTTGCCCCGTCAGGTCCAACTTGGACCAGCGAGTCATCACTACGATGATGGCCCCGCCCGGCATCAGACGTTGCAGCGGGCCGGACTGAAACCATTCCCAAGCCGGGAGAAACACGTCCGGTCTGCCCGTCTTAGCTTCCTGTTCAGAATGAGGATCATCAATAATAAAGAGGTCAGCACCGCGTCCTGCCAGCGCACCGCCCACACCGATGGCAAAGTACTCGCCATTGAAGTTTGTCCCCCAGCGCGAAGCGGATTTCGAGTCACTTTGAAGCTCAATTTGCGGGAAAATGTCCTTGTATGCCTCTGATCCGACCAGATTTCGCACCCGACGGCCAAAATTGACCGCCAAATCGGCCGTATGGGACCCCATAATCACCTTTTTATTGGGGTATTTACCCAAAAACCACGCCGGAGCAAGGTAAGAGATCAATTCTGACTTGCCGTGACGCGGCGCGATGTTCACAATCACCCGCTTTTTCTCGCCACGGGCAATCGCCTCGAAGATTTCGATCAATTTAAGGTGGTGAGGCCCTACTTTGTAGCCCGGATAGACGTGTTTGATGAAGTCAAGGAACGAATCCTTACCAATTACCTGCGTCATCTGGGTCTGATACTCCTTCATTAGCTCCAACACCCGACGTTTTTGCTTGTCGGGCATCGTTGGCAGAGCCTGCCGCAGCTTAAATAGCTGTTCAGGAGTCAGATTGATGGCTGTCATTCTTCTCTTGGCCGATCACCATGCGAGCTTCTACGTCGATTACCTTGTCTTCAAGGCTTTCGAGTGTCTGTAGCAATTCTTTCTCGACTTCTTCAATCGACATACTCTTGTGAGTGACCTCACTGCGCTTTTTGAAGGCGTCGACCCCGTCAACTTCCCCTAGTTTTGACAGGGCAGCGATCCTTGCCTTGGGGTCTTTTGCATTTTCAATCTCTGCAACGAGCTTGTTGACCACATACATCTTCAGGTCAGACAACTCTTCGACGATGGACACATTCATCTGTGCCACCATACCCGCGAGCATGGCCAGAGTTTCGTTGGGGTACTTGGAGTAATCAGGCCGGTACTGCGGATTTGCCATCATTTCTTTGGCAATCGCTTTGGCTTGATCGGCATTTTCCTGTGTAGGGGCAAGCTCTTGCCCCGTCAAGTCTGACATCAGCTTGATGACGTTGGCCCGCATCTGCAATTCTTGCTCTGCTGTCAGGTCAGGAAACGCTTCTCTTGCGTTGTCTGGCAGAGGAATGTTTTCCTCGATGGGCGGTACCAATGTCGTCATGTCAGCGAAGAATACTCCGTTGTTGTGCGGGAAATGTATCACAGAAATATATTTTTGCAACAAGGGGAGGTTTGGGTCCCATGACGGGGGGTCTTCTATATAGAGCGCTTGCGAAACAGCCAGAAAAAACGGCAGGGGGTGGGGTATGACTTTGACGGAATGTTCTGGCAAAACCGGCAATAACTAATCACCGCATCTGAAGTACCCAACCGACCGCTAGACCGCATGAATGCTAGGTTTTTTCTTCGCCGTCTGGGACTGAGTTCGGGCTTAACTAGGCTTATAACGGGGGGAGTTTTGGAAAGTGATGGGTTATTTGTGCGGTTCATGGGGTATGGGGTATGCGCGGGGGACCCATTGACGGCTTGGGGGGTGGGGGGTAGGCGGGGCCTCCCCCCACAAAATTTGCATTCCCTACCCGTCCTCAGCTATACATATATCACTGCGATGTTGCAGGGCCAACAGGAAGTACACATGTTTACTACCACCATCGTGCTCAATGACTTCAAAGTCAAGACGCATCGGTCTTGGACTAAGAAGGGCGCACTATCTTGGCTATGGTTGCATAGCAAGAAGGATGCTGTTGCAAAGCAACAGTTTGCCAAAGTGACCGACATATTCGGTCGGCGTGTTGCGGTGCGCTACTACCGCTAATCAACTGGGGGGCCATGTGCCCCCCATCAACTGGAGAGAAATCATGACTATCGAAGAAATGGAAATTAACTACAGCGACCTGTACAAAGATGTGTACGGGGCGCGCCCCTCGGCGGAACACATCAAGGCGGTAGACGCTATGACCAACGCCGAGTTTACTGACGCATACATGCGCCTGGAGAACATGCTCTGGGCGATGCGTACACAAGAGGGGGAGTGATCATCGGGGCCTCGGCCCCTTTGATACCAGTTATATGTCCCCGCGCGCGGCGGGCGCGTGCGAGCAATCGCGACGATTATTTAGCGTTCTCTCCCCACGTGGAACTTTACTTTATCGCTCCACGTATGGCATAAAAATACTGTCAGTGAGCAATTCGGTTCACTGACATTTCATCAATTGTTCATTTTATGGAGATTGAACATGTCTGAAACGAAAATCAAATCCCTGAAAGATGGGGCCTTCCAACAAGCCGGTGCGGCACAAACCCTCGAAGACGTAGCGCGCTACGTTCTCTCGAAAGTTCCGGGTTTCCCGAAAGAGATTCCGGCGGAATCGAAGGATGAAATCTACGATGGTTATCGTATGAAATTCGATATTCTGAAACCTAAGCAAACGTATGCGGTAATCAACGATCATATTGTTCTGGCAACCCCGGAACAAATTGCCGCGAAGAACGTAGAGAAAATCGAGATTGGCGTAGCGTATGCGTTCTCTTACAGTTCTCAGGAATTTGGCAAGCTTGCCAATACCCGGCCTGAACTTCACAAGCTTGTGAAAGAAATTCGCGATTCATGCAGTACGTATTGCTCAAATCGCTATGGTGATTTGAAACGCGCCGCAAACAAAATCCTGAATGAAGGCCGGGAACGTCAACGTACCGCGAATAAGGATTTTGGAGAATTCGTTGAAACGTGGTTCAAGGATACCGCGCCGGATCGTTTGAAAACTGCGAAAGCACGTAGCGATAGCACGGCTGACGAAAAACGATTCAATGAAGCAAAAGTAGCGTTCATGGTGAAGTGGAACGCTAAGTAATTTTCTCTTTAACCCTCGCCGCCCCACATGGGGCGGCTTTTTTGGAGCATAGATAATGAATCCCGAAGCAAACAAAACCCTTTACATTTTGGAAAATCTTGAACATGAAATGTGCTACATGATACAAAAAACCATGTTTGAGATTATCGACAATGGAGACAGGCCGGACAAACGAATCGACGCAATAATCGGCCTGCACTATGCACGTCGCACAATGTGCAAAAAACTTGCACAAGTAACACAATCAATACCCGAATCAATATGACCATCAACCCCACACGGCTTACCGTGTGGGGTTTTTTTGCGCCTGCTATTTGATGCCAGTGACATGTCTTCGCGCGCGACGGGCGCGTGCGTGCGGGTGCGAGGCGATAAATAAGAGTCCATCCCCCCGTGGGACTTTACTTAAGAGTCTGTTATCGGCTACAAAAGAATCAGCCGAGGCATCCCGCCGAGGCACAACCACGGAGGCTATATGGCCCAAACTATCCAATCTCTGAAAGACCTAGGTTATCAACAAGCCAAGACTAGCGACAGTCTGAGCAGTCAGGCTCAGTTTGCAATAGATCACATTGTCGGTTTCCCGGCTGACATTTCAGCGGAGGCCAAAGACGAGTTGTATTCTGGCTATCAGATGCGATTCAATGAGAATCGCCCTGCTAAGGTTTATGCGGTGATCAATGGACACTACATTCTCGCGACTGATGAGCAGATCAACAATAAGAAGGTCGAAAAAATCGAAGTCGGTGTCGCGTATGCCTTTTCCTATTCAAGCCAAGAGTTTGGCAAACTGAAAAACACAAACCCTGCTTTGCATGGCATCGTGAAACAATGGCGCGATGATGTCTCGGATTACTGTTCTAACCGACTCGGTGACTTGAAACGAGCCGCAACCAAACTGCTCAACAAAGACAGGGCAGTGCAAAGACAGACTCTAGACTTCGTTGAGTCAGTCAAGAGATCATTCGACCAACTGGAAAAGTCAGTCAAAGTCAAAGCAGAGAGGCAGAAGGACACGACTGCTCACCCTGCTAAATTCAAACTAGCAGTCGATGCCTTCTGGAAGGCTTACAAGGTCTGATGACCTGATCTGAAACCCGACCGGCTTGCCGGTCGGGTTTTTTTGCGTCCGCTATTTGATGCCAGTGACATGTCTTCGCGCGCGAGTAGAGCGCGCGTGGCGTCCGCGACAACAGTCTTAATTAGCGTTCCACGGCCCCGTGGAATCTGTTCTATCCACGTCCCATCATTTAATTTTTTCTAAATCGATGGGTTTTTTCGGGCCGCGCATCGCCAAAGTTTTTCAGATTTTATCTTTTGGGGTCAAAAGTTCGATTTAGAAAAACTTCAGCGATGGTTTTTGCTTAATTTTTAAGCAATGTTCCAAAAACCTTGTAGAACAAAACACCCCTCGTAGAACAGAAAAACGCTCGTAAGTCCTTGATTTCATTGAAGAAAAAGTTTTTGTTCTAATGTTCTACGATTTTTGGGGATAGAGGGGGGAACGCAGCATGTTTTGCACGAGCGTGACCCTTGCAGCCAGTGAATTTAGAAAAAATTAAATGACGCCTCGTCCCCCACCAAAAAATCACCAACCCCCCTACCTTTTCTCCATTTTTCACTAGAACATAGAACACTACTATATATTTATTAATTAATTAATATAGATATATACCAAAAACCACCCCAACCTTAAACCTTTTACCTACATTTCACCCCCTTTCCTCATTCTATAAGTAAAATAGAACAAACAGAACAAGCAGAACAAAACCCACAGCGCCCCTGCTTAAAAAACTTGCACAAGTCCTTGACTTATATGTCAAGTTCGGGTATAATGGTATTTGTAGGAGGGAGAACAACCCCTGTATCCCACTACTTAGCGTTCCACGGTCCCGTGGAATTCGTTTCAACCTTTCGCTAAGGAGACTCATATGGCAGATTGCGCAATACTTCTAAGTACCAACGGTCGCGGCAGCGCGCGTTGGCTCGTCTATTTAGACCCCCACGACACCGTGGAACGCAGTTTTCGCCGCGCATACCTGTATGCCGACACCGCAGAGCAAGCCATTGCCAAGGCAAAAGAGATCGCAATGCCCGGCTACTTTAAACAGTACATGGAGAACTCTCATGGTTAACATCTACATCGGCCCCATGCCTTCCACCGTGTTCATCCTGATGGACGGTGATAACCCTGTCGAAGCCTATACCGACAAAGAAGCGGCCCACCGCGACTGCTGGCTGTGCAACGAGGCAGAGAAGTTCTCGCCCGAGCCGTTTCCGTTCCATGTCAAAGAGGTGCTGCTGTGCACGGACACCTACGAAGACATCGCACCCGCTTCCCCCGCTGAAGCTTGACAGGCCCAGAAACATATCACATAGACAGAGAGACTAACATGACTGAAGACACCAATAATCCACATATCCCAGAGTGCCGCCTCTGCGGTGATGAGTTCCCCACGGCACGGTGGGCGCTTGGTTACAAGTGGTGCAAGGGATGCGGCGAGATCGTCGCCAAGCAGGTGGTCCGCACCATCGTCCCCATGCACAAGAGCAATTACTTCCTCTGTACAGACATGAACGACCTGAAGGGGATCAACAACAAGGGAGGGCTTGTGCGATGAAAAAGTGGAAAGGTGTGGTGGAGGTTTCGTATCTCCAAGTAATCGAAGTCGAGGCCGAGACACAGGCCGAAGCAGAGGCGACGATGCTCGACTGGTTCGACCCCAACAACGGCAATACCAATGTCAATTGGAGGCAGGTGTCGGCTGTGCAGGTGCTTGGCGATGAAGATAAGTGATGTACCCAAGAGGGCGTTCACCGCCTCGCCTACGCCGATACCCAAGAAAACCGTCAACGATTGGGACGCGCTGTACAAGGTTCTACTGAAGCGTGGATTCGTAATCATCGAATCGACCGACTTACGAAGGACTGCGGCAGGGGCAGAAGAGTGCGTACCCGTGAAGGATTTCAACAACCATGTGCGGATCATCAAGCGCGAACGCCTGTACACCAAGCGCATCAGCGAGACCCGCTGGTTCTGCACACTTTAGGAGAAAGCAAATGAGACTTGACTCGTACCTATCAATCCAATACCGCAAGTGGCAGGGGATTCAGAAGAACCATGAGCACATGAGGGAGTTGGTTCTCAAACTGATGGAGAACCCAGCGACCGAGCCAGAACATCTGGCGCAAGCGCATGCTATGTATGCCGACACTTGCAAAGCACTACATGGCGTGAGTTTCATCATGAATAACTATTTGAGAACGGGTGTAAGGCCAACCAAAGAACAGGTGGAGGCCCACTTCCCTAAATTCACCGAGACGGAGTGCGCGTGTGGGGAGACCTATCCGACTTTGATAGATGGCAAGTTGCGCCGTTGCCCCAAATGTGGAATGTTATGAGGAGAAAGCAAATGAAAACATGGAGCGACACCGACGAGGAAACAGGCTTGTGGGTCATCATTGACTACTTCCCTAACTCACCCACCCATGTCTATGGGTTTTTTAACTCAGAGGCCGAGGCGCGAATGTATGCAGACCAACAAGGCATGGGCCGCAACAGCGGCGCATACGATGTACACATGGTGCTCAATGCACATATGCAGGTAAGAAGGGAGCCGTGGGAATGAATAGAACTCTTGCTGAGAAGGTCGAGCGCGTGGTGGTGCTTGTCGCCATCATCGTGCTCATGCTTGATATTCTTTACTGGAGGGCTGGCTAAAAAACTTGCGCAAACCCCTTGACTCAAAAGTCAAGTTATGTTATACTAATGGCTGGTGGGAAGGCGACCTCTCATCAGTCTTAGTTAGCGTTCCACGATAGCGTGGAATTTGTTTCATCAACCGGAGATCAATCGTGAATATGGAATTGCAAAAGCCCAAGCACATCATCAGCTTGGCAACATCAGGCGTCCTCGTGTCCGTGGATGTGAATGTATGGAGCGCCACCAAGCAGGACCGTGGCATCAGCAATGAGATTGCTGGTGCAAAGAATGCCCATCAGAACGCGGGCAAATACACTAAAAACCTGCTGGCTGATCACCCCAAACACAAGGCGCTGGTCAACTATCGGCAGACGATCTACAACTGGGTCAAGCGGCGCACCTATCGCTGGAACAACTCACAGGACTACCTGCCGAGCGTGGACATGCCGCGCTTCAAGCAGGAGTATCACCAGCATGAGCTTCGCTTCGATGAGCTACTCAAGAATTTTTTGACTGACTACGATAGCATTGTCTCGGACATGGCGTTCAAGGCTGCTGGTCTTGGTGACATGTTTGACCGCTCTGACTATCCTGACCGTGCGGCACTGGCATCAAAGTTCGGCCTGCGTTTGTTCGTGAGCGAGGTTCCGATGAACGACTTCCGCTGTCAGATCGCGCAGGACATCGCTGACGACTTGTTCCAGACATACAAGCAACAAGCCGAGGAAATAGTGTCCCACGTGGTCATGGAACAGCAAACGAGGTTCATTGATGTCATGAAGTCTATTAGCCATTGCTGTGGCTACGACGAGCTTGGCGTTGATGACAACACCGGAGAGACCAAGATCAAGAAGCGTAAGATTTACGACACGACGATCCAGAAAGCGAAGGAGATGTGCGAGTCATTCAAGCAGTTCAACCTTACCGACGACCCAGCCCTGGAGGAGGCACGAGCGTCATTGGAGAAAGCCTTGTCTGGTGTAGATGCAGAGACGATCCGCGAGTCGGACGCTGTGCGTTCGGCAGTCAAGGAAGATGTGGACAGTATCCTGTCCAAGTTCAGCGCGTTTCAATGTGTGTAAGTTTGGTTCATTCAGTTCATTCAGTAAAGGAAGTTTTTAATCATGGCTAAAGTTCAATTCGTCAACACCGTCACCATCCGCGAGCTTCGCAAGATGATTCCACTCATCGGTGGAGAGCTAACTACGGTCATCCAGTCCGAGCCGGGGTGTGGCAAGACATCCCTCTTGGCGATGATGGCAGAGGACAACGGCGACAAGTGGCGCAAGCCGGGTGACGACTTTCCCGAGGACAAGTTCGACTACATCTATGTTGACTGCCCTGTGAAAGACATGAGCGACATCGGCATGGTGATTCCCAACCATGCGAGCAAGTCCCTTGAGTACTATGTCTCGACCCTGTTCAAGCTGGGTAACGGCAAGCCCAAGTACATCCTGCTCGACGAGTTGATGAAAGCACCCAAGCTGTTGCAGGTGATCTTCACGCGCCTGATGCTGGAGCGTATGGTGGGCGACGAGCCTCTGCCGGTGGGAGCCGACGGTACTAAGTCTGTCGTGATTGCAACATCTAACAACGCAAGCGATGGCGTAGGTGACTCAATGCTCGCACACGCTGGCAACCGTGTGTGCTTGGTGCGCATGGCAAAGCCAACGCCTGATGAGTGGTTGGCATGGGCATCCAACAACGGTATCTCTAGGGTCATCCGTGCGTGGGTTGCTATGTTCCCTCGTTGCTTGGCATCGTACTTGGATGGCGATGAGCAGAAGGACAATCCTTACATCTTCAAGCCAACAATGACAAGTCTGTCGTTTGTCTCGCCTCGCTCGCTGGCAAAGTCGGATGTGATCGTGCGTAACCGTGATGCGCTGGGCGAGAACGCAACCAAGGTGGCTCTGTCTGGCACTATCGGTGCAGCAGCAGCCGGAGACATGGCGGCATTCCTCTCGCTGGAGAAATCGCTGACTGATGTGAAGGACATCATCAAGGCGCCTTCTACCATCGAAGTGCCCAAGGATGTCAGCGCGCAGTTGATGATCATGTTTCAAGCGGTAGATGTTCTGTCCACACAGGACGAGTTGTCCAAGTTCATGGAGTTCGTCGACCGTGTTCCCTCGCACGAGGTGCAAGGCGTGTTCTTCACCATGATGATGCGCAACCCCAAGGCTCTGCGCTTGGCGCGGAACAATCTGAAGATTGCCGAGTGGGCTAAGAACAACCACGAGTTGTTCTGATCATCTTTCAGTCCACGGTCCCGTGGAACCCTATTCAACGAAAGGAAGTGATATGACTATCACCATGACGGAGCTTGCCCTTTTCACATGGGCAATGGTAGCAACGATGTTCTGGCTTCAAGCTAGGCATGACCGGAAAGTGCATATGCTGGCAACCATAGAGATATTCAAACGAATTGCCAACGGCAAGCTGAAGGTAATTGACGCTGAAGATCATTTTGAATTCAAGGAGATTTGACATGAGAGACAAACAAGAGACACGGATCAAGCGCGCACACATTGCGCTGATGAAGCATCCCGAGACTGCCCTGTATTCGGGCGTGATGCTCATGGGTACGACCGAGGTGGTCGATGCGGCTTTCACCGCATACACCGATGGGATAAACAAACGGTACAGCCGCGCCTTCTTGGAGACTATCGCTGACGAGAGCAAATGCCGTGGGCTGGTGTTGCACGAGAACCTGCATGTGGCACTCAAGCAAGTACCCTATGGCAAGAGTATGTTCAAGGAGAACCCAAAGATGGCGAACCTTGCGGCCGACTTCGTTGTCAACGACATCATTGAGAACATCAAAGGCACAGTCGGGGGATCGCCCGAGCGTATCGTGTTGCTGCCTGACGGTGCTGTCTATGACGCGATGTTCCACAACTGGTCGATGCGCGAGGTCTACAACTATCTCAAGGAGAACGCCAAGCCTAGCCCCAAGCGGCGGGGGTCGCAGGGCGAGCCTTGCGACAACGGTAGTCCAAGTAACAATCCACCCCCCAGTGGACAGAAAGATAAGTCCGACGAGTGGGACACGGTGGAGGTCAATGGCAAGGTCTATGACATCTCTAAGCAAGACGAGCACGACTTCGACAAGATGGTCGAGGAGATGACCCACGAGCAGATCAAGGAGATCAACGATGCGATAGACAAAGCTCTACGCGAGGGTGGAATGCTGGCTGGGCGGATGGGGGCCAAGGTGCCTCGCGTCATCTCTGACTTGCTTGAGCCAAAGGTTGATTGGCGTGAGGCTCTGCGCGAGTTTGTAAGCGCATCGATGCGTGGCAAAGACGAGTTTACTTGGCGCAAGCTCAACAAGCGTCAGCTTGCCAATGACATGTACATGCCAAGCGTGGAGAACGAAACCATCGGAGAGATCGTCATTGCCATCGACACCTCTGGGTCAATTGGTACGAAAGAGTTGACCGAGTTTGCGGCAGAACTTGCGTCCATCTGCGATGTGTGCGTACCCGACAAGGTGCGCGTGCTGTGGTGGGACACGATGGTGCATGCCGAGCAGACTTTCGTTGGTGACTATCAGAACATTGCCAAACTGCTAAAGCCAGAAGGCGGTGGTGGTACGCATGTCGGGTGCGTGGCTGACTACATCAACCGCGAGAGGATCAAGGCCGAGTGCGTGGTGGTGTTTACTGACGGGCATGTCGAGCATGACATCAAGTGGAGTATCTCTAGTCCATCGTTGTTCATGGTTACATCCAACCGTGGATTTGTATCTCCCGCCGGTGCGAAGGTCATTCATGTCGATAACGACTGAATCCGAATGCGATCCTGTCTACGTTGACATCTTCATGTCTGCGTTCTACAGAAGGATCGCGTTCCAGAACCTCGTAAGAGCATCTCAGATGAGCTATGGCATGAACAAACCATCGGGGACGGATACAAGCAACAGAGCGCGGATGACCAAGCAAATCGCACAGTATCTGCTGGACGAGCATGGTCCCCTCGCTTACACCCTTGCGCTTGACAAGGTAGAAACCGAGCCACATCCACAGATGTGGCGTGATGTATTGGCATGGTTAGACGATATCAACAAGGAGAGAAGCAATGTTTCTGACTTATGAACAGCTTGAGAAAGTCTCACGCAGAGAACCACCCTACCGTGGAACGACAGATAGGTTCCCTCTGCTCAACCGCAAGCACAACACCAAGAACTTTTATGTCCGAGAGGAGGACGGACAAAGGGTGTTCGACATTGCCTATGGGCACAGATGGTACACAGAGAAGATAACCGAGGAAGCGTACCTTGCGTTGCCAGCAAAGACGAGGGCCAACATGGTCCAAGTGGTAGACCATGAATACCACATGTATGTACAGACGCCGAACATTCTGGGCACGGTGCGTCCCGGCTACGACAAAGATGGGGAGTTTGAATTCAAAGCGCGCTCTATGGGGCAGGGTGACATGTACTTCATATCAAATGCGTTCCGAGGCTACTTCTCTTCGATGTCACGCAGGGGTGGAATGATATATGTAGTCCGCAATGAAGGTAACACCGGACGCACATGGTATCCCATCTACAAGGGCATGAAGGTCAATGCTCGAACGATGAAGCCATCGACACCGCATGAGGTTGTCATACACCATGTGGACCGCAAGAAGGCAAAGGCTCTTGTGAAAACCCATGATCATTTCTTCAAAGTCTCAGAGGTGATGCTCAAGGCTTTGACTATGGATCAGGTGATTGACTTGGCAAAGTCAATGCTGGAGGCCGAGCCAGAAAATCAAAGTCAATCTGAACTCTATCAAAGGTATCTGTCGCACAGAAGCGATGCGCCGCTTGATGCGTTTATCTGGTACTGCATGGCCTTCAACATCGGGCGCGTTCATTACCTGAGTGCGTACAAAGGCGGCCTCAAAAACTTCTATGCGGAGTACGCGAACAGTAACGCACACAGGGAGTTGTTTACGAGTGTTAAGCGCAAGATCGTCAAAGATATTTATAGAGAACATCCCGACATCTTCAAGGAGGTGCGGTATGCGTGTGGTGCTGAGTTCCCCTCGTGCGACTGGGGAGTGAAAGTCATAGTCAACGGACAGGAGATGGAGCAGTACACATGAAAGAGATCACAGTCGAAGTGCGAGATGTCTACGGGCATATCAAGTTCTATCCACATTGCACCGACGCGAGGATTTTTGCCAGCATCGCTGGCACGACCACGCTGACCGAGGCAACCATCAGGCGCATCATGAAGCTTGGCTACAAGGTCAAGACCTTGGAGCGTCCCATTACTTTCATTGAAGGAGAGATGAAGTGACAGTTGAAAGATTTTTTATTGAAGGCTACCGTGACCCCGAGGCATACGAGAAGCTGGTCGCCTCACCTGTGTTTCCACTCGTGCGTGACCTTGAGTTTAAGTACAAGCTCAAAGTCATTCGCCAATCAAAGGCCATAGGGATTATCAACCAAGCACACGAGGGGTGGTTGCTTGGTCATGCTAACGGCATCGCTGTCGGCAAAGTGTTTATCCAACCAGCGACTACTCGCGACGAGAAGGATCAGTTCGCCTATCGCACCCCCTACTACTCGAAAGAACGTGGGCGCGACCGAGCCGACAAGGAGACTTTGCGTAGCGTGAAGGTCTCATCGCTAATGGCATCGCTCAGTCGCCACAATGTCATTCCATCCTTGCGTGACATGGAAGATAAAAAGACCAAGCAAGTGAGGGCAGCGCAAGAAGTTGTCAGTAGGCAGATGGGTTCTAACAACAAGACCAATGAGTTCACCGCTGATGAGACGCATGCGCTTCTACTCATGGCACTAGGTAGAAGTCCTAATAGTTCTTGGGTGAAAGTAGACCAAAATAAATGTCAAGCGGTGCTTGACAAATTTGAAGAAGCTGATAGACTGAAGAAAGAGAAAGCAGCCGAGAGTCAGCGCATGTTCTTTAGTCCGTTCTGGATGATAGGCGTCGATGAGTATGGTGACTATCTCATTGGCAAGTACAAGTTGACCCGTACAGATGATGGGATAGTAAGGTGTGAACCAATCGAATCATTCAATCGCTATCGCTCATACGAGCAAGTGCCCGAGCTTATTCCGCTGATGACAATGGTGAAGATCGCCTATGAGAACGAGACACGCAAGGTTGGGGTTTTGCCTGTGGTCGACAAGTACGACACGAGTCTTGATGCGGTGTTCTTCTACAACACACAACCCACTCACTACGACCATGCTTGGATGATAACTCCATGTTCCACCTGATCGGGCATCTCAGTCCTGTAGTTCATCCAAAGAAGTGGGACCTCATACGCTTGCCTTTGCGCAGGATAGAGGGCCGCTATGTGGTCTATGTGGCTGATGGCTTGGTGCGGTACTACGACGAGGACACATTGCCTGACCCGCTGAAAACGAAGATGGCAATGATCCTCGCCGCAACACAACCACGCCTAGAGAACGAGACAAGGCTACAGAAACTAACTGTCTACACCAACCCTATGTCCAGCGAGTTCGACGACATAGGCTGGCAGGTGAGCGATACCTACTTCTGTCTGATCGTGGACAGAATCACATTGGAAAGGTTGAAGAATGGCACAAACCCCGGAGCGCAAAGTCAAAGACAAGATCAAAGCAATTCTTAAGCGGTATGGCGTCTACTACGCCATGCCAATCGGCACAGGCTATGGCAACGCAGGGGTCCCCGACTTCTTATGTTGCGTTCCACCTAGGGGTGGATTCTTAGCTATTGAGGCCAAGGCCAACGGCGGCATGACAACTGCGCTTCAAGACAGGAACCTTGCAAGCATTACAGAAACGGGAGGCGAGGCGCTGGTGATTAATGAGAACAACCTCGACTTGCTGGAAAAGACTTTGAAAGACATGACCGAGGACAGCTTATGACAGACGAAGACCGAAGTAACTTGCGCGACCTTCACGCAGGGTTCGCCATGATTGGATTGATTATGAAAGGAGAAGAACCGCACAACATACCAACGATGGCGTACATGTACGCCGACGACATGCAAACCGCACGATCTCAGCATGGGGCTGGTATTGTGTCTATCAAACGCCAAACCAAGAAGGAGAAGGCAAGTGAGTAACAAAATTGATCTGGTCTATGAGTTGATCGCATCAAACCCTAAGACAACCGTTAGCGAAGTGATGAAGAAACTGCGCGTCAAGCGTCAGTACGCATACAACCTAATGTCGATGGCGCGTAGGCGTATGAAGAAAGGCGACAACAGGCGCGAGCTTGAAAAGATAACTGAAATTTTGCTATCTGTTCCCCCCACGCCGTCCGAGCCGTTGCCTGTGACTATGTTTGATGTGGTCAACCACCCACCGCACTACAAGGTCGGGGGCGTCGAGACTATTGACTTCATTGAAGCGAAGGGTCTTAACTATCACTTGGGTAATGTGGTCAAGTACATCACCCGAGCAGACCACAAGGGTGACCGACTTGAGAACCTCAAGAAGGCGCAATGGTATTTAGCGCGTGAAATCGAAAACGCCGCTAGGTAACGCAACACCTCAAAGACCAACCTAGCGTTCCACCCCCACGTGGGACGCTAGGTTGAAGCCAGTTCCCTAATTTTCTTGGTTGAGCCATGCAGACCGGAACAGTCATATTACTCGCAAGAATGAAGACCAACCCCGAAGAATTTTTTGGGTCAGGTTCTCACCGATGGGATCGCATCATCAACGATGTCAAACCCTATCTGCCGACCGAAGACGCATACGCGCTGGAAGAAGGTATACGACAGTTGCATGTCGACAGGTTCAACGAGCGCGTTCTCAAACAAATCGCTGGTGAAGAAGATTCTTCACTGTTCAGTCCATCACCGTTTGGCGCGGTTTTAGATCACCGCGCGTCATCCACGATAACCGCAGGAGAGATACGAAATGCAATCTTCAGAACTTCAAGCTCATCGTGACGCATGGCGTCATACCATCGAAGGCGAGGGCGGCTATTGCCCTGTGTGCGCTCGCTGGGGTAAGATTTACGGGCGCTCGCTCAACGAGACTATGGCGCGTTCGCTCATCTGGCTTGTTGCCACTCCGCTGGTGAACGGTTGGGTCGATGTGCCGGTCAAAGCACCGCGCTGGTTGGTTCGGTCTAATCAGCTTCCCACGCTCAAGTGGTGGGGTCTTGTAGAGCGTCACCCTTCTGACTCGGATTCCAAAGTCAAGCACTCGGGGCTATGGAGGCCAACCGACCTTGGTTACGAGTTTGCTAGTGCGCGCAAGCGCGTCCCCAAAAAGGTTTTTACCTACAACGACGAAGTTGAAGGTCACAGCACCGAGACTGTTTCGATAGACCAATGCTTTAAGCACCACTTCGACTATCAAGAAGTGATGAACTCACACTTTGCAACATCAACATGAAATGCCCTCTTTGTGGCGCTCCCACAGAAGTCAAACAAACGAAGACCGAAGATGGAACCCCTATCCGCAGACGACATTGCTACAACGACCACACCTTCCAAACCAAGGAAGTCCCGATCTCAACGCCAAAGCCTAAGCGAAAGCACACGAGTCCTGAGTCAAGAAGAACTTAGAGCATGGTGGCCCTTCACCCGTTTAGACCCAAAGCGGTTTCCAAAACAACCCAAACAGCCATCCGTCTACGAAACGGCTGAGCCAGCACCTTTTTAGGAGAAGAGATGACAGACAGAGAGTTACTTGAGCAGGCGCTGGAGGCGTTGCAAGCCGTCAAGGAAGCGCCGAGCAAGGATGAGATACAAAGGGCTTGGATTGTGTGCAATCTGCTGCAAAAGCGGCTGGCGCAGCCGGAGCGTACCCATTGGGAGGGCTGCGAGGAGGTGCATCCTGAGTGCAGAAAGCAGGAGCCGGTGGCGTGGATGTATGTAAACATGGACGGCGAATGCGAGCAGATTGAATACATTGAAAACGAACCCATGCCAGACGATCCATCTATCACGCCCCTCTACACCGCCCCGCAGCCAGCGCCAACCATCGACAAAGCGGCCGCAATCCGCATCGCTACTGTGCTGGGATGGGTTCCGCCCAGCGACACATCGACGGAACGTGTCGATGAAACAGCAAAACAGCAACAGGAGCAGAGTGCCAAGGAATACGAGCGCGGCTATGCCGACGCAATGGGATGGAAATTGCAGAACCATCTTGAGCACCTGCCGAGTGGACTTGAGGCCGCAGTCAAGGCCGAGAGGGAGGCGTGTGCTGAGTTGGTGTGGCCTACCCATCAGATCAAAACATGGTCGGAAGAGGAACTCACCGCCATGACAGGGGCGTTCAATCGGGCGCAGGAAAAACACGGATGGTACGAAACGATCATGGCCGTGGGTGCTGCTGCACTTAAAGGCCGCGCCGCCGCCATCCGCGCAAGGGGACAAGAATGAAAGAAGACGACGACACACAGGTGTACCGCTCAGAGCTTGAGGCCGCAGTCAAGGCCGCGTACAAAGACTGCGCTCAGATTGCAGAGACAGCCGAGCCATACCAAGCGGCTGATTTGATCCGGGCACGGGCTGCAATGTTGTTCGACGACTGGGACGGTGGGTTCCCGTACAAGGGGCAGAAATGAATTTGGTCACACTCGACTTTGAGACTTTCTATGACAACAAGATCAAGCTGGGCTTCAAGTACCAGACGACCGAAGAGTATGTGCGTGACTCGCTGTTTGAAGTCATAGGCGTTGTTGTCAAGATTGATGATGGCCCGGAGGAATGGTTCTCTGGTACGCACGATGAAATCAAAGAGTACTTGCTCAAGATTGACTGGAGTAACGCAGCCGCACTGTGTCATAACACTCTGTTCGATGGATGTATTCTTAGCTGGCACTATGGCATCAAACCCGCCTTTCTGTTTGACACCTTGAGCATGGCGCGAGCGATTCACGGAGTTGATGCCGGGGGTTCGTTGGCAAAGCTCGCGGAGCGATACAAGCTAGGCGTCAAAGGTGATGAGGTGGTAGCTGCCGAGGGCAAACGCCGCAAAGACTTCAGTCCCGAGGAACTACGTCGCTACGGTGAGTACTGCAAGAACGATGTGGGGCTGACGTTTAAGCTCTTCCAAATGCTTGCGAGCGCGACCCCAGAAGACGAGTTTGAGTTGATCGACATGACGCTGCGCATGTTTACGGAGCCGGTGTTTGAGGTCAACGATGCGCTCCTACAAAATCGCCTTGCCGAAGTGCAGCAGGAGAAAAGCGATCTGCTCAAGGGACTGATGGAGAAACTCAAATGCGATACAGAAGAGGCTGTACGCAAGAAGCTGGCAAGCAACAAACAGTTTGCGATGCTGCTCAAAGAGTATGGCGTAGAGCCGCCCATGAAAGTTAGCAAGACCACGGGCAAAGACACCTATGCGTTGGCAAAGAACGATGAAGGGTTCTTGGCGCTGACCGAACACGAAGACCCGTTTATTCAGCAGCTATGCGCTGTGCGTCTGGGCACGAAGTCGACCATTGAAGAGTCTCGCATTGAACGCTTCATCGACATCGGCAAACGCAATGAAGGCAAGCTGCCCATCCCGCTTAAGTACTACGGGGCGCATACGGGACGTTGGGCTGGCATGGACAAAGTGAACTTCCAGAACCTGCCAAGCCGGGACAAGAAAAAGAAAGCTCTCAAGAACGCAGTGGTTGCCCCGGAAGGCCACATCGTCATCAACTGTGATTCTTCTCAGATTGAGGCTCGTATCCTTGTGTGGCTGGCTGGACAGGACGATGTGGTTGAACAGTTTCGCAAGGGAGAGGATGTGTATTCCATCTTCGCCTCAGAGGTCTACGGATACCCTGTCTCCAAGGCCAACCCTGTGGAACGCTTCGTGGGCAAGACTTGCATCTTGGGTCTAGGCTACGGCACGGGCGCTGCAAAACTTCAGCACACGCTCAAGACTACGCCGCCCGGTGCGGTGGTGGATGATGAAGAATCCAAACGTATCGTCGGGGTGTACCGCGACAAGAACCATGCGGTGATCGACCTGTGGCGCGAAGGCGATGAGGCCATAGCTGCTATGGCTAACTGGGGCAACACCAAGCCCTTCTACTACGGCAAGCACAAGTGCCTGATCATCGAGGAAGAAGGCGTTAAACTGCCCAATGGTTTACATATACGATACCCCGGCTTGAAGTACGACACTTCCGAGGCCAAGAGCAAGTATGTGTACTTCAGTCGCAAAGGCCCCGTGAATCTGTGGGGTGGGTCGCTAGTCGAGAACGTGGTGCAAGCCTTGGCGCGGATCGTCGTCGGGCAGCAGATGCTGGAGATCAAGAAGCGTTACCCCGTCAAGCTGACCGTCCATGATGCCGCTGTTGTTATAGCACCGGAAGCCGAGAAAGACGAGGCGCTGGCGTACATCATTGAGTGCATGTCCAAACCACCGGAATGGGCTAGTGGTTTACCCGTATCTTGCGAAGCAAAGTTTGCATCCTCCTACGGAGAGTGTTAATATAAGTCAAATGAAAGTGGACTATGTGGCCAAAACAAATCATCAGGCATTGTGTTCGTGCATGCTTTGCCAAGACGGACATAATGCTTTTGCTCCAGCAGGAACTGCGGGAGGCGACCGTCAGCAAACTCCAAGCGGAGAACGCACTTGAGTACGCCAGAAGCGTCGTTGACTGCAATAACGCTCGTATTCAGAGACTGAAAACCCGCATCAAAGAACTTGAAAGCGAAGCATGAACGAGCCTTGGTCCTACTCCTCCTTGAAAGAGTACATCAACTGCCCACGGCAGTATTACGAGGTCAAGGTTCTGAAGAACTTCACCAAGCGTGTAACCCAAGAAATGACGTTTGGGACGCAGGTTCATAAGTATTGCGAGGACTATGTCGGTGAGGGAAAACCCTTACCAAAAGACTACGAACACTTCAAGCCTGTGCTGGACGAGCTTCTTGCCATCCCCGGTGAACGCTACCCCGAGTACAAAATGGCGCTCGACATTGAGGGCAAACCGTGCAAGTTTGGCGACCCAGACCGCTGGGTGCGGGGCATAGTTGATTTGTTGATTGTCGATAACGATCAAGGGTACATCGTGGACTACAAGACCGGTAGTAGCAAGTATCCTGATCCAAAACAATTAAAACTGATGGCTTTGATGGCTTTTGCGCACTTTCCGCAGTTGGAAAATATCAAGGCAGGGTTGCTGTTCATTGTGCGTAACAGTTTTGTCGACGAGTCCTATACCCGCGACCAAATAAATGAGCTTTGGGATCAGTTTTACCCTGACCTTAAACGCCTTCAAACGTCCCATGAGAGTGGCGTATGGAATCCAAACCCGACACCGCTGTGCGGCTGGTGTCCCGTCAAAAACTGTGAGTTTTATAGGGAAAGATGATGAACACTGAAGTTGTGATTGATTACGCCTATCCAATGATGATGGCTGAAAAAGCCTTGAAAGAGGCACATAATTGTCTGTTGAACAAGGATTACGACGAAGCCGTTGAGCGATTGCTTGTGGCTGCAACAGAGGTTAGGATGACTCTAACTTCCGTCAAACACATGAAGGAGCAGTACCATGCCCTATGTAAACAAACCGAGACCGTACAAGCTTGAATACCAACAGCAGAAGGCTCGTGATGAGCACGGACGCAGGATGGAGCGGCAACGTGCCCGTAGGTCTATCGACAAAACCGGAACCGATGCAAACGGCAACGGCAAAGCAGATCGACGCGAAGGCAAAGACGTTGCGCATGTCAAGGCGCTCGACAAAGGCGGTCTGAACAAGGATGGTCTGCGCATCATGTCAGCATCCAAGAACAGATCGTTCAAGCGGGACTCAAAGAGTAATCTTGTTTCAGAGACCAGCAAACGCGAGCGAAAAAAATGATTTTGCTGTAAGGCATGAGTGGGCAAAGCCGGGTGTTTGCAGTAGGCCACCGGTTTAACCGTGTCAGTCAAGCGACGCCAAGCAATTCCTGTCTCTCCCGGCGTGACAGGCTTGACCGATTGACCCCCGTAAGGGGTCCCGTTTTACACAGTAAAGGACAGTTTGATGAACGTAGTACAGGACACAGTTGTCCACATGCAAGTGCCATCAACCGATTTGAAATTTCTAATCGGACACATCGACAGAGTTGAGGTTCTCAAAGACGACGGCAACATGGCTGATGTTGCTGTGTACTGGGGCCTGCAAGAGATGCAGCGTCTTGTCAGGCTGTATGGCGATGCGCCAAGCCCGATGGACAAAGAGTATGACTGGCCCGGTCTGTACTCTCCGTTTGCGCATCAAAGAGTCACGGCGTCGTACTTGGCGCTGCGCAACCGCGCTTTTTGTTTCAACGAGGCTGGGACAGGCAAGACTTCTTCGGTGGTCTGGGCGGCAGACTATCTGATGAACCAAGGGCTGATCAAGCGGGTGCTGATCATCTGTCCGCTGTCGATCATGTACTCAGCATGGCAAGCAGACATCTTCAAGACTGCAATGCACCGCACCGTCGCTGTGGCGCATGGCGACACAAACAAACGCATCAAGGTCATCAACGGCGAGTACGAGTTCGTCATCATCAACTTCGATGGGGTGGGGACAGTAGCCGACGAAATTGGTAAAGTAGGGTTTGACCTAATTGTGGTCGACGAAGCCAACGCATATAAAACGGTTTCGACAAAACGCTGGAAAACCTTGGCTAAGCTGATCAACCCTTCGACAAGACTCTGGATGCTGACGGGTACACCTGCATCACAGTCACCGCTGGATGCGTACGGGCTGGCTAAGCTGATCAACCCCGCCGGTGTGCCCAAGTTCTTCGGAGCATGGCGCGATAAAGTCATGATGAATGTCTCGCGCTTTCAGTGGGTTCCTCGCAAGGATTCAAAGTCAATAGTCTTTGAGGCGCTTCAGCCAGCGATCCGTTTCGAGAAGGCAGACTGTCTTGATCTGCCCGAGGTGATGTATCAAACACGCGAAGTGCCGCTGTCTCCGCAGGTTGAGAAGTACTACAAGATGCTCAAGAAGGAGATGGTCATCAACGCCGCTGGGGAAGACATCAGCGCGGTAAACGCAGCCGCCATGCTAAGCAAGCTGTTGCAGCTATCCGGTGGTGCGCTTTATACCGACAACAAAGAGGTGGTGGAGTTCGATGCCTCCCCACGGTTCAACGCGCTCATGGAAGTGCTGGACGAGACAGAACACAAGGTCGTCGTCTTTGTGCCGTACACGCACACGATTGAGATTGTGGCCAAGTACCTGACTAATCAAGGAGTCGCCAATGAAATAATTAACGGAGCAGTTTCTGCATCAGCGCGTTCGGACATCATCAATCGGTTCCAGACGCAAGTTAATCCACGAGTTCTAATCATTCAACCGCAAGCTGCATCGCATGGCGTGACTTTGACTGCTGCCAATACGGTCGTGTTCTGGTCACCTGTCATGTCGGTGGAAACGTACTTACAGTGTATTGCACGTATTGATCGGGTCGGGCAGAAGAACAGCATGACAGTTGTACACCTGCAAGGCTCAGAAGCGGAGCGCAAGATTTATCAGATGCTCCAGAACAAGGTCGATATGCACGAGAGCTTGGTTGATCTGTACAAACAGGAGTTAGGTCTATGAGTGAAGAAACAGTCGAAGAAATCAATCTTGAAGAGCTAGTCAAGACGTATCTGCGGATACGCAACGAGCGTGAAAAAGTCGAAGCCGAGTGGAAGCAATTCGACGCTGGGCTGCGATCTGACATGCAAGTGCTGGAAAGTCAGATGCTTGTTGCTTGCAACGAGAACAACGCCAGCAGCATCAGAACAGCAAGTGGCACGGTGATGCGTCGACTCAATGAGCGCTATACCGTTGCGGACGGAGACGCCTTCCGCAGATTTGTCATGGAGAACGGAGTACCGGAGTTGTTTGAGCAGCGCATCGCTCAGACCAACTTCAAAGAATTCATCGCTGATCGTAAAGACGAAGGTCTGCCGCCCGGCGTGAATGTGATGAGGGAATTCACGATTGTCGTGCGTAAACCCTCTTGAGTTAATTCAGTCATCAAAGGAAATTGAAATGAGCAATGATCTCGCAACCATGTTCAGCGGCGCAGTTATGGCCCCCATCGAAGGGCTTGATGAAGACACCCTTGCAGTTGCAGGTGGTGTGCGCCAGAACAAACGCATCTCTATCAAAGGCGGCGTGTTCCGCAAGTACGCTGGCGGTAAAGAAATTGGCGCTATCGAAGACCGGCACATGAATGTCATCTTCGTAAAGATGGCGCACAAAGCATCGCGCATGTACTATGAGGGTGCGTACCAAGAAGGCCAGAAGGTCAGTCCTGTGTGCTGGTCAACCGACTCGGAAAGACCTGACGCAGATGTGAAGACGCCCTGCGCTGCTTCGTGCGGCGAGTGCCCTAAGTCTGTCAAAGGCTCTGGGCAAGGCGGTACTGGATCGGCTTGTCGTCTGTCGTGGCGCACCGCCGTGGTTCTTCCGAACGACCCCGCAGGGGATGTGATGCAGTTGGTGCTTCCCGCAACCAGCGCCTTCGGCAAAGAAGACAATGGACGTTGGCCCTTCCGCCCGTACATCCAGCACCTCGCATCGCACAACGTGTCGGCTGGGCGCGTTATCACCCGCATGGCGTTTGATACTAAATCTCCGACGCCCAAGGTGCTGTTCAGCCCTGCCGGTAAGGTTCAGGATGAAGACTTGGCAATCATTGCCCGGCAAGCTAAAAGCGCCGCTGCTGAGAACGCGATCAAGATGAACGTGTATCAGAGTGACAATTCTGGCGAGGCGGAAGTTGCTGCACCGCAGAACGCACGGGACGAAGTTGAGGATGTGCCTGAGCCGGTCAAGCGCGAGTCTGCAAAGGCCAGCGCAGACGAGAAGAACATCTCTGACGTTGTTAAGAAGTGGTCTAAGAAATAAGGATTGGGAATGTCACGGCCATACAGTGAACCTTTTTTGCTTGAGCTATACAGAGCCAACCCCAACAAGGCTGGCATTGCGCTGGCGCTCGCTTGTGTGAAAGCAAACCTTCCCGCCAAGTATGTTGCTGAAGCACTTGAAGTGACTCGCATGACGGTTTTCAGTTGGTTCCGTGGCAAACCCATCCGTCACAGCAATATGCTGAAGGTCGAGACTTTGACCGACCTGATAGAGAGCGACACCGCAAAAGGTGTCCTTCCCGCCAGAAACACCGCCGCTGCAAAAGCGTATATTGAGGAGATGATCGGACGAAAAATCTAATCTGGGGCAGCGAGGGCTTGCCCCTTCTTTCACCGAGCGAGCATAGTCTCGCTCTTTTCAACTCTGACGAGACATGTTAAAACAATTCTACGAGAAAGCATTACCAAGTCAGGGTGTCTATTGTGTCGGTGAACTTGATCGCACCAAGCCAAAAGGCGAGGACTGGAAGAATCATTTTGCACGGACATTTGATGACGCTCTCAAAAAGATTGAGGCGGTCAAAGCAAGACACCACGATGTGTATATCGCAATGGGGACATTTGATGGCTTCAGCCGTCAAGCAAAAGGATGCGTCTATTTCAGTTCGCTGTTCATAGACCTAGACGTAGGAGAGGGCAAACCATACGCCACCAAAGAGCTTGCGCTAGAGGCGTTGGACAAGTTTGTAACTGAGCAAGACCTTCCACCACCAAACCGCGTCGACTCTGGCAACGGCATCCATGCGTATTGGCTGTTTGGCGAAAACATACCGGCGCAAGAGTTTTTGCCGTATGCCAAGCTGTGGAAGAAGCTGTGCATAGAGAACTTCACGATTGACCCGTTGGCTACCCCAGCCAACTTGGCGCAAGTCATGCGCTGGGCCGATTCGACGAACTACAGGTACGACCCGCCTTCGCAGACAAAGTTTTTAGACGACGAGGTGTACGAGTACGACTTCGGCATGTTCAAGGAGTTCCTTGGCGCGCCCGAAGCTGAGACAGACGATGTGTTGGCTTCTGTAAGCAAGGGGTTGGATGAAGACACCCGCGCCATGCTCAAGCTGGATAACTTTGCCAAGAGCTTTGATACGCTGGCAGAGAAAAGTCTTTCGGGATTAGGCTGCAATCAGATAGCCAACATCCTGATCAACTCCGCAACACTTGAAGAGCCGCTGTGGTGGGCAGGGCTATCAATAGCAAAGTTTTGTGATGATGGAGCCACCGCCATCCACAAGATGTCTGAAGATCACCCTGAGTACAACCATGACGACACAGAAGAAAAAGCAAGTCGCTTCCCTGCTCCACGCACCTGCGAATGGTTCCTTGACAACTACCCCCAGCATTGCGAGGGATGCCAGCACAGAGGAAAGATCACAACCCCCATCATCCTCGCCAAAGAATTCAAGCCAGCCCCCGCGACAAATAAAGAGGAATCAGTTCGGCAGGACGAGGGTTCCAAAGCAGTTCCAGATTTCCCAGAATTTCTTTTCCCCTTCATGCGAGGAGTAAACGGCGGCATCTATTATCAGCCCCCAGCCAAGTACAACAAGCAGGGTGAAAAGATTGAGCATGACCCAATCCTTGTGCTGCCACACGACCTATACCCAATCCGTCGAATGTTCAGCAAGCACGATGGCGAATGCCTTTTGATGCGCTTGGAATTGCCACGCGACCCGGTGCGTGAAATCTTGGTGCCGATGAAGCACGTGTACGCGCAAGACCAATTCAAAGCGCTCATGTCTTCCAACGGCGTGTTTGCCTCATCAGAAAGACTGCCACACCTTATGAACTACGTGATCAAGTGGGGTCAGTACATGCAACTGACCGACAAAGCAGAAATGATGCGCATGCAGATGGGTTGGACTGAAGACATCACCGACTCAGAGTGGGACAAGCGCAGCTTCGTGATTGGCAAAAGAGAAATCCTGCACACGGGTGAGATCATTGATGCCCCTGCGTCGCCATTTGTGCGTGGCATAGCTAAGTTTCTCATACCCAATGGCACCTATGAACGGTGGCGTGAGTCAGCAGATTACCTGAACGAGCCGGGGTTTGAGCTTCATGCTTTTGCCATGCTCTGCGGTATGGCGTCCCCGTACATGCTCTATACGTCAACTTCCGGAGTCACAGTTTGCTTTCTTGGCAAGTCTGGTACAGCCAAGACCGGAGCAATGTACGCTGGTTTGAGTGTTTGGGGCAACCCCAAGGACTTGGGCGTGATGGAGTCAACCGACAACGGCATGATGGGGCGCTTTCTTGGGCTGCACAACATCCCGCTTGGCGTTGACGAAATCTCAAACAAGGACCCCAAAATCCTTGCCCAACTGATCCACAAAATCTCCAGCGGCAAGGCGAAGATTCGGATGCAGGGGTCGGTAAATGCGGAACGTGAATACGAGATGTCTGCATCGTTGATCGCGCTCATGACAACCAATCAGTCTGCTTACGGCAAGCTGGAGGTGATCAAAGCCAATCCAGATGGGGAGGCCGCGAGGCTTATTGAGATGCTTGTCAGGCGACCCTCGGCGCTTGATGACGAGGGCGGCACGGGTCTTGGAAAGCACATCTTCGATGCGTTCCGGCTTAACTATGGACACGCAGGGCCACGGCTGATCCAAGCAGGGCTAAAGCTGGGCGAGAACTACATCAGGGAACGCATCCAGTATTGGGACGAACGGTTCGTTGCTGGTTTTGGCGAGGACGTGACCTATCGTTTCTACCAGAACTTGATGAGTGTCGTTGGCATGGTTGGAGAGATGGCGCACAACGAGGGCATCATCAAGCTGGACATGGAGCGGGTGTTCCATTCAGTGCTGCTGGAGATGATCACCATCCGTGATATGGTCGTCAAGGTCAACCGCACCGATTACCCCTCAGTGCTGGGCGACTACGTCAACAAGAACTTGGGCAACATCTTGGTCATTAAGGAGGGTAAGGTGGCTATGGAGCCGCGCGGCCAGATCGTAGGGCGCATTGTCAGTGATGAAAACCTTATGCAAATCTCCAAGACTGACTTCAAGAAGTACTTGGCAGAGCGCCAGATCAGTTCTCGGGAGTTTGAGTTTGAGATGCGCGACAAGAAACTGCTTGTCGATGACAAGAAAGGCCGACTGACCACGGGCTGGAAGTCAGCGATTCACGTTGACCCGGCATACCTGTATTGGTTCAAAACCGAGTTGCCAGATGATTTCTTTGCTAACGCCAACACAGATAACGGAGCCTGAATGGATTTTTCCATTCCAAGGCATGGAGGTGGGCGACAGCTTTTTTGTCCCCACCTTGCGCCTAGCCGAGATGATCTATGCCATTGATAGCGGGGCCAAACGCTCCAAGATCAAGGTCAAGTGCTACATCACCACCAAGGATGATCACATCGGCGTCCGCGCTTGGCGCACGGGCTAGTCGTCTAGGCCGTAGGCTTTGAAGTCCCGCACCATCTGATTCTTGAGCATGTTCTGCTGCATGATTGAAATCCGCAGCAGTTCCTCGCGATTTTTGGGCGATATGTTTCGGTTGGTGCGGATTTCTTTTGCCTCAGACCGCAGTCTGTTCAACTCGCCTTGGCGCGCCCGATAGGCGTCAACAATTGCTGCGTGCAAGGGATACTTGACTTCGTACATTGCAAGGCGCTCTGGGTTGTTAAGCGCCATAGTGTTCATACGCTTGTCAATCTCCAAGACCTTCTTCTCCATATTGCCGTACTCTCGCGAGTCGACGTTAGTCTTTGCACCAAAGAATGAGCCAAACAACGGCAAGTCTGTCTTGACATTGAACGCTTTCTCACCGCGCTCAAGGCTGGCCCACGAGTACGCAGTCTGGGCCACTTTAGCCAGTCCATCAAGATAGCTGTTGGCAAAGAAGTACAGCGTGTTGGGCGACACATCGTATTCCCCAAGAGATGCTGTGTACATCCAATCCGCAGCATCTTTGTATATATCAGGAATGCGGTCACCCCCGGTATAAGCATCGCCCATGCGCCGAGTTGCTGCGCTGTTAATAGCTTGGCCGATACCGTTGGTGTTCATGGCAAACTCAAACAGAGGCCGAAACGCCGTAGGGGTAACTGTGTCAATTGCCCACTTGGCAGCGGACTCGGGTGACTCAGTCGGAGGAATCTTTGACAACGGCAGCGGCAAGAAAGAATCAGCAAACGACGTGATACTGTTGCCAACAAACTCTTTGAAAGACTGCGCACCCGTAGCTAGCCCAAGCAATTGCGCACCAAAAGCAGCGAACGCGCCAAGACCGAAGCCCCACGGCATTTGGAAGACAACGTCTTTACCCATGCCAAGTTTTTCTGAAACGCTGTTCGGGATATGGAAACGCGCAAAGCGGGTCCACTGCGCCATGTTGTCTGTCTTGACGCTATTGCGCTTCCACTCATCATCAGGTGCCATCAACGATGCCATCCAAAAAGCAAACGCGCCACTACCCATCAATGCACCAACCATGATCTGAGCATTTCGTTGCTGCTTCTTGTAATTGGTCTTAAACTCTTCCAAAGCCTTTGGGTCTTCCCGGACAACAGCAGGCAAATCATTTACTGCGCTATTGAGAGTTCTAAACGCTGGTAATGTGGCCTCAGCAGCGCGGACCGCACCCGTTGCCGAGGCGCGAATAAACATATACAGCGCGCCCATTCCTCTAGCGTATTCGCCAACCTTTTCAAAGTTTGCAAGATTCTTGGTCCACGCGGCTGCTTCAGTTCCTGCGGCGCGGTTAGCCGCGCTTTCTGACATTCCCTTAGCAATGTTTTTCTTCACAAGCTCTTCTTTGCGCAAGGCAAAAGCGGCGGCGCGGCTCGTAAATTCAAACATGTTGTTCCAGACATCAACGAATTCGTTGAACTGGTCAACCTTGTCCATGATCCGACGCTTGCCCAACTTTGTGTTCAAGTCATGCAGGTTGGACTTTAGCGAGAAGCTTTCCAGATAAGTGGTTTTGCCGCCTCGTTGCAGATACTCAACCATATGCTTAACAAAAGGGTCTTTCTTTGCCATATCAGCCAGCATGCGCTGGCTAACGGGGTCACCTTTCTCGTGCAAGATGGCCACTTCCATTGCTTTGCCAAGACCGTTCTTAACAACAGCCGCACTGATCTGTTTGATGTACTGAGCGGATTTAAGCGGACCAAGCTCAGCACCCATCGTCCATGCGTTAGTCAGCGAGTCACGAACAAAGTTGAGCGGCGCAAAGTTGTAGTTGTAGCGCGTGTGCATCGCGCCAAAGAACCCCGTCACGGAGTTAGCCATGTCTAGCATCGGGGCTGCTTCGCGGTATGAATAGCGCAGCGCATTGAGAATTTTTGGATCGCTGACTTGAACAATGTCAATTGACCCGTCAGGGTTGTAGACAAAAATATTGCTGCCGCCCTTAAATTCAGTCAAATCAACCGTGTTGCGTTCAGCAAATTCAACATGCTTAACAACCCTGCCCTTTATGACGCCCGTGCCGGTTGGATTAAGTTTGTTTGGCTCGACAGCATTCTTAATTGACTGCATGTAGTTGCGACGCCCCGCACGTCCAGCAGCGCGGAAAGCATCGCTCATCATCTGCAAGAACGGATTGTCAGATGTAGCAAATCGCCCATCAGCCGCATGCGCAATGTCTTGCAATTCTTTGCCAGTTGACTTGCTGTTAAAGTCAAGCAGTTCATCCGCGACTGAATGTTTAGAGACACCTTTGAACGGCATGTAGTGTTCATAGCCGTACATGCCGACCAGATTCGATACCGGGAACGACCAGTAGTTACCGATCTTGTCCAGTTCGGCTGAAATTTTTGTGATCTCTTTTGCTTGCGCAAAAACTTGATCTAACAATGCGCGCTGCTCCGCAGGCAATGCCTGATACTCTTGCATGCGGGTATTGACCTCGTCTTGATTGATACCCAACACGTTATAGACCGGCGAATCTTTATTGATGTCTATAGTCTGTACGCGCTTGCGCATGCGCTCGCTCTTGATCCTCGGGCTGTCTCCAGCAGGATCGGCGTGGTTGTTAGCCAGATAAGTAAGCTCGGCCCATAGCTGTTTTTGCTGGGCTTCAGTCAACTCGACTCGGTCTTTGATGCCGGGCTTACCCGTACGCGGGTCGCCCATGATGTCGATACGGCGCTGTGCGGCACTGATCTTCTTGCCGTTGTGCATCAGGTTTTCTGTGGTGCTAAGCGGCACAGAGGTAACCCACTTGACGTTGCGGCGCTCAGGCTCGTGGAACATTTCCGCAAACATGTGCAGATCAATCAGTGCATCATCAAGTTTTTTCTTGGACGTTTTGACGTAGTCACCAACCAACTGTTCGAGGTTGTCCATCGGCACGCGCAAATACTGGTTCACAAAATTACGTGCTTCGCCCGTTGCCAGATCACGTTGTTCATCAAAATTGTTGAATGCCCCGTCCATATCCCGGTTAATAAGTCCAGCCAAATCAAGTTTGCGATGCAAGCTACGTGACTCAATACTCTTATCTTGGAAACGGCGAACAATTTCGCGCCAACCAGCGGCAGTGCTGACAGTTTTCCATAGCCTGCTTGGCGTAGAAACAATTTTTTCTTTGGTGCTTAGCTCGTAAAACTTCCGGGTGTCTTCGTTATTGACTCCACCCTTACGAAGTTTGTCTTCCGGTTTTTTCGGCGCGGCGGCAGGTGCAGCGGCAGGCGCAGCGGCAGCGCCCTTCTTTGGTTTCTTGGCAGGCAAAGCTGGCAGATAGATTGGCGTAGTCGGCTTAGCCAGCATGTCTTCAAATGCTGCTGCGATCTCCATCACAAAATTTGGCTCAACATCCTTGGTCGGCTTGCCAGCTTTGGGCAAGTAAGTTCCCCGTACTTTGAGGATGCGAGCAATGGAAAGCTTGAATGCAGTCCATGCAGACTTGGCGTCAGGAAGTATTGACTGAACATCTTCCCGAGGCATGCCAAACAGTTCAAACAGTCCTTTTGTTTCGGGATACACAAACGACGCATCTTGCAAATCTTGTTGCAGTTGATCGTCCGTCAACGCATACGAAACAAATTCAAACAGACTCTTGTAGGCATTGGGGTGGTCAGAAGCCAGATCACGAGTTTCTTTCATGATCTTCTCTAGCACTTTGATGGCGTTAAGCTGCCCCAAAGACAGAGACTTGCGGTCTCCATACAGATACTCGTTGATGACCTTGACGGTACCTGCGTGAATAATCTCGTGCAAGATCGTGCCGCTGCTCAGACCTTCTTTGGTCACCAAGATGGTATCGGTCGCAGGGTCATACTGCGCCAAGTCTTCGCCAAGGTTATCGACGATCTTGATCTTGGTGTTAAGGTTTAAGCCAAGCAGCGCTTCAGCGACTGCTTTTCTGATGCGAACAAACGGCGAAGAAAGAGCAGTGGTTTTTATACTGCTCATGTACTTAAGAACGCCCTGAAGATCGTTGTTGACGATCATCTGCACAACAGAATCTGGCAGCGTAGAAGTGGACGCACCAATCCCAACAGGTGCCTTGCGCCGCAGTTCTGCCAATTCAGCCTGCGTCTTCTCAGACTCGGCGGCAACTTCAGCCTTGCGGTTGATCTCGTTTTGTCTCTCGCGCTTCTCGCCTTCGCTCAGTTGTTTGTTGTCTTCAATAAGCTTGACACCTAGCTTGGCAAACGCAACGTCTTGCTGCACACCAGCGAGAGTTTTCATCTCTCGCGCAAAAATAAATTTTTGCTGATCAGTCAGGTCCTGCCAGCGAGGGAAATTTACAGGGAAAATCTTGGAATACTGTGCGCGATTTTCTTCATAGTGATTGATGATGCGCCGCTCTTGTGCGCTCATTTCCTCTTTTTCGCGGCCCCCTGTACGGCTCAAATATTCTTGCAGCGCCTTGGCAGCTTTGCGATGCTCAGCTTTGTTGCCATACTTGATGTTGCCGAAATAAACATCTTTGTAGTCAGCAGCAAATTTTTTGGTGTACTCAGGCAACATACGTTGCTTGCCACCATGTTCAATCAGAGCATTTTCTGCGGCAGCAACTTTTTCAACGGCTGCTTGCAATACAGCATCGTTGTCAGTATCAAGCGCGTCATACTCCGCAACAGCTTCATTGAGTTTCTGAACGAGTTCATCCCGACGCTTGTTCGCTGCTTCAGCTTGCGCGTTTACTTCTTCCCGTACTTCGTTGTATAGCCGCTGATCTTCGTCGGTGAGGTCGTATTTGGGAACCGTCTTGCCAAGCGACTCTTGATATGCAGCAACACGCTCTTGCTCAATTTGTTGCTCAGTCCTTTCCTCGCCGGGTAGTGCAACAGGAAGTTCACCTTGTTCAAGAAAGTCTTTTTCGATGCTCTTCTTAGCTGACAGAGTGCCGGTGACGCCCTGCTTTTGCAGGAACGCATTCAAAAATTTCTTTTGCTTGGACGCATCGCCGCCATCCATTTCAATGTCAGCAATCTCGTCTTGACGGCGCTGGACCTCCGCCTGCAATTCGGGGGACAGATCAGCGATTGTTTTTGGCGTGGCAGGGGGCGGCGCGGCTGGAGCGGCAGCTTGGCGTTTTTGAAGTTCTTGGGCCGCTGCTTGCCTTAATTCAAGGGAAATACTGGGGTCCTTGCTTGCGACGATATGAGCAAGCATCCCATTTCCCACACCATCAAATCGATTATTAATGGTTACTGTACCGGGCTGTGCTCCTTTTCCCGTATCAGTTGGTGGAGCAGTTGTTCCAGTAGGTGCCACTCCACCGGGGACAGTTCCACCGGCGGGGCTGACTGTACCGGGCTGTCCAGCCACGCCAGCGCTTGCTCCACCTGTTTGGTCGACAGTTCCTGTAGTTGCGACACTTGGTGCTCCTTGCTGTGCGAGGTAGTTACGGATAAGCCCAACAGCTTCGTCGTTTTTGATACCAAACGGCAATTTAATACCAAGTGCCTTGGCGATAGGACGAAACTCAGTCTGCTTAGCTTTACCACCGCCATCGATTTTGGCGATCAACTCACTAGCCTTCGTAGTCGCTTCGTCAAGACTAAGTTGGGCAGCTTGTGCAGCCGCTGCCGCCTCGGTGTCGACTTGGCCTTTTGCTGTGGTAGTTTCTGGCGCTGCTGTAGTCAGCGCTTTACCCGCCGCATCTGTTGCAGGCATGAGCAGGTTTACGTCCTCGGCACTGGGCGCAGTGGGTGTACGTCGTTTGTCTTCACCAGCCGTGGTAAAGACTGTCTCTCTTATCGCGTCTTCAGACGCCTTTGTGCTTGGCTGATCACGGTAAAAGTCACGCTTGGCTGTATAAGCTTCTCGGCCACCAGCAATTGTGCCCATACCCAGACCAGCAAAACCTTCAAGCGCGCCTTGCCCGACCACACCACGCATGGTGGGGACATCAAAACCTTCACGCTGCAAGGCAAGGTTCTGCGCCAACTGTTCTTGAGCGCCTTGGGCAAATTCAGTACCAAACTCTGTTGCGCCTGCAATTCCGGCTTGTTTGACAATACCGCGCTTAGCCGCCTGTTCAGCGGCCTGCTTTGATGCAGCGGCAAGGGCAGTCTCAGTTGCACCTTTCTTAACAGTTTCACCAGCAATTTTGCTAGCCAACTGTCTGGCGATGATGCGCTCCGCGCCGGTCCTAGCGCCAACCGCGCCGATGATTGACCCCGTAAGAATCGAATCTAGATTTTTGCCGCCATATGCTTGTGCGTCAGTAGCAATCTTTTCGATCTGCTGCGGCGTCAGATTCAAATCTTTTTGGCCTTGAAGTTCATTCTTGACCGTTTCATAGACCGCGCCTTTTATAGTGCCTGCGCCCATGATTGCACCCGTGCCAAGCGTAACGCCTGTAGCAACAGCAGCGGGAGCGCCAAGAACAAACGCACCAAGCGAAGCCAATATAGCAGGGGCAGCAGTGCCAAGTGAGTTGACAATTAGATCAACTGGAGCAACTTTAAAAGCATTAAAAGCAGCAGCAAGGTTGGCAGCGACACCCTTGTCTTCAGCCTCCTTCATGATCTGCGCTACGCGCCTGCTGTCTTGTTTGGACTGCGCGCTGTAAAGCTCAGCAATCCAGTCTTCCATACCTTTAAGACTTTTTGACACGTCGGAATCCGCACCAAACGCATCAGCGACCATGCGCACGCCGGTGACGACACCAGCCGAAGCCTTCAGTGGTACATCTGCAAACTGACGCAGAACGCTTTGATCTTCTGGCCGTGCAGCAGGCGCAGTTGGACCACCGGTGGGGATTTGATCTGTCGAAGGGGCAGTTGCAGGGGCACCGAACAATTCACGGCTAAAGTCCCTGCCGGTAGGTGCAACAGTTGCAGGGGCTGAACCAAACAACTCCGCGCTAAAATCGCGTCCTTGCATGATGATCCTTACTTAATGGTATAGCCTCTTTGCTTAAACGCTGCTTCTACTTCCGCGACCGATTTCCCGCTCGACCTAGCAGTTGCTTCAACGTCTGCTTTTGTTACGGTTTTGCTTTCTGAGTCTGTGCCAGTAGCAGTTTCAACTCCAACCTTTGCAGCAGCCCTGTTCACAATAGCTTCCGCGTTCCTCCGGCGTACTTCAAAATCTCTGTTGCGTTCTTCCAACCGTTTTTTGGCGGCGTTGTATTCTTCTCGATACTCCGGTGAAAGCTTAGACTCATCAAAATTACCTTGATCGTCTTTAGCCATTATCCTAGCAGTATTAAGAGTCCTCATATCGTCTGTATATGACTTAGACTCTTTTTCCCTGCTGATGCCGCTTATTACCCGCTCTAGTTGGTCTCTCGCAACTCTAAACTGAGTTTCGTTCTGCTGACTTTCACGCGACCTTCTTGCTTCACCGCGATCCAAAGCAGCCCCACGCTCTCTTGTCTGCGCTGCTTCAAGGCTCTTGTCCGCAGAATATCTCGTAGCTTCTGCGCTAGTTTCGGATGTCTCAATGCTGGTTTGCATCTGCGCAAGGCGCTCGTTTAACTGCATGGCGCGATCAGCCGCTTTCTCTTTCAGAGCGCGTGCTTCTTTCATGTCGCCAAGCTTCTCCAGCCGGATAGAGTTGTCGATGTCAAACTGAACTTTGTCCAGTTCACGCATGACTTTTTTCTGTTCTTTCTCGTCACCAACGAGTTCAGGAATAGTCTGCTCAAGTGCTTTGAGGCCAGCAGCCAGAGTCGGGCCGGGAGTAGAACCCCACCTTGCAAAGAATTGCGCGGCGCGCATGTACCGCTGACGCTCAGCCTCTTGCTTACTATTTGCTCGCTCAGCCATGATCCGCTGACGGTATTCAGCTACAGCGGCGCTTTCAGGTTTACCCGCTTCAATCTCGCTCAAGAACGCAGAGATAGGACGGTCTGCCCTTGTCTGTGCTTCGTACGCGGCTTTCTGTATGTCAGAAGTTACGCCCCTAAAGGCCGGTGAAGGTTGAACAGTCGTAATACCCGCAGCCCTAGCAGCTTGTGCTTCAGCTTCACCCGCCGTACCTTCAGCAGCCGCAGCACCAGAAGGAATAGCAGCTTGGCGTTCAGCAGGAGCAGGGACAGGGGCAGCAGCTTGAGTTATGCCCGCAGGGGCCGCTGCCGTTGCAGTGCCAGAATCAACACGCTCAAGAGGGACAGTGGGTCGCACAAGGCGAGCTTCCTCTTCTCCCGCTCTCATCTCAGCGCTTGGCCCCGAGGTATTTATTTGCGAACCTAATCTGCGTGCGTAGTCTGCTAGTCTATTTGCCGCTTCGGGATCAGCATCAGCAAACCGCTTAAACCGCGCAGGGTCATTAAGTATTCCAGTTGCTGTCCTATACGATTCTATAAGCCCACTTTGGTTTTCAACAGGAGGCATGCCCCCACTCTGAAACGCCACGATGCCGCCACCAGCCATTGACGGGGCTTGATAGTCAACACCCATCGGGCCAACAGGCGAAGCGCCTCTATCAGCACCACCTTCCATCTGCCGTTCACGGAGAATACGCTGCGCCATGCGACGTACGGCTGGACTAGAAGATTCTCTGAGTTGCCGCTGCAAGTCATCAGTGTCCATCGACTCAAGCTTGGACTCAATCTCGCCGCCTACGTCGTAGCGAGGGACGGACGCAATACCGCCCTCGGCCATCTCTTTGATGACGCCGCCTTCTGCTTTGAGTGCGTTGTAGATAGACGCACCGGCTCCAGCCAGACCAATACCTTGCGTGATGGGATTGGGCGCTGCCACGTACTGATTCGTAGTGGCTGCTTGCATGGGCAGACCACGCAGCATATTGGACATCACCCCCAACTGCATCAGCGGATACTGCTGCATATTGGCATAGTCTTGGATCGCCTGATTGATCTTCTGCTGTTCCTGCGCTTGTTGCAGTGCGCCAAATTGCTGCTGAAGACCCAGCGCGGCTTGCTGTTGACCAAACTGAGTCTGGCCCAACTGGCCCATAGTGCCTGCGCCTTGAATCGCAGTCTGAAGCCCTTGCATGCCCAGCCCAGCACCGAACTGACGAGACTGTTCCCGCATTTGTTGCTCACGGGCAAACTGCTGCTGCGCTTGATCGAACGCAGTCATGTACCCCTTGGCGCGAATGTCGCTCTGAAGTTGGCCAAGATTACGCTGCCGTTCAGCTTCAACAATAGCTTGCCTGCCACCGCCAAATGCACCAGCACGAGTAGCTTCTCCCGCCTGTTGAACCCCCATGATGTCTGATGCGCGCTGCGCTTCCCGAAGCTGCGGCTCCATCGCCTGCTCAAGGAACGGATTCATGTACTGAGCAGCCGTGCCACTTGTAAATTGCCCCATGCGGTACGGGTCATACGCACCAGCACCAAGAGCGCCCATCGTTGCAGCACCGGCCATCTGTCCGCCAATCTGACCAAGCCCGGACGGCCCTAGTTCTTGGGCACCTCTAAAAGCCTGTTGCTGCATTGGCGAGAAAGGAGCCACATACGCAGAAGGATCAGTGCTGTAAGGCTTGTACGGTTTGAAACCAGTGATTTCTTGTACGCCACCTTCTCCGGGCTGCATATCAAACAACTGCTTCTGAGTTGCGCCCAGCATCGTATGAACGTACGGCTCTGCATACTCGGGGACGTTTGTTTGATAGGTCGTCCCCGTGCTTTGCGTAGTTCCACCGCCGCCACCACCAAAACGAAGCATGAACCAATCAGGGTTGAAGAGCCACTTCAATAGGAATTTCATAACTTGATCCTCATAACCTGATGGGTGTTTTCCATGCCCATCTTTTCATACATCTGCACCAGCGTGCCACTTGCCCAGCACTGCGCTTTTGTGGCCCCAAACGTACGCATCCAGTTTTTTGCTTCTTCAAAAACGTGTGTTCTGACAATGCTTTTGCCCCCCATCAGATTGACATGCGCAACGCGCTCTCTGGGGTAGTCAATAAACTCAACTGTTGCCGCGCCTGTTATGCCTTCATTCGGTTCATCCCACACGAGCAAAAAAGTACGTCCAGTACGGATGGAGTACTCAACTTGTTCAATGGTAACTACTTCTGGGTCAAGATCAATTGCCTTTTGCAGCAACGGAGCAGCAACCGACCAAACCTGCGGCAGTTGATTGGGGGTGACGTGATACAGCGGCATGCTTACTTAGGCATGAACTTGTTGGGATTGATCTGTTTACCTTGTTTGGGATTGCCTGTGCGCGCCTTGCGCACCCGGTTCATCATCTCATGCAACCGTTTGGCTCCAGCTTCCGTAGACCCATTGCCAAGGTGAGACACCACGTCCGCAGGGATTACAAACTCTCCGTCCGCCAACCGTGCAGGCTGCTTTCTGCCAATCACCGCAGGGATGTTATCGCTCATCCCATCACCGGGACCTTTAAGCAACCTAGGGTTTCCACCAGCAGCGTACCCGCCCAGACTAGAAATACCGCCAGAAGCCATGCGCTGCATACCGGTAGAGTTATCAATACCCATGTCAGACACACCGCCGCGTGCGTTTTGCATGTCATATATGTTGGCAGCAGACATTGCATCTACTGGACCGCCCACAGCGTAATTTGCTTGCATGATGCCGCCTTGCGCTGCGGTTTCTTCTTTTGCACCGGGCGGTGACAGATTGATCTGCCCCATCGGGGTTGGACGGCGCATGACCCCAGTAGAAGGCATCCGAACATTTGAACGTTTGTTTAGTTTAGCTTGGCGAATCTGCGCGGCGGTTAGTGCGTCTTGGTAGCGGGTATCAGGGTCAAGGTCGTAGTAGATACCAACGTCTTCGCCTTTGGGAGCGCTAGCACCACGCCCTCTTTCGCCTTCTGCTAACCTCTTGTAAAAGTCCAACGACTCATACAAAGAACCACCTTTGGCATAGCCAACAATCCCGCCTTCAGCATACTGTGGGTAAGAAGGCTGGTACACATTAGCATCGGGGTCCATCGACTGAAAATCAGGTGACAACCGATACTGTGGGCCACCGTACGGCTTTCTTTGGGGCATTTCTGCCCCTTTTTGATCAAGTAGCCCCAACTGTGTCGCGCCCAGATACATGGTTGCCCCCGTCATAAACGGGTGCTTATCAGCAAACGTAGAAAACTTGTCGAAGGCAGAGGGGCCGGGGCTTTGATACAGTGCATTAGTAGCTGACGGCGTAGCTTGGAAACCTGTCTGCGAACCTAGCTTCAATGATTGAGTCATACCTCCCGAATCTATAGGCCCAGGTCCGGGGGCCGTAGCAGGGCTAGTTAAATAACTAGTACCACCAGCAGGCTGCGGCGCTGCCGCAATCCCTTTAGCCGTAGCAGTAGCAGGGCCGGGACCGGCGGCAGCTTGCGTAGCGTTTTGCATCGCTGTTTGAACACCAGCACTGCCAGCGCCGGGACCGCCTGTAGCCACTAGGGCATCAAGTCCAGCACCCTGTCCTAATGAAGCAACTTGAGTACCAGCGCCGCTGGTCAACGCTTGTAGGTTTGCCATCTCGGCTGCGGTGATACCTGCTCCAGCAGTACCGGCTCCAGCGGTGGGGGCAGCGGCAGCGGCGGTAGTGGGAGCAGCGGCAGCGGCGGTTGTTCCAGCGGCAGCGGCGGTTTGGGCAGCGGCGGCGGCTTCGGCGGCTATGGCGGCTTCGGCGGCTATGGCGGCTTCGGCAGCAAGGGCTGTTTCGGCAGTCAGAAACGCAGTAACAAAGGGCATCTTATAACTCCTTGATCTCAGGCGACTCTAGTCCGGTGCCCCGAAGGTTGTGCAAGCAGCACAGCACTACGTCGTCAGTTACAGCTATGAAAGCGTGTTTTTTACCGGCTGGAATTTTTACTATTGCGGGGGCTTTGTACTCGCCAAGAAGCTCGCCGTCTTGCCAAGCCTCTACTGTTCCACGTGAAACAAGCGTCATGTGATCATGCGTGTGAACATGCTGGACTATTACAGTCTTAGCCTTTGCAATGGAATACGCCCGAACCCAGATGTCGTCGACTTCAGCAAACTCGACGTAGTCAAGCTGAGTCTCTTTATACGCAGGGTTTTCCCTAAGAGCAGCGAGTTCCATAGCGTTTCAATTCTAGTCTGTCAAATCAAGAAAGTCGATTGCGCCAACGGCATCGCCAGTGGTTGCGCCCGAGATCGTCCTAATACCCAAAGTCAGCACATCGCTGACCCCAGCCAAACTCACCCCAAGCTGAAGATCGAAGTTATATCCTGCGGGGGTAACAGTAACAGAGCGGCCTTGGGCGGTTGAACTAACGTAATCTTGCAAAACCATCGTCCCGCCGCTCATGGCGCTGGCCGTCACATCGTAATCAACGTGGGTGAAATCTGTGGTGTTATAGGACGCGCCGGTTAGGGTGGCATTTTTAAACAGGGCAACTTCATAGTTTTGGTTGGTGGTCGGAAACGCTTGAATGGCAACCGGCAAAACCACCGCCCCCAGAGAATCAGACGCCAACCGGATAGATACCAACGGCAGAAATGTGGTGCTAATTGTTCCCAATACCGTCGTCCGCCGCGCAAACTGATTTGCCTTGGCCTCTTCGTACCCACCTTCAGAAATAACAGTTGAGCAAATCTGTTTGAGTGTGGCCGCAGAGGTCAGGGTATCGTTAGCCTTTATTTCATACCGCACCGGCAAAATGGCCGTGGTCATGTAGACCTTGTCGATGTCGTTGGCGTTGTTAAACGTGTGGCAAACGATGTACTGGCCGTTGATGATGAAGCCACACCGCACCGAGCCAACACCCAGCCACTCAAAGTCCATCCATAGAATCTGAGCCTTGGTGGTGTCTAGGGTTAACCCTGATGCCCCAGTACCGTCCAGCTTGTCTCCGTTCCAGTTGGCTTGAGTAACGGTTCGCGCATCGCTGGGAGTGCCGCTGGTATTGGTGCGGAGCACAAAAGCATTGGTAGACCCGTCTTTTTGGAAGAACACGCCATTCTCAGTGTTGAAGTACCCCACCCTCTGGCGCAGGTTTGTCTGCGCCGCAGCCATCACAAACGTGCCAAGAAACAACAAACCTTTACCCGGCTGATAGGGCATGGTCCGATAAGTCTGCCGGACAGTCTCAGAGCCAGATGTCGTTGTGACGTTTAAATTGACCGTGGATTCATTGAGCGTGTATGTAACCGTGCCACCGCTGGCGGTTGACTCACTAAACTGATCGTCTTTCTGGTACCTGTTTTGGCTGTCAAAAATGGTAAGTGGATTACTTACCCGCAGTCTGCCAAACGCATCTACATTAGTACCGCCAATTGATACAGGTATAGTTTCCATAGAAGCCACCAATTGACCCAGTATGTTGTCGAGTCGGTTGAAATACAGACGCAGAACATCAGCAAACTGATCGTGATACTGCTTCTCGTATTCTGTAGGCGCGGTCGGAAGCCGAGGCGCAATAACCCGGTTAAGCTCAAATTCTGAAGTGACGATCAGGGTCATCAGCGTCTTCCATCCGGGCGCACATCAATCGCCGGTACACCCAACTGCCAGTTAACCCCTAGACCATCGGAACTGACCTTAAAGGCCATCTGCCGCCCACGGATGCGCGTGTAAACGATCTGCGTGAACTGCTGCACCGTGTAGTTGCGTTGGCCGGTGTAGTTCTGCGTGCTGGTCACTGTTGGCGTGTCTGCCGTGCCGTAATTGGCACCGGGGTTCTGCCTGGGCCGCAGCGTGAAGGTCACCTCTGGATTGTTGACGTAGGAGCCATCAAACGTGATGTCGGGGATCATCCGCCAAGCAAAGCCGTAGTTGTTCCCGTCACCGATATTAAAGTCGGCGGACTGAATATAGGACGAAATTGCACTGGGCGGATTTGTGGTACCGTCGTCCACACCGCTTTCATGGTAGACCAATACCCCGTTGTAGCCTGTAGCCGTGGGGTAATCCCTTAGAGGCGTATCAAGCCATGCCGTGCGCGACAAATTGCCGTAAGACCATACTCTCTCAAGGTGGTTGTAGATGACATACCTGTCGATGACGGTTGAATTGGCCGAGCAGTAAAACCACCAAATCTCGTTGTAGCCCTCGTTGGTGCTGGCAAAAAATTGATACTGCTGCTCAAGATTAATGTTGCCAAAAATATATTGGCGCAGGGGGCAGTACAGGGTCTCAACCCGGCCAGAGTACATGTAAAACTTATCCAGCCCCATCCAATATGTAATGTTGGCTGCGGTTGCAGTGGCGTTAGGGCCAGCAATTGAGATGTTGTAGCCTAGTACCTGAAAGCCCCAAACATACGGAGGCCCAAGATACTGCATGGAATAAATAGCAGCGTCGGTCCAGACCAGAATCTCCTGCCGGGTTTGTTGATGTGCAACGATGCTTGAACCTGTAGACAAACGGTAGCTGCCCGCCTGATTGGTTGCAGCGGGGGTCCATGTGGCGTAATCTTCTTGATCAGACCAACGAATCAGCAAC
>SXGQ01325383.1_pt1 | contig 57641 bp, 88 predicted proteins | sample 3178371 | NCBI WGS metagenome assembly SXGQ01 (sample SAMN11356859, study PRJNA531348) | freshwater metagenome | isolation source: freshwater sample F1-20 | place: China: Fuxian Lake, Yuxi | collected 2017-12-25
CACATTAATAGAGTGCTGCCGGAACTCGTAACCGGCCGGGCCCTTAGGGGCCTTTTTCTTTGACTTTGTGCTGTAGTGTTGTATAATTACTACTTTAGGAGAACAAATGAAACAGTTGATTTACACAATGACCTTGATAGTGTTTGGCATGTGGTCCAGCACAGCAGGTGCACAACTCAAATACTATGGCACATATGAGTTTTCACAAGAAGACAATCGCGTTACCCAAGACAGCAGCCAAAAGAGTGGCTTTGTGCTTGGCGGAAAAAATTCAGCAGGCTGGGATGTGAGCAGCAAGTTTGACCTTTCACATGAAAGTTCATCTGCCAACGGTATTGAACTGCGAATACGTAAGAATTGGTCTAATGCATTTGGTTCACTGAGTCCTTGGCTGGGAGTGCGTGGTGGCGAAACCATTAGATCTGATGATCACTGGTTATACTATGCTGTAGAAGGTGGTGTGAAATTTCCTATTGTAGGAGCCTTCAGTGGTGATGTAGGTTACCGTTATCGTAACGCTACTGAACAATATCGTGAGTATGAATCACATCGTTACTACAGCATGATTAGTTATGCAGTCACACGTCAAGACAGTGTGGGCATACGTTTTGCCCAAAGCACAGGCGATAGCAAGACCAATGCCTGGAGACTCAGTTACACAAGGAATTTTTAAACTCATGGATTTTTTCCAAAATGATTATCAGCGTGGCACCGGACACGGTGCAGATTGGTGTGTGGAAATACAACCGCCCACACGACCAGTCAAGACCTATTGGGAAGAAATCAAACTGGTGTGCGGTGCAGTGTATGAGCAGCGCACTGCGCCTTTGCAACTGTGTCTCAGTGGTGGCTTAGACAGTGAGTATGTGCTGGCCACACTGTTGGATCTAGGCATACCAGTTGAAGTTGTGATCATGAACACTCAATACAATGCTCATGAGACTCGCTATGCTTATAAATTTTGTGAAAACAGAAACATCACACCCACACAGGTTGATTTGGATTTTGATTGGTTTGTTGAATCAGGTACCATGATAGAAATTGCCCAGGCCTCATGTTGTTCGGCTTGGCAATTGGCTGCAAACATGTGGCTGGCATCACAACTCACAGGCACAGTGGTCACAGGAGATGATCCTCCTCATTTGATCTACAATGAAAAAGATCATCTTTGGTACTTGGAGGAAGATGAAATAGGATACAGTCATATCACGTGGTGGAAACAAAAAAATATTTCTGGCACACCGTTCATGCTCAAGTATAATGCAGAATCCATGCTGAGTTTTCTAACTGATCCGGTGATTGTACAGTTGGCCACAAATCAAATGCCAGGCAAGCTAGGCAGCAACAGCAGCAAGGTACATGTGTTCAATAGAGGATCAAATTACAATCTTGAACAGCGGGTGAAACAGCATGGTTATGAAATGGTAGAAAAAGCCAAAATTTTTAATCATGCAGACATACAAACCATTATTGGTTGGAAAGACAAGTGGAACGGAGTGAGTAGGCATCCTTATCATGATCTAGTACAGTGTATGAGCACAGGTCAAGTTTCCAAGGCCTTTGACTGGAAATAATTGTGTATTATTATCTAGTTCGCAGATCTAAATAACACTGTCACAGGAGAACAACATGCTTGAAACGTTTTTTTGGATCATGGTAGGTGCGTTTGTTGGTTGGAATTTGCCGCAGCCCAGTTGGGCAGTGCAATTTCAAGAAAAGCATCTACAGAAATATATCAACATGATTCCATTCATATCACAAAAATAACCCACTATAATAAAAAGCCCGCAAGGGCTTTTTATTTGCGCTAAATAGTTTGCTCAACTCTACTATATCATGCAAATCGATAAACCAAAAGAAACAGCAAACAAAACCTGGTTGGACAGTGCTGAACGCTGGGTGGACAATCTCTTGCGCATACTCTGGATTGTGTTTATACTTAAGATTGTTTTCTACGGATACAGTTAAACATGCGCGGCAGAATAGCCTTATTCCTTCATCAGCCCAAAGCCAGTGTGCAAAGCGGCAACGGTGTACTACGGGCTCTTGAGCCATCATACAGTTTCAAAATCTTTACCAAACATGAACTTGAAGATGATTTCTTTGATGATGTGGACATGGTTTGTTTTCCAGGTGGGTTTGGAGACAGCGACAGCTATGACTACCTAATGAAACATAATGCACGTAGAATCAAACGCTTTGTGTCTCGTGGTGGCAAATATCTTGGCATTTGCATGGGCGCATACTGGGCTGGCAAACACTATTTCAATCTGTTGGACGGAGTTGAAGCGCAGCAGTACATACGACGCCCGGGCACAGACACACGCAGACCACATGCCAAGGCTCTGCAAGTGTCCTGGATGAATCAAAATCACAACATGTTCTTTTATGATGGCTGTGCTTTGGTTGGAGATAGATCCAAGTTTACTACCATAGCCACCTATGCCAATGGTGATCCCATGGCAATCATACAGAAAAATATAGGATTGATTGGCTGTCATCCAGAAAGCCAGCCCAGCTGGTACGAAAGCTATACCTGGATGCGACGTCACTGGCACCGCGGCACTCATCACCAATTGCTGTTGAACTTTGTTGACCAACTCATGCGTCAATAAATTTTCTCTATAGTCTCAATAAAAATATATTTGGTAAAAACCTATTGAAATCACGTTGACAATAGGTCTTTTAAGCATATATAATATTATGCATTGCAACAAATTCTTAAAGGAGATAATCAATGAAAGTAACAGGAACCAAAACTGAACAGCATCTAAAAGATGCATTTGCAGGTGAAAGCAAAGCCAATCGTCGTTATTTGTATTTTGCGAACATGGCTGATATTGCCGGTGCAACCGATGTGGCCAACATCTTCCGTCATACCGCAGAAGGTGAAACAGGTCATGCACACGGACACATGGAGTATCTGATTGCAGGTGGCTCTGGTGATCCAGAAACTGGTCTGCCAGCAGGTGACATCGTGCAGGCACTGGAAAGCGCCATCCACGGTGAAACACATGAGTACACAGACATGTATCCAGGCATGGCACGTGATGCACGTGACGAAGGCTTTGATGAAATTGCTGACTGGTTTGACACCTTGGCCAAGGCCGAGCGTAGCCATGCAGGCAAGTTCAAGAAAACTCTTGATGCATACAAAGCAGACATGGTCTAAGTATCAAACTGGCAAGGGGACTTGGTCCCCTTTTTTTTCTATAGGAACTACAAAAATGTTAACACACAGTGATTTACACAGCCTTGAAGAATACAGCCGCATGCGCGATGAATTCAAACAGTATGCTGTTACACACAGAAAAAATCGTCAGGTGGCAATTGGCGGCCATGTGACCTTGCACTTTGAAGATCGCGTGAGTGTGCAGTATCAGATTCAAGAAATGCTGTTAATTGAACGCACATTCAGCCAACAAGGTATTCAAGACGAGCTGGACGCATACAATCCCTTGATTCCCACAGGCACCAATCTCAAGGCCACCATGACCATTGAATACAGTGATCCTGCTGTGCGTTCAAGCATGTTGACCAAGCTGCATAGAATTGAAGATCATGTGTATGTGAAAGTGGAAGGACACCAACCAGTGTACGCCATTGCCAACGAAGACATGGATCGCAGCACAGATACCAAAACTGCGGCTGTGCATTTCTTGCGTTTTGAACTCACACCTGAAATGATTCGGGATATACGTAGCGGCACTTCGGCCTTTACTGTGGGCGTGGATCATGCTGAGTACCAAGACTACACCAGAGTCTCTACTTTGACCAAGGAACAGCTGGTCAAGGATTTTGACACGAGATCTGAATTGATCGGAGAAGCTCATGCTTGAATGCCTGATAGTGGGTGACAGCATTGCAGTGGGTGTGAGTCAGGTGAGGCCTGAATGCCAAAGTATAGCCAAAAGCGGTATCAACAGTCGTGACTGGACCAACAAACATCTACACAAGTTGAAACCTGTGCGTACTCTGGTGATCAGTCTTGGTGCTAATGATTACCGAGGTATCAACACTCAAGGTCATGTAAGATCTCTGCGTACCAATGCACAGGCAGATCGAGTGTTTTGGCTGCTGCCCAGTCAGCGTCTCAAGCCTGAACAAGTTGAATCAGTGCGACAGGTGGCAGCGGAATTTGGAGACACTGTGATTCCAAGGCCCGAAAGCAATATCAGTGCAGACGGTGTTCACCCTACCTATCGTGGTTACAAAATTCTAGCGGATCAAACAAGATGAATATTTTAATTATGTTTTTTGCACTCCTCATGTTGGTATGTGCAAGCGCAGGTGCCACAGACGGTGAAGCCTTGGCAAAACAGCGAGCCTGTTTGGGCTGTCACAGTGTGCAACACCAGGGCATCAGTTATCCACCTGCATTTGAGCGAGTGGCGGAAAAACACAAAGACGATCCAGAGCAGATCAAACACAGTATAAGATATGGCAAGGGAAAAATGCCTGCACATCCCACACTTACTGATGCGGAGATAGTTATCTTGACCAATTGGATTTTAGGTCTAGAACTAAAAAAGTAAACAGTTAGTCTGTTTTCAATTCATCAAAGGTCTTTACAATGGCAAGTTTACCAGGATCTGATTTAGGATCAGATGGCACAGGTAATGCTTGCCATTCTTCTTCTGCCACATCGCATACAATGACCAATTCATACTCGTGCCCATCAGAACTGTAGCATCGTATGGTATCAAGTCCAGCCAGGCCACGAGCAGCATCGTCAATGTGTTTGGCCAATGATTTCAGTGCAGATCGCTCGGCCACAATGTAGCCACGGGTGCCAGGTCCGGTGTGTGGATAAAGATGTATTCTTGATTTCATGTTATGTGTGCAATATCTGTTAGTTTCAGTTTCTTACTCTTGTATACTGTAACATATTCTGTGTTGTTTTTGTACCCCAACTTGCCCGTACCCCATAGTACCGGCTGTTCATGAAAACTGGTGGCATGTGGTATTACCACATCTAGATATCGGCCATTGCCGGTACCCAGTGTGGCAAAGGTAATGTAGTCTTTGGGACCTGATTTGAACACGCGATAGTTGGCCACTATGCCGCAGAACTCTATTTGTCCAGGCTTGCGTATTTCTTGACAGGCAGGTATGAATCTTTCGCTGCTCCAACGACCACGTTTGATCAGTTCATCCACTTCATCTCCCTGACCAATGGCAGGCACTGCACCTGCCAGCTTGGCTTCTTGCCAGTAGACCCAATGAGCATATGAACCTTGACAGTGTTTGAGTGCTGCTTGCCAGAACCGAGTGGGGTTGTGTGCCTTTTGATATGCCAGTGCCCATATCAGCCTACCTAGATTGATGGCATGAGCACGACACAGACCAAAATGACTGAGTTCTCGCAAGGCCAATAGAACATCATCTCTACGAGGATGATCTCCTACCAACTGCATGAACTCAAACATTTTTTCTTCATTCTTCTTGGCAAATGCTCTACGCCACATGTCAGCTTCATACTGATCACAGCCCAAAATCTCGCCAATCAGTTCTATAGCGTCATCTTCAAACACAATGGTTTCGCTCAAGTTGTCCCGAGTCCAGTCTTGAAATGCACTTGCACGTCTACGACCTTGTGTGGCCACGGGGCGGATAAGTGCTGTGCCCAACACACAGTCAGCACGACTTTGTGGACGTATGGCTCTAAACAATCTTTTCATTGCTGGACTCTCTGCCTGTGTGACACCTAGCACATCACCTCTGCTTAATAGTGCAGCAGTGGCCTCATCTGTTTCAGGATAGTCCAATAGATCACGCTGTTCAATTTCCCACAGCTGACTCAGTCCGCGATTGGCCAAAATATCAATCTTGAAGTGTTCAAGATCTTCAATTTCATATTTGTCCAACAAGATCTGATTCTCACCGTTGATTAGACTTTTAGGCACAGCACGATCAAAGATCAATATGCCGCCGCAGTGTTTGCTGATACAGCGTTTCTTGCCTAACAGTTTGTCTGCCAGTCTTTCAGCTTCGCCCACATACTCAGCAGGTACCACGTCTGTTAACTTGAAATTGCGTTTGAGATTGCCCTTGGCGCCATAGCGTTTGGCAGCTTCACGTATGGCTGACTTTTCTTTGTACATCACATAATTGCTCACACGAGCACTCTGTCCTGGCCAACGTTTAAAGATTCTGTTCATCACAGTTTCCTGCTGCCAGTGCGGAAAGTCTAGATCAATGTCCGGCAAGTCGTCACGTCGGGGATTCATAAAACGACTCAGTGGTATGCATTCTTGTATGGGGTCCACATCGCTGATTCCCATTAGATAGCATATCAAACTGCTGCCTGCTGATCCTCTGGTGATGTGTGGAATGTCTGAGGTTAGATCCAAGATTTCTCTCACACGAAGAAAATGCTTGGCAAATCCCAGTCGTGCTATGATTTCCAGTTCTTCTTCAAGTCTGGCATTGTATGCTTGGGTGTCTGGTATTGGTCTAGTGAATTTTTTAATTAATATTTCAAGTTCGTCATATCTGTTCATTGTTCATCCATGATTGAAAGCCTTAAGCAGAAATATTTATGGACTGCCGAATCAAAAAAATTAAAAACTACACGGATTTTTTAAGATAGTACTGATCAAGAAAACTGGCAATGCTGTTGCTTTGGTTCATCACATGCACTGGAGCCAACATGCTGGCACCATTTTTGTCCAAGACTTCTAGGCTTTTGCATATAGAATTTTCTCTGAAATAGATTGAGTATGCTCTACTGGTAAATCTATTGTTACCTTGGCCTTGACGCAATTGCTTGATTCTGTGATTGAAATCATCATAGGTCCAATCAAACAGTTCATGGTCATTTCTAAGCACATGCACACTATCAGTCATATGCACAAAATCACAATGAAAGTTGGACAGTTTGGTGCTGGGACTGGGATGCTTCCAATCAATCAAGAAACAAGGCATGCTCAACATATGAGACAGGTGTGCCATGCCACCCTCGTAACTGATCACTGCACAGCAGTTTTCTACCATGGTTTGGATCTTGCGTTCTAGGCTCCAGTAACGATCCACAGTGATCACATCGTATTCCATGCTCTTGAGCCAAGCAAAGATTTTGGCATAGTGTTCAATGGGTCGGTGCTTGCACCAAGGCCAACAATTTTGTTCAAACTCCTGCTCAGCCACAGGATCTTTTGGCATGTCATAAAAGCCAGCTAGAGCCACACATCTTTTTTCGTCACCTGTGTGGGTTGACAGCAGTTTACCGTTTGCTTGCACCTGTGCTGGCTTGTGATAATCTGAAAGCAACTTGAGTGGCCATCCGGTGTTGTGACAACTGCCTGTTTGTGTGTGGTGTTGGAAAAACTGCACCGAATCTGTGGGAATCTGAAAAACAGTTGCCAGCTGTGTCAAACGATCAAAGGTGCTGTGATGATTGGATACCCAAACATTTACCTTTGGCGGCAGATTGGCCAATGCGGAAAGAAAACAAAGATTATCGCCCAGCCCAACACTATGAGTGTTGTCTAGATACAAAGTGATGTCGTGCATGCAAGTATTTACGGCTCAAGAATTTCATGAGCTGAAAATCATGAAGCTATGGATACTAAATGACCAAAATACATGGTATAATTCTCATACATACTGTTGCAGTATGTTAATTTTAATCAAGGAGAAATAACATGGCATGGACTACACCTCAAGCAACCGACCTTAGATACGGTTTTGAAATTTCTATGTATATTGCTAATCGCTAATATATAATAGATTAAAGTTAGCCCTCTTGTAGGGCTTTCTTTTTGGCTCTTGTTTCTGCAAGTGTACGTCTAATTTTTTCTCTGGTTTCTTCTGATACTGCATGTCCTTTTCTAGATGCTGCCCAGTTGGCTAAATGCTCGGGAGATTTAGTTTTACCTTTATGAGATTCTGATCGTTTCTTATTTGCATTAAGCAAAGTACCATCGGCACGTTGTCGTTCTGTTCTTTTGGCACACGCTTCTTTCATTTTAGCAATAGCTTCGGGCGTGTGTTTCTTACCTTTCATTCCCATACCTTGTTTCATCCTTAATATTTCTTCCTGACCTATTCTTTTAGAAAGTGCAAGCCAAGCAATTTTATCTTGTATATTTCCATACTGCTCGTAAAGCAAACGATGAGCTTCCGCGTGCTCCTCTACTGTAAGCTCTACTAGATTATTTGGATCGTCTGTGCCGCCCATGTATTTGGGTATGATATGGTGTATGTGTTTCATGTAGTTATTTAGCAATCGTGACTTCAAAACCTAATGTTAAAAAAGCAAGATCTTTTTGGTTGACTGTTTTGGACACCTATACTACAATGTGTGTTCTTTCACTTGATTCTCACAATTATGACTTTGCTAATTTTGGTTGTGCTAGGCGCAGTTTTGATAAAGTGGTTTGAGGACAGTGAATATTTCTGGGTGCTAGCATGGCCAGGTACTATTGTGCATGAACTTTTACATGCCTCGGTGGGTTTGGTGCTGCTGGCACAGCCAAGCAATTTCAGCATACTGCCACGACGCACAGACATGGGCATGGAATTGGGCAGTGTGGGCTTTGATAACCTTACCTGGTACAATAAATTGCCTATTGCCGTGGCGCCACTGCTGGCCTTGCCCATTGTGTTTGTAGCAATCAGTGTGCTGGAATTTTCAGCAACTGTTACAGGATTTGCAACAGTTTGGATTCTTGCAAGCATGCTGGGCCAGTGCATGCCCAGCAGTCAGGACTGGCGTGTGGGTTTCAGTAGCCCTGTGGGCGTAGCAGCCTGGGCAGGTGTTGCATATTTGCTAATACGCTGAAACGGTTGACCAAAATGGCCCATTTCGCTATACTATAGGCTAAATTAAACAAAAGGAGCTGAAAATGTCCAAGCTACTGATCACCACTCAAGTTTTTGAAAACTACGCATGGCGCGAAGATGGTACCCTGGGCACAGGCGCCGAAGCCTATTGGAAGGCCAAGGGCGGCAACGACTACGTGGTCAAGAACTTCAAAGGTGGCGATGAAGCTGCTACCATGGCAGTGATGGCCCTGCGTGAGCAGATTGAGCAGTCCACGGACGCATACACAGAACATGTGATTGACTTTGCAATTGTGGCGGATGACTACCTTACTGAGTTTGAGCGTAGCCAGTTAGAGTTTGACGGCAACATTATGTTTCCTGCAACAGAGTTGCAATTTGCATAACGGTTGACCAAAAATACCCATTTTGTTATAATGTTGTTATCGTAACTGATAAGGAGTTCACAAATGGCTTATATTTCCGCTCAAGATGTTGCAGCAATTCGCAAAGAACTCAAAGCCGCTTTTCCAGGTTGGAAGTTTGCTGTTCGCAAAGGCTCAGGGTCGCTTTCTGTGGATGTTGTAATTCTGCAAGGTACTGTGGACTTCAGCGAGAACTTGGACCACGGTTATTGCCAGGTGAACCAATACTGGATTGACAGCCACTGGACCAATCTAGAGGCTCGTGCTGCACTGAACAAGATAAACGATATCATGCACAATGCCCCAGGTCGTGCAGGCGGCAAGGTGTTCTTTGATAACAGCGATGCACAGACTGATTACTTTCATACCGCGTTCTACACTCACCTGAGCATTGGTGACTGGCGCAAAAACTATGCCCTGGTGAAATAACATGCACCCAGACTACTCACCAAAATCCTACTATCGTGTGACCATGAATCGCAAACGCCAGATCATTGATGCCATGCTAGAAGACCTGCATGCACAGCACGAAGACATGCTGGAGCAGGCATTACAATACAGTGACATGCAAGAAGCTCGTGATGTGATTGCGTGGATAAAAGGAAAACTATGAAAACAGCATATCGTAGACACTATCTAGTGATCACCGAGTTCAATCAAATTGTTCACAGCACAGAAGATTTGGATGAAGCCAAGAGAGAATGTGCTGAATGGGCCGAGTGGGATGATATACTGGTGGTGGTACAGGACAGTCAAGGCCTTGGACAAGATTACAAAGAGATCTATCGCGTGGATGGTTATAGCCAAGCAGTAGAAATTCTTTACACCGAAGAAGAGGAACTGTAATGCAACTGGAACTTGAACACATACAATCAGCTGGCGTGCAAGGCAATCAAGCATATGGCGAGAATCTCATGAATGAAGTGTATGCACGAGTGGCTGAGCTGGAAGAGATTGTGGAACTGTTGGATCTCACTCCTTCCGTTCGTGCCAACATACAGTATGAACTCACTCGTTGGACCGCTATTGTTGAAGACGAATTGGATCGTGCTGCTCAACGCACAAGAGTTTGATAATGAATCCTGCTATAGAACAATTGATAGTACAGTCTATAAACGACTCTATATCTTATTGTAAAAACAATGGATTAGATCATGAAAGAATACCATCGTCAAAACTCAATGCCATTGTTGGTACACATTTAATCAAACTTTTTACAAATGATTGTGTAGAACAAATCAGGACCATACGAGAATCCGAATACGAACAAAACCAGTTTATACAGACATTTGTACGTGAAGTTAATTTAGCTAATCCTATAAATTCTGTAGACGAATTTGTAGAAGGTCTTTATGTTGGACTAGGACTGGCATGTAATATTTTGCAACAAAGATATGGAGTAGAAACATGAGCATTACTCTTGACGGCGAAACTGCGGATCGTATCGCAGCACTTGTGCTTGCAGAACATCGTGAGATCATGGTAGAACAGTTGGACAATGAAAACTTGCATGATGAGGATCGTGGCCGATACACTCGTTATATCAAGGCCATTGATACCTTGATTGAAGAATACTTTGAGGTACCGCGATGAAATACTTCCAAGAAGTCACAGAATGGGCAGATGGTTCCAGCGCCAATCATATCTATCTACTGGATGACAGCAAAGGCAAAATGTATGCGTATGTACCCAAGGGCACAGATGAATTGGTTCAATTCAAAAACCCAATCAAAATTGACACCCGCGGACGCAAGTTTCAGCCAGTGGCCGCTAGGTGGCACTATGTCAGCGCAGACGAGCCCAAGCTGGAACCAAAAGAAAAACACGTGGTTAAAGGCAGCAACGGCAACGAGTATATCGTGGAGAAAGTAGACAGCATATATACATGCACCTGCCCGGGCTACAAGTATCGCGGTGATTGCAAACATGTAAAGGAACTGGCATGAACCAACAAATTCAAGAACTTTGGCACAAGGCTGCCGAATCCACGGCCGCATATCCTAGTGGACAAAACAATTCTTGGGAAACCCAGGTTAATTTTATGGAAAAATTTGCACTATTAATCGTTGGCGAATGTGCTGGCATCTACAGCAGGATTGACAACGGTAACCTGCACATGGGCACAGACAACTATCTTGAAGCACTACAAAAACATTTTGGGGCTGAGAAATGAACAAACAAAATGCACCTTGGGATGTGATTTCCAGACTTGAAGCTGATAACAGTCGTTTGGCCAAGGAACAGATTATTCGTGCAGAAGCTGAAGCAGGCAATACAGAATTCTTTCGTGGTGCTCGTGCTGCACTAGACAGCATGATAACCTATGGTGTTAAACAAGTTGAACCCAAGACAGACGATGGTAAGGGACTGAAACCTGAAACCTTCTGGCGTATGGCTCAAGAGCTTGCAGAACGCAAACTCACTGGCAATCAGGCCTTGTTCACCATCAACACTCTACGAGCCCAGGCCACCGAAGCAGAATGGAACTCATGGTATCGTCGCATCCTAATCAAGGACTTGCGCTGTGGTGTGAGCGAAAAAACCATTAACAGCGTGGTAAAAGGTATAAATGAAGACTATTCCGTTCCTGTTTTTACTTGCCAGCTGGCTCATGATGGAGCTAACCACGAATCCAAGATCACCGGTGAGAAAATCCTGGAGGTCAAACTGGACGGAGTTCGGGTTGTGGCTGTCGTGTATCCTTCTGGTGTTGTCAATCTTTTCAGTCGTAATGGTAAAGAACTAAACAACTTTCCACATATTGAAAAACAGTTGGCCAAACATGCAGTGCTGTTTGCTGAACCTACAGTTCTGGACGGCGAGATCATGAGTGCTTCTTTTCAGGATCTCATGAAGCAGGTACATCGTAAAGACAATGTGCAGGCAGATGATGCTGTGTTGCACTTGTTTGACATGCTCACACTGCGTGAGTTTCAAGCCGGCGTAGGTGAACACAGACAGATTGATCGCAGCCACACTCTACAGGCCTGGCACAGTCATATCAAAGACCACATGCCCAATGTGACCACGGTTGGTTGGGAACTGGTGGATCTACGTGAACCTGCGGGTCAGGCTCGCTTTGCAGAAATCAACAGCCTGGCCATACGTCGCGGTTATGAAGGTATCATGATCAAGGATCCGCAGGCAGTGTACGAAACCAAACGCAGCACTGCCTGGCTCAAGCAGAAACCGTTTATTGAAGTAAGCCTGACCGTGGTTGGTATTGAAGAAGGCACGGGCAAAAACGCCGGCCGTTTGGGCGCACTGATTTGTGAAGGTGAAGATGATGGCAAGCGCATACGTACCAATGTGGGATCAGGTCTTTCGGATGTGATACGAGAAGTTATCTGGCGCGAGCAAGCGGAGGTGCTTGGTCAAGTGGTTGAAATACGTGCAGATGCCACTACCAAAAATCAAGACAGTGAAGATGTTTACAGTCTACGCTTTCCAAGATTTCTACGCTTTCGTGGTTTTGTTGCAGGTGAAAAAATCTAGACCACATGGCCGAGATCATAATTTTTCCAGGACGCAAGTCCATTGACTCGGCAGAACTGGCACGATTACGAGCCAAGCTCATGGAATTGTATGAATGTAGAGAAGCCATACAAAGAGAAATAAGATTGACCAAGGACCTAATCAAAATGTTTGAAAGCGGTGAGAGATGACTAGATTGATCTTGATATTGTGTTGTGTTTCACTCACAGGTTGTGCTATAGTTAAAGATGCTCGTAGCGAACTACGAAAAGAAATCATAGGTTTCAAAGACAACTGGGATCGCTATGTGCTGAAAAAGGAAACCAATGAACAAACAAATTAAAGAACTTGCTAACCAAAGTCTGCCTGAATTCTATTTGACAAACTGTCCAAGTGCTTTGGAAAAGTTCGCCCAGCTGGTAGCTGAACACTGTGCCCAACTGTGTGGCAGTCAGGCAGACAAGCGAAACATTCGCCATGCTTTTGGAATTTCTGTTGCCAGTGATGTAAAATATCCCGCACCAGAAGCACTAGGTAGCGTGACGTCGCAATATCAGCGTGAGTACAATATTCCCAGAGGGAGTCTGCATAAAGAATGATTGATTTAGGCAGCAATTTTAGATCCTTTTCTGGCAACCTAGATACCTACACGGTTGATTATTCACCAGTTTCAAGACCACCACAGAGTTTTTTCACTGAAGTACGCCAGTCAGTACAGTTGGCCTATGATGCTCGTCAGGCACCAATGTACATTTGCTACAGTGGTGGACTGGACAGCGAATTCGTGCTGCATGCCTTTTGTGAACAAAAGATTCCCTTCACACCAGTGATTTTGAAAACGCAATACAATCATCATGATATTGCCTACGCCATTAGGTTCTGTGAAAATAGAAATCTCCGTTATCAATTGATTGACTTGGATTTTGATCACTTTGTGACCTCTGGCAAGATGTTGGACATCTGTTTAGATGCCAAAACTGGTCCTGGCAATGCAGTGCTACTTTGGTTATACACTCAGATAGATGGGTCAGTGATTACTGGGGAAGGTGATCAGCTGCTGGGACGCAAAGTGGATGACCCTCAATGGTATGTGTATGAGGATGAGAACGATACCAGAATCATGGAGTTTAGAAAAAAGCATCAGGTACTGGGTCCTCCTTTTTTGTTGTCCTGCTATACTCCAGAACAAATGCTCAGCTATCTGCTGGAACCAGTGATAGTGGATCTTGTGAACAACCGCATTCCAAAAAAACTTTCCAATGTGAGCAGCAAGGCCAGAATCTATTCCGGCTGTTCAGGCTATGATTTTGAAGCAAGACCAAAATTCCATGGCTTTGAAAACACCATGGAAAGTGCTATCTGGCAGCATGAAGACATACAGCATGTGCTAGGCATGGAATCAATTTGGAATGGATATTGTTTGATCAACTATCAGGATGCTGTGGCAAAACTCAGTCAAGGACACAATATTCACAAATGAAACCCAGTTATTTTTATTTTGATGATAAAATCCTAGAGAAAGAACAAGTTTTATTTGACCAATGCAAGTATCTAGGACATGAGCTGCTGTTGAATTCAAACAACAACTATTTTTGCTTGCCGCAGGAAGATGACGCTCGCATGCTGATCAAACAAAATGGTCAGATACAATTGGTCAGCAATGTGTGTAGACACCGACAGTCTATCATGTTGAAAGGCAGTGGTCATGTTGATCGTATCAGTTGTCCCTTGCACGGTTGGACCTACGATCTTCGGGGCAGGCTGTTTGCAGCGCCAAAGTTTGATTCTTGTCCTTCAAGACATCTGCACACATATGATTTTCAACGCTGGAATGGTTTGCTGTTTGAATCCAAGAACACCGAGGTGATTCAAAGTCTAGAACAAATGGAACTGAAAGATTACTTTAACTTTCAGGGCTTTGCTTTTCACAGTCGTCAGGAAATGATATGCAACTATAATTGGAAAACCTTTATAGAAGTACAAATGGACAATTATCATATCAGCAACGTGCATCCTGGGCTGAGTAAATTTGTGGACTGCGATCAAATGCGTTGGCAACAGGGCGAAAGATTCAATGTGCAAAGTGTTGGCATCTTGAATAAATTGCAGTCTCCTGGATCAGAAGTGTATGCTCGTTGGCATCGCGAACTACTGAAATATCACAAGGGTCAACTGCCGCCCTACGGCGGAATTTGGCTTACCATATATCCAAACATCATGATAGAATGGTACCCAGAGGTACTGGTGATCATGACCATCTGGCCAAAGGAGCCGCAGCGCACATTCTTAATTCTGGAATACTACTATCCAGAAGACATCTGTTATTTTGAAAATGACCTAGTGCAAGCACATTTGGCTGCTGACATGGAAACCACGTTGGAAGACGATCAGCTGGGCGAACGCATTGATCGTGGACGCTATCATCTCATGCGCTCTGGGAAAAACGATTATGGCCCTGTGCATGATCCGTTGGAAAATGGATTGCACTATTTTTATGATTATTACGATCGTTGGATCAAGCCTAATTGAAAAGTTTGACAACAGTCACAAGATCTAGTACAATGAGTACAGGAGAATCGCTATGAAACTGGCAATGTTGATATTGGGATTGTTTTTCTTGTTAGGTTTGTTCTTGTTCATCTGGTACCATGTGGAACGCATGCAGGATGAACTTGAACAGTTGAACCGTTCACAACACCAGGATGAATCATGATCAAGGCAGTGATAAGTTTTTTGTTGCTAACTGTAGTATTTGCAGTTGGCACTCATGTGGTTCGTAAAATGAACAATCAAGAGCGTTGGCACTTGACCAAGCTGTTATTTTTTAGTACAATGTGTGCATTGGCCGGTATTGTGGTCATGTCTTTAGTGGTAGTGTTATTTTAATTAAGGAAAAAAAATGAAACGTATTGCATCTCTTGGTATTGTTGCTGCGGCTGTGCTGGCCTCTGGCTGTACTCGTATTGAAACCGGCGAAGTAGGCGTGCGAGTGGGCTTTGACAAACAGATCCAACAGGGCGAACTGCTGCCAGGCAGCTTCAACCAAACCATGATCGGTGATGTGCTCACCTTCCCAATCAAGGACGTGAACGTGGTACTGGAGAACATGACTCCAGTGGCCAAAGATAACAGTACCATGAAGGACTTTGATGCTGTGGTTGTGTACAACATCAATCCGCAATCAGTGGCCGAACTGTATTCAACCAAGAACAAGGCCTTTCATGCAGAGTTTCGCGGTGACACCTACGTGATGTACAATTATGTGGTACAAAATGCTCGTAATGCCATTTACAAAGCAGCTCGCAAGTACGAAGCCCTAGACATGGCTGACAATCGTTCAGACATGGAAAACTTTATCAAGGACGAGATTGTGCGTAACTTGGCTGAAGAAAAACTGGATGGTTCAATCACTATCAGTCAGGTGCTGATTCGTAATGTGGTACCGGCAGATTCAGTTGTAGAAAGTGCCAATGCTCTTGTACGTGCCAAAAACGAACTCAAGCAAAAAGAAGTAGAAGTGAAAACTGCTGAAGCTGAAAGTCGTCGTATGGCAGCACTGGCCAACAACAGTTCCAGCTCAATCGCATTCATGCAGGCACAGGCCATGTTGAACATCTCTGAAGGCATTAAATCTGGACGAGTGCAAACCATCGTGGTGCCCAGCAACTTCACCGCGCTGATGATGAACAAGTAAATGAGCAATCTTTTGTTTAATATTAGATTTGGTCGGAGACATTTTCAATGGTCAAGAGACTGGGAAATCACATTTCGTGTGAATCCTTATTTTATTGAAAACCCTCCGGCCAAAAAGTTTGAAATCTATTGTTTATTTGGAAAGAATTTTTAATGAGTGGACCAGGATTAATTGCAGAAGAAATGCCTCGCATGTGTGAGCAGTGTGGCATCATTGAAGAGTGCAGACCGTATGGCCCAAACGATGAACAAATCTGTTTTGATTGTGCCATGAAAGATGACACAAGCAAAGCCATAGCAGAACGTAAAATGGCCGCATACATTTTTGGAGAAAAAACAAATGATAGCTGAAATGATCATATGGGGATTTTTCAGTGCCTGCGGTTGGCTCACTGCTAACTGGATCAAGGAGCAGGTGTGGCCTGAACCACCTGCACAAGAGCAGATACAGGAACAAAATCAGCAGACCAAAGTAAATACTACAAAACAGTAGCATTTACCGTGGATGCATAAAATGTCTGACAACGATGAAATCAAAGCGCAGTTAAAGAAATTAAAACCCAAGAAAAAACTTTCTGTGCCAGAAGAATTTCTTGATGGTGCCAAAAGCTATGATGACAAGCTGACCTTGGTCAAGATTCTTACAGAAAAAGAAAAAGGTCGAGTGCTGTTGATTATCAAGAGCATGCTGGCTGATTCAGTTAAATCACGTAACCGGAAATAACATGCACACAACCAATCCCAATATCAAACGCATAGGTCAGCAGGTTGGCATATACATGGAACAAGAGTTTCCTAGCACACTGCCCAATCTGGCACTGCCTGCGATAGAACGTGTGGCCGAAAACATTGTGAAAGAAATCCTACAGGACATTGCTCAGGATCAAACACTAGGTGACGCCAGACATGCCACTGTGCAGCGTCTTGCACATGCGTGGGGAGTCACCCTGTGAACTGGTTCAAACATTGGATATCTCGCCAGTGCGAAGAAGCCTGGAATCAAGCTCGCAACAACAAGCTGGAACGTGGTCTTGCCAATACAGTTATGCCTGTTCCATCTAATTCTGTAAACAGTAATCCAAATTTGATATTCAAAATGTACAGAGCCAGCAATGGATTTGTGATGGAAGTGGGCCGCCAAGATCGACGTCATATGGATACCAACTACGAAATGTACTTGATAGCAGATGGAGAGGATCTTGGCAATAGTATAAGTAAAATTATAACTTTGGAGACCTTGCGGATTTGAAAACACGTTGGACAGTGAAAATAGAGGAAGATCCCTTTACTGGGGATCTCATGCTGCCTTTGCCCTATGAACTGATAGAGCTCAAGGGCTGGCAGCCAGGAGATGTTTTGATCTGGATTGACAATGGCAACGGCAGTTGGAGCATTGAGAAAAAAATCATGGCATTGGACGCCAGAAATAACCCAATTGAATGAGTACCACTATTGACAGTGTGCAAGCCACTTATCGTGTGATAGCTACGCCAGATGGTTACAGAGTGGAGCGTAGAGAATATAGAACCAGCGAATACGAGCAAGGTAACAGTGTGATTCGTACACAGCAGTACCACTATGAAGTGTACAATCGCTGGGGACAAATAGAAACACCCCCTGCTGCTGCATCCGTGGATATAAATACTTGATTGATAGGAGATCAACCATGAAAAAAGAGTTACTTGTAGGTTCAATGATACTGTTTCTTTTGTTTGCACCATTGACCAACGCTGCTTTTGCTGCTGAAACCAAACGTGTATGCATGCAGGAGAATGGCAAAGAAGTTTGCAAAACTGTCAAGGTACACAAAAAAGCAGAAAAGGTCACTGACGGTAACCCAACTGATCCAGTGAAAAAAGAAGAAAAGAAAAAGAAATAATTACAGGCCCGCAAGGGCCTGATGTCAGATGTTCAAAAAAATACCTTTGAGTCTGCCTGATCTTGATCTAAATCGCATACGAGGACCATTTCAAGAAGGCTACGGTCCGTTCTTCCATTCATTCAATATACTAGATCATGAATACCTAGATTCGCTGGTGTGCAAACAGCTACGTTTTCACATAGCCCCAATCACCTGCTCATTCACCGTGGTAACATTTAGAGGCACTCCGGATGCACATACTGATGCTTCTATGACAGCTCTTAACTACTATATCAAATCTTCACAGGCACAAACAAAATTTTATCGGGCACTTGATCCTAATGCCCGACTGGTAGTACCACAACGATTAGGAGTTGGTGTGGGTCATGACAGCGGCACTTTCATGTACACAGATAACAATCTAGTTGAAGTGGACAGTTTTACTGCCAATGATCATGAAGCCTATCTGTTGAATGTGCATGAAATACATAAAGTGATTAAAGAGCCCTTAACACCGCATCGTACCATGATCAGATGGTTGTGGCCGCATGTGCCTTTTGAACAGGTGCTGGACAGCATAGAAATTCTGTAACGAATGGCAAAAATACATCCAAAGATTATTGCCAAATGTCTTGCATGCACAGCAAGTTTCCGCTACAATCACATCATGCTGGCAACAGCTACTTTATATAGAGGAAACTTTTAATATGAAACGTATCAATCCAGAAACAAAGACCTTCAAGGTTCTTGAAGCTCTCAAAAGCGGTCAGAAACTCACAGCCGCACAGGCTCGCAAGCGTTTTGGCGTAAACAACCTTGCAGCAGAAGCCAGCCGTATTCGTTACAACGGCTATGCAATTTATGCCAATCAGCGCCATGCTGCCAACGGTACCACTGTTACCGAGTATGAAATGGGTCGCCCCAGCCGTGAGGTTGTGGCACTGGGACTCCGCGCCAAGGCACTGGGCTATAGCCTAGAAGATCTATAATAGGATCCATAGGCAAGAAAGGCGCTGCGGCGCCTTTCTTTTTGACTCATAATAAATATTTTTATGAGCACAGAAGTTTTCAATCCCGTGTTCAATCTAGAACGGGACATAAGACGTACCTGGTGGATGGTGGACAAGATTCGCCGTAGTGATGTTTATGCTCAAAACATGTATGCTGCATTTTGCAACAACATCTATGGTCCTCATGATGTGTGGGCCATCTTGAAAAATGTCACATGGAGTTGTGGATGGTTGTATGCCAGCACCATGATCAATGATATCAGCGAAAGACAATTTGGCGACATGTATTGCAGTGGATGCGAATTGTACAATCCGGACTACGTGCCAGAAAGTGTTGTGGTTCCTGTGATCAAAAAGGATCTTGAAGCCATAGGCTGGATCTTGGTTGACAGTCAGATACGTCCTGTAGTATAATCATATTTTAATTAGGAGTCTATCATGCGTGTCAATGTGGTGTCGGACCTTCACTTGGAATTTGGTGATCTAGAACTGCCCGGTGGCGATGTTCTGGTGCTGAGTGGCGATGCCTGTGAAAGTCGTACACTACGCAAGTACAAGTATGATCCCAACAATCTCATGACCGAGGTTGGTAATCCCAAGCGCATGGATCGTGCTGCTCGTTTCTTCAACGAAGAAGTAACCAAGTATCGTCAGTGCGTCTATGTGATGGGCAATCATGAACACTATCATGGCAAGTTTCACAAGACCTGGCACGAGCTGATTGCAGAAGTGCCAGACAATGTGGAAGTGCTGGAACAGCAGAGTTTGGAAATTGATGGTGTGCTATTCCTGGGTGCCACCTTGTGGACATCCTGCAATAAAGCAGATCCCATGACCTTTATGATGCTCAAGAATGGCATGAACGATTATCGCACCATCACTTATCACGATCGTGTGCGTAATATCTATCGCAAACTGTCTCCTGAAGATACCTTGGCAGAGTACTCAAAGACTGTGCAATACTTCAAGCTCATGTGCGAACAGAATCGTGACAAGAAGATTGTGGTATGCACACATCATGCACCCAGCTTTCAGAGTGTGCATGAGCACTACAAGCACGATCGTGAAATGAATGGTGGCTATGCCAGTGACCTTACAGACTTCATCATGAACAATGAAAACATTCTGTTTTGGACACATGGCCACATGCACGATCCGTCAGACTACATGGTAGGTCAATGTCGTGTGATCTGCAATCCACGTGGTTACAACGGTTACGAGCAGCGTGTGAAACACTTTGATCCCACAGTGGGATTTGACATTGCTGCATAAAATGGCAAAACTGGTGGTTGTGCATACAACCACCAGCAGTTATAATAATCAACATCAAAGGACAATATCATGGCAACCAAAATCAATCTACGCAGAGCAGCGGCACTACAGAATGTGCTGCATGAAACTATCAAGAGCATTGCTGTTGAACCAAATCTAGAAGTCAACGAATGGCAGGATCCTGCACAGGTTCTACAGGCTGCCAATGTGCAGTTGTTCACCAACGATTCGCGCAGGAATGATCTCTTGATGAGCATCTATACCATTCGCAGTCTTGTGGGCACACAAAATGCCATGAGCGGCATTGCAGGCAAACTGAGCCATATGGCTTACATTGACAAGCGCATTGCACAGCTGACTGATCTTGTGGGCAACTCAGTGAAACTGGAAAGCCTGGATGTGATCAAAGGACGTTTGGAAAAAATCCGCACTCGTCCTGCAGACAGTCGTGCTGCACTGTATCATAGAGACGAAGACGTGCGAGTGTGCATACTCACACAAGAGCAAACTGACAATATCAAGAGCGTGATCAAAGAGTTGAAAAAACAAAAGACCAATCTCAACGACGAAGTGCTGGAATTGAATGTGCGTACCGAGATTGAACTCACTCCAGAAGTGGATGTGATACTGGCCCGTGAGGGACTGCTTTAAACCCAGGACCACGGTTCTGGTAGGGCAGACTTGTCTGTCCTTGATTCTGTGAGGTTAGAGAAGAGAGAGAACTTCTGGCAATCCTCTTAAAAAGGACTGCGACTTGTACGCTGGTTTGGTGGGGCGCATCACACACCCTTGTTGTTTGTCCGCGCACAATATCAAACATGGTTGCTGATTGCATGTTGTCAATTGCAAGTTGCAAATTGTTCTGTTTTCCACTTGCTACCTCACTGGATCTAAATTTTTAGGATTATATGTACAACTTGCCAATAGCAAATATAACCATTCCAATCTCTCCAACCACCACCAGTGTTAGCATAGTAGGTACAGGTGGCAGTGGCGGCGTGCTCAACGGCACCAGCTATGCCTGGACTCAGCCTTACAGCATGAATTCTCAAACCACTGGTATCACCCAGGTGCAAAGTGCCTTAAAAGTCAGCGGCAGTGCAGAATTTGCAGGTGCAGTAAAAATTCAAGGCATGGACATAGGTGAAGCCTTGACCAAGATCAATCAACGTCTGGCCATACTGGTTCCAGATCCTGTGCTAATGGATAAGTACCAAGCACTTCAAGAGGCCTATGATCACTACAAAACCCTTGAGGCCCTGTGTGTGGAAGCCCATGCGGATCGAACAGAAAAATGACAAGTGGCACGTGATATGTGGCCGCTTGAACAGAGATCAGGTCACCAGCATGCTGTCCTGGTGTCATGAAAACTGGGGTGGACACTGGGGCGAACTGTTCCATAATTTTGGAGGCAGCGTGTTTATATTCCATCAATTGGATCATGCCAATTGGTTTTTGTTGCGTTGGAATTGACAATTATCAAACCATGTGTTAAACTTCTAATATGAGTAACGTGATAATTTCCAGTGCCACAGTGGCTTCGGCTGCTGCTGCATGGTGTATAGACAATTTGGATCAAGCACAATGGCGCATGGAAATCATGAGCTTTCGCAATCCGGGCGCCAGATATAAATTCAGCTTTGATTGCAGCCAGACCGCAACTTATATTGCCTTGAAGTATGCATGAATTATCATGTGAAACAATTGGATTATAAACAGGGGCATTGGGTAGAAGTCTCTAGTGCTCGCAGTGATGTAAGTAGAGAAGCCTGGTTGTTGCCTAGGTCAATGAGTGAAGAAAACATGTTGGAGATCGCTCAATGGGTGATTGAGCATGATCTAGGATCCAGGCAGAGTTATAATCAGTGGCGTCTGAAAGATGCCAGCGCAGTGTTGGCATTCAAACTAAAATGGGGATAGAATGAACATAGATCTTTTGCCCTGGATCCTGATAGTGCAACTGTGGAATGATCCTCCACCTACAATGAAATTTGTCTACAGCAAGGTATATCCTGATCGTGCTGCTTGTATGGAAGCTCGCAAAGAGTGGGAAAAGCACTTTGTGGCACTGTGCAGTCCAAAAACTGATGACAAAGAAAAACCTTAACAAAAGTCCAAATGAAAATCGTGACCTTGCCTTTTAAAGATGGCATTGCTGAACAAGAAACCAAACGTGGTGTGGATATCTCACGCTGGTTGAAATCACAAGGCTTGACCATGGGACGCGACTATACCTGGAAAGTTAACATGGTTGAGAGAGAACTGCAATTCATGTTCAATGGCGACGCAGAAGCCTGGGCCACTCTATTGACCATGAGAGATTTATGAAAGTGATTTTTGTTGAACCCTACTATGATAGGTTGCAGGAATACTATCATGAGCATGTTAAAGATCTAGAATTTTGGGATTGGATCAAACAGGAATATGGTGGGTATCATGTGTACACAGTCAGCAACTACAAGGCTGTGGGAGAAAAAGCAGGCAGCGGATTGTATTTTGGTTCTGAAGAAGAAATTACTTTTTTTACACTACGATGGTCCTGACTAGACAAGAATTTAAACAATGGATGGAAAAACGTTTTCCTCACATGGCTGCGTATCACAGTGCATTATGGAGTGTGGAAATCAAAAAGAAATCTCAGTGGTTTGTGATGACAAAACCTGTTAGCATGCAAAAAGACGGACGTAGACTTCAGGAGCAGTATTGGAACTGGTGTAATGCACATTGTGCAGGCCAACTGTTGTGCTACTATTCGGATTTTGACAATCAACAAGAATGGTGGGGATTCAGTGACCAACAGGACATTGCTCTATGGCTGCTGAAATGGGCGTGATAAGAGTTTATCTTTCTGATGAAGGCAGAGATCTTGACTACAATCGCATGAGACTGTATTTTATTGATGCTGCCATATGGGCTACCAAACACTGTGCAAGTTATAGAAAATTTGACATACAAGATGTAGCTGATCACAGTGATACATGTGATCAGATAGCCGAGTACCAATTTGAAGACGAACGTGATGTACTGGCATTTAAATTGAAATGGGTCTAGTGTGAATAAAGAATCTTTTTTGGAGTTTGAAGCAGGATTTGGACTACAATGGGGCATGGACAAAATGTTCTTGCCCTGTGGTAGTACGGCCTATTATGATGAAGAAAGCACTTGTCATAGCTATCGTTGCAAGAACTGTTTGGCAGTGGTGGGCAGCATGGGCATGCCCAAACATTGTCAGGACCAGGCTGAAAAATACCAAGTGCTGGCAGCCTTGGGCGGTCAAGGCTGGGAGTATTTTCCAGCAGCTGAGGAGTTGACAGATGACCAAGAATGAAATGAAAACTCTAATACCGGTGTTTCGCAAGGTCTATCCTGGCATGGTGGCCAAACAACTGGCAGGCGTACAGTCCATGAGCAACGTTGGTATCAGTGAAATATTTCGCTGGGCACGAGACAAATACTATCTTGTGGAACAAACAGTGGATGGGTTGCCTCCGCCTCCCACAGGTTATGTCACAGTGGATGTGATCACCAATATTGGTCAATGGATAGAACAGCATCCAATCAGCATGTGGAAGCCAGGAGATGTGCCTGCCTACAATGGCATGATGGATAGATATACCATCAGCGAAGAACTGTACACACTGCTGGTGCTGAGGTGGTCATGAACGTTAAAGACTTTAAAATCGCAGTTAGAAAGTTTTGGATAGAGAACTACGGATCTTACCCATCCGGGGAAGCTCGAGTGGTCACCGGCATCTTGAACACTGATGCCATGCTGCACGCCATGTTAGTGGAACATGGCGTGGAAATGAGGTTGGCTCAAACTCCCACCGGACGATGGCAATTTGCGAACTATCAAGTGGTAGATGAACAAAAGTTCATGATGTTTGTGTTGAGGTGGTCATGATGGGGTACGCTTATAAGCACAGTTGGCAATACAACGGTGTAGCACCTTTTGAAGACATCCAAAAATGGTGCTGTAATACCTTTGAGTATTCAGGTTGGTATTGGCAGCACGAAACATTTTATTTTGTGCATGATAAAGATTATACTGTATTTTTGTTGAGGTGGTCATGAGAATAGAATTTCGTCATGGTGTGCCTGACGGATGTGCTCAATGGCTACGTGAGAATGTTGGACCGGGTAATATCATGGAAGGTACCAACGGACGGAAATGGCATGCTACAGAAGACCAACCTGAGTATGCTTGGTTCTATGAGCGAGTAGAACATGCGGATATCAATGTATGCCATGTGCCTACTATCACAGTCAAGGATCCCAAGTTGGCTGTATTTTTTGCATTGAGGTGGGCATGAAAGAAATTCCCACAGTGGTCACCATTGCCTGTGACAGAGATCTTGCTCTGTTGCAACTACAGGCACAGAGCATTTGCAAATACCTGGACAGGATCAACCCTGTGTGTATTGTGATCAATGAAGACAATCCTGAAATTTGTCAACGCTACATTCATGACGAACTGGGAGAATACTACAAGAATCATGCGCTCACAGTGCTGACTCGTGATCAAGTGATAGATCATGTGCAGGTGTTCTCCCCACATCAAAAAAATCCATGGGGACTGGGTTGGCAGATCCAACAGGTTTTGAAACTGGCAGTGTCTTATCAATTGAGCAGTAATGCTTATCTTGTGCTTGATTGTCAAAATTTTTTGATCAAGCCATGGAGTGCATGTTTCTTGGGTGATCGTTTGCCCTACAGACGAGGATTCTTTGCCATGCCAAAGCAGGCCTATTATAATTATGCAGCCAGTGTGGAATTGGATCAGTTGCCTGATCTCACTGACAATCATTACATGAGCATGTGTACACCTTTCTACATGCACACTGGCATGGTGATGAGCCTGATTGAGCATTTTGATGGGCTGGATAATTTTGCTTTTAACTTCAACAGGATCAGTAGAATCAAGAGCGAATTCATGCTGTATGCTGCTTGGCTGGAAAAACACGGCGGTATTGAAAAGTATCATGAGCAAACACATGATTTTGGACATCCTATGCTGCGTGACAGTCGTACTGATTTTGATAAAAAGTTCTTGCAGTTTTTGTTCAGCATAGGCACACATGAAACTCATGCCTGGGTAAGTGTGAATCATAGAAGCTGGGGTGACATGTCAGACGAACAGTATCAGGTGCTGTGTAAAAAATTAAGCAATTACGATCTACATCCTGACTTTGAAAAATATCGTGAGAACTATGTGGATTATGTTTTGTAACTTTAGAGGAGCAGTTGATGAATGACATTTTGGCTGCATTTGATCTTGCTAGGGCCAGTGATCTTGAAGCAGACATCATGAATGATACTGCAAGAGAAATAAGAAACGAAATAGACAAATCTGTTATTGAAGAAATACGCTGGGTCTTGCACCTACGCAATCATCCTGACTGGCATCTAGTTGAAATACCCTGGGAAAAAACCAAAGACAAATATTTCAGCTGGAGCGAGGCCTGTGCCTGGGTAGTGGAACAGTTTGGTTTACCTGGAGAAAACTATGAGACACACGCCGGCGAAAATCAAATGAAGTTCTTGTTCAAGCACGAAGCACATGCTATAATGACAACTTTGCGCTGGATATAAAATGAGCGACAAACCCATACCTAGTTTGGAGATAAGTAAAAAAGATCATGTGATTTTAATGGATCGGCTTAAAGCAGAATATGGCATGCGAATCATGCTCAGCTGGGTATCACGACGTGAGCTGGGTTTTACTGTGAGATTTCATAAACCACGTGGCGGCCGCGACCAAATATTTTTGGATTTCTACGATGAAGCCAGCAAGACCTTTTTTCTATTAAAATATTATAACCATGAAAACTGAAGAAGAAATTCTAAAATTAGCCCAGGTATTTGATGATATCATAGGCAGCGACAGCCGCGCAGTACAAGAAGCGTTTCAGCGATTGGTTCTTTTGGCCACCATAGGTAAACCAGACAACGACAATTTTGAACAAGGTCCATTTGCTCGTATGATAACAGGCATACAGGTCATGGAACAAGAAATTAAAAGTCTACGACGCAGTGTGCAGATCTTGGAAAATGGGCATTACACAGTTTCAGATGTGAAACTGGATCTTACTGATGTGGGCATTGATTTGTCTCAGTACAACATGCCTCATGTGGCACCTTTGACAGCCAGTCAGATAAAGACAATAACCATCACGGACATGGGCACCAGTCCTAGTAGCGCGGCTTTTTCTGGGATTGACACAATTTCCATTGATACGTATAATATGGGGAAATACAAATAGGAATCAGCATGAGAAACTATTGGACTTGCAGTAAGTTTGCGGATTGGTTACGTGGCACCACCAAGCCCTCGGCTGCTACAGGCAAACAGTGGGCAGATTGGGAAAAACATGCCAAAGAAAACTATCCATTTCGCTGGTGGTTGGCAGAAGAAGGTTTGGACCATTTGCAAGACATCTGGTGTTGGATTCCAGACCGTGTGAACGATGTGCGTTATTACATCAACAATCGTTGGGTGACCAAGACTCACTGCTTGAAAGCGCATCCGCGTGATATTGCCAAAGGTTCTTGGCAGGATGTGGGCTATCGTTTTTTACCCTGCTTGATGAATGAACTGGTGGATTTTGTTGAAATTGAACAGGCCTGGATTCACTGTGTGTGGGACGATGCTGCACGTGAAAAGTACAAGTATCCCTGGTGGCGTCGTTGGTACCGACAGTGGCGCTGCCCAGCAGCTGGTGTTGATCATTTGAAATGGGCCATGAGCTTGACCAATGAAGAATTTCTTGATGATGATCAAAAACATCTAGCCGAGCCCACTTACCAAGCTCGTGTAGCCAAAGAAATACTAGAGATTTACACCTGGTGGAAAGAAGTATACCCAAAAAGACCTGATGTGTATGACGCCAGTGGTTGGACTGCCTATTGCGATCTAAGACGAGAACGAGGTTATCATTTATTGGACATGGAGGAAAAAACTCCCGAAGAAGCCAGCATGCGTGACACTGCACTGCGGTTGAGCAACGAAATTGAAGAAGCCTACAACAAGGAAGATGAAGAAATGATGATACGTCTTATCAAGGTACGGCAATCGCTTTGGACCTGACTATAAATATAACATAAGGAAAAGTACATGGATTTTTTGTTACAAACACTGTTTTGGTTCCTTTTGTTTTATTATGTGCTGGGTAGAATCTTGCGTGGCTACATTGATAAAAAGGATCGCGAGATTATTCGTGAAAAACTAGACGAAAAAATCCGCGTGGTTAGACTGGAAACACTGTCCGAATACAATACCATACTTGCCTTTGATGCAGAAGATAACCGTTTTCTTGGACAAGGTATCAGCGAACAAGAAATAGAAACTGCAATCAAGGCAAGATTTCCCAACAACATTTTCATTCTTGACAAGCGTATTTTTTCCGCTATACCTGACATTCAAAACAATCATGAAACCTCAAACGCCAGCTGAAGGCATACTGCTGCACAAGGACTTTGGTGATAGCAAATTCTATACAATCCCCTGTGACTGCTGTAACACCGATTGTGTCCACGACGTGTGTGTTGAAGCAGACGAAACAGGTATTACCGTCACAACCTACACCACACAAAAAAGCAACTGGTGGAGCCGAAACAGATGGCAAATCATTTGGGAACTGCTTACAAAAGGTTATGTCAAATACGAAGCCTCCATTATCATGACTGAACAGCAGGCCTTCAACTATGCTGCGGTATTGCAAAGTGCCAGCCAAGATGTGCTGACGTTCCGTAGACAACGTGCGGAAAAGAAAAATGCTAAGTCTTGATTTCAACATTCGTAATCCTTTTAGCAATCGCTGGGACACACTGTACAATGCTTCGTGGGCGATCAGTCGCCACAAGGCCATTGAATTGCAGTTTGATCGTTGCACTGACATCCTGGGTCTGTGCTTGAGACTTACTGCTAGACAGGATCATGCTGGCATGTTTTTTAGCATGAGCCTGCTGGGCTTTGATGCTATATTGCACTTTTACGACACCCGGCACTGGGATAACAAAAATGACACATGGGCTGCTCATGCGTGATTTCCTGCTGGCTTTTGAGTGGTTTTTTTATGGATTTGTTGCAGGAATGCTAACAGTTCCTGTGTTTAAGTTCTTGACACAATTGCTCAAAGAGTATAAAATAGCTAAACTAGAATGGCATAATCCCCATAGGAGATCCAACGATGAGCATGCACCTTGAAGGTCCTTGGCTGAGTACCACTGGCAAGCGCAAAGGCAAGCAAAAGTTCCGCAGTTCTGAACATGCTGCCAAGGCGCGGTCACTTGACGAAGACTGGAACGCTCTGATGAAAAAATGGGGAGCTGACCAGCGCGAAAAACGTGCTGCTCGTGCGCTCAAGGCACCTGCTTACGTGCCGCCACGTGCAACCTATCGTGGTGCTGATCAACCACGACTGCCTAGTCTAGACACTGGCGGCGGTGTGGCAGCCATGCCTGCACCCAAGGTTTATACCGGTGACAAGATTGTGGGCATCGCAGCCATGCACAAGAGCAACCTAGTGCCAGTGTTCAACGAACAAGCTGCCAAAGACATAAGTAAAATGCGCCGTGGGTAAATGGCAAGGCACTATCTTTTGTGAAATCACCCCGCCCGGCAATCAATACAGTCCGGGTGTGTATGCTTTCTCTCATTATAATACCTATACCATGTCTCATTTTTATGACATGAGCCGATACGTCTGGATAGATGATGCACAAGGACCGCGATGGCTCAAAAACCCGGACCGAGATATCAGCGGAAAATCATCCACGCTCAATGAGGATGAATGCAAGTATTTTTTCTTTGCAAAAATTAGAGCACAGTACATGTAAGGAGAGCATTAGCTAGTGGCAAAACAAGATGAATTTATAACCATGCTGGGTGTTGTGGATGAAGTGCTGCCCAACGCTACTTTCAGGGTTATACTAAAAGAAAGCAAACACAGTATCATTGCCTATCTAGGTGGCAGGCTGCGACAGAACAATATCAAGGTGCTCCTGGGCGATGAAGTGGAAGTGCAAATGAGTCCTTATGATCTCAGCAGAGGACGCATTACCTATCGTAATAAATAACAGATGCAACCCATAAGAGATCTAGTGGCTTTGGTGGAAGCCAAAGATAAAAAACCCACACTGGTGCAGGCCGAACTGCCCTATGGAAAAAAGGATCTGTATCCTGTAAAAAGTAAAGAAACCTTGGATTACCACTATGGCACACTGTACAAAGGCTATGTGGACAGATACAACTCGGGCGAAGGTGATCCAGATTTCAATGAAGCAGGTGCATATTTGCACAATATCTATTTCACACAATTCAAAGAACCCGGTGGTGCCAATCGTCCTACTGGAGCCAGCGAAGCCTTGATAAACCGCCGCTTTGGCAGTTTTGACAAGTTCAAGGCTGCCATTGAAGAAGAAGCCATGAAAATACAAGGATCAGGCTGGGTGTACATGACCAGATCCGGTGATATCAAAACCATCAAAAATCATGCCATACGCCGTGATATTGCACTGCTCATAGACTGGTGGGAACATGCATGGGCCTTGGACTATCAAGCTGATAAGGCCAAATATCTAAAAAACATCTGGCGCATTATCAATTGGGAAGTGATCAATAGACACATTTATGGGGGCATCAAGTGATTGATTTCAAACAGAACGCGGTGCTGAAAGTAAAAGAACTCATGGCCGAAGAAGGCAATCCAGATCTTAAACTGCGCATATTTGTTCAAGGCGGCGGCTGCTCTGGCTTTCAGTATGGCTTTAGTTTTGACGAAGTAGCAGAACCAGACGATTATGATTTGGATTTTGATGGCGTTCATCTGTTGATAGACAGCATGAGCAGCCAATATCTCCAGGGTGCCGAAGTGGATTACGTGGAAGATATTTCAGGCTCACAGTTCACAATTCGGAACCCAAATGCACAAACAACCTGTGGTTGCGGCAGCAGTTTTAGCCTGTAAACACTAGAACCATAAACAGTTCGCCCGCATAAATATCAAATATGAGGGTGAATAATGTCTCAACAAATAATAAACACTGGCACTGAGCCCGGCGCAGGAGATGGCGACGATCTCTATACCGCGTTTGACAAAGTAAACCAAAATTTCACTGATATATATAGCGGTAATGTTCTAGCAGCAAATATCGTTGTGTACAGCGTGGCCGGACGAGTGGGCAACGTTGAACTGTCAGTGCAAGATGTATTAGGTGCTGCCAGCCTTGGAAATATAACCGCTGTGCAGCAGCAAATGGCTGCTAATAGTGCAGCTGATCGCGCTTATACCAACAGCGTGGTAGCCAATCTCAGTACAGTTTCCAATGTCACCCTGACAGGCGGTACACTGTCAAATGTTAACATAACCGGTTACAGTTGGGGCAACATGGCCAACTTGAGCATGACTGGCACTATCACTGCCAGTGGTGCTATCACAGCCAACGGAATCAGTTCAACCAATAATATCGTGGCTGTAAATGACATCACTGTGGGTGGTGTACTGCGTTTTGCAGATGCTACCACCATGTCAACTGCTGCGGTCAATGTGGATCTTACTTCAACCAATGTCAAGATCGCCAGTACCAATGCAAATGTCACAGCAGCCAATGCGGCCATTGCTGCTCTACGGGCCAACATCACAGCAGCCAATGCTGCCATTGCTGTTTTAGAATCCAATTCGGCCACACAAGGCAGTGAGATAAATTCCTTGCGAGCCAACATCGCAGCAGCCAACGCTGTGATTGTGACCAATGACACTCTAACCAGCGGTCAAATTTCACAGCTTCGCGCAAATATCAACGCAGCCAATGCTGCCATTATAACCAATACCAACAGAAGCACAGCAGCCAATGCTGAAATTGCTGCGCTGACAGCCAATATTACTGCGGCAAATGCAGCCATTGCCAGTTTGTCCAGCAGCACAGCAAGCAATGCATCTGTACAGGCAGCGGCCATTGATTCTTTGAATGCCAATGTGCTTGCAGCCAATCTTGCCATAACCGGTTTGCAATCAAATGCAGCCACACAAGCCACTGCACTGAACACTCTAACATCAAATGCAGCCACACAATCAGCAGATATCTCTAGTCTGCAGGCCAATATTTCAGCTGCTAATGCAGTGATAGCCAGTGGTGCCAATCGTTTGATAAATGGCGCAAATGAATTTGTATTGCATTCCAATGCCAATATCACTGTGCCTGCAGGACTGCACTTTATCTCTCCTGCCAATGCCAACATCAGCATACGCAGTACTGGCTATCTTGGCAACACTCACATGGAATGGCATGACGATGCTGATCGTGCCACAGTCAAGTACAGCAAGGATGGAGTTGAAGTATTCACAACCAGTGCAGGTGTGCAACGGTCTTGGAAGTTTCATCCAGATGGCAGCACACACTTTCCACAGTATGTGTTCCCATTGGGACCGGGCACAGCAGGACAGTATCTTGAAACGGATGGGCTAGGCAACCTGACCTGGGTCAGTCCAGGGGTCACAGATCTCAGCAGTGTGAATGCCAATGTCACAGCAGCCAATGCAGCCATTGCAGCCCTGCAGTCAAATGCAGGCACACAAAGCACAGAAATCAATGCACTAAGAGCCAACATCACTGCGGCCAACAGTGCTATAACCGCTTTAACTGCCAACGCAGCCAGTCAGTCAGTGTTGATTGACACTGTGAATGCCAATGTCACAGCAGCCAACTCAAGTATCACTGCCTTACAAAGCAATGCATCAGCTCAGGCTACCTTGATCACAAATCTTGAAGCCAATGCCATTGTTCAGGAAAGCAAGTTCACAATAGTCAATGCCAATGTGACTGCTGCCAATGCAGCCATCGCATCACTGCAAGCAAATGCAGCCACCAACGCTGCACTTGCTGCCAATGCAGCCAGTCAGGCAGTGTTGATAAACGAGTTGAGAGCAAACGTCACTGCCAGTAATGTGCGCATCAGCACACTAGAATCCACTGTGGATGTGCATTCTCAGGACATAAATCAGCTGGAGACCAACGCTGCTGTACAGCAGAGTTTGATTGTGGCTCGTGCCACCATTGCCAATCCTACCTTTACAGGCACTGTGACCACACCAACTCTAGTGGTTACTGCCAATGCCACAGTGGGCAACATCAGCGCAACCAAGGTCACTGCCACACAGATTCAAGGCAATCTGGTCAACATTCCTAGCATAACCAGTGTGGGCAACATCACTGGTGTGAACATAATTGCATCAAGAGGTGTGTTTGCAGAAATACAAGGTGTGCTGCTGGGCAATGCGCAAACCAATATCACCACAGTGGGCAACCTGGATTATCTAGATGTTGACGGTAACCTAACTGCTGATCGTGTGATCACCAATGAAATCATTGGTACTCTTTACAATGGCCCACAGCCGGGCATCACAAGAACTGGCACACTGGCCAATCTCAATGTCACTGGTAACATTGTGACCGAAGGCAATACTGTACGAGCACATGCTGTACAGGCCAACAACATTTCCACAACTGGCAATGTCACAGTAAGCGGCAACGTGAATATTTCTGGACAACTGGTATTGAGCAATACCAGTGTGACCTTGAGCGTGGCCAATCTGGTATCAAACACACTGTTTGTGAACTCAGCAACCATTGTGAATGATCTTAATGTGGCAAACGTGTTTGCTGCTGTGGATCTCATAGCCAATGCAGAAATATTTTCGTTTGGCAACATTGGCACAGCCAGCAATATAGTTGCCGTGGTAAACGGCTCGTTTGGCAACACTGTGTTTGCCAACAACGTGGTGGCCAGCAATGTGTCTGGTCAGTTGCTCACTGCTGCACAACCAAACATTACCAGTGTGGGTACTTTAAGTGCGCTGAATGTGTCTGGTCCAGTTTCAGTCACTGGCAACGCTATTGTCAGTAACAACCTTTATGTGACCGGAAATCTGTTTGTGAGTGGCAACAGCACCACAGTGAACAGCGAAAATGTAACCACATCTGAATTGACCTTGACCCTGGCCAACGGCGCACCAAGTGCAGTGGCTACCAATGGTGCAGGTATTTTTATTGCAGTGTCCAATGCTGCTATCACTTATGACAGCACATCAAACAGTTGGGTACTGAACAAAAATGCCGTGATTGGCAACATCACCACTGGCAATCTAGCTGCTGGCAATATCACTGCAACCAGTGTAACTGCTAGTACTGTTTCAGGCACTCTGACTACCGCAGCTCAACCAAACATTACCAGTGTGGGCACACTTGGTAGTCTGGCAGTTTCAGGCAATGTGACTTCTGGCAACATCATAACCACTCGTGCAGATTTGAGCAGTGTGCGTTTTGGCGACAACACTGTGCAGACCACCGCGGCCAACGTGGCCATTGAAGCTTATCTGGTGTCAGTAAATGCCAATACCGCAGCGGCCAATGTGGAAATCAACAGTCTACACGGCAACATCACAGCAGCCAATGTTGAGATTGAAAATCTCAGAGCCAATATCAGTGTGGGCGCCAATGTAGAAATCAACAGTCTACGTGCAAACATCACAGCAGCCAATGTGGAAATCAACAGCCTGCGTGGCAATATCACTGCTGCCAACCTAGAAATCAACAGCCTGCGTGGCAATGTCACTGCTGCCAATCTTGAAATTATATCCTTACAGGGCAATGTCACTGCTGCCAATCTTGAGATAGTATCCTTGCAAGGTAATGTGTCAGCTGCCAATGTAGAGATCAATAATCTACGTGCCAATGTAACAGCAGCCAATGTGTCAATATCCAATGTACAGGGCAATGTCACTGCTGCCAATGTAGAGATCGATAACCTACGTGCCAATGTCACAGCAGCCAATGTATCAATATCCAATGTACAGGGCAATGTCACAGCAGCCAACTTGGAGATTGACAATCTACGTGCCAATGTCACAGCAGCCAATGCACAAATAGCACTACGTGCCAACATAGCCAATCCAACATTCACTGGCAATCTTGGTGCTGACATAATCAATGCCAGCGGTAATGTTACTGTAGGAAACATTTCTGGCGGCAAGGCAGTGTTTACTGAACTGGTATTGCCAAGTTCGATCACTTTCACAGGCAATGTTACAGGTGGCAACCTGGTCACAGCTGGCAATGTTTATGCAGACGGTAATATATTTGCTGCCAATGTGGTGGCATCCAATAACATACTATCAAATCAAATTGCCATTGTGGCCAATGCCACAGTAGGCAACCTGGTGAGTTCTGGCATGGTGCAAACAGTCGCCGTGGCAGCTACTGGTAACATTGGTTCTCAAACCTTTGTCACAGCTCCAACCGGTGCATTTGGTAATGTGTACGGCCAAATTGAAACACCAAATCAACCACAAATCAATCAAGTTGGTATACTCACCGATCTTGATATTTCTGGTAATATCAATCAAGTGGACTGGGTGATTGCCAGTGGCGGTGGTGTGTTCTCAGAAGTCACTGGCACTTTAAAAACCAATGCACAGCCACACATCACCAGTGTGGGTACTTTGGTTTCACTGGGTGTAACTGGTAATCTGTCTGCTGGCAATGTGAACGCTGCTACCGCGGTATTCAGCGAAGTGGCTGGCACTGTGCTGACCAATGTACAACCGTATATCACCAGTGTGGGCACTCTTAACACCCTGGATGTGACTGGCAACATAGTGACTCTTGGCAATATTGCCAGCACTGGCAATATAACTTCGCTGACAGAAATAGTAAGTGTGGCCAATATAACCAGTACCAACGGTAACCTGATTACCAGTGGTAATGTGTATGCTAATAATCTGGTACTCATAGGCGGCATGACACTATCAGGAAATATTGCAGCAAATGTGGTATTTGCCACAAATGTGTTTTCCACAGTGGACGTTATAGCCGGTGGTGATGTGGCGGCTGCCAACAATCTCATAGCCGGCGGCAACTTGACAATAGCAGGCAATGTCAGCGCAGCTGGTATCAGTATCACTGGCGGATCAGGTGTGATTGATCTTGGATCAGGCACTCTTACTGGCAATGTAGTAGCCAACAGCATCAACGTGACTGGTACCACACAGTCAAATTCCACAACCAGTGGAGCTCTTACTGTAGCAGGTGGTGCAGGTATAGCTGCCAATCTTTATATAGGTGGTAATCTAGATGTAGCAGGCAACACAAGAATCAGCACAAACCTTGTGGTTGCAGGTGATTTGACCTCGGGCAATGCCAATATTGGCACTGCAGATGGTACCAACTTTGTGTTTGGCGTGACCAACTTCAAGGGCACCACCATTGAGTCAGACAATAGCAATATTGCAATATTCACCACCACAATTAATCAAATTGAGTTTGGTCTAGCAGCCCAGGATATTGAAATTGGTGCCTTGACTGGTAATACCCAAATCAATCATGATGTGATCGTGCTTGGCAATATTCGCGGCAACCTTGGCAATGCATCACCGGATAGCAATATATTTGTGGGAACCAATCTCACAGTGCGCAGTTTTGCTATTGCAAACAATGCTATTATTTCCAATGCAAACATCACCACAAAACTGTCCATAGACAATACCTCTGCCAGTTTGAACAGCCAGTCAGGTGCACTCACTGTGGCAGGTGGTCTTGGGGTAGTGAAAAATATCAGTGTTGGTCTAGCAGATACTCCAAACAGCAACATCATAGTCTACGGTACAACCACCAGTGTGAGTACCACCAGCGGCGCTTTCCAGGTACGCGGCGGTGCAGCCATAGGTGCAAATGCATTTGTAGGCGGTGTTGTGCATATTACCAATACCAACCCAGCCACAAGCAGTACCACTGGTGCGCTTAGAGTTTCCGGTGGAGCAGGAGTGGCAGGCAATCTAAGAGTAGGCGGCAATGTTGAAGTGGATGGCGATTTCTTTGTGTCAGGCACTGTTACCTTGCCTACCATTGCCATTGCCAGCTTGAACAACACCCCGGTTGGAAATGCCATTCCAAGTTCCGCTGTGTTCACCACGCTAGGGCTGGACGAAGATTTCATGCGTCCAAGAAGCAAACCAAGTTTGCTATTGGATTTTGCAAACGGCAGAAGATTGGATGGTAGACTGAACTACAACGGTCCTATATATGGAACTTATGTGAACAAGCAAGGTTTCTTGCAAGACGTAATCACAGCTGGATTGAATGCTGGAAAAATTCCAAGATTCCATCATAACAGCAGTGGCGAATGTCAGGGTGTGCTGATTGAAGAAGAAAGAACTAATCTAATATTTGGAAGTGAAAGTTTTGAGCAGGCCAATTCTTTATATTGGGTAACTGTGAATTCCAGTGTGGTAGGCGGAGCCACCTCCGGCAATATTAGTCCACGAGGAACCACTGATGGTGTTACCTATGTTCAAGAAGATTCATCAGCTGGTATTCATGGTGTTGCCATAGACAGCGGAGCTTTAACAACTGCCAACCTGGCCACAGTGTACACAGCCAGTGTGTTTGCCAAAAAGGGCACAAGAGATCAAGTGGCCATTATCTTTGATGGCGAAGGCACACCAACTGTGTTTGACTTGAACTTTGGTAATATCACAGCAGAAGGCACCACTTACAGAAGCAGTATAGAAAGCTATGCGAACGGATGGTATCGTTGCTTCAGCACTGTGAGTAAAACCAATACCAGTGGCAATGTGACCATTGCGCTGGCCAGTGGCGGTAGCACAACCTACACCGGTGACGGCGCAAGCACGTTGGAAATTTTTGGAGCACAACTAGAAGAAGGTACTTTTGCTACTAGTTATATTCCTACAGTGGCAACACAGCGCACAAGAATGGCAGATGAATTACAGATTCCTGGCATTTACAAAGACAGCTGGATGGAAGGCAACAACGGCACAGTGTATGTTGATGGCAGTATTGGTTATAGACCAACTGATTTAGTCATACAAAACACTCGCGGCGTGTTTTTTAGTTTAGAAGATGGAACCACAAGCAATCGTATACAGGTGATAGCAGAAACACGCTCATCACCAGTGCCGGTGCGTTTTGCCAATTTGGTGGTTGTGAATGGTGGGTCGCTACAGGCCAATATTGGCAATCAAGGAAACTTGTTAACCACGTCATCAGGGCGTGTGAGTGCTTTGTTTAGACCTAATTTGTTTGGATTGAGTCTCAATGCCAACACTGTAATAACCGACATATCAGGTACACTTGGCAGTGTGATAACCATGTACATTGGCAAAGGCACAGGAGGTAACCACTTGAACGGCTGCGTAAGCAAGATACAATTCTATCCAACTGTGGTCAGCACAGACGAGTTACAAATTCTAACAAGGCAATAAGGATCAGCAATGAGTAAGAACTTAATAGGAAATGCACCAAACCAAGTACCCACAAATGCTGATCTGGGAGAAATGGCCTATCAGGATTCGTATTGGGTGCGAGTAGGCAACATCACTGTTGATTATCATACCACCATAACAGGCAATACCACAGTGCTGGGTAATTTAATACTATCTAGTGCAACATCAAATGTGTTGTTGTCCGGTGGTGCTAACCTTGTGATGACCACTGGCAACATCTTGATGACCAGTGGATACATAAGCACAGGTGGAAACATCAGCACAGGTGGAAACATCAGCACAGGTGGGAACATTTACCTAACAACTGGCAACATTCAGACCAATGGCAACATTGTGATCTCCAATGGCAATATTATAACCACAGGCAACATTGATGTCAGCACAGGAAATATCTCAACAACAAGCAATATTAATGTTTCTGGTGCCGGCACCTTGAACGTGCAGTCATTGATAATTGGGCAAAGTAATATTTTTTGCAACACAGCTACCTTGAGCAGTGAGGCAAATGCAGTGATTACTAGAGGATATCTTGACAGTCAATTAGTAATTTTTGGCTTTTGATTGTCAATAAATATGTACATAAAGAGAAAACACAATGAGTATTGAAAACATTGGAATTGGCACAACAGCAAATGACGGCACAGGCGACTCCATACGAGATGCGTTTCGCAAAACCAACAATAATTTTTCATATCTCAACAGCCTCACACAGAATTTAACCACTGGTAACCTCACAGCAGTTGGCAACATCAGCTTGGAATTCACAGCCAACAGCTATTGGGAAGGCAATGTGTTCCTTAATGGCATCCCAGTGGCCACAGTTGGTACAATTTTTACCGGCGGTCAAGTTTCAGGCGCAGCAGGAACAACCGATTTCCTGTTGACCACAGATAGTAGCAGTCCTACCACAGGCGCAGTTGTGGTGCGCGGTGGTATTGGTGTTGTGGGCAATGCATTCATTGGCAACACCACCACTTACAATATCACAGCAGCAGGACAAATTGGATCAGCCACACTTAATTCTGGCTCAGCTACTTTTACCGGAGCAGTAGGCACAGGTGCACTAACCATATCAGGCACCGCCTCAAGCACAGGTAACCTTACAGTAGGCAACGCTAGCCCACTGTCAACCAACAGTACCAAACGCAATGTGGCTTCCTTTTTTGGATATTTCCAGGAAGTGAATGGCACTTTACAAACAGCAGCGCAACCAAATATAACTTCGCTTGGTACTCTTGTAGCATTGTCTACTTCAGGAAATCTCACAGCAGCTAACATATCCTTGACCGGCTGGGGTAATATCGTGGCTGCCAATGCTACCATTGGTGGCAGACTTATAGCGGGCAATCTACAGGTAGCCAATGCCATATCAGCAGGCGGCAATGTAACAGCCAGCAATGTGGTAGCACAAATTGGCACCTACAGTAATTTGACTGTGCAAGACATACCTTCAAATTTCCATGTGACCAACAAAGGCTATGTAAATAGTCTAGTGGTTGCATTCGCAATTGGACTAGGATCATAAGGGTTTAGGAACAACAGATGGCAAAAAAACAGATATCAAAGTACAAGTTTACACCAGGAGCAATTGGTGTTGGTAATGTGATTATTCCAGGCAATTACAACACAGATAAAATTCTGCTGATTACCAATGTAACTCGTGGCACAATTTTGTACAATTTTGCAGACACACAAAACGTTGGCGCAACAGTGAATTTTAGACCTGGTGGTATCAAAACTTCCAACGTGGATGAGTCTGTGGTCACCTATGGCAGAGACCTTTTTGGTAATCCTGGTACAGCCAACATACAACGTGTGGAATCAGGTCACGGTGAAACCACAATCACATTTACAGGTGCAAACACATTCACCCACAGTGCAAGCGATCGTATCAGTGTGCTGGTTGAAGAACCTTATCAAATGGTACGCATGTGGAACGATTTTGGCACAGATGCCATTGAACGTACTCGTGTGGCTGCACCGCAATCACAGATTGACGCAGACTTTGAATATGGTCTACAAAATACCAAGTGGCAGGGTTTTCAAACCATTACAAACTATCCCAGTATCTATGAAGCAGTGGCGCCAGACCTTGTGGTGACAGATGTTGTTACTGATGGCGCAGACCCCAGTTTGATCACAGTGACCTGTGCATCTCATGGTCTTGAAATAGGAGACCCAGTGACTGTGAGCCAGCTGTTGGTGACCATTACTGGCTTTGGCAAGGCAGAAGGTGCATTTTTGATCTACAGTAAAAACACCAATGATTTCAGTTTTTATGCCAAGGGCCAAGTGGGTACAGCCAGCCAGAGCTTGAAAGATCCAAGAACACAAATTCGCAAAGGCGGTATCTATTCTGGCGCAGATTTGCCTCTCAGCCACATGCGCACTGATTTGGCCACACCAAGTGAAATACGTCTAAGTTTCACAGGACCACATGGTTTTGTGCCTGGCATGCCAATTGTAATCAATGCCAATCCTTCATGGGGCAGCAACAGCAGTTTACAAAATCTTGCTGGATCTTATTTTGTTGACAGCATTAGAAACGCCAATGAAGTTACCATCACAGCACGAGGATTGGTCAATCCAGGTACCAGTAGTCCTGGTGCAGACTTCCCCTCAGGCACACAGAACTGGGGAGCGGGCAACGTTGGTAACCTGCAGGTTTCCAACACAGCAGGCATACGAGTGTATGTAAGACCTGATGGATTTTTCACTCATCGTCCAGGCGATGGCGGTGTTATCCTTGGCACAAATAGTCCAATACATGGGGCCAGTAGCACTAGACAAAGTAAAAAATATTTCCGTTATCAGTCTGGTAAAGGTTTTTTGTATACCACAGGTGTTTTGTTTGCACCAAACTATGACATCATTGCCATAAGCAGTACAGGCACAACCAGTCCCGGTGTGCCGCCTTTCCAAACAATCACTATCACCACTGCGGTTCCTCATGGACTACAGATAGGTGCTGTGGTTAGAGTTCGTGGGGTGGCTACCAGCGGGTATGATGGTACTTACACAATCAAAGGTGTTAGCAGCGAATACACTTGTACCGTGGACAGTATTCCCAATCAGAATTTAGGCAATACCACAGGTGCAGTTGCCAGTGTGCCAAAACTTTACATATATCAGTTCCACGGTGCATGCCTTCGTACAGGACCGCATGATGATGGTAACGGCATGTTTTTTGAATATGACGGCAAGTTTTTCAACGTGGTCAAACGTACCAGTACATTACAACTTGCAGGCACCGTGACCATTACCAATAACAGCAACAAGCTGGTAGGTACCAATACCTTATGGACACAACAGTTGAAAATTGGCGACAAGGTTGTGGTCAAAGGCATGGTGCACAGAATTACCAGTATAACCAGTGATACTTTGGTATCTATGGCTCCTGACTTCCGCGGGGTAAGTTCTAGTGCAGGAAACTACATTTATAAGGTTGAAGAAACTCGTGTGGATCAACCAAACTTCAACAGAGACACTGTGGATGGCTCTGGTAGTATCTTCAATCCAAGCGGTTACAAAATGGATCCAAACCACATGCAGATGGTTGGTATTCAATTCAGCTGGTATGGTGCAGGTTTCATGGACTACATGGTGCGCGGCATTGACGGTAATTTTATTATTCTTCATAGATACAAACAAAACAACATCAACATTGCTGCTTCCATGCGCACAGCAAACTTACCAGTACGTTATGAAGTGATTAACGAAGCAGGTGCTGGTGTGACAGGTATCAGTCCACTTACAGCAGGAATTGATGACAACGATACTCAAATGGGCGTGGATGATGCCACATTCTTCCCAGACAGCGGTGTGGTATTAGTAGAAAATGAAATCATTGCGTATGCAAGCAAAACCATTACCAGCAATCCACACACACTCAACAGTCTCACAAGAGGAGCAACATACACGCAGTTTGTCAGTGGTGCCAGTAGAAGCTTTACTGGTGTTGCAGCAGCAGCACATGGCATAAGAACCGGGGTGGAACTGATAAGTCTTACAGCCACACCAAACATGACACACTGGGGTAGTTCATATATCATGGATGGTGGATTTGACCTAGACCGAGGCTACATATTCAGCTACACTGTCACAGACGCCAATGTGGTTTCTACAGGTAATACCATTATGGCATTACGACTGAGTCCCAGTGCCAGTAACAGTACCATCGGAGACCTAGGTGAACGTGAATTGTTGAACCGGGCACAAATTCTTCTAGAGGGTTTGGAAGTCGGTTGCTCTGATCAGCGTACTGGCGGTAATGTACAAATACTAGTGACTGGTATTCTTAATCCAAGTAACTACAATGAACAAGGACAACTCTGGGAAACACTTAACAATCTTGGCGGTGGCAATCAGCCCAGCTTTTCACAAGTCACAGCCAACTGCTTTTTTAGTAGTCAAACCTATGTTGGAGAACCAAGTAAAATAGCAGCGCCGGGCGAACGTGTTTTTGAGTTTGTATATGACCCAAAAAGCAAACAGAATCTCAGCTTGAGAAATGTTAAGGAACTAAGCCAAAGTGCAGTTGGAGGTCGTGGTACTTTTCCAAATGGTGCAGATACCCTGTACATTAACATGCGAGCCCTGCCGGGAGCTACCACTATCAAAAATGATGGTACCAGCACTGGTATAACCGGAGCAACTACCGCACAAACCTTTGTGAGCAATGTGCATGTGACCTTGCAGTGGGCAGAGGGTCAGGCCTAAACGGTACAAGTCCACTAAATACATAAAAGTGGACTAAAATGGCTCAAATTGCATGGATCACGCCGGCAGGCGATCTTGGAACATATCCTGAACAAAGGGAATTCAGTTTTCAACTGGAAGCCGAAAATCCTCTTGCCAGTGCATTGACTTTCAGCCTGATATCTGGCAACTTACCTCCGGGCACACAACTACTGACATCTGGATTAATCTATGGATTTCCCAACGTGCTGGATGCCGGTGAACCTGTGGCAAGAAAGTACAAGTTCACAATACGTGCCAAGAATGTCAACAATCAAATAGCTGATAGAAGTTTTGTAATTGCAGTCAACGGTATTATTCCTCCAACGCTGAACACTGTGCAGGAAAGTTTAGGCACTTATTTTGACAGTGACTATATCAGCCTAACCTTGGACTACACTGAAACCAACCCAGGCACAGCTCTTGAATGGAGTGTGACCAGTGGCAGCTTGCCGCCGGGTCTTTCATTGTCACAGACAGGTAAAATCACAGGTTTCGCTCTAGCACCAGCAGCCGGCGGCCCTGCTGGTACAGCATCATATGATGTGGGCAGATATGATGAATTTGTTTGGGATTTTGAAGGAGCTGCACTGAGTAGAACTTATCAGTTTGGTATAAGAATATTTGATGGCATACTCAGTGCAGAACGAAACTACACTATAAAAATTCTAGCCAAGAGTTTTTTCAGAGCAGACAATATATTGATTTCAGCTGATACAGCAGCTTTTTTTGCAGATCAAGACGGTAATCAGTATCCAACTATTCTTACCTTGCCTGAAGAACTGGTTGACGTACGAGCTGACAGAAACTATGCATTTCAATTCAAAGCCTACTACCCTAATCCCAATGTGCCAGTGTATTGGAGAATAAGAGGCAGCGGGCCTGCGGTGTTTGATCAAGGAGCACCGCCAGTGCCCGACGACCAAGGACTAACCTACACACTGGCACCGTATGACGATAAATCATTTGATCAAAGCAATCTTGCCTTGCCTCCTGGACTGACTCTTGACAAAGAAACCGGATGGTTGTCCGGTGGACTTGGCATAGTGCCAGTAAGCAGATCCATTTATACTTTTATTGTTGAAGCATATGTTGAAATACCCTTGTCTGAAACTGATGTGAGTATCAGAGCCAGCCAACCTATACAATATACACTCAACATACTGGCTGACATTGATAATCTTATTACCTGGAGCACAGATCAAAATCTTGGCATACTGGATAACGGTGCCTTGAGCACACTGTCTATCAAGGCCAGTTCCACAAGAGCCAATGAACTATACTACAGTATCAAGTCAGGCATATACAGCAGAATGCCACAGGGACTCAAACTACTACCTAGTGGAAACATTGCTGGTAGAACCAGTTTTGATTTTTTCAGCATGGATAGATCCAGCTATCAAATCATCATGGATGATGGAACCACGTCATGGGATAGCAAATATACTTTTACTGTGATTGCACAAGATAGTACCGGCACAGTTTATGATACCAAAGAATTTTCTTTGATCATTAGAAATGTGAATGTAAAGCCTTATGAAAACCTTTACATGAAGGCTTTGTTGCCGCAGGATCTCAGAGAGCGATTTAGAACCACTGTTAACAATCCAAATCTTTTGACCAATGACATGATATATCGCAACGATGATCCGCATTTTGGTCTGGCCAAGGATTTGAAGTTTCTTGCTGTTCCTGGTATCAAAGCCAGTAGGTTCTTGGATTATATCGAAGCCATGGATTTGTATCATAGAAACAAACAAATCAAATTTGGCACATTAAAACTAGCTGTGGCAAGAGATCAAAATCTCAATGTCAAGTACGAGGTAATTTATCTTGAGGTATTGGACTATAACGCCAAGGCACAAGATGTAAAATCAGTTAATTTCACAAGATTGCCCACAATAAACAGAATACTAGATGGCGGAGTTTTAACTGCGAACGAATCTGGTGTGGACGATTACGGTTCATTGTTCACTGGTTTGAGCACAGCCAGCGACTTTGGTGATGTCACACAAGCAGTGAACAACACCAACCAAAATATTTCATTCAGCAATAGTTTTGCCAACATGACGGGCGAGCTAATAGATAACATTGGTTATGAATATCAAGGTGCTATTCCAGAATGGATGACCGCCATTCAACCTGACACTGGACAGCCGCTGGGATTCATACGAGCTGTGGTTCTGGCCTATCTAAATCCTGGCCAAGGCAACAAAGCCTTGTTTAGATATAGTACTGAGCTTGAAGCCTCAGGTTTTGGCATCACAGCACTCATGAATCAATATGCATTTGAGGCAGATAGGTATCTTCTGGATCGAGCTCTTACCATTAACTATGATCCTGAGCAAGAGCAGTTTGTAAAGGCTCGTACCACAACATTTGATATTATTCCCAGTGTGGGAGTGGTTGACACCGGAGCCTGGGAGGAAAAGCCATCAGGCGTCAGTGATAATTTAACTGCCATTGATTTTGGCGACGGAGAATTTGTGGCTGTTGGTGCGAATGCTACCATTATCAGCAGTCGTAATGGCGAGACCTGGAGCAAGTTTTCAAAGAGAATAGATTTCAACTACACCGCAGGCATAATCTCGCAGGCCAACATTGGTGTCGCCCAGTTTAATTTTATCTATGGTGCAAACTTTTCCTTGGGCGATGAGATATTGAATCAAGGAGACTATGCCAGTGCGCAAAGATCCTATATCACAGATATAGATTACTATATTAGAACATCAGCACCAATCAGCGGATCCATTCCTGCAGGCACTACCATGGAGTTTATAAATTTCAATGGTGTGGTACAAAGACTTAACACTGTGGGCTTCACAGCCAACGCAGCGCAGAACATATATTTTGACGATATCAGCAGCCTAGACCGAGGATATGCCCTGCGGATAGCTGGCATTGATCTAGAGCGTTTTGCCAATGTTATCATAAAAAATGCAGCCAACACACAAGTGCAACTGAGCAGTCCGTTGACCAATCTTATTCCTGCAGGCACTAGCATTACCTTTGATGATCTCAATGGCAATGTTATCAGTTTGATCACCAGCACCCTGGCTGCTAACAATACCAGCAATCTAAGTTTTACCACTTCAACCACCAATGTGAAAATTGGGTCATTCGCAAAGATCAGTAATGTTGCACAGGGCACAGTGGTGCAGGCTTTGAATACCAATGTCACTGTTTCCGAAGCCACCTTGAACAATATTCCTCTTGGCTCGCAGATGTTTTTCACCAGTGTTATCACAGCCAATGTGGCTGCCGGTGATTCAACTATCAATCTTTCTTCAACTGATAGAATTGGTATTGGTACTACGGTATCAGGCCCACAGGTATTTGCAGAAACACTGATCACTTCGGTAATTTGGCCTACACTCGCCAGTCCAGGCACTTATATGAACATTTATGTGCCCAGTGCTGACCTGAATGGTACGAGTCCTTACACGGGCATGACTGTAACAGCTCCTGGACTGCCAGCAGATAGCAGAATTATCAGTGTGACGACCTTGCTGGCAAACACAATTATTAATGTGAGTTTCAGCAGCAGCACAGTGGTTGGTAACCCTATCACCAAATCAGTGACTGCAAACAGTGTAACTGGCAATACATCAGCAACTATTTCTGCAAAACAAACCTTTGTGGCGGTGTCTTCCAATACCAACATATCAATCAATGATTATGTGATTTCTTCAAACATTTCCTTAACTGACAACATAAGAGTCACAGGACTACTGGCAAATGGCAACATAATCATTAACAATACCAACAGCAGTGTCCGGATTACCAATGGAGAAACCATAAGTTTTGTAAAACCCACAGCTCTGCAATTCAGCACTGACAGCATAGTGCCCGAGGGCACTGTGGTTACTGCAAAAACTTCAACCAGTGTGACCTTGAGCAATCCTCTCAAGGCAAACGTGAACATTGGCGAAGACAATTTATTGAATTTTGAACTAGGCGAAATTGATCTTAACTCTATCATTTACAATGGCAGCAACTGGTTGGCAGTGGGCACAAGAGGCACAGTGCTTGAGCGAGACAGCAATGGAGTATGGAGTCAACAGTTTGCAGTACCATATGGCGATTTGTATGCCATAGCTGCCTCAACCAATATCTATATAGTTGTGGGCAATGAGGGCCTGATTGCTCGTTCCACTGATTTCATCAACTGGAGCAGAGTGGTGCTAGGAGTGGTTGTAAATATCAATAGCATTGAGTACAACAACACAATTTTTGTTGCAGTAGGCGATCGCGGTACCATTCTAACATCCTTGGATAACGGCATAAGCTGGACCATAGATAACACACAAACCACTAGAAATATCTACAGCATCAAATATCTAAATAACAATTGGTTCGCTGTGGGAGAAAAAGGTCTGGTGCTTATCAGTAGTGATGCCGTGGCGTGGAGTGTGTATTCAGCCGGTGTCACATTCACACTGCGTGATATTACATTCATTAGAAACCAATATTTTGCAGTTGGCGATAAAGGCATCATATTAGAAAGTCTAGATGGCACTGTATGGAGTGTGAGATTGAGCAATCAATTGAACAACATTTTGAGCATTTCTAATGCTGCAAGATACCCTGTGGTAGTTGGTAGTAATGGCACAGTGATTGTTGAAAGCGCCAACTTTGTGGTTGATTATGCAGTACGAAATGTCAGCTTCGAAATGTTCAATTACAACACCCTGGCTCAGCTAAGATCAATAGGTTATCCGGTGCAACCTGGTGATACTTTGATATTTGCTCAGCAGGAAAATTTTGATCCCACCCAGTATCGCGGAGACAGCTACAAAAACGATGGTTGGAATGTTTACAACGAAATCTTTGATGATGAAAGTGCTGAACTTTCATATGACTCCAGCGGATACGACAATCTGTCTGTTGTGCCTGGCTATGTGGCCAATCTGCTTGATCCTAGTGTGAGCAACCAACGTGCAGGCATTTGGAGAGTTACTCTCAATGACGCTGATGTGGTAATATTGCAATTTGTACGTCAAGTGCAGTTTGATCAGATTGTTACCGTGAGATTTGAAAATACCAAACTGGTATATGACTCATCTGTGCAGCCCGGTGAAAGTGTGCCTGCTTTTAGACCTTTGAACCGACTGATAAACAATAACAGCACAACCACAACATTTGATACCAACAGCACAAGATTTGGTGAGCCAAGAGATCAGTATCTTGCAGATCCCAATCAGCATGATAGATATTTGAAGTTTCAGTCTACCGCTATCATTAACTAAATACACTTATGACACTGAAATGCAGCATTTTTGCAGCTAAATAAAGAAAACACTGGAGTTTACAAAGAATGGCTAGTTTAGTTAACCCATCAAATATTAACGGAAATTTCCCAATTGCAGGACAAGACAATGACTCGCAAGGATTCCGTGATAATTTTACCAACATACGTAACAATTTTACTTTCATCAAAGCGGAAGTAGAAGATCTTCAAGCCAAGGCTGTGCTGAAATCAGCACTGATTGGTTCCACTCTTGACAATAACTTTCTAGGCAGCCAACTTAAAAACACGCAACTCAAGAACTTCAGTGAAACACTTTATGATTGGGGCAACACTTCGGGCGAGATTCAGTTGGATCTTGCACTGGGCAATGCTCACAAGGTATACACAGATGGCTCAATCAGCATCAACAGTGTGATTAAAAATTGGCCGTCAAGTTTACAATACAGCAGACTGCTGCTGTATATCACCATCAGTAACTCAGCACACACACTTACCATACCGAACAACATCACTACCAGTCTAGAAGGACTGCCAGGACTGCGTTTTATTGGCAGTAACAATCTAATAACCTTCCCAGAAACTGGTACCTATGTGTATGAATTTGCTAGCCCAGACAGCGGTACCACAGTGTTTGTAAGGGAACTGTCACGAGCCAGCCATCTGTTCCGCGATCCTAACTTTTTCTTTACTGACATTGGTGCAGGTGCCAGTGGTGGATCACATCCCAGCGGATATGAAGCAGTTACTTTGAAAATCAATTATGGCAATGTGTTAACCATTTCTGGCAACATTGATACAACCAAGGACAACACGGACGCTCTCAGCGTTAAAGGTGGTATCACCAGTTACTTTGGATTGAATGCATCAGAGGGCAGTAACAACACCGAGCTGATGAAATCAGCTGGTTTTACTGTGGCAAGATCACGTGCTGCTACTCCCCCAGCAGGCACAGCAGTGACCATTAACAGTGCGTCAAGAGTACAGGACGGCGATCTTGTTGGTTACTTCAATGCCATGGGTGTGACTCAAAGCATTGTGGGTTCTACCAATCCATTCCTACAACTGGCCAGCATGCAAATATTTGCACGTGGTTCATTGGACAGCATAGGTGGTAACATTGTGTTTGCTACCAAGGCAGACGGGGGTGCGCTGACTTCGGCCATGGTAATTGATAATGCACAGAACGTGCTGATAGCCGGCAACCTCACCGTAAACGGCAGTACCACCACAATCAATTCCACAGTGCTCACAGTTGATGACAAAAACATTATCATGGCATCAGGCACTGCCACCAAGGTAACTGCAAACAGTGCAGGTATCAGTGTGGACACTGCATTTGCCAACATTGAATATCATAGTCCAGAAAGTTCACCGGCTGTGTCCACATACGGTGGTGGCGATCGCTGGATCAGTAACAAATCATTTGCCATTGCCAATGCAGCAGCAAGTACCAGCAGTACCACAGGTGCACTGGTAGTAGGCGGTGGTTTAGGTGTGGCAGGCGATCTTAATGTTGGTGGCACTTTTGGCTTGACATCCAGCACCAATTCAACCAGCAAGGACACTGGCGCATTCGTATTGGCCAATGGCGGTCTTGGAGTTGAATTGAATGTGGTTGCAGGCGGAACGATTTCAGCCAACAGCACAGCAGACTCTTTCACAGCCACCAGTGGAGCATTGATCACAGCAGGCGGACTTGGCGTGGCCAAGGTTGGTTTCTTTGCAGGCAACATTTTTGCAGCCAGTGTTACAGAAAGCACCAGCGAGACAGTAGGCTCTTTTATAACCGCAGGCGGTGTTGGTATTGCCAAACGCCTTAATGTAATAGGCAACGTGGTGTTCAGCAGCGGCACAGCAAGTAACTATACCAGCGGCATCGCCTATTCAGGTGCATTGATTGTAGCAGGTGGCGCACATGTTACCAAGACTCTAAATGTAGGCAATGACAATGGCGACGGTAAGATCGTTGTTCATGTGTCCAATGGCGGCGAAGAAGGTATTGTTGGTGACTCAACATCAGGTGTAATTGTGGTTGGTAAAACCGGCTTCCAAGGAGGTATGAGCGTAACCGGTAACTTTAACCTTGGTCAAGATGCCAGCGGCGTACTGTACATTCTAAATAAAAATGCAGCAGAAGGCACTCCAGGTGGCGGCGGCATTGGCTTCGCGGCAGGTTCCGTGCCAACGCCAAACCAGCCAACATCAGGCGTTTATGGTGCAGCCACCATCTTAGGCGGCATCAATGTTTTTGGCAACATTTTTGTAGGTCAACCAGCCACGGGCACAACCATCAATGGTTATGCAGGTTCAAACAGTGGTAATATTATAATTCAATCTGGTACACAGAGTACCAGTCCTAGTGTGGGCGCCTTGGTGCTTGGCAAGGTCAAACTACCTGCAGGCTATGACCCAGCTCTAAGTCCTGACGGTTTCAGCCGTGGCGGTCTGGGCATGGAAGGCAACCTGTATGCAGTTGGCAATGTAATCATAGGCGGATCCGGCACTGGCGATGCATTTAGCAATGTGGTAGTGGCAGGCACTGCTGCTGGTGTCACAGTCAACCAAGCTGCGTTTGTTGTCAAAGGCGGTGTTGGTATCAATGGCATCACTCAAATAGGCGGGAATCTCGTATCCACATCCAGCACAGCTGGTAGATTGAATGTGGCAGCTAGTAATACCAAAGAAGGTGCTTTGGTGCTTACCACAGGTGGTGCATATATCTCTGGTGTATCAGTTGTTCAAGGTAACCTGGTGCTGACCAGTACCACATCCAGTGCAGGCACAACCACAGGTGCATTGGTAATCACAGGCACCGGAGGTATTGGAGTGGGAGGTGCTGGCAGTTTTGGTGGCGATGTGACTATCGCAGGCACAACCGCAGGTGGCAGCGGCACAGGAGCATTACTGGTCTCCACAGGTGGTGCCAGTATTGCAGGCAACCTGTTTGTGCAGGGCGTAACCATGCCTATCAATGCGGTGGGTAGCAGCGGTGTGGCACTGTTAAGTGCCACCAACACTCCTCAGGCAGCTATCACCAATACCACTGCTGATTTAACCAATTTGACATTTACCCCAGAAGCAAACAAGACCTATTGGTTTGAAGCATTTGTGCCTTATAGTGTGGTACAAACCAGTGGTAGTGCAGCAGTAATGACACCAGAATTCAGTGTGGTAGCCACACAAATTGGTGCCGGTGGTACAGGTACCTTGCGTTTTGAAACCACTCAAATTGTGGCTGACATCAGCGAAACCAATTCTACCACTGCTGCGGTCACGCATGGACTGGACAGTTCCGGTGTGTTCCAAGGAGCTCAAACAGCATCAACTGCATCTGCTACCACTATCAACAATCTATGGGCCAAGATCACTGGCACTTACTATCATACCGCAGTAAGCACAGTGAAAATACAGGGTAGAATCACCAGTGGTGCTACTCACTCAATGACAGTACTAGGCAGTGCATTCCTAAAATGGACCAAGTTGAACTAATATAGACTTGACCTCCTAGTTTGCTTAGTATACACTATGCACTAGGAGGTTTTCTATGACTGTGGATTTGAAACGATATCATGATTTTGTAGAGGCGGTGACCAGTCGTACGTCCAACGACTTGACCACCTTTATGAATCGTTGTGACGAGCTTGACGCCAATTATGAAGCATATGGTCCAAATGGTGAAATGCAGCATGGACCAGACATCAATGTTCCCTTGCTTCTCACAGCGGCGCTGGGACTAGCAGCTGAAACTGGCGAATTTTGTGAAATTCCCAAAAAGATTTTCTTTCAAGGCAAAATGCTAAGTGATGAAAACTTGTTCCATATGAAACGTGAACTGGGTGATGTGATCTGGTACTGGATCAATGCCTGCAGAGCTTTGAATCTAGATCCTAATGATGTCATTGAAGAAAACGTAAATAAATTAAAGGCTCGCTATCCTGGCGGAGAGTTTGATGTGCATTATAGCGAACACAGACAATCAGGAGACCTATAATGTTCCATCCTCTAGCACCAAATCTCAGTGAACTGTCTGAATCACAACTGCATGAAAAATACAACGAGCTCATGAGCAAAATGAATCAGGCATATAGATTTGGACCAAGCAGTGCTATACCGCAGATGCAGATGATGCAGGCACATTTTCAAGAAGAAATTCAAAAACGTCATGCAAAACAGTTGGAAGAAATGCAAAGCAAGACCAAGGATTTTAACAAAATAATTGACATCAAATGAAGGTTGATCATCTTGGTATAACCTATACCAACAGTCAAGAACTGTTTGAACTGCTGTATCAGTATCCTAATCTAGATCTTTCAAAATTTTTTGTCACTGATCCTGATCGTTATAATCGTGCGGTGCGTACGATGTTTTCGGATCTGCCTTATCTTCCACTGTACAAGTTTGACGATGTTGATCAAGAGTCTTTTGACAAACAGTATCAAAATCAGTGGTATATGCCCGTGGAATATTATGAAATGGACATAGCAGCCTGGATACTGGATCAATGCAACAATGATGCTGAACTCCAACGCTGCGGCGAAGAATTGCTGCTGTTCCAAGAGCGCAATGCCTTTGATCTATTGCGCTATCTCAAGTATCTGGTGGACACCATGCGTGGGCATGATATTGTATGGGGAGTGGGCCGGGGCAGCAGTGTGGCAAGTTTTTTGCTATACAAAATTGGAGTGCATCGTATCAACAGTCTTTACTATGATTTAGATCCACGAGAATTTTTAAAATAAATACAGTTTCAAGGAGAATTAAAATGGGCAAAGTATATCGTTCCGCACAAGGAAAAGTAGTTGATGTAGATGCACTGCGTTTACGCAACGAAGAAACAATTGCTGTAGGCAACATGAAAGTGAACGCACGTGGGGACGAATTGGGCCCAGGCGGTGTTGTGGTCAAAACTAGAAATGAACTCATGGACGATTTCTACAAGTCAAACGCTGTGTACACCAAGGAAACATCTGGCTCAAATCCAGGTAATACTTCACAACCGATTGCAGCTGATGACTTTAGTGATCTTGATCCTACCATTTTGGAACAGGATCAAGAAATGCCAGCACAGTCCGAACAACCAAGACTGCGAGGCAATCTTGCTGATGCTGTGGCAAAAAGCAAGAATGTTGAACAAAAACTACTCACTCCTAAAAAACCCATCACGAGGATCTAATGGCGGACAAGAAAATTTCAGGTGCTGCTGACCTATTCCCAGCGGGAGGTTCGGCACGATATTTGCACAAAATAAAAGGGCTAGTGCCGCTGCACAACAATGTGTTGGTCCGAGACATGAGTTTTGAAGGTAGGACATTGGCCAGCGGCATCATCATGCTAGGCGATGATGGTAAAACCGATGGCATACGTCCACGTTGGGCCAAGGTTTACGCAGTGGGCCCCGAACAGCAAGATGTCACAGTAGGACAGTGGATCTTGATTGAACATGGACGCTGGAGTCGTGGCATTGAAGTTGAAATAGATGGCGAAACATTCACTTTACGACGAGTGGATCCTGACTGTATAATGTTTGTGAGTGATCAAAAACCAGACAACATTGACACCATGAGCTCGGCCTTGCATGCCGAGAAAAAATCTAGATAGGAGAATTCACATGCCCATGTTTGAAACCACAGTCAAAACGCCCCAAGGCGAAACCAAGGACCGGGTGTTTGTCAAGAACGTCCAAGAAGCCAAAATGCTGTTTGAACAGCGCCATGGTCCGCGTAATGTTCCGTATGTGCCTAAAATAATTCCCAGCTGATTCATGGGTTTTGCCAAACCAGATTTACAAGCAGCCTACTCTGCCATAAGGCGTTGTATTGGCGAAATTCGTTCGCCTTATAATGACGGCTTCACTGGCGAAGGTTGCAAGCACGAACTCTATCAACTAAAATGTTGGCTTGAAGATCAGTACGCTGATCTTCCCTCATTCTCTACTGAAAAAGATTGGGAACAAGAACGTATTGTAAAAATTTTAAAACAGGAATAGCATGAAAGAACTTTGGGTAGAAAAATATAGACCTCGCACAGCTGATCAGTATGTGTTTGTGGACGAAACACAGCGAGAACAAGTTCAGAGCTGGCTCGCTGCCAAACACATTCCACATCTACTGTTTCACGGTGGTCCAGGCACAGGCAAGACCACGCTGGCTCGTATGCTGATCAACGAACTGAACGTGGACGAGTATGATGTGATGTATGTGAATGGATCCAAGGAGGGTCGCAAGATTGAGTGGATAGATCGCTTGATCAGCTTTTGCCAGACCATGCCGTTTGGTGAATTCAAAGTGGTTCTGGTGGATGAAGCAGACTACATGAACAAGGAAAGTGTACAGCCTGCACTGCGCAATCTCATGGAAGACTACAGCAGCAGTGTTAGATTTATTCTCACCTGTAATTATCCACACAAGATCATTCCTCCGCTGCACAGTCGTTTTCAGGATCTACACATTGCCAAAACTGATCATACAGAGTTCACTGCACGAGTGGCCACTGTGCTGGTATCGGAAGGGGTGGAGTTTGATCTTGATACCTTGGACAGCTATGTGAAAGCTACTTATCCAGATCTACGCAAATGCCTTAACCTAGTGCAGCAGAACAGCACGTCAGGTTCACTTAATCGTCCACGCGAAGGTGCAGGTGCAGCAGGCGATTGGAAATTGGACTGTGTGCATTTGTTCAAAACAGGCAAGATACGCGAAGCCAGAACCTTGCTGTGCAGTCAAGCACAACCAGAAGAAATGGATGAAATATTTCGTTGGATGTATGACAATATTGATCTGTTTGGCAAGAGCACAGAGCAGCAGGATGAAGCAATAAAGATCATACGCAATGGCATAGTGAATGCCAACTATGTGGCAGATGCCGAAATAAATCTATCTGCTACTTTAATTGAACTAGGACAACTATCATGACACAAAAAAACATTTATCTTGTAGCACAGTATTTTATGAAACCCAAGGCACATGTACGCACTCATGTGAAGGGCTGGATGAACAATCCAGACAATATCCGCTACGATGAGAAAGTGGAAATTTCACGTGGACTACGCAGTAAGGATGTGAATGCCAAGATCATTCTTGACCTCACCAACAAACGTGTGGAAAAAAATGGATTTGCCACAGATCGTCCGTTTGACGAAATCTTCAAGTATTTCTTTGCCAATTACAACGAATACATTATCAAGGTCATGGGACAATTGGATCCTGTGTATCTGGATCAGATTGTGACCGAACTGGAAAAAGAAATGGAAGCAGCTGAACAAGCTCAGCAAGCAGTCACAGACCTCAGTGTGCCAGAGAATCAGATTCCGCTAGGAACTATCAATAGTGAAAAAGTTCAGGCTTGAAGAATCAGGGGCCCGCGGCTGGTTTGTGGGCGACTTTCCTGAAGCTGTGCATAGAACAAAGGATTTTGAGCTAAACTGGCAAACCAATGTTCGCGGACATGGTGTGAGCCACTATCACAAGATAGTCACAGAAATTCAATTGATCACCAGAGGACGCATGCTGGTCAACGGCGTGCTGTTTCAGCAGGGAGACATTTGCTATCTGGAGCCAGGCGATATATATCAAGTGGAATACCTAGAGGAAACAGATACCGTGGCTGTGAAGTTTCCAAGTGCCCCAGACGATAAATACCTATTATGAGCAACATATTCAAGGCCATGAAAGCCAAGAAAACTCGTGCAGTGGATCCCGATGCTCCTCCGCGCCCTACTCTGCTAGGGCATGACAAACAGATCCGTGACATGGCCGCTGCTCATGAACGCGAGCTTGCAGAATTAAGGTCGCGCATGCACAATTTAGAGCGTAAACTACGACATCAAACCAATTACTTAGACGCATTGCACAATCGGGTAGTAACAAAAAAATAACCTAAAGGAGCAAGGGCATGATGCAGGACTTCTTTACCGGCGCTGTTGTTACTAAATCAGCAACAGATTATTCCGTGGTTTACAAAGAGCAAATAGTTGCAAATTGTGCAATATTTGAAAGTGCGCTCATGCTAGCCCTAGACCGCAAGCAGCTGGAAAAGTTGCATAAAAGTAACGAAAATTCCCCCAAAAAACAAGAGTTTACAGCATCCTAAAAATGGTTGACCCAAAAGGTCCCATTTGTTATACTGTTGATACAGTAACTAATAAGGAGCGTAACAAATGGGCAAGCTCACTGCTTACACCTTTGAAATTTACAAAGCAGACAAACGTATCAAAAAAGACGAGCGATACGGCAAAAACAAAGCAGGTCTGCGTTTTGTTGAAGTAAAGGATTTTGCACCACTCACCCGTAGCCATGTTGAAGCACTGGCCGAAGACTTTCGTAAAGAAGGCCTGGTTGTACATGTTTATGAAACTTTTGTAACCCGCAAGAACATGATGTCAGGCAAGGAGTATCAAGAACGTTATGACACTCCCTACTTCTGCTCGCCTAGTTCTGAAACTTATTGGAGCATGTGATGAAAATTGTATTCAACAAACTACTCAACGGTTGGTACATTGTGCGTGGCCGTCACCAGACTCCTATCAGTGGTCGCTTTGACAGCAAGGAGCAGGCGCTGGCTCATCTGCGTCGTCGCAATCCGTTGCAAATAGTGTAACAATACTTTTTGGTTGACCAAAAATACCCATTTCTGTATAATAGTGGTACAGTAACTAATAAGGAGCCTATGATGCCTACAGCAACTTACAATGCACTTACCGAAAAAGAAAAGCGCGAAGTTCGTATGTACGGCTGCACCGAAGCGCAGATGCGCGAAGCAGTTGAATCCAGCATCACGTTCAAGTTCACTGGCCCTGCCATGGTGGTTGCCAGCATGATGAGCGATGCACAGGAAATGGTCAGCTACGGTCCTTACGACAGCGATACCCTGGCCAATATCATGGAAGACCAGCGTCAGCTGCTCAACCGTGCCAAATTTGTTTTATTCACTTATATTATGGACCGCGACGGCAGTGCTGTTGCTCCTATGAAAGGGTAATTATATGAACTTTGATCAAAAGGTAAACTTTGTGACCAACACTTCAGGTGATGGGTTTTGGTCCGACAAAGTAAAAACTGTGCGTATCACTCGTGTGGAACTGGCCTATGTAAGCGAAGAAGGCAACTGGGGAGAACTGCGGGCCTACTTTGATACAAAAGATTGGGATGTTGAAAACGACGGTTTGATTTACACAGACTCTGCATGGATGGGCAGCTTCATGATCTGTATGAGCACCCTGGGCTTCAGCGACACTGCTATAGATGATATCTCATACAGCGAACAGGGCATGCAAGAAGTTGATTATGTGAGCATGGATGTTGGTGAGCAATTTATAAAAGAGTGCGAAGCACTGTATCGTTGGACCATAAATCGTGAGGCAGTTAATGGTTAAGCTGAACACAGCATTTGTTGCATTTCCTGCTTACTTGCAGCAGAGCTTGCGTGACTACATTGATCGTGGCATTCCGCAGGGTGGGTTTTTGTATCATGTGTTGTGCAACGATCTAGAAGGAGCGGTTACTCGTGCTACAGATGAAGAACTGCTGTTCATGCGAGCACTGATACAGTGGGTGCAAACCTGTGTGCCTGAAGCTGCGTGGGGCACTGAAGCCAAGTATCTACGCTGGGTACAAGAGCATCCGGGTCAAACAAGAGGTCCAAAAGACCTTGATTAAAGTCTAAATTTCCTTTACAATAGGTATAAATACTGCATATAGGTGCCGCTAGGGCCTATATGCAAAACCATTTGTTAAAGGAGAATAAGAATGGCTAAAATCATAGGTATCGACCTAGGTACCACCAACTCATGCGTTGCTATTATTGAAAATGGCAAGACCAAAATCATAGAAAATTCAGAAGGCGCACGTACCACAC
>SXGQ01096542.1_pt1 | contig 57486 bp, 58 predicted proteins | sample 3178371 | NCBI WGS metagenome assembly SXGQ01 (sample SAMN11356859, study PRJNA531348) | freshwater metagenome | isolation source: freshwater sample F1-20 | place: China: Fuxian Lake, Yuxi | collected 2017-12-25
GACCTGGGCCTGCGGCTGCGGCGGCGGCTGCAGCTGCTTTTTCTTGACTCTGGTGAAATTTGAATGTTCGAGTTGGTGAGAATTCGCCAAGTTTGTGACCAACCATTGATTCAGTCACATATACCGCCCAGCTGAGCTACAGCCCCAATCAAAATAGTTTAACTATGAATGTATTAGTTGGCTACTCTCGATATCCTTAATTATGATAGGTCTGGTCAAAGGTACTCTATACAGCAAGGAAACTAATCAAGCGATTATTGAATGCGCAGGCGTAGGATATGTATGCTTAATTTCCCTCTCTACATATTCTCACTTACCGTCAGAGGGCGCTCAAGTTTTTCTATTCACTGAATTAGTTGTAAGAGAGAATAATATTAGTCTTGTAGGTTTTTATAAATTAGAAGAGAAGAATCTATATCTCAGGCTTATTCAAGTTGATGGTATTGGTACCAAACTTGCATTAGATATTCTTGGAGCACAGAGCTATGGTCTTCTTCTGCAATCCATTCAGCAAAGAAATATTGATTACCTTATGACCATCAAGGGTATTGGCAAAAAAACAGCTGAAAAGATTTGTTTCCAATTAAGCGAGAAACTCGGTGGCTTGTCTGGACTTGATGGGATTGGTGAATCTTCGCCCATGACCCCTCTAGAGCAGGATCTGAAATCTGCACTAATTAATCTTGGCTATAAAGATGAAGTCATCCGTCATAATATTGCACAAATTAGGATTCTTGATCCACAGCCCACTCTTGAAGATGCTGTAAAATTGGTCTTGAAAAAAGATAGGAATAAATAAAAGAATTCTCTATTCAGAATCTGCTATTTTTTTAGCTTCTGCGAATTGAACACTAACTATTTGAGAACATCCTGGTTCATAGTGTGTAACGCCGTATAATGAATCGCATTCAACCATTGTCGATGTTTGATGAGTTATGACAATGAATTGAGTTTGTTTCGACATTTTTTTCACAAGTTCAGCAAAACTCTTAGTTTTTACTTGGTCTAAAGCAGCATCGACCTCATCTAATATGCAAAAAGGTGATGGTTTATAGTGAAAAATAGCGAAAAGGAGTGAAATCGCAGCAAGTGCCTTTTCGCCCCCTGAGAGTAGGTTAATAGTTTTAGGGGTTTTACCTGGGGGTTGTGCCATTATTTCTATCCCACAATCCAGAATATCTTCGGTTTCATCGAGAGCTAGTCTTGCCGTACCGCCTCCAAATAGATCAATAAATACTTCCCTGAATTTGTCATTAATGAAGTCAAAGGCCTCTTTGAATCTAGCTTTTGATGTCTCATTAATCTCGTTGATCGTAAGTTCAAGATTAGTTATGGCCTCTGTAACATCTTGCCGCTGTGAGGTCATATCAGTAAGTCGCAGCTCCGAAGTTTCAAGCTCTTCTATGGCGAGAGCATTGATCGTTCCTATATCTACTCTCTTACTTTGAAGTTCAGTAATTTGTGTTTGGTAATAAAGCTCGCCCTGATTCCAGCGATCGTATTCCTCTTCGGTAACAGTGGCCATAAAGGACCGAGGATCCATTCTGAAGGCTATTTCAATCTCTTTGGCTAGAGTATCGAGAAAACCGTTAATCTCCGTGGCCTTGACCACGATATCTGTTCTCAAATTTCTAGCATTATCAAGGACTTCCTGGAATTCACGGGTTCCTCTTTCCAAGTCTTTGAGTTGTTCGGCTTCAGTCTCAAGAATAGGTTGATAATCAGAAAGTTCCTTCTGCAGTTCTTCTCGTTGAATAAGTAATTCTTGGACTTCGACTTCAATTTCAGACACACGAATAACGGCTTGCTCACTTCTAACTCGGAAATCATCTTCGTCCTTAATTAACCGAACGCGCTCTGCTTCTAGCTCAAATTGAATTTTTTGACTTCCCTTATGTTGTGACTGAATAGCATCTCTTTGAGCCCAGGAAGCGTCTCGATCTCTCGCTGTTTTTAAATTAGAATTTCTAAGTAATTCGAGCTTTGGTTGTTCGATACCAATCTGCTTGATTAAATTAGCAATTTGTGAGTCATGGGCTATATCTTGCTCTTGATTCGCCTCCAAGGTTTCAGTAAGCAATTGATTATTAGTCTTAATTTCATCATGAATTGAGATTGAAGCACGATCTAAGAAATTTTTTGCAGTTCCGATTTCAGATGCATCAAGTGCTTGTTGTATATTTTCGCTAACCATCTGTAGAGATTGATTGACTGCCTCGATTCGACCTTTATAACGAGTTACTTTTACATTTTGTGAGTTTGTCTTTTGTGTCCGGAGATCTTCAAGATCTAGTTCTAATTTTCTAGCAATTCCAGAAGCGATAGTGAGAGATTCGTCTGAAGAACGCAGTAAATCTTCCCTTTCTTCTAGAATTCTATTGGCTTCGATAAGATGATTTTCGAGATCAGAGAACATCTTGAATTCAGATAATTGCCTTATGCCTAATTCTTCAAGGCGACCGGAAAGTCGTTGTCGTTGAATTTTTGCATCTTCCTGAAATTTTATTTGAAACTTTTTTTCTTGCTCATTCAGGGATAATCTTTGATCTAAGGCCATGATGCTTCTACCGCGCTCGTTTTGTGAATGTTGCTGTCGCTCGAGAGCAGCTTTAAGACCTTCAACAGCTGAAACCTTATCGGCTACTTGAGAGGTTAAATCCCCAACTTGGCGCTCGATGTCGTCACGCTCTTTTTGAACCTCTTTCTGCGCTTTTTCAATATCCTGCCAGCGTCCAGCCAAAAGAATACGCTGCAACTTTTCTATTTCTGCATCAATGGCTACAGCCTTTTTTGCTTGAGTAGCTTGCCGCTTTAGAGTACCCATCTGTTTAGTTAATTCATGAATGATATCGTCCAATCGTACCAAATTGGTTCTTGTTTCATCTAGCCTTCGCTCAGCCTCAATCTTTCTTACCCTGTAGCGCGTAATGCCTGCCGCTTCTTCGATTAAAGATCTGCGATCTTGTGGAGTTTTATTTAGAATCAAATCGATCTGGCCTTGTTGAATATAAGAATATGCACGGGTGCCCATTCCTGTATCCATTAGTAAATTTTGGATATCTCTTAATCTTGACTCTTTGCCATCAATTCGATACTCACTATTTGAATCACGATATAGTCTTCGTGAAATAGTTGTTCCCTTCATGATTGATGGATTGTTTGGATCGGGCATCTCCATTAAAACTTTAACTTCAGCAAACCCCATTGCCTTTCTCTTAATAGTTCCAGCGAAAATAACTTCTGACATCTCGCTACTTCGTAAAGCAGTGGGGCGTTGCTCTCCCAAGGCCCAAGATATGCCGTCACCAATGTTTGACTTACCGCACCCGTTGGGACCTACTACTCCGGTCATACCAGGTTTAAAGGTTAATTTATATGTATCTGGGAACGATTTGAACCCATGTAATTCAAGGCTGATGAGACGCAAAGGTAGGAATCTCCGGGGGTCTTAAGATTAAAGGAAAGTTATCGGGTAAACACCTTCTACTTTCTACCATATGAGCCCCCTTGAAGGGAAAGGGTCTTTTGGGGGGTAAAATTAATATTCCTAGGCTCTTGGAGTTATGTTCTTGTTCTTTTTTGAGTGGACTAAAATTAATCCCCCATTCAAGGGTTTTTTATACCCTTTGATAGGCGTAGCACTATTCTGTTGGGGTTGGTTCTTGGGGCAGAACCGGGCTGAAAGAATTTTCAACAAAATGAAAATAGATAAGGATAAATAATCTCTATGAGTTCCCTCAAGGATCTTGGGCAGTATGGGCCGATTTTAATCGATCCCACAAGGATCCTAATCGATAATATCGTCTATCCATCAGAACTCAGAAATATCCGTACGTGTATCGAATCAGCATTATCAGGTCTCTCTCCCCACCCCTGCGACGTGATCCTAGATGATTTTATGGTTCCTTCGTTCTTTATCGAGTCTGAAAGCAACCTACCTTTGGATCCTATGTCCAGAGAAGCTTTTTTTGATTGGAGGTATCGACATCTTTCTTCAAAAACGGGTGAATTAAAGACTGTTGCCTGCCCTATTGATGATAAAGGTTGGATTTTGAATGGAATAGAGATGGATCTACTCGAAAATCTTGAAGAGGGATTTTATTCCTCAGGATTTCATGTTAAATCCATCGTTCCTAAATGGTCATATATTTTGAATAGTTTGCTCCTTAAGAGTGGCAATATGCCTTCATGCCTAGTCTGTCTATCGCCAACATTAGGTGGTAGGTATCGTGGAACTCTCGTGGCATGGAAAGACAGCGTGAGCCTCTTTAGACAATGGGCAGAAGATGTGAATTTAGAGACCTGGAACGAGGAAAGAATATACCCAACTCTCGCTTATCTAGAGCGCACTTGGCTGCATAAACCTGATCTTTACACCTTTGGAACCCAAAAGCCAATATCAATAGCAGACTATCAATCTATTAGCGTCGATCAAGAAAATCACTTAGGGGCGATCAATGCCTCCTAGGCCTATTGATATTAATTTCGTATCGCTTGATGCGTGGTGGAACCCCAAGCGTAGCCGATGGGGGCGTTACGTATGGCTGTCGGGAAAATTTGTATTCTACGCAGCTATTTGTGGCACTGTTTCTGTAGCTATTAGACTCTTTTACGTTTCTGCTGTGACATCCCAAAATACGGAACAAATAGAAATGTCAGTCGATCGCATGAAAAATATTGAAAAACAACTATCGATTTTTAATACTGAGCTTGAGATTCCTAGATGGAAGTTAGCAGAAAAACTTTTACAAGAAAAAACTATGCCATGGTCAAGATTACTATACGAACTTGAAGTATCATTGCCTGATGGTGTCAGGCTCAGTTACATACAAAAGACACGCGGAATAGATCAACAGATTGTTCTAAAGCTCGAAGCAGAATCTGAAACCCAAGAAGCAAAATTGGAATTTATACGGCGACTTGGATCAAGTCTGATTTTCAAGGAACTCATACTGGAAAGTGAAAATCAAAGTCCCGAAGGAAGTTGGGTATTCGAAATGACACTCCCCGTCAAAAATATTATTCCTCGAAAGAGTCAATCAGTCGGCGCAAAGGATACGCCATAATGTCAAAACTTAATCCGCCAACTAAACAATACATTATAGGCTTTGGATTCTGGATCTTAAGTTTTTTATTAATTTTTATGATCATTCCCAAAATAAGCAAAACTTTGGAAAAAGAAAGAAAAGTGCAACTAGAATCTGCATCAGAATTCACAAAAAAAACGAATCAACTTAACGAACTTGTGAATTTATCCGATAAAATTCGCCAAGGACAAGAGTCGTTAATACGCGTTCAAAAAGCTTTACCCAATGTTCTCTCTAGTCAACTACAACTTTCACTCAGTGAAGGATTATATAAATTATCAAAGAAATATAATATCCGATTAGAAAGTGTCAAATACGCTCGTGGGGCCAAAGAAGGACAAAAGAATACGGAACTCGAATCTGTTGAGTCTGAATTTATTGCAACAGGGACCTACAGCGAACTTCGTGCCTTCATGTTCTCCTTTGAAACACTCGGGCTTGCTTATACTGTTCGCGAGAGCCGGCTGGAAGAATCTTCAGAAGGACTCAGGCTTACAGTTAATCTTAGAGCATTTAAAAAGCCAGATATTTTGTTACAAGAGAGTAACTTATGATGCCCATTAAGAAATTATTTAATACAATCACCCTTAATATCTCATTAGATGAGATGAAGAATGAAATTTTCACTAATCGAAGAGCACAATTTGGTATGGCCTTACTTGTATTTCTTATTGCAGTACTATTTTGGCCAGATTCCAATAAGTCTCAGCGTCGCATTTCAGGTATAGAATCTAATTCCATGGTAGCTTTGAAATCACTTCCCGATCTATCAGCCTTAGATTACTCATCCGAGATTCCTCCTTTACCTAAACTACTCAGAGATCCTTTTTTATTCTCAGCGCCTCTTCCGTCAGAAGTTATTAAAAAAGTCAAGGCTCTACCCCCACCACCTCCGCCTACTCCTGAGGAAATCAAGCAAAAGGAGATAGAAGAAGATCGTCAATTAGAAATGTCCACTGCTCCAAGTGAATACAGATTTATTGGTTTCATCAAAACCAATAAAACAGGTATAGCTGCAGCTTTTATCACTGGAGAAGAGCCAGCTTCTTTAAAAAAAGGGTCTATCATCCGTGGTCGCTGGAAACTAATTGAAATAAATGAAGATAATGCCCGATTTCAAAACCTAAAATACTCAGATTTATTCTTCACAGCATCGGCTAACAATATGGAAAACTAGGCTGATTAATCCAAATGATCTTTTTTAAGACATACTGAAAGTATCTATGGCTAACCTCAAAAACATAAAGCGCCAAGTTGTTCTCATTGTTTTATTACTGGGGACCCTAGGGTGTGCCCTTCAGAGAGCCAATCAAGCATTCGAAGAAGGACGATATGAAGATTCAATTCGTGACTATCGTCAAATTATTCAATCTGACCCCACAAATGTTAAGGCCCGAATCGGTTTGCAACGATCTGCCCAGCAAGCTGCAGAACAAATACTAAGAGAGGCTCAAGATCTTGAGCGAAAAGGCGCTAGCGATACAGCTATCCAAAATCTCGTCGCTAAAGCCCTTACTTTTAACTTCGATAATCAAATTGCTCAAGATTGGCTCCTGCGGTTACAACAAAAAATCGAGACGTCGCAATCCAAGTCTGCACCAGAAGACGTTGATGATATCAAAGCTAGAGTCGATCAAGAAAGCACTCTCCTTCTTAATCCCAATTCACTGGAGGGAATTGATATTTCCTTCACTAGAAAAACTTCCCTCAAGGAAATACTTGCTACGCTTGGTAAAACAGCGGGGATCAATGTAATTCTCCATACCAGTTTTCAAGAAAATTCTATTTCTATTGATCTCAAGGGGCTTTCGTTTTACAAAGCTCTAGATACCCTGATGCTTCAAAATGAGATGTTTTACAAGGTGGTTGATAAAAGCACAATCATGATTTTCAAAGCAACCCCCCAAAATCGAGAGCAATTCGAAAATCAAATTATTAAAACTTATTTCTTATCGAATGCAGACCCTAATGAAGTACGTGCAACTTTAGTTACTCTTATACCTCAGCTTAGAGTGTTCACTGATAAGCGCATGAACGCGATTATCATTAAGGGTAAGCCCCTAGAATTAGGAATAACTGATAGGGTGATCGGACAACTCGACAAAGCATTGCCCGAAGTGATGGTTTATTTAGAACTTATGGAGGTCACTGAAAGTAGCTTACAAAAAGTTGGTCTTCTTCCAGTACTTGGTGCCGGTGATGATTCAGGAACTTTTCGTATCGGTGCCACAACAGTTAATCAAAGTAGTGGACTCAACTCAGCTTCGAGTAGTCTTTCCATTTCGTCAGCAAATATCAGAACCCTATTCCCTAATTTGGCTCTAGATTTTTTGAAGAGTAATGGAGATGCGCGATTAGTCGCAAGCCCAAATGTAAGAACGGTAAGCGGTGGTAAGGGCGAGGTTAATATTGGGGATAAGATAAGTACAACTCAATCTGCACTAACTAGTGGTCTCTTAGGTGCAAATCAAGGGGGAGTTCAAAATTCCTCGAATACATCAGGCTTGGGAGGATTAGGTCAGGTATCTTTTAGTTACGAGGATGTAGGAGTCAAAATTAATGTCGAACCTCGCGTTCATTACAATGGTGAGATCACTCTTAAGATAGAAGCTTCTGTAACAACCTTGAAGGCAGGATCGACACCAGGACGTCCTGACTTGGGCCGAAGAGAAATTAAAACTACAGCACGTTTAAAAGACGGAGAAACTGCCATCTTCGGTGGACTACTCAAGGATGAAGAACAGAAACAATTTCAGGGTGTATGGGGTATTTCTGAAATGCCTCTGATTGGAAGATTAATAGGCAATACCAGAAATCAGAAGGCAAAAACCGACGTGATTTTAACCATTCGTGCTGTTCAGGTTAGAAAACCTGTCCTGACTGAGAGTGATTTTAAGGGATTCAACCCAGAGGAAATTGTTGGAGACCCTAAATCTTCAAATATTAAGGAGGCTAAGGCAATTTCACCTCCCCTATCTTCTGATGCTCGGCAAATGGAAAAAAATCCACCACCTGAACCAATGACCGTTTCTATCCCACCGGAGTCAATTAAGGAAACTCTAAACGTAGGACCTCGCGCAAACTTAACAACAGGCAAAGTCATAGCCACCCCTATCAAAACTAAAGCTGCAGACTCGGATTTAATCATTTTCATGTCACCCCCTGTATCTCAAGCTATCAAAGGCGATAGTCTTACTATCGATTTAAATATTAGTGGCGGGTTAGGTCTGACCTCAGGTCAAATTGATATCTTAATTCCACCTGGCTTAAAGGTAATCGGAATAAAACAGGGTGATTTTCTCCTAAATGACTCTGGAGTATTAGATCACGTAGAAGGAACTGCAGGTATTCATAGGGTGAGTTTTAAACGCAATGGACAGGGCGAAGATAGTGGTAACTTACTCTCTATAAACCTTATTGCAACAGAGCCGGGAAATGCACCGATAATCATCCAAAAGGCTGCTATTTTCATTGGATCGAATCCTATTTCCACACGCTGGGTGAATTCGCTGTTCAATATTCAGTAATTATGACATTAAAAAATTCTAAAGGATTTACCCTGCTTGAATTAATTATCACGGCAACCGTTTTATTAATCCTAGCTTCTGCATCGATCCCTTTAGTTAAGAATGGTATTCGTAGAGATAAAGAACTCCAACTGTCAAGAAGCCTAAGAGAAATAAGGCTTGCAATAGATGAATATAGAAAAGCTGCAGAATTACAAAAGATCAAAGCTCCTAGTTCAGAGGATAATTTATGTCCAAAGACTCTCGAGGAACTAGTCGAAGGAGTTTCCGCAAGTGGAAGCACAACAAAAAAGATTAAATTTTTAAGACGCATTCCGATTGACCCTTTTACGGGAAAGAGGGAATGGGGCTTCAGAAGCACCTCAGATGATTCAAAATCTCGAAGTTGGGGGGGAGGCCATATTTACGATATCTATTCATTAGCCCCAGGAATTGGCCTGAACGGAATTCCCTATGGAGACTGGTGAAATCTTTTACTATTGATCAATTAACTCATAGGAGTTAACCTAATTTTTCGACCTCATTGAGCTTTAGGGCTCATAGACCTTGATCTTTTAAGCGGATATGGCGGAATTGGTAGACGCGCTAGATTCAGGTTCTAGTGCTCGCAAGGGCATGGGGGTTCGAGTCCCTTTATCCGCACCAAGGATAGAGCCAAATCCAAATTTTTGAATTGATATTAAAAGGTGTCCAAACCTTCCTATTGGACTTTGACCCTTGATGCGGTATCGGGACTGCGACTTGTGGTGACGGGAATAATCCCCGCTTTTGGAGCCCAAATGGCCCTCACTAACGAACAAAAACAAAAAGTTATCAAGGACTTCAAAACCCACGATACCGATACAGGCTCACCTGAAGTTCAGATTGCTATCCTAACGGAACAGTTGAACTTACTCACTGAGCATTTCAAGGTTCATGTAAAAGATCATCACTCTCGAAGAGGACTCATGATTCTCGTGAGTCAACGACGAAGATTACTTGAATATCTTAAGAAAACAGATAAATCTCGATACGAAAAATTAATTGACAGACTTAATCTAAGACATTAGCCGAACGCTTATTCATACAGCATCTCACTCATCGGCTAAAACACTTCGGACAGGTCGAGCATGATTATCAAACTCGATAGTATAAATGATAAGATCTTGAAAGATATAGCAATCACTCTGGATCGGGGGGGAGTAATTGCTTACCCAACCGATACCATCTATGGGATGGGCTGTCTTGTTTCAAATCCCCAAGCAATAAATAAAATTTTTAAGTTAAAAGCTAGAGATGAAACAAAACCTATGAGTTTACTTTGCTCAAGCTTTGAGATGTTAGCGCTATACTCCCAGCCTCTTTCTTCGATGAAAAGAGAATTGTTGCAGCATTTACTTCCAGGGCCCTATACATTTATCCTCACGGCTAATGAGAATGTTCCATCGGCACTAATTGGTGAGCCTAAGAAAACTGTTGGACTAAGAATACCTAAACATGATTTCTGTACTTCTATTGTGCGATATCTCAATACACCCATAATTACAACGTCCGTCAATAGATCAGGTGAAAAGCCCCTCAATAATCCTTATGATATCGAATCTTCTTTTGGCTCCGATTTAGATTCTGTTATTGTCCATGAGCCTCCCGCAGGGCAATCAAGTACTGTTATCGATATTACGGGGGACGAACCGGTCTTAATTCGCTCAGGGGCCGGCATCTGGCCCTTGTCTTGATTTTTATATGACAAATTTCATCGTAATTTGCTATATTTAGTGATCCGAGGAGCGTTGCGCGGCTGATCGTTGAAGTCCCAGGCTCGGATATCCAAGTTGGATTCTCATAACGACGCTCATCTGTTACCAAACAGGTATCGGGTGAGTTTCAAAGTGATCTCACCAGTTCGCCGGAACAAGGAGATCGGATGAGCGTTAAAACTAAATTAGATTATGTGATCGCAGATATTAACTTGGCAGCATGGGGTCGTAAAGAGATCCTCATTGCTCAGGAAGAAATGCCTGCATTAATGAGTATCAGAAACGAATATCTCAATAGTAAACCACTAGCGGGCGCTCGAATCGCCGGATCACTCCACATGACAATACAAACTGCTGTCCTCATTGAGACTCTCAAGGCATTAGGAGCCGAGGTGCGATGGGCCTCATGCAATATTTATTCAACTCAAGATCATGCTGCTGCGGCTATCGCAGAAGCCGGAACTCCTGTCTTTGCTATAAAAGGCGAAAGCTTAGATGACTACTGGGATTTCACCCATCGTATTTTCGATTTTGACAACAATGATGCGAATATGATCTTGGATGATGGTGGTGACGCTACCTTACTACTCCATTTAGGTAGCAAAGCAGAATCTGATCCTTCAGTTCTGTTAAATCCAAAAAGCGAAGAAGAGTTAATTCTTTTTGCTTCGATCAAAAAGAAATTAACCACGTCGCCGAATTGGTACAGCACCAAATTGGCTATGATTAAAGGTGTAACTGAAGAAACTACAACCGGCGTTCACCGACTATACGATATGTTCAAAGTTGGAGATTTAAAAATTCCTGCAATCAACGTAAATGACTCGGTTACCAAAAGTAAATTCGATAATTTATATGGTTGCAGAGAATCACTAGTCGATGCGATCAAACGTGCTACCGATGTCATGATCGCTGGAAAAGTTGCTTTAGTTTGTGGTTATGGAGATGTAGGTAAAGGTTCAGCCCAGGCTCTACGAGCACTGTCTGCACAAGTATGGGTAACAGAGATTGATCCCATCTGTGCATTACAGGCAGCCATGGAAGGTTATCGTGTTGTAACAATGGATGAAGCCGCGCCTCTTGCTGATATTTTTGTAACAGCTACTGGTAATTATCATGTCATTAACCATTCACATATGTCTAAAATGAAAAACGATGCGATCGTTTGTAATATCGGTCATTTTGATAATGAGATTGATGTGTCTTCCATAGAAAAATATAGGTGGGAAGAAATTAAACCTCAAGTAGATCATGTAATTTTTCCAAATCAAAAAAGAATTATTCTTCTTGCACGTGGTCGGCTGGTCAACCTCGGTTGCGGAACTGGTCATCCAAGTTATGTCATGAGTAGTTCTTTTGCCAACCAAGTCATGGCACAAATCGAACTATGGACTGAACGTAACAGTGGAAAATACCCTGTTGGTGTTTATACTCTACCGAAAGCATTAGACGAAAAAGTTGCCCGTCTTCAGCTTACGAAATTAAATGCAAAACTGACTCAATTGACCGAGGAACAAGCAAAATATATTGGCGTATCTAACGAAGGTCCCTTTAAATCTGATTCTTACCGATACTAATCGATCAGCACTCGGGCATGTTCACAGAAACCCCTTCAGGTAAACCAATGACTTGAAGTGCGAGTCCTCCCCTTGAAGTTTCCTTGTATTTTGTTTTCATGTCAGCGCCAGTAATTCGCATGGTTTCAATAACGTTATCAAGACTTACAAAGTGATTTCCATCGCCATGAAGAGCGAGTCTCGCAGCTTGAATAGCCTTTACAGCGGCCATGGCATTTCGTTCAATACAGGGTATCTGAACAAGGCCTCCGATAGGGTCACAGGTTAGACCCAGGTGATGTTCCATTCCAATTTCAGCAGCATTTTCAACTTGCTGCGGAGTACCGCCTAATACCTCAGCAAGAGCCCCCGCTGCCATAGAACAAGCAGAGCCGACTTCCCCTTGGCAGCCCACCTCAGCACCGCTAATGCTTGCATTCTTTTTGTACAAGGTTCCGATAGCTCCTGCAGTAAGTAGAAATTTGATAACCCCCTTATCTGAAGCCCCCTCCATAAAATGACGATAAAAGTGAAGTACTGCTGGAATGATCCCAGCCGCACCATTTGTTGGCGCCGTTACAACTTTACCTCCAGCCGCATTTTCTTCATTTACAGCTAATGCATATAAACTAACCCAGTCCATAAGTGCCAAGGGATCCTTCAAATTCTCTGGACGTTCACTTAAGGTTTTATAAAGAGCCGGAGCTCGGCGCTGAACATTCAGACCTCCGGGCAAAATTCTAGATGAAGATTGACAGCCGCGCGTCACACAGGCCTCCATCGCCTTCCAGATCATCAATAATTTCGATTTTGTTTCATCTTCATCTCTCCAAAAAGATTCATTAGCCAGCATTACGTCGCTAATATGAAGATTATGAATGGAACAGTGACCCAGAAGTTCCTTAGCTGTGTTGAATGGAAATTTAAGATCTACTTCATAAACTTTAAGGGGATCGCTCCCCACTGAGGCTTCAGGATTAGATACGAATCCTCCTCCTATCGAATAGTAAGTCCCTTCGTTCACCAACTCCCCATTAGTACCATAAGAGACAAACTTCATCCCGTTGGGATGAAAAGGAAGAGTTTTGGATTCAAATTTTATGGCTTCGGATTCGATCCAACCAATCGAATACTGTCCTAAGAGAGAAATAGTTCCTTTTTCTTTGATACCGTGGAGAATGTCTTCTATTTCATCGACATCGATCCCTTCGGGTGTTTGCCCCATTAGCCCTAGGACTAAAGCCTTGGGTGTTCCGTGTCCATTGCCAGTCGCTCCAAGTGAGCCATAAAGAGAAATTTTTATTTTATGTACTTTTGTAATGAGGTTCAACTCATGAAGCTTCAAAGCATACATTCTTGCAGCTGTCATTGGGCCAACAGTATGCGAACTACTAGGTCCGATACCAATTTTGAATAAATCTAATGTTGAGATAGCCATGATGTACCCTGCCTCAATCCTATCGCGATCCCAATACTCCTCAGGCCATAATCCACAAAGGCTTTGTCTGCTGCCAGATTTTGCCCCAGTCAAAAACGCCATCCAAACTTGAGTCAAGATTTGGAATAATTGACTCTAAGACACATAGCGCTTCACTAATGTCCACGTTACCTGATTGGAGATTGACTCGTTTTTGTCCCTTCAGGCGGGATAATGCATCTTTCCATACTGATTGGGCTCCAGGAGCATTATGTTGTTGTATATGATGGAAACCGGCAGTTATAAGGATGAGCAATTGTAGATTCGACTTCTCTTCGTGTTTGGCCGAAAGCCAGAGTGGCTCTAAAGCATCGTGGCATTCAAAAAAAAGTGCGTTATTAAATAGAGAAACACCGCATTCAAAAAGATAGTCAGATCCTGGATGTATGCCGGTCAGAGATGATAATTGCCAGCCACTCCGAAGAGAAATCATTTGAGCCCATGGTCGCCAAGATGGATGTGGTAGCCACTTTTTGTTCTCATTAATAGCAGTATCGGAAAATAGCAACTGGTGTTGATCCCAAGCCTTGCGTGGATCTTGAATATCAACTGAAGCCAACATTTTGGCAGCCTGCAAATAAATCTCTTCTGTGGGTATCCCATCAGTAAAACTTTTCTGTATCCCTGGCGAACCAAGAATCAGAGCCCATACAAGGTGCTGACGATCCTCGGGCTTACGAATGGCTAGATCAAATCTCTTTCTAAGAAATCTCTGTATCTCTATCGGAAGAAGGGGTTGTCGTTGCCAAAAGGGAGAGATTTGATATTCCAATAGTCACTTCCTCGGGGGATTTGTGACAATAATTAACTCTTTCCCGCCATATTTATTTTCATTCATCTCGGAGATTCTACAGAACGGTAAGATAGCCTTGAAAACCTCTTTAGGATCCCCTTTTTGCTGAGTGAGGATCCATCGTGCGAGAACACCACGGTAATATTTCGACCAATGACTGATTTTTTTACCCGAGCCATCAAGAATCATCACCGTATGACGCTTCCTTTCCCAAGAATCAATAAGCTTACTCTGATCATCTGGCAAAAGAGACCAGACAGGGCCACTTGGTAACTCTTGGAGTTCTGATAAAAACTGTTTTTGTAAATGTGCTTTCAATCCTTCAATACTACTCATCTTTAATTTATAGAAAGGCAACATGTGATCCCCGCGAACTACTCCACGAAGATTAGAGAGAACGAAGATTTGTCGCCATACCTTACGTGGAATAGAAGATGGGTCTAGAGCTTCAAAAGCTACGCCCTGATAACGCTCGAGTGCCGGTAAAAGGGGTATTTCTTTGTGAAGATTTTTGGATTGGCTGAGCACTTTATTGAGAAGATCACCTTTGGCATCTAATATTTTTGAGATTTCAATCCGAGAAACTAATCTGATTCTGGCCTGGATAGCATTTCTGATCCATGCTTGATTTTTAGTTTCAGTAAGGATTCCGAATTTACCACCTTCTTTTTTATCTTCAGATGGGGCGAGGAGCAGGAGGGGTTTAGGCATCTTTAATATTATTGATGATCAATTGTAGAAATAATTTCTAGAGAAAAGTCATCGATAGAATTCTGCCATGATTTAAGTTCTCCTTGAAAGTAGTTATAAGCCATCAAGGCAGGTATAGCAGCCACTAATCCAAGAGCCGTTGCAATGAGAGATTCACTGATGCCGGGAGCAACGCTAGCCAGGTTGGCATTACCCGACATGCCTATTCCACGGAATGCTCCGATAATGCCCCACACGGTACCTAGTAAACCTACAAACGGCGAAACAACTGCCACTGTTGCAAGAATGCCCATTTGGGATTCAATTAACCCCATCTGAACAACGCCAGAGCGTTGAAGCGTTCTTTCTATAGAGAGGAGTCTTTCAGAATGACTTTTGGTTAAAACGATCGGCGAAGCCATTTCATTCATGGCAGCACGGTATAAAGCCAAAAAAGGTGAGCCTTGGAATTCTTCGGACCTTCGATCTACCTCTTTACACCCCTTCCCTTGATCATATAAAGTTCGAAGTTCTATAGATTTTTTTTTCATAGAGGAGAATGCTTTAGTTTTTTTAAAAATAATGGACCAGCTCCAAACAGAAAAAATAAACAGAATTAATAAAATGAATTGTGCAAAAATACTAGCATTGAGAAGAACATCCAACAGATCAATTTCTACCTGCGTCATTACTAACAAGATCATGAAGGCTCCTTTACTTGCTCATCATATCAAGAGTGCTCTAAATTTCGAGATACACTATTGATAGAGGGTGGTCCCAATGAAAGTAGCAGTAGTCGGCACAGGGTATGTAGGTCTTGTTACTGCTGTCTGCTTTGCACGTATTGGTATTAAGGTAGCAGCTGTCGATAAGGATCCCAATAAGATCCAAGCCCTGCGAGCCGGTAAAAGTCCCATTTATGAACCTGGAATCGAAGATCTTCTGCGTTCTGGCATTGAAGAAGGTCGTTTGACATTCCATACCCAATTAGCTGAAGCTTTAGAAAATGCTCGTGTTGTTTTCATCTGTGTCGGCACGCCGCAAAGTCAAGATGGACATGCAAATCTAGATTATGTCTTTCAGGTGGCATCCGAAATTGGCGAGTGTATCAGTTTAAAGCCAAGATATAAAGATAGTCTAATTGTAGCCACAAAAAGTACTGTCCCTGTTGGCACGGCTGCGAATATTAAAAAAATTATTGAGGATCATTTAATTTCCAAAGCAGTTTCTTCCTCATTCGAGGTTGTAAGCAACCCAGAATTTCTTAAAGAAGGTGATGCAATCAATGATTTTATGAATCCCGATCGTGTTGTCATAGGATGTCACAGCAAGGAAACTGAAGGGGTTATGCATAAACTTTATGGACCAATACTCAATAACAATGATGCAGCCTGGTTTTGCATGAAACCCGAGAGCTCTGAACTCACCAAGTATGCTTCAAATGCAATGTTAGCGACTCGTATAAGTTTCATAAATGAAATAGCTAATCTATCCGAAAAAGTCGGAGCAAATATCGATGATGTTAAAAAAGCTGTCGGCGCTGATAAGCGAATTGGTCAATCATTCCTAAATCCAGGACCTGGATTTGGCGGGAGCTGCTTTCCTAAAGACGTATCTGCCCTTTTGACTTTAGGAGACAGGGCAGGCGAGGATCTCAAGGTTATTAGGGCCACTCTTCAAACAAACCAATATCAAAAAAAGATTTTACTTAAAAAAATATCACGTTTATTCTCTATCGATCCCTCGGATACAACTCAACCTCTAGCTGATCGTCGTATTACGGTCTGGGGGCTCGCTTTCAAGGCCAATACGGATGATGTTCGCGAGAGCATTTCGCTTGATCTTGTTCGAGATTTAGTTAGGTTAGGTGCTGAAGTTGTAGCCCATGACTATATTGCGATTGATAATTTCAGAACAATAATGTCACAAGAAGCTATCTTAATCACTTATGATTCTGATCCCATAAAGGCTTCAATGAACTCAGATCTTCTCGTAATTGTAACTGAATGGGCTGACTATAAAAAAATAGATCTCGAAAAGGTTGGAAGCATTATGAAATATAAACAGATTATAGATGCTAGAAATTTATTTTCACCTTATGAATTGATAAGGTCTGGTTGGATGTATGATTCAATTGGAAGACCCAAGGATAAGGATAAGGATAAATAATGAAAATATCACTGATGGAAATATCTCACGCACGGTCCGGGGATAAAGGAGATGCCTCTAATATTGGGTTAATTGCTTATACCTCCTTAGGCTATGAAGTACTCAAACAATGTGTTACTAAAGAGAAGGTGAAGAAACATTTCGCATCAATTTGCTTGGGGGAAGTAGAGAGATTCGAGGTACCGAACCTGAAGGCCCTTAATTTCATTCTTCATGACTCTTTAGGTGGGGGGGGTAGTGAAAGCGTCAAGACTGACGCCCAAGGCAAAACCCACGGACAAGGCTTGCTTCAAATGGAAATCAACCTTCCAAATGGAGTCTCTTTAAGTGACTTACTACCCTAGACTCGAGTAGGCTAGACTGAAATATCAGTGGAGCGTGTATGGGCAACTTGGGCTTGACGGAAATGTTATTGATCGGGGTAGTTCTTCTTCTTTTTTTTGGGCCTTCCCGTCTTCCTGAACTTGGCAAGAGTTTAGGTAAAGGGATACAAGAATTCAAGAAGGCCAGTAAAGAAATTACTGACTCTGTTAAAGACGATGTTTCTGATACAAAGCGATAATAGAAATAATTTACTTTTCAAAATACTATCAAAAGACGAGTACCAGTAAAAATGGCTTTACCAGAAACTCCACCAGATCGCATGAGTTTCTGGGAGCATCTCCAGGAACTTAGAATTCGCTTCATCCGAATTCTCATCGCTGTTATAGCTTCCTTTTCTCTAACTTATGCCTTTCGATTTGAAATTTGGGAATTGGTTCAACGGCCTCTTCTAGTTGCGATATCAAAACAAACAGGACAAAATATTGATCAAGTTTCTCCATGGGCGTTTACAAGTTTGACGGAGCCATTTTTTAGTTTGATGAGACTTTCTATCTGGACAGCGTTTGTGATAGCCATCCCGATTGTTTTTTATCAAATTTGGGCCTTCATCAAACCTGGCCTATTGCCTCACGAGCGAAACTACATGATCCCTTTTGTAGGTGTAACGAGTCTATGTTTCATAGGCGGAGTAACCTTTGCTTATGTCTATGCTTTCCAATTTTTAGGAGATGTGCTCCTCGGAGAAGCAATGGGAGCTGGCCTTAGGGCTAATCTTCATATCGACCACTACCTTGATCTATTCATTGGCATACTAGCAATGACTGGGGTCATGTTTGAACTCCCTGTTCTATTTTATTTTCTCTCGCGATTTAGGATTCTAACCGCACGGAAGATGTTGAAATATTGGCGACATGCAGCAGTGATTATTGTGATCATAAGCACCATAACGACACCGGGGGATGTTGTAGTGACCTCTATATTCTTCAGCATGATGCTTCTCGCTCTCTATATGCTATCAGTCTCAGTAGCTTGGCTTGCCGAGCCTAAGGAAAATCGTAAATCATAGTTTATTGGAGAATTGATATGCCAATTAAATCGATCGGGATTGTGGGATCTGGACAGATGGGTAGCGGTATCGCTCAGGTTGCATCTTTAACAAATCATAAAGTCATCATATATGATGTGAATGCTAACGCCTGTGGTAAAAGTCTGGCTTCAATTACAAAAAATATGGAGAGGGGAGTTGATAAAGGTAAAATCACCCAAGAGGGAAAAGATCAAGCCATGGGTTCCATACGGTATGTTACTGAACTCAATGATTTGAAAGATTGCGATATTGTTATTGAAGCTGCAACAGAAAAATGGGATATCAAAGAGGATATATTCAAAAGTTTAGATCGCATTTGTAGGCTAGAGACCATCCTTGCTTCTAATACGAGTTCTATCTCTATCAATCAAATTGCATCTGTAACTAACAGGCCTATGCATGTCATTGGGATGCACTTTATGAATCCGGTTCCCATCATGGTTTTGGTGGAGATTATCCGTGGGTCAAAAACGTCTGACCAAACCTATAACGAGGTTATGTCACTCTCCAAAGCCCTTGGAAAAATTCCTTTGGGCTGCAATGACTCTCCGGGCTTTGTTAGTAATCGGATTTTATTACCGATGATTAATGAAGCGATTTATACTTTAGATGAAGGGGTTGCCTCTATCGAAAGTATTGATGGCATTATGAAACTGGGAATGAACCATCCGATGGGTCCCTTAACATTGGCAGACTTTATTGGCCTAGACACTTGCTTTTATATTTTGAATGTGATTCATGAGGGGATGAAGCAAGATAAATATCGCCCCTGCCCGTTACTAGAAAAGTATGTTAATGCTGGTTTTCTTGGGAAAAAAACCGGCAAGGGATTTTACGACTACTCATCACTAGAACCTCAACCCAACTACCTCCAAGGTAGGTCTTAGGGCAGGAGTCGGTCAAGCTGTCGACTTAAATCTGAACTCCCCTGACTGTTAGCAAGCGACTTACACAGAGAACACATGGCATAGTTCCATACCGCCGGGTCACTTTCGGTGCGTAAATGTATAAGCGAGGCAAGGGCAAGGCTATGATGGCTGTAATTATAAATTGGATCTCCCCAAGAAACAGCATAGGCTATGTCTCTAATAGCATCATCGACGTAGTCATTATCACTGAATAATGTATTAGCAACTGTAAATGCTAATTGTGGTTCAACATCAAGAATGGTATCCGAGAGTTTTATTGCTAGTTTGTGGTCTAGGGGTTGTGATCCGATCCTCAATGATGATTCTTCGCTTGGGAAAAGATTAATCAAAGCTGCTCCTTGAGACCATATAGATAGATCTGATTTTGTATCATCGCAGAACCAAATAGACTCAAGATAAGTGAAGAGCCAAGAAGTTTTGCTTTCGAGATCTCTTCTTGCATCGAGCAGCTTATCGCTGCTTGATAGAAGTAATATTTTAAGCATCACCTTGAAAGATGGATCCTTCAGTGTTGTAGAAGTCCATTCATTTAGCATCTGGACTAATCCCAATTCGTTCACAGCTTTTCTGAGATGATCCTCGTTAAGAGGTGACGTGCGCCAAGTAGTGGTCTTTTGAATAGAGATCTGCTCATCTAATCTCTTCTGTGCACGCTCATTCCAAAAATTATCTGGCGAACAAGCCGCAAGCCAAGCACAAATTGCCAAAAGCCATCTTCCAGTAGCCTTGGGTTTTCCTAATTCGATAAATAAATATTTCATATGATGGATAAAAACTAACTTATGCCCCATATTCGCCATATCTTTCTTAACAAAATTAACAAGTACGTCGAAATCTTTTTCAGTAGGAATACTAATACCCATTACTTCTCCAAAAGCAACTTCTGGTAATTGTTTTTGTATACCCATCTTAATATTTTGCAAAGATCCTGAACCCATAATAGGCTTTCGGGGTGACAGTGCTCTACCCTCTTTAGCAAAATAATGAAGTTGTGTTCCAAGAAGTCTTCTAAAGCTTCTTAAATCTAGACTATTCCTCAATCGAAAAACAGAAGATAACCCTAAAAGACCGTGAGGCATATGCGGGAGAAAGCCTTGCCAATCTATTGCAGGTATGAGGATCTTGATAGCTAAGCGAGTGGCTAGAATAAGATCTTCATCATTTTGTGTGACATCAATATAAGTAGAAAAAAAAGCTTCACTAGGTTGAGTTAATTCTTCTTCCCACTTTTGCATATCTGCCATTTAAGACCTCGAAGGTAGTACCCAAAACTCTGCGATGAGGTTTGACCAATGAAAGTCGAATGATCGATCCCAGACAGCTGTACCCGGCCTAAGATCTGCATTTTCCAATTTTTTCGTGAGGTCTAGTTTAAGAGCTTCAGCCCTATCCTCAAGTTTTTGTTGCGCGTAATCAATGAGATCCTTGTAGCTCTGCCGCTCTTCCCTGAATGCATCCAGATAAGTAGGAGATTCTGCAGAAGGTATTGCGCAAAGTTTATATTGCCAGGCACGAAAAAGGCTTTGGGCTTGAGGATCTTCCCGAAGTGGGGATTTAACAGCATCCCAATCCTTAATCGGATTTGTCGATTCTTGGCGATCTAGAGCGGTTCTGAGCTTGATAATTTTATCAACATCCGATTGGATATGAGAAAGCGCAATAAAGGATTTGGACCTTTCCTTTTTTGACCTTCTATCAAAATATCTTTTCATTGCCGAAACAATGAGATCAGGCGGTATCAGGTTACACTCCCATTCTTTAATCTTTTGAAAATCATCGACACTTAAAAAAGCGCTTCGACCATGAAGATGGAATGCCCATTCAGATTCGAGCCAATCATATTCTTCTCGAGAGTAGGTCATCAGGTCATCCATTTATACATTCTTAGTCGCAGGGCTCAACATTAATCATCTATATAAGGACCGAGATGGCTTGATCTAACCTCACCCCTCTATTGATTTTATCGATGGAAGGCCGACAAAGGTTAAACTTAATAAGAGGCTTACTTAGTGTTATTCAGAGAGCATATCCGCTATAAATCCAAAAAAGAGGTAGACAAACTTAGAGAGGCTGGACGTCTAGCGGCGAATGCCTTGCGCCTAGCGGCCAAAGCAGCTAAATGCGGCGTCACCCTACTGGAACTCGACAAACTTGCAGAAAATTATATTCGTAAACAGGGAGCTGTTCCTGGATTCAAGGGTTACCGAGGATTTCCAGCAACTCTTTGTACGTCTGTAAACGATAAGGTTGTTCATGGCATTCCCTCAAGTTATGTTTTAAGAGATGGAGATGTGTTATCGATTGATTGTGGAGCTAAGCTAGATGGTTTCAATGGCGATACCTGTCTCACAATTGGTGTGGGTCAAATTTCTGAAAAATCAGAAAATCTTATTCGTACGGCACAATTGGCCATGTTTCGAGGAATTGAGTTTTCTAAGATAGGCAATCGACTAGGCGATATGTCCACAGCCGTTCAATCTTTTTCTGAAGAGGCTGGCTACTCTATCGTGAGAGATTTCATAGGCCATGGGATTGGGCGAGATCTCCACGAAGATCCTCAAGTTGTCTATGCGGACCAGCCCCCAGCGACTGGATTTCGCTTCGAATCAGGAATGACTATCACCATTGAACCCATCCTTGTCGATGGTTCCCACACCTGCCTCGTCGAATCGGATGGATGGACGGTACGAACCAAAGATGGTAGTTGGAGTGCTCAATTTGAACATATGATTGCTATTACCGACGATGGACCTAAGATTTTAAGCCTACCGGATCCGGAATTCGAATTAGCCAGCGGCCTGTAAGGATTCCATGCTCGTATCCGCGCCCGCCAAACTCAATAGATACATAGCTATCAAGGGCAAAAGGCCTGATGGTTACCATGATTTAGAACTTATTTCGACAACACTCGAACACGTCGAAGAACTTTGTGATGAGATCGAGTTGGAACAAAGCCCTCATTTTGAATTTATATCTGAAGGCCCTGAATCGATGGGCATTCCAAATTCTGAAGATAACCTAGCATTAAAGGCACTTAGGCTGCTTGAAACTAAGTGGTGTACGGAACTCCCTGTTTACTTAAGGATATACAAGCGAATTCCTCATGGAGCTGGACTCGGAGGGGGCAGTAGTGATGCTGCCGCCGTTTTAAAATCATTACCAGTTTTGTTCAATCGATCTATTTCTGAATCTGAGCTTCTAATGATGGCTTCGGAACTTGGTAGTGACGTTCCTCTATTTATTCTAGGTGGGACTATTTTAGGCCTCAATAAAGGTGAAAAAGTTCATAAACTTCCATCGATACCAATCGGGTACGAGATAATTGTCAATCCAAAAATTCATATCAGCACTAAAGAGGTCTATCAGAGTATAAAAGATGAAATTTTCCCTCCCTCTTGGATACATGGCCTGTTGAAAGATGGAAAACCTATCCCTCGACGCAATGACTTAACCTCATCTGCTTTCAGGATGAATTCTAAACTCGAAGAAGTCTCATCGATACTATTTCAAACAGGCGGTGAGCCAATGTTATGTGGCTCTGGAGGTTGCTTTAGCGCTATGTACGCAAGTAAAAACGCCTGTAACTCAGCCGTAAACTGGTTAAAGGAACATAAGCCGAACTGGAATATTTATGATATTGGATTGTCAGAATGATACAACGAGCTAAGTTTTCACTTTTACTTACTGTCTTTATTGATCTCTTAGGTTTTGGAATTGTCATACCCATTCTTCCCCTCTACGCTAAAAATATCTCGGCGCAGCCAAGTCCATGGATGACTGGAATTAATGAATGGTTCAACTTTACTAATCCCAGCGCTTTTTGGGCTGGGATTGCAATGGTGAGTTTTACTGTTATGCAATTCATCGCAACCCCTGTCTTAGGCAGGTGGTCAGACAAAATTGGTCGAAGACCTTTGCTCTATATTTCCTTGATTGGGTCTGCTCTTGGATATCTTGTCCTGGGCTTGACGATGAGATACGAATGGGTGATTGCGGCCCGAATTCTAGATGGGCTTACGGGGGGTAATATTGCTGTTGCTCAGGCAGCAATGGCAGACATCTCAACTCCTGAAGATCGCAGTAAGTCATTAGGTATGATGGGAGCCGCTTTTGGTATGGGTTTCATAATGGGACCAGCGCTAGCGGGAATCCTCAGTGGATCTTCATGGGGTAATTGGCTCTATGAAGTTCGCGGTTTTCATTTACCCTTCTTGGTTGCTTCCGGGTTGAGTTTGATTGCATCACTATCTGTGCTTTTCTTCTTGCCAGAAACACTTTCTCCCGAAAACCGAGCGAAGACTAACAGCAAAAAAAGAGGACACGCCCTTACGCAGGCCCTGAAGAGACCTCAAATGCCAACCCTTTTACTCATTTCTCTCCTGACAGTAACGGGATTTGGTATGTTTGAAGGCTCTTTCTCCCTTATGACCAATCAGCGCTTTGGATTTGGTCAAAGTGAAGTGGGATATCTTTTTGGAGTTATCGGTCTTCTCATTGCTATTTATCAAGGGGGGATTGTCAGAATCGTGATTAAATTCATTCCTGAAAAAAAATTACTAATTTTGGGTTTAATCTTATTGTTTTTTGCTTTTCTGACGCTACCCATAGCGCCTTTATACTGGCCCTTTTATCTATGTATTATTCCCGCAGCATGGGGATCTGGCATGAACAATACTTCTACTTTAGCTCTCGCCTCAAAATTAACACCCCCTGAAGATCAAGGCAGTCTCTTTGGCGTTCTAGGCGCGGTACAAAGTCTTGGGAGAATTCTCGGTCCTGCAATTGGAACAATAGCGTATGCAAAATACGGATACCGTATGCCATTTAATATTGCTGCTGGATTCATTTTGCTAGCCCTAGTCGCATCGCTTATGCTCTTTATAATTCAATATGATAAACCTAAAAGCCCGTGTCCTCCTTCCGAGGGATAAAAACATATGGAACCCTCCAATGCATCCCTACCCTCAACGATTCTATTCGATCTCGATGGGACCCTGGTAGATCCTTTTCTTGGTATAAAACATTGCCTCAAGAAGATTTCTACAACTCATCATTTTCCGATGCCTACGGATGATCATATTAAAGATTCTATAGGTCTAGGAATGAGAGAAGCTTTTCGTCGGCTGAAAATTTTTAGCGATACTGAGGATCTGGATCGAGCTCTCGTATCTTTTTGGGATGCATATAGAGAAGATGGGCTTTTTGAACATGAGCTATACCCTGGTATATATGGCCTCCTACATCGACTAAAACGCCAAGGGCACAAAATTTATATCGTGAGCTCGAAGCCTGGTATTTTTGCACGAAGAATTGCCTATCAATTTGATCTAAATTTAATTTTTGATGCAATTCTTGGTTCTTCCTTGACAGAGGAATGGCAAACAAAAAAACAGGTCTTAGATGATTTAGTAGCATCCGGCGCAATTCAGGGTCGTGGCATCATAGTGGGAGACCGCGCTGATGACATTCATGCAGGAAAAGTTCATGGGTTGTACACCATTGCCGTTAGTTATGGTTATGGGTCCTCTCAGGAGATCAATACAAGTCAACCAGATTTTATAGCCCATACAGTTATGGATCTAGATAAATGGTTTCAATCTGCTTTTCCCTCCGACGAAGTTTTTGATCCCTTCAATCGATCAGAGTAGATAATTCGTATTGACGGTAATGTAATCAACTTAATTAATAGACCCTCCACCGTAAGACATGACATAGTTGTATATATGGAATTCATTTATGCCATTATCCTAGGGGCTGTCCAGGGAATCACAGAGTTTTTACCTGTAAGTTCTACAGCACATTTAACTCTCGCTGAATATCTACTTCTCGGCAAAGGCATGCCTCTTGCTTTTGATGTTTTACTGCATTTAGGAACCCTGCTCGCTCTCGTCATCTATTTTCGGGAAGATCTCAAATCTATTTACCAGGGACTATGGGGTAATAATCTAAAGGGTATTTACTTGGCCCGTATGATTGCTTTTGCCATGGTGCCCACGATTGTGTTTGCCCTTTTAACAAAGTCGACTAAGGAATGGGCTAAGGACCATTTATGGGTTTATGGCATCGGCCTAATAATCACTGCCTGGCTACTTTACCAAGCAAACCTTAAGGCAAGTAAGGGCTCTGGAAGACCGCTGTCATCATTGGGAATCCGTGACGCAATAGCTATCGGAGCTATCCAAGGAATTGGTGGAGGTTTGGGTATTTCCCGATCAGGATCAACTATTTCAATAGGAGCGATGAGGGGACTAAGTTTGAATGCTGCAACTCGCTTTAGCTTTCTTCTTGGAATACCTACGATCTCTGCAGCAACTTTGTTTGAGTTTAAGGATTTTATAAAAGCATGGATATTCAAAACCCCAATTCCATATGAAATTGGGTTCGAAGGAGGAAATTATCCACTTCTAGCCTGCCTAACTGGCGTCATCGTAGCTTTTATTTCTGGTTATTTCTCGATTTCGCTTCTCGATCGTATAACCAAGAATCCTAAACTTAATGGCTTCTCTTTTTATTGTTTATGTATGGGTACTTTGCTTTTAGTATTCGGAGTTTCGGGAGTAGAAGGGCTCAGAAATTTTTCTACCATATCTCACTAGTCCTAGTTATTGATTCAAACTACTATTTGACCTTATATGCTTGTCGCTCAATCGCGTAAACTATTCTGAAAATTTGAACTGAATTTCGGTATACTGATTGATCTGATAGTATTATCAAATTAAGTTGACGGAAGATGTGCAAATGATTGAGGTCTCGGATATTTATAAGACGTTTAGCCTTAAAGACAAGGTAACTCTCAAATACAAGTCCATTCCAGCAGTTCATGGGGTATCATTCAAGGTTAACCCCGGCGAAATATATGGACTTCTAGGGCCCAATGGAGCGGGTAAAAGCACGACTCTTAGGATGATCGCAACCCTCATGCAGCCTGAAAGGGGATCGATTACAGTAGATGGGCTTTCGACTCTGGACCAACCTGACGAAGTAAGAGCAAGATTAGGCTTTTTGGCAACAGATATGGATATCTACGAGCGCTTCACGCCGCGAGAGCAACTAAGGATCTTTGGCGAATTTCAAGGCATGAGCTCCGATGAATCCCAATCAAGAGGTATGGACCTGTTAACACAGATGGGTATTCAAGACTTTGCAAATGTCAAAATGAGCTCATTTTCCTCGGGTCAGCGCCAAAAGTTCAATATTGCTCGCGCACTGCTTCATGATCCAAAAGTTATTATTTTTGATGAACCCACTACCGGTCTTGATGTACTTACCGCTAAAACTGTCTTGGATCTTATCAAAAGACTTAAGGAGCAAGGTAAAACGATCATTCTCTCAACTCATATTCTTCCCATGGTTGAACAAATCTGTTCAAGAATAGGAATTATTTACGATGGGATATTACAAGCTGAAGGTTCTCCTAAAGACGTTATGCATACTTTTAGCTCAGCCAGTCTAGATGAAGTATTTTTCACCTTGGCTACTTCTAAAGATGGAAAGAGGTCAATATGAGAGGCTCTTGGCTGATATTTAAAAAAGAAATATATTACTGGACCAAAGATCGACGAACACTTTTATGGACTCTATTTTTTCCCATAATCTTTTACCCTCCTGTCTTTGGTGTTATGACCAAAATGGGGATGCGTGAAGGTACAAGACTAACTAAGACCTCCACCCTCGTGCTTTTGGAGGACCCAGCGAATATTCTGTCCGCTACCCTCTTTGAGGAGGGCACAGGATTCAATAGGGTCTCTGTACCTCCGGATAATATTCCCGAGGCCCTATCAAAAGAGCAGATTCATCTGTCGATTATTGTTGCCAAAGAAGCTAACACCTCAAGAAAGTTACGAAAACCTGTTGAAATTCAAATTACGTATGATCCCTCAAAAGCTATATCTTCTCAAGGGTTTTCAAAAATAAAGACATTTCTCAAGGTAAATGATGACGCAATTGTATCTACAAGATTAAATGAATTAAGAATATCACCTGAAATTCTTGTTCCAACCCGTATCAATACCGTTAAAACAACTGGTGCAAACGAACAGATTGGTAAGGGTATTGGAATGTTCTTACCCTATTTTTTACTTATTTCAATGTTCGGAGGGGCTGTGCAATTTGGGGCTGATATCACTGCAGGGGAAAAAGAACGTGGCACATTGATTTCTCTGTTGACCACTAGACTAACAAGACTAGAAATTATGCAAGGAAAGATGTTTGCTATTTTTACTGTTGCGCTTTTAGGTCTTGTCATGAACCTTGTAGGTTTGGCTCTCGGAGCATTCACGGCTGGATATATAGTCCTGTCTAATCAAGTAGCAAAAGCCCAGATATTGGCCTCTAATGTACGACAATCTCTTCCTTCAGGTATGGACAATATCGATTTTCAATCTATCCTAAACCCTCAGGTTATTTTAATAATTCTTAGTCTCATGATTCCCATGGGTTTATTTTTTTCCGCTATAATTCTCACCGTAGGTGCTCAATCTAAAAGCGTCAAAGAAGCTAATGTTGCTATAATACCAGGTTTTGTCGTGCTTATCTTTGTGGGTGTCGCTTCCTTCGCCCCAGGCGTTGAGAAACTCGGTCTCCTGCCCTTTATACCAATTATGAATATTACAGTAGTGATAAAAAAATTATTCACTAACCAATTTGTAGTCTGGGAATATTTAATCGCTTTTTTGATGACTTCTGTTTTGTGCTGGTTGATGGTTACTCTATCAGGGCGTCTCCTAAGCAGGGAGAGCGCGCTCTTCAAGTCTTAATTGATCTCTTAGGGCGAGATTTTAGGGTAAACTATACTGTCCCGAGGAATCATAACTATGCTATTTAAATCTGTCGCTTCTCAAGGCCCCACCAAGGCTCTTACCGATCCATTAAACAAAGTCATTATGGCTGTAGATGCCAAAAAATATGATGAAGCTCAAGATCTCCTAGTTGCGTTGAGTCAACTATGTAAAGAATCAGGCGACACTCAAGTTCAAAGTGTCGTCCACAAATACATGTCTATTATCAAAAGAAAAAAAATGTTAGCGGAACATCGACCAGCGGATTCAATGATGGATATCCAAATTGAACTCAACCGAGGCAGGTATGATCAAGCCTTATCGCTAATTAATTCACAGATTGAAACTCATCTTAACAAAGCTAAGCTACATTATCTAAAAGCTATTGCCTTCGCACAAAAAGGTGATGCTGAACAATGTAAAACTTCATTAGATACTGCAATTACCGCAGATAAGAATATGGTATTCCTCTGGAGACTCGAACCAGATGCTGAGGAAATGAGAAAAAACCAACTATTCGCATTTGCAGAAGAAGATTAATCGATCGATTTTGATATCATGTCCTGATTCAGGAACATTTCGATGCTTACTCCAGATAATGCCTTAAGAGTCGTAGCCCTTGGAGGCGGAACTGGTTTATCGGGGACGCTAAAAGCAATCAAGTCTGAGGCAATTAGAGAAAAACAGCCATGGAATATCACTGGTATTGTGACGACCTCGGACGATGGGGGGTCTAGTGGAAGAATCCGAGAAGAATTCGGTGCAATACCGCCTGGGGATCTAAGAAATTGTCTCTCGGCACTTACAAGAGATGATTCACCTTTATCCGAACTTTTGAGTTACCGATTCTCGACTAATGGATCCATGTCTGGACATTCTCTTGGGAACCTAATGCTCTCGGCTCTTGCAGATATTTCGGGAAACTGGGTGCGAGCGATTCGCCAATTATCAAATATTTTAGTTACAGTTGGGTATCTCTACCCCTCTTCGGTTGATTCAATTATGCTGCATGCTATAGATGTAAATGGCAAGAAGTTGACAGGAGAATCTGAAGTTAACCAGGGTATTGCACCATTCAAAAGTTTGTGGATTGAGCCAAGAGGAGTCGAAGCGCTACCTGACTCTATCTTATCTATACAAAGAGCAGATATAATTATTTTGAGTGCGGGAAGTCTGTACACATCAACCATAGCCAATCTCTTGATCGAAGATATCCAAGAAGCCCTTCGAGATTCAAAAGCACCTATTATATATATCGCTAATCTTATGACTGAGCCAAACGAAACGCTCGGCATGTCTCTTGAAAATCATTTAATTGCAATTAAGAATTGGGGGGGTATTACACCCCATGCTGTAATTGTTAATAAAACTGAACCTTCTAGGGATATGCAAAGCCGGTATCAAGTAGAAGGCGGAGAGCCTATTTTCTGCCACGAACCATTCTGCTCGGGTAGTCAGATATTCGCTCGAGACCTTATTGATACGAACACCCCCATGGCGCGCCATTCGTCAATAAAACTTAATGAAGCTATTAAGGAAGTAATCATTAAATTGAAAATCGGTGAATCTAAGGTTTAGACTTAGGCTTGGGGGGCCTGTGAAGAAGTGGCATTTATACTTAGGAACAATATTAATATTTTCATCACTTGGCGCGCAAAAGAAACCCATAACAGCTACCCAAATGACCAAACAAATCGAACTATTGACTGCGGAGCGAGATGATCTACAGTTAAAAATAATGCAACTTGAAGAGACATTGGCATCAACACAATCATCCTTAGAACTTTTAAAGAAGGAAAATGAGAATCTTAAGTTAAAAGTAGAGCAAATGAAGATAACACTGACGGAGAACGATCAAGGGAGCGATGAGATACTTAAGGAATTCGCAGATAATAAAAAAGAACTTGATATTCTCAGAGACAAAGTGACACAGCTAGAAAAAGAAAATGATGATTTGAACCCATACTCGAAAACTGGAATCAAGGAAGGATCTCTAGTTATACTTTCTGAGGAAATTACCCCAGCAAAAGCTATGAATCTTGATCGTGTGACACCAAGGCTAGGTAACTCTTGGCGACGACCCAAAGGGTTGATCACTGTTAATGTATTGATCAGCGAGCGTGGCGAAGTTCTATCGGCAAGAATATTGCAAGGACTTGAAGGTGCATCTAGTGAAATTAAAGATGCAAATCAAGCTTGTATTGAATCAGCTAAACGGGTTGTGTTTGACCCTGCTCGAACTAAAGAAGGGCGCCGAGTTAAAGTTTGGCAGGCTGTAGCATTTCATCTCGACTAAAAGTTTATTCAGTATTTTATTGCGAGCACGCAACATCTGATTTAGCCCACGCCTGACATGCCAATCTTTGGTTATCTTTAGCCTTGAGTGTGGTCAGTATTTTCATTTCTGAGGGCCCAATTGGACTGAGATTCTCAAGGCCTTGTTGTATTGTAACTAAGCATGTTCCACATCTTGCGTGACCACCACATCGGTGCGTCAGTTCTATTTTAGTTGAACGAGACGCAAGTAGGATTGAAATCTCATTATCGGAAGAGGTTTCATCTGACCCCTTAGAATTTGTAACTTTTACTTTAAACATATTCACCTTTTTAAAAGGATAGCGAGTATTCTGATCAAATAACTTCAACCCATATTTTAACAGGAGATTCTATGTCTCGTCCTATCGTTGCGATTACTGGGGGAGGAAGTGGATTAGGAGAGGGCATGGCTCTTCTTTTTGCAGAATCAGGTTATAACCTAGCCATTTGTGGTCGGAGGCTTGAAAAGCTGCAACAAGTATCGGATAAAGCCAAGGCTTTGGGAGCTGACACCTATATACAAAGCGTAGATGTGCGCAATTATGAATCGGTCGATTCTTGGTTGAACAGCGCTCGAAATAAATTCGGTTGCCTAGACGTATTAATTTGTAATGCAGCTGGAAATTTCATAGCACCTAGCGTGGAACTCTCACCTAGAGCATGGAAAGCTGTTACTGAGATTAATATGGACGGTACTTTTTTTGCCTCTCAGGCTTTCGGAAAAATTCAAATCAAGGATAAAAGGCCTGGAGTAATCATATCTATTATTGCTGCATATGCGCGCAGCGGGCAGCCCGGAACAATCCATAGTGCCGCAAGTAAGGCTGGCGTGCTAGCTATCATGAGAACGCTAGCTGCTGAATGGGGTCGTTTTGGAATAAGATGTAACTCAATTTCTCCTGGACCTATTCATACGGAAGGCACAGATAAGAATTTGTGGAGTTTTCCAGGAGCTGAAAAACGTATGAAGTCGACTATTCCGCTTGGACGCATTGGAGAAATCAAGGATATAGCTCAGGCTGCGCTATTTTTGGCGTCGCCTCAGGCTTCTTGGATTTCAGGTGCCGATCTTGATGTCGATGGAGCCCAATGGCTTAACGGCGGAGTCTTTGGTTGGGATCCCAATGATCTCCCGGGTCCCATGCTCGCTTTGATGAAAGCCATGAGACGTTCTGGGTCCTAGGGGGTATCTCTTTTTAAATGCTGTTTGGCGGTCGCCAAGAATCTTTGTCGGCCTTCATCGAGTCCGATGATAGGGTCTGGATAATTCCAACCAGCACGAAGTAATGGAGGGGCAAGCCACGGTGTATGGATCCATTCAGTTGGCACATTAGTAAGTTCAGGTACATATTTTCTAATGTAATGCCCCGATGGATCGAATTTAAGAGATTGCAGGATAGGGTTGAATATTCTAAACCAAGGTTGCGCATCACAACCACATCCAGCACTCCATTGCCATCCGGCATTATTTTGAGCCCAATCTCCATCAGTGAGGTATTTTAGATAATGTCGCTCTCCTTTTCTGAAGTCAATGAGGAGGTGCTTAGTTAAAAAACTTGCACTAATCATTCGGGCGCGATTATGAACATAACCTGTTGAAAGCAATTCTCTTGCAGCAGCATCGACGATTGGATAACCAGTCTGGCCATGAATCCAAGCATCCCAATCTTTTTCATTATTTAAGTAAGGAAAATTTTTAAAATCTTCACGAAAAGGCTCATTGATTAAATTAGGCCATTCCCATAGCATATGGTGGCTGAATTCTCGCCAAAGCAATTCATTCATGAATTTTCTAGTGGCCTCATTTAATCCAAGGGAGAGTGTGCGATACCAAATACTTCGAATAGATAATGTACCAAACTTAATATGAGTACTGAGCCTCGAGGTGCCCTGTTGATCCATTCGGTCTCTCATTGCGGGATAGCTTGTCACTCGATCTGCCAAGAAATTAATAAGTATTTTTTTCGCCTCGAGCGTGCCACCCTTTTGGATATTTTCGTTCCTTACTATTCCCAATTGATCAAGAGTTGGAATAGATTCAGAGCATGGCTCAAATTTATTAGAGAGAGGAGACAAAGGAACTGGGACTAGTTCTTTATCGTGGATGCCCGTAGACCAACAAACTTTAGAAAAGGGAGTAAAAACTCTAAACATTTGTCCAGACCCGTTCCTTATGGAGCCAGGGGGAAACAATGTTTCTCCCTCTAATAGAGTCATGCTCACAGAAGTGCGCTTGAGTTGATCCATAATCTGCGCATCCCTTTCGCGACCCAAGGGTTCAATCCAGCGGCAGCATAATACATGATCGATACTCCATTCATGTACTAATTTAGGAATAAGATCGACGCTTTTACCATTACGAATAATTAACTCTGAGCCCAATCCTTTGATGCTAGATTTGAGCTCTTCGAGAGAATCTAAAAGAAATTGAATTCGATGAGGCATTTCTTTAGCACGTTCGGGACTGAAGAAATAAGGGTCAATGACGAAAAGTGGAATAACTTCATCGTCAGCCTTAAGCATTTCGAAAAAGGGGTGATCCTCGATGCGAAGATCTTTGCCTCTGAACCACCATAAAACTCTTCTCTTCAATGGAGTTCCGCACTAAGTATGACTTCCCATAGGGAATCTGAATTGTCAGATAGGAGCCATTCAGAAATCAAAGGCTTAGTAACCCATGTTCCTTGAGATATCTCATCATCGAGTTGGCCAGGACCCCACCCTGAATAGCCTAAATATAAACGAAATTCATGAGTTGCATCATCCAGCAAGGATTCAAGTAGATCTTTGCGGGAAGAGACAAAGTGAATCCAATCTATGACAGTATCATCTGGCATCGGAAGCCCTCCTTTAACCAAAACCATGCCCTTTTGGGGTTCAACTGGACCACCGTAGAAAGCCTTCGACTCCACAGGTAATTCACAAGGTAAACCCGACTCTTTAGCAATCGACTGAAGATTGATGGAAAGCGATCTGTTGATTATGATACCGAAAGAGCCTTCATCGCCGTGGTTAATCATTAAAATGACTGTTCTTTTAAAGCGATTATCCGCCATAGAGGGAGTCGCTACTAGCAAGAAGGGGGTATCTAAAGACATATCACGATCATACCCCTAAATATGTTTGAAAGACTGAGCTTAAAAACTAGAAATTGAGGAATCGATCATCTGTCAAGATCATTCCTATGCCATTTAGAAGATCCTTTCGGATTTCATCCGAAAGCGATTCTAAGATTTCTAGCCAAAGTGGATCAATATTGCCATTAAAAAAAACAATTGAAGGCTCTCCGAGTTCATAATCTTCCTGTTTATTCCATAGGTGAACCCAACCAATGTGATTAAGCTTAATAAACACTTTCGGACTATCCACAGTAATCATTTGGTACACCTTTTCCTTTTAAAACCTTACAGGCATGAAGAATAACTGGCCAAGCAGTTTCAAGTTGTTCCAAAGCTCCTTGGGGCTTGCCGCTTAAATTCAAAATTAATGTTTTTTTATAAAATCCACAAATAGCTCGACTAAGGGCTGACATCGGATGTGTATTTTTAGAACGAATCAATTCTGGTATTCCAGGAACTTCTTTTTCAATAATTTTTTTTGTTACATCGGGTGTTATATCTCGTGGTGCTAACCCTGTCCCTCCACATGTCAAAATCAAATCAAGATTTTGCTCTAGAAGAATATGGAAAATATTCAGCAGTTGATTCACATCGTCAGGTATAAGATGTTTGGTAAGGCTTATAACCCTATGATCGAGCATCCATTTTTCGAGAATAGGCGTCGATAGGTCCTCGTATAGGCCCATTGATACCCGATCCGATATGGTGATTAACCCGACTTTCATATCTAAATAGAATAGACGCTTTGGGGATAAAAGTTTTATTCTCGTGAGAAAATAATTTGCAGAGGGTCTGATGATTAGCCGTCCAAAAAGAATTGGAATTTTAGGAGGTGGCCAACTCGGACTCATGCTATGTAAATCTCTGCAGGCACTAGGGGTAAGTGTCGCAGTGTACGATCTAAGTCAAGATTGCCCCTGTGCAAGTCACGCAGATCAATTTGTTGAAGGTTCTCTTTCGGACCCTCAATCTATTTCAAGATTTATTAGTGGCCTAGATATCATCACATTCGAATTCGAGAATATTCCTGCTGATGTTCTAATTGCGATTGAAAAAATAATAGCAATACATCCATCGCCTAGGATTCTTCATATCTGCCAAGATCGCATCCGCGAAAAGAACTATCTTAACTCCATCGATATTCCTACCGCCAATTGGTCTGAAGTTCGTACCATCAAGGACCTTGAGGATGGTATTGAGCGAATAGGAACCCCTGCTGTTCTTAAGAAATCCTCTATGGGATACGATGGTCATGGTCAGGTTAAATTACAATCTTCAGATTCTACCCATGTGAAGAAATGCTTCGATACAATTGGGAGTCAACTAGGAATACTTGAGGAATGGATTCCATTTAGTCAAGAATTTAGTCTTATTGGAGCTCGAGATACCCGAGGGAACTTATCGTTTTGGGATCCCTTTGTTAATCACCATGAAAATCATATTCTTGAAAGTACTATTTACCCAGGGTCTCTTCCATCTAAGTCAGAGCAATCCGCCATGTCGATCGGTCGAAAACTTATGGAATCCCTGGATGTAATAGGACTTCTTACAATAGAGTTTTTTCTATTACCTGATGGCGACGTCTTAGTAAACGAACTTGCGCCCCGTCCTCACAATTCAGGTCATATCACAATAGAGGCTTCACAAACGAGTCAATTTGAACAGCTGGCAAGGATCCTAACGGGTCAAGATCTGGGTTCCATTGAGGTCATCAAACCAGGCGCAATGATAAATCTTCTCGGTGAACTTTGGCTCACATCTAAAGGTGAACCCAATTGGGGTCTTGCATCAACAATCCCAGAGACTTTTCTCCATTTATATGGAAAAAAGACACCTAAAGTAGGTCGAAAGATGGGTCATATGACTTCACTTAGTAAAAAGCCCACCGAAGCTTTGGCTACTCTCAAGACCCTTAAAATCCATATGCTAGATTAGTTTTTAAAGTACGTTTTAATCGCTTGGCATACGCTTTCGGCGAATCTTTGTCTGAACTCGGGGTCAGAAAGATTTTCTGCATCGACAGGATTGCTAAGATTGGCTACTTCGATGAGAACTTTTGTAGAAGATTTACTATAACGAATAACAGCAGGGACAAAAGCCGCCCCTTCCCTTTGTATGATATTTCTTATTGGTCTATTCTTGTGTATCGGAAGCTGATTAGTGGCTAAATTTTTGATTAATATTTCTGAAAACTGACGGCTTCGAACTTCTCCAAGAAAACGCTCTTGGGTCGTAAACGATATTGATCCGTATTCTGGAAGTTCATTAACTTGGACCCCTCTGAGGCCCCGAATTTGAAAACGATCTGGAACCCCCGATGATGCAGGGACATAAACCATGGTACCGGATGCTGATGGATGAAGACTATCTGCATGAAAGGATATAAAAAGTGTTTTCTTCTCGTCTCCATTATTCTTGATGAATTTTTTTATCCAGGCATTACTTAATATCCACCTGAGATGAACCCCTACTGAACTCGAATTTTCACCATCATTTTTATAGGGTGGTGTCGTTAAAATCTGAGCCAAGGGTGTAATTTTTTTGATACGAGTTCTGATATTACTACCAATTCGAGGGTATAAAATTGTTGTTTGGACATCAGCTTCAGTTTCTTTCAGTAATTGACTTCTAACTCTATTAGTAATGTCGTAGACAAAATCAGATTCCCAGACTCCATTAGCGTAAGCGCCAGGGTCAATACCTCCATGGCCAGAATCTATGATGATCTTTACTCCTTTCAACTTAGGACTAGCCGACAAAGGTTCTGTTCGCTTTATTTCTTTACGCACCTCTTTTTCGTCCTTAAAAGCAATGGTTCCTTCGGGTTGGAATGCGCTCGAAAGAAATTCGATAGGTATCAAAAGAGATTGCCCAGGCTTTATACTTTTTACATCCATAACCCCACTTTTTTTTGCTATCAAGTAAGACAAAGTGTTTACTTCTACTGGATAAACTCGGTCCGTGTACCTGAGGACTACGTCAGAATAGATTGCTTCGCCTTTTCGCAAATGATAAATCGCATACTTTTGGTCGCTTTTTAATTCATAGGCTAGAAGTTTCCTATATGCATCTACCTTTGCTTCGTCATCTAGGCCATCTTCAGGATTGTTACGATTAGGTCTCGTTTTGAGGCCACCTAGCTCCTTGGCCAAGAGTTGCCTTGGAATGATCCAACGATCTCCTAATTTAACTTTTTCTGGCAAGGTACGATTAATGGCCATTAATTCGTCATAGTTTTGACCATGTCCTGTAAAAAAAGTACTAATGAGCCAAACTGTTTCCAGTGTGGGGTATGCAACATAGTGGATTACTTGATCCTCCATCCATTTATCATTCGGGAATAAGACCAAAAGAGCCCATCGCTTACCGTCTTGATTTAAATCTCTATAATCAATCCAAGTCTCAACGGTTACACCCGGTTTCAAGAATCCTTTTGGAATTGGCCGACCTTGAACCATAATCCCTTCATTTGGCTTAAACCAAATTAGAGCTTGAGATCCAGTTGGAAGAGTGCCTTTGATGGTCATTGAAGGCTGTTGTCCAAATATTCCCAAAGGGCTTAGAAACAGCATTAATGAAATCAAAAAAAGGGTCATCCTCGCTGTCAAAGCAAACTCCTTGTTGCAAAATAAACTCTTAGCCTCATCATATCTTTATGATGGCAGAGAGTGAAATTTTAGATTTAGTCATTGTTGGTGCTGGGCCTGCAGGTATAGCAACTGCCGTGGAGGCCAAGAGAGTGGGTATCGAAAAAATACTACTCATCGAAAAAGGCCCAAGTCATAGTTATTCTATCGAAAAACTATATACACCGGGAAAACGCGTTGACAAAGTTTACCTAGGTCAAGATATCGAATGTGAAGGTTCTGTATGTATTGTGGATGGAACTCGAGAGAGTGTTCTGAACACTATGGATCAATTTATCGAAGAATACAAACTCCAGCTAATTTCTAATACTGAAGTTGATCATATTGAGCAAGTAGCCAATGATCTATTTCTTATTGCTGATCTTTCAAAGAGAACTTGGAGAGCTAGAACTGTGGTGATCGCAATTGGAGTATACGGAAGGCCCAATAAACCTAACTACCCCATCCCTTCCGCACTAAGGCGAAATATTTGGTTTGACCTGTCTGAGCCTATTCCAACCTCAAGCCACGTACTAATAATCGGAGGAGGGAACACGGCACTCGAATATGCCCAATATCTTTACGACAATTATCGAGTAACTCTCGCCTATCGCGGATCTGAGTTTGCTAAAGCAAATGAGGTTAATCGAAGAATTGTCTCTGAATTGGAGAAGAATGCTCAGATTGAGGTACTACTACAGACTGATGTGATAGGTTTACGCGATTGCCAGGAAGGCCCAAGAATCGAAGTCACCTTCAATGATAAATCTGTAAAAAGATATGATCATATCCTATACGCTATTGGTGGCACGACACCAGAAGCCTTTCTGAAGAAAGTCGGAGTAGCCTTAGAGGGAAAAGAGCCATCGACTTCTCGTGCTTATGAGACAGGTATTCCAGGACTCTATCTTGCTGGTGATCTAGTTTCAGGAGGAAAGGGAACTATCGTCAAAGCATTCAATACTGGTAAGACCGTAGTATGGGATGGGTTATGTCAAGGGCAACTCGAATGTCGTATTCCATCGCCTAAATAATATTCAATATTGGATTCTGCTATCATAAGTTTAAATAGGAGGTTCTAAATGTCGGTCCGTTGCCCACATTGCGGAGCTGATTTAACGGCTCCACAAAGTGTTCGTATTGCCGAATATCATTTTGGGCGACTCGAATCTATTGAGCAGGATCCTGTCAGTGGTCCTGGATTCAAATATCATTTCGAACAACCAGATACCTATACGATTCTTTGTAATAACTGCAAAAGACTTGTTCGAACTCTGCCCATCAAAATAGGGACGGGTGTCAAATAAAGTCCACCAATACAAGGGTGATATTGTCTACACCCCCCTCTCTGAGGGCTTCTTGAGTCAATTGTTCGAGACAGAGGGATTGATCCCGAGTCGTAAGAGTTTGTTCGATTATATTGTCATTTACCATACCATTTAGACCGTCAGAACAAAGTAAAAATCTATCGCCTGGGCAGGCAATGAACGATGTAATTTCTACGTGAATGGGTGTTGTGTTTCCAAGTGCTTGCGTTACTACGTTACGCATCGGATGCTCTGTGACCTGTTTCTCTGACAAGAGGCCCTTTTCGAACTGTGACTGTACCCAAGTATGATCAATGGTCATTTGTTTAATAACTTTATCTCTGAGTACGTAGGCTCTTGAATCTCCGACATGAGAAAATATTACTCGATCACCATCCACCAACATGGAAACAGCTGTGGATGCCATTGACGTGTGTTCGGGGTTATTTTTGATATGCACCAGGATCGATTGGCTAGCTTCCCTAAAGGCAAAGTCCATTCTGGTCTCTGAAGTTTTTAGAGAGTTCCCCTTTACGGATTCAACAATGGATTCAACAGCTAGCTTGCTAGCAACCTCGCCGGCTGCGTGGCCGCCAAGGCCGTCCGCTACTATATATAAACCTAGGTGATCGTCACAATAAAAATAATCTTCATTAAGATTTCTTATGAGACCTTGATGGGTGGATCCGGAAGAAAAATATGGCATCGCAAGAAATCCCAATTAAGTGAGAAAATAAGTTTAACAACACCTCTTCTATTAAGATTAATTTCAAGGATTAAAAAAATGACCACCTGGCAGAACGTATTGAAAGAGGCCAAATCTATAGGTATCCTTGGCTTTTCTTCAAAACCCTGGAGGGCGAGTTATGGGGTAGCTAAATATTTAAAAGATTCAGGCTATCGAGTTTATCTGATAAATCCTAATCTCAACTCTCCTATATGGGATATATCCATTCACAAGAATCTCTCAGAGATTGATGCAGTTGATGTTATCAATATTTTCAGAAAGACTGAATATCTTTCTCAAGTTGTGGATGAGATCCGTAACCTACCCTGGACTCCTAAAATGTGTTGGTTTCAAATGAATATGGTTTTAGAACCCTCCGATGAAAGTCGACTCGCCGACAAGGATATTCTTGTAGTAAAAGATAAATGTTTAATGGTGGAACATCGACTTATGGAATAGATTGCTAATTCCTGTTTCACTGATCCTACAATATCTGCGAAACTCTAGAATAAGGATCCTAATTCATGGCTTTCCCTCACGCAACCCAATGGCGCCAATTACTTAAAAAAGGTGAAATATCTTCTAGAGATCTAGTTGAAGAATCTTACAGAAAAATAAAACAACTTGAACCGAAACTGAATGCGGTCATTTCTCATAATTATCAAATATCTATTACTTTAGCTCATACATCAGATGAGCGAATAAAAGCTAAGGATTGGGGGCCTATGTTGGGCTTACCTATAACCCTAAAGGATAATTACAACTGGTCGGGATCACCTATGACCTGTGGCTCGAAGATTCTTGAAGGATATGTTTCTAATTACAATGCTACTGTCGTTGATAAATTACTTAAGGCTGGTGCAGTACCCGTTGCCAAAACTAATATGGATGAATTTTCTATGGGAAGCAGCGGAGAATATAGTACATATGGACCAACCAGGAATCCATGGGATATAAGCAGAGTTTCTGGTGGTAGTTCAAGTGGTTCCATTGTCTCCGTGGCGGCACAATATGTTGTCTCATCCCTCGGCAGTGACACAGGTGGTTCTGTTAGGCTACCTGGCAGTTTTTGTAGTGTCACGGCCATGAGGCCTACTTATGGCACTTTGAGTCGATACGGACTTACTTCAATGGCATCGAGCCTAGATGTCGTTGGACCATGTGCTGTATCGGCTTTCGAAGTAGCGGCGTTACTCAGCACGCTTGTAGGTCATGATCCAAAAGATTCTACTTCTATAGACCTCCCCAGATCAGAGTTGTTATATCCCCTCAAGCCCCTTGACATGAAAGGAGTTCGGATTGGGCTACCTGAAGAATACTTTGGAGATGGGATCGACTCGGGAGTTCGGAAGGTGATCGAATCTAGTATCAAAGAATTTGAATCCATGGGCGCGTTGATCAGCTCCGTTTCTCTACCTCATACTCCATACGCAATTGATACTTACTACCTAATTTGCGTATCGGAAGTCTCATCTAATCTTGCTAGATTTGATGGAATTCGCTTTGGTCATCGGACGTCACAATTGTCTAATTTAACAGATCTCATTTCAAGAACACGCGATGAAGCTTTTGGCGAAGAAGCCAAAAGGAGAATACTCTTGGGCGCCTTTTGCTTAAACCAAGGGCATATTGATGAGTATTATCACCGAGCCCTCAAAGCCAGAAATCTTATCACACAAGATTTTAATACTGCTTTTGAAAAAGTGGACTTTTTACTCACCCCCGTCAGTACCTCTGTTGCTTTCCCTTTGGGAAGCAAGTCAAAAAAACCTGCCGAAATGTACCTTACCGATGTCTACAGTGCTGCAACCTCTCTTTCTGGATTGCCCTGCCTTTCTCTTCCTGGTGGATTTGTCGACATGCCAGAATCTCACTCAAAACTCCCCGTTGGGATTCAACTAATCGCCCCAGCACTGAGTGATGTCAAACTATTACAATTAGCTCATGCCTATCAATTAATTAATGATCAGCACCTAATCCAACCTATGCTCTAGGAGTCTGCATGTCTTTTGATGTCATCATGCCCCAAATGGGTGAAAGTATCGCTGAAGCTACGGTTTTGAAGTGGCATAAAAAAGTTGGCGATTCCATAGCTAAAGATGAAACTCTTTATGAAATATCAACTGATAAGGTCGATGCGGAAATACCGGCACCTTCTGATGGAATACTCACAGAAATTCTTGTTGATGTTAATAAAACTGTCGCAGTCGGAACAGTTGTTGCACGTATTGGAAAAAAAGACGAACAACCTGAATCATCATCTAAAATATCACCACTAAAGAGTGAAGTGTCTAAAGTTGATAAAAACACTGATTCGATATTTATAGGTGGTAAATCTAAAGAAAGTCCTCAAGAGCGTCTGAAGGCTAAATCATCACCATTAGTAAGAGAAATAGCAAAACAAAATCACATCGATCTTAACCAGATTAAAGGTACGGGTGAAAACGAAAGAGTGACAAAATCTGATATCGAAAAAATAATTTCACAAAAGGGCGCTTTAACGGGCTCGCCGGGCTCGCTCATACCTATGCCTATAATGGGCCCGCGTCACGATCCTTCAGCCCCAACCCTAGGAGCTGTCCCAGGACTTTCTATACCGCCTGCACCTCATGTGCCATCATTCACACCCGATGAAAGAGTCAAGATAGAGCCCATGTCTAGAATGAGAAAAATTATTGCAGACAATATGGTTCATTCGAAACTTAAAACTAGTCCTCATGTATACACAATTTTCGAAATAGATATGACTAATGTCTCACAACTTAGAGTTCGTCACCGTAAACAATTTGAAGAAACGTACGATACCAAGATGAGTTATATGCCTTTTATTATGAAGGCTGTAATCAAGGCCTTGCAGTCATTTCCCGTTGTGAATGCGTCTATCGATAACGAAAATATTATTTACAAACAGGATATCAATCTAGGCGTAGCAGTTTCCTTAGATTGGGGTCTAATTGTACCTGTTATCAAAAATGCTGATAGCTTAAATCTCGGAGGATTAGCAAGGCGTCTCAACGATTTAGCTGAGCGGGCACGAAGCAAGAAGTTACTGCCTGAAGAAATTTCAGGAGGAACCTTTACCATCACTAACCCTGGGGTATTCGGTGACGTTTTTGCATTACCTATTATCAATCAGCCCCAAGTAGCGATCCAGGCTATTGGATCTATTGTTAAAAGACCTATGGTTATGACAGATGAATCTGGAAATGACTCCATTGCTATTAGACAGATTATGTTCAGTGGTCTTAGTTTTGACCATCGGATTGTAGATGGCGCGGTAGCGGACCAATTCATGAGCGTAGTTAAGAGAGAGCTTGAAACCGATAGCTTTGGCTTGGAATAATTTGAACCAAATCTAAGAGTTGGTATCGTGACCATCCGTATGTCTATCTAAAATATAATAGGATGTGTGATCAGGCTGAAAAGTAAGCGGCAAATGGGCTATAGGGCCATTGCGATGCTTAGCAATAATCAATTCCGCATTGTTGTCGGGATAGATGTTTTCCGCTGTTGGGTTCATGCGGCGATGAAGAAATGCCACAATGTCAGCATCCTGTTCGATAGCACCGGAGTCTCGGAGATCTGATAATTGTGGTCTACCGCCCGTTCGATGCTCCACCTCACGATTTAATTGCGAGAGGACTATGACGGGTATTTCATAGTTTTTAGCAATTAATTTCAGACCACGGCTAATCTCACCAATTCGTATTGACTCATTTTGTCGGCTTCCACGACTGGTCTCTGGAGAACTGATAAGTTGTAAATAATCGATGATGACAAAATCTAGTCGTTTATTATTCGAACTTTGATGTTTGATAATCATAGCTTCAATCTGCGGAACCGTGATAGATGCCTGATCACAGACATAGATTGGGAGAGTCACTAATTCGTCACGACCTGCATAGAGTTTATTAAGTTGATCCTCATTGATTTTTCCGGATCGGATATCGTTCATATTAATGGTTGTTTGTGAGGACAATAGACGAAGAAATATTTCTTCGTGGCTCATTTCTAGAGAGAAAAATGCTCCCCTAGTTGAATATTTCTTAGATGATCTATGAAGCCAATTCAAAGCTAACGAAGTTTTACCAACACCAGGACGGGCAGCTAGGATAACAAGATTACCTCCTTGAAAACCTTGCGTGATTTCGTCGAGAGAGGGAAATCCTGTTGGAACACCCAAAAAACCTTTTGTTTCTAATCTTTTTTTTATCCGCTTAAAAACTCCATCCGACACCTGTTCGGTACTCATGAGACCCTTGCGTCTCAGATCAGAACTTTCTTTCAATTGGTACAATTCCCCTGCAATTTCCTCAATAAGTATTTCGGGATCTCGCTCATCAATACCTGCCAATTGACCCATACGGGAACTGATTTTAATCAGTTTTCTTAGTTTAGTTTTTCGGCGAAGTAGGTTTGCTAGGACTTCTGGTTGACCAACTTCAGGACTTGCCAACAGATCAGTTATCCCAATGAAGCCTTCACATAAATTTAATTCTCCATTCTGATCAATAATATCCTTCAAAGTGATGGCGCTAATTTCAATTTGGTTCTGAACCAGAGATCGAAGGGCTTTGAAGATAATTCGATGCTTAGGGACAACAAAATCCTCTTCGCTAAGTGTAGATATTACCTCTGCAGCTATTTCTCGGGCTCCAGAACCTGCACATGTCGCGAGCAGAGATCTTTCGGCATCAATATCTTCAGGGACTTGATTTAACCACTCCGCCATAGACACCTCTTCAGAATTGAATTTAAGGCAGAGGAGGAGTGTATCCTGACCCCGATACATTAATAAAGATAGGATTTGAGATAGCTATGGGATATAGCCCCTTAGAATATTTAGACCACACAGTATTGGGGGCATAGGTACCGCTGATATTTAAGGGCACTCCGGCTTCGACGACTAGCCACGCTCCTTTTCCTGGAGGAACAGAGGACATTGGAACAACAAGAGTGGCCGTGAATCTCCGGCTATCGGAGACATTTGGAGTTAAACTCGATTTTGTAATAGATGCTACAACAGATCCATTCAGTACGACTCTGATTTGATCCAATGGAATCCAATCAGGACAATAGATATTTAAATCTAATGATACTGAACTAATTGGTGAACCACTTGAGACGAGACCACCGGGTCCCACAGTACCAATTGATGGAATGACTAAGGGACCAGTACTGGCAATGATTTTCCCAGATTGAAGTGCGGCAAGTACGGAACCCAAGTCAGATTGCTTAAGGGTTGCAGTACCAATATCCAGATAAGATCGCGCCGAACCCACCTGTGTATCCAAACTAAATAATGCCCCGCTTAGACCGAGTGCTTTTGTAAAATTGGTGGGGTTTTGCTTTCCAATTAAGGTGAACCAATCTTGACGAAGAGCCAAAAATTCATTCCACCAGGCTGATGGATTCAAGGGATCAAATGACTGAGATCGAATCAATTCAATAGCATTGAAATCACCCGTTCGCTTGCTTCCCGAAAGAGAAGACGTGGTCGCCCACCAACTGTTGGCTCCTGATCCAAGCGGCGACGAAGCATTGATTCCATTATTAACTGTAAAGAGTCCTTGTGGCCCGCGTGGACGATGAACAACTGTATAACTATGACCGCCTTGATTGATAAAATCAGCCAGTGTCCATGTAGTAGAAGATGTAGCTCCACCGAATTGCGTCGAAGAAACGCTTGGCGTAAAAAGACCTGTTGCATGGGTCTGGGAAAAACTACCGGTTCTTGCAGGCACGACGAAAGGTAAATCAGCGATAGGGTTTCGTGAGGATACCTCAACTTGAAGGCCAAAAAATTGTTGACGAAAACTATTATAAAGTGATGGAGCATCTATAAAGTAATCTATATCCGTTCGGCCCACTACTTGAAGGCCCTGAGCCAATCCTGAGCTTAATTGTTCCGCTGGTGTCATGAATCCGGATGTTTTTTGTGTTGGCCCGGGTAGATCAAATGCAATCCAACCAAAGGGCATCTTCAAAGGCGTCATTGAGAATGTATGATTATTCAAAAGATTACCGTTAAAGGATAAAAAATTCTTTACGTCTGGAATTGAAAGGGGTCCCCTCAGGGCAATTGCCGAATATGAGCCTGTTGGGAAGAAGCCAATAAAAGGAGAACCAGATGGCTGGAAGGACGTGCCAAAGACCGAATTTCCTCCAGCAAATTGATAACTGCCGGCAGATGTTGACACAAGATTGATGTCTTTACCAAATACATCATAATAAGCCCCGTTTGTTCTAGTCCTTTGCATAAATGGATCAAAAGAGGACATCATTTGTCCAGATGGGTTAAGTCCTGCAAAAATTATTATTGCTGGGGCATATTGAGCCAGAAGATCTATTCCGATTTCTTTAATTGCAAAAGCATGGGAAGTTACAACGCTATTGATTATCTCGCCACTGCTGTTGACGAGCAGATCTCTCTCTGGAGCTAGGAGTTCTCCAATAATAAATGGTGAACTGTCAATAGCACTGTAAATACTTCTTGGTCTCAATAATTTTAAGGAGGTAGGGTTAACCGAATCTGTGACATCAGAAAAACGAATGGACGTATTTGAATATTTAGAACTTTTAGTGACAATACGATAAGGCATCATTGATCCAGGTATATTGGGATCAGCAACAAGCGGGAGATAAACCGAAGTAAGATTGGAAGAGGCTGTTAAATCGAGGATAGAATCGAAGCCTTCAAGTAAGTCTACTCGTTCGACTTTCCAATTAGGCTCCGATAAAAGAATGCTATCGGACTTTACAGTAGTTCCTGAAGTTACGGTTTGACCCGTAAATCGCTCAAAACGTATTTCAGTAGCTGCATAACCTTTTCTCTCACCTGTCCCGAAGGATCCAAATTGAACCGCACCAAGATCAAGACCTCTCAGAGTATGGCTTTCAGTAAGAAGAGTATTTTGAATACTGGTTGTTTCGCTTGGGAGTGATGGATCCATAGAGGTACCTGATGAAATATACAATCTTCTTTCATAGATAAGTGAGGCATTAGGTCGTAATGAATCAATTTCCTTACTGCCTACCACCACGCGCGACGGAAAAGCAGGCCTAGGATTGCCCATGGAATCCTGTGGGTCGCTTGCTACAAGAACTTGGCTGTCAGTTACCGGTAATATACCAATACTAGAGTGCTGATCAAGAGTGTCATCTGAAGGCTCGGTTCCGATGAATAATGCATAAGGAGCTCTAACGCTGGATACCAAAGGTGAAGCAAAATCCGTCCCATTCAATTGAGTGGCTTGTGGAATATTGATTCCCCAATTATAGATTCGTGTAAGAGGATTTCCATTCGAGTCTACCGAAAAAGAGCCGTAGGCTGGTATGACGATCCGATACCCACCTCCTCCCTGATGAAGGAAGTCGCTAACGTTTCGCAAAGGTAGAATCGAGGTTCCAGTATTTGTTAAAGTGGTGATTATTGTTATATATCTAGATTTATTTCCAAGTTTTATCTGCTGATTAACGGAAACATTTGCAATACAGTTGGAGCTATCTCTCACAACACCTGATAGTTTTTGATTGGGATCTTGTATCTTACCTACCATATTTAAAGTTAGGCCGTCACTAGTTGAGACTGGAGTATAAGACATGAACACAAGTGGGAGTTCGGGGTCCTGGTTAACGACCACTCCAAGCCTCTCAATCATGTCATCACTAGTCAGGTATGGATTGAAAGAGGAGTCTAATTTAACTGAGCTAAAATCTAAGATTGCTCCACCAGAAGGAGCAAAGACGCCGCGTATTGGGTTATGAAATTGACCAAAAGATTGTCCAAACCTTGCACCGTCAATCGAAATCGCTAAGTAGTCATTTTGAAAAAAGAAATCGCCAGGTCCTGCCGAGGCTTTCATTCCCTTTATACGATCTCCGCCAGTCCCAGGAATCTCTATGAGTTTATCAACTGGGTTCGGAGAACCCGAGGCCCTGTAGCATCCAAATGTTGCTAAAATTAGCAAGAGTCCAGTAAAACGATAGAGTTTCTCTGAAAGAGATACCTTGGTAGCATAGGTATTTTTTTTAATCATTTGAATATCAACGACCTTCTAATATGGATAAACAAGATGAATGCCAAAGTTCATTCTAATCTGACAATTGGTTTTAACAAACAGAAAGAATACACAAAGAACAAGCTATGTCGAAGAAGGGTATTTATATTCCTTCTTTTGGTCATATTTTGGGATATGCAGTGGACGCTTTTTTGGTTCCCGAGAAAATTTCAGCACAGAATTTTCGATGTCACGCAGGCGCCTCAATGGGAAACTCCTGCCATAGTACTTGGTGCTTCTGTGACAAAAAGAGGTGTACCTGGACTTTTGCTTCAAGAAAGATTAACTGTCGGAAAAAATCTATGGGTATCCTCGAAGATCAATGGGTTAATTCTTAGTGGCGATGGGCGCACACTTTTTTATAATGAGCCGCGCGCTATGGCGAATTGGATGAGAAATGAGGGTATACCAGAGTCTGCTCTTAAACAAGATATCGAAGGCATCAGAACGTATGCAAGTCTCGCAAGGATAAAGGATTACCACAAGATAAATAAGATTATTATTGTTACGTCAAAATCTCATATGCCTCGAGCGTTATATTTATCTGATTGCCTCGGAATTGAAACAATTGGTGTAACGCCGATCAATGAAAATAGGACTATCTCCAAAGATCTTTATGATCGAGTTTATGAATATTTTGCAATACATCGAGCTTTGATTGAACAGGCTTGGATTAAATTCAATCGATTTATGATAAATTTATCTCCTCTTTGAAGGGGCAACCAATTTAACCATTTCATCCATTCAACCGAGAAATTGATCCAATGAGGGGGCTAAGGGGCTAAGAAAAGACAGATTAGATCTCTACCTTGATATTCTAATAGCTTAGGAGTTAATTGATGTCCGACAAGCCTCTAATACTACTTAAAGATGTCAAAAAAATTTATGAAATGGGTGATTTTCAAGTTCGAGCCTTGGATGGAATAGATTTAGAAATAAGTCGAGGTGAATATGTTGCAATCATGGGACCCTCGGGCTCTGGTAAATCAACATTGATGAATCTAATTGGATGTTTGGATACTCCTTCGAGTGGAACTTATGAATTGAATGATAAAAATGTTTCTAATATGAAAGATGATGAGTTAGCTCAAATACGTAATGAAGAGATTGGTTTTGTTTTTCAGACATTCAATCTACTCGCACGAACGACAGCCCTGCAAAATGTAGAACTTCCCTTGGTTTATTCTGGAGCTTCCCCAAAGGACAGACATAGTCGCTCTCGTCGGGCTTTAGAAAATGTAGGGCTCGGCGCGAGAGTCGATAGTGTGCCAAATCAACTCTCGGGTGGACAACGTCAACGTGTAGCAATAGCTAGAGCTCTTGTAAACGACCCCTCTATCTTGCTTGCGGATGAACCCACAGGGGCCCTTGATTCTAAGACTTCAGTTGAAATTATGGCTTTATTCGAAGATCTTTTTCAAAAAGGAAATACCATTATTCTTGTGACACACGAAGAAGATATTGCCCGAAAAGCTCATCGCATTATCAAACTGAGAGACGGCAAAGTCCTCAGTGATGAAAAAAACATTCCTATTACCGAAAACGAGCATTTGGCAAGGCTTGAACTGCTGTAATCTTCATATTAACAGTGATGGAAGGTTTAATCAAAACTACGTTGGTTTTTGTAATGATTTTAATTTTGACTCTCTTTCTATCTGTTCTTGTTACGTAGTACGTATTGAAAATTATCCTCGATGTATTCCTCGTTGGCTGATCTTGATAAAGTTAATCAAGTAAGTGACCTCTGGATTATTTCCATACTTTTCTAGAACAATATCGATCGCCCCTTCTCTTTCTAGATCTGCATGAAAGAGGATGCGATATACGTCTTTAAGTTGACTTATCTGATCGGGAGTAAAACCCTTGCGTTCGAGACCAACTGAATTGACTCCATAGCTTTTTGTTTCACGCGCTCCGACCGTTTTCATATATGGCATACAATCTAAGGTGGCTACCGTGAAACCGCCTAAAAATGCATGATTACCCACTCGACAGAATTGGTGGACAGCCGAGAAAGCTCCAATATTACATTGCGAACCTAACTCAACATGACCGGCGAGAGTTGCGTGATTAGCAAAAATATTTTTATCCCCGACCTGACAATCATGGGCAATATGGACAGATGTCATGAGGAAATTATCATCTCCGATGAGTGTAGTACTGCCTCCCTTTTGCGTTCCCCTATTGATTGTCACGCCCTCTCTGAATATATTCCTAGTTCCGATCACACAACGGGTTGACTCTCCACTGTATTTAAGATCTTGTGGTTCAAATCCCAGAGAGACAAAGGGGTAGACAACATTGTTTGCACCGAGAATTGTATTTGGACCAATGACTACATGACTTTTCAGCTCAGTATTATCTCCAATGGAAGCCGTAGCATCGACGGTGCAATAAGGGCCAATAACAACATCATTACCAAGTTTAGCTTGTGGGCTAACGATCGAGGAAGGATGTATAGATCTAGTCATTAAAGGCCTCTATTGTTGATAGTTTGTAGCATGGATACAAATTCGGCTTCTGCAACCTTCACTCCGTCTACAAAAGCCTCGCCACGCATCTTGGAAATACGGCTCTTAAAACTAAGGACCTTTACTTCCATAATGAGTTCATCCCCAGGATTAACAGGTTTTCTGAATTTAATAGCATCTAGTGACATAAAGTAAATGACCTTTTGATCGCAGTCTTGAATTTCTTGCATCAATAAACACCCACCCGTTTGAGCCATCGCCTCAATAATCAATACTCCTGGGTAGATAGCGCGCCCCGGGAAATGGCCTTTAAAAACGGGATCCGAAGATTGAATTTTTCGATATCCCCTGATCCATTGGCCAGGTTCAAAATCCAAGATTCTATCAACAAGAAGGAATGGCTCCCTGTGGGGTATTAGAGCCTTTATATGCTCTTGATTGAGCGGATTGGGAATACGGTCGGTCATTATTATCTATTGTGGCATAGGGGCATCTGAGATATTAAGAGCCCTGTGAAACAATAGAAGGAATGCGACCATATCCCAGAAGAATAAACCCGACAGCGACAAAAGAAAAATGGTCTGGGGAGGTTCTTCGTCTAGCTTGGGGAGGAAAGGGAATATCTTTACATCAAGATGGGCGTCTTCTGATACTCACCTCTTCCTTAGCTTTATTTCCTGGTGAAATCGTTGAAGCAGAAGTGGTGTGGAAGAAAAAGCATGGCGAAGGCTTGGTTACACGGTGGCTTACTCCAAGCTCCAAAAGAGTACCGAGTCAATGCGAATTCGGCGAACTTTGTGGTGGATGTGATTTATGGGAATCGGGAACTTACGCACCTGAACTAAAAAAGATGATGGTTGAAGATCTATTTAAACGCCAACTAAACCATATGGATTTCGAATGGATGGCATCTCCACCAGAGGCCAAACGCCATCGAATCCAACTGCACTGGGACGGATCTATACTTGGATTCTATGAACGTAAAAGCCATCGAATCATTCAGATTCGCGAATGTCCTGTTGCCCACCCTGCTCTGTCTTCTGCTATTCATCATCTTAGAGAACACTTACTCAACCGAAAGGTCCCTCATTATTCTCAGCGATGGGAACTTGGAACAGGGTCGCCCTCTTTAAAGGTGATCGCTACTACTGAGTCAGGAGCCCATTATGAACTAAGGAATGGGGAATTTTACGAAGGAGATCACTTTTTAACTGAACAGTTAGGATCACTCACACTCAATCACCGACCAGGTAGTTTTTTTCAGGCCTGTCCCGAATGGGCTTATAAATCCTTCTCCTCGATTCTCTTAAAGAGTTGGTCGGTATCTGGTGAGCGACTTTTCGATATCTATGGAGGAGTGGGTCTATTTAGCGCAATACTAGAAAAAAAATTCAAATCTTTTTACCTTGTAGAAAACTCAGACCAATCTATATACCATGCACGAAAAAACTTTGAAAAACTCGGACTAGATTCAGTATGCGTCAAGCAGGACGCTGCCGAAACCAAATTGGAGAATTTATGTTCATCCAGCGATACGATTCTTGTGGATCCACCTAGATCTGGATGTTCAATTGATTTACTCAATCGGATTAATTCTTGTCAAGCTACGACAGTGGTAATGATCGGCTGCGATGGTGCGACTTGGGCTCGAGATATAAAGCGGTTAACAAACTTCAGGATTAAATCACTCGCAGCAATCGATCTATTCCCCAACACCCATCATGTAGAATGTCTCGCTCTATTAGAAAGAGCTTAGTCAATTCCTGGCAACGGTTGTGTCAGAACTTCTTGAGATTTCGGAACAGAGCCTTCCATCTGCAAAAGTTTAGTTTTTTTATCAAGACCGTATCGATATCCTACTAATGATCGATCTGAGCCGACAATACGATGGCAAGGAATAAGAATAATAATTGGATTAGCAGCTGCGGCTGATCCAACTGCACGACTTCCCAAAGGATCGCCAGCTGCTTCAGCTAAAGTTTTATAACTCATCGTGAAACCATAATTCACTTCTTTTATTAATGACCAAATTTTTTGTTGATATGTGCTTCCTTTAGGCTGAAGAGGTAGATTAAATTTTCTAACTCGGCCATGAAAATAGTCAAATAGTTGGCGCCCCAAATATAGACGTGTCGTAGCGACTTCTTTCGGGGGTCGTTCCGTATTAGGAGTATGTTGCATATCTCCAAAACCCAACGCGCATATGAAACCAGCTTCATCGATTAAGCCCGTGACAACTCCAAGTGGAGTATCCATTTGAACTGTCCATAATTTGAGAGATTCCATTCTTATAGAATGGCAGAACTATAATATCTTTGCGTCGTTAGACTATTAGAATGACCGATGAATTGTGCAGACTCTCTATCATCAATTATTTAAACGCAGAGCCCCTCAATTATGGGTTCAAGAGAGGGCTAAATTATCAAAATTTTTATCTCAAGTTCCAAGGCCCTGCTGCAAGTTGTGATTCTTTAAAACTTGGTGAAGTAGATGCAGGCTTGATAAGCTCCATAGAATATCAAAGAATCCCTGATCTCAAAATTATCTCTAATCTATGTATAGGATCTCAGGACTCCGCTCGCAGTGTTCTTATTTTTAGCAAAGTACCCTTTGATGAAATTAAGAGCCTGGCTCTAGACACTTCTTCACGAACGTCGGTGGTTCTAGGCCAAATTTTATTGAAAGAAAAATTTGGTTGTTCTGATCTGAAAACAACATATCTTATGCCAGATTTGAGGGTTATGCTTCGTGATCATGATGCTGCTCTCATGATAGGAGATCAGGCAATGCGATCTAATTCAGATGGTCTATTGGTACTTGATCTTTCTCATGAGTGGAAGTTGCATACCAATCTTCCCTTTGTCTTTGCATTTTGGGGTGTTCATCCAAGAGCCCCCAAAGCTCTTAATGGCAGACCATTACAGTGGTTTTTTGAAGAGAGCTTCCGTCAAGGAAATGAAAATTTATCAACAATTATCGAAGAGGCCAAAATCCCATTGAGATGGTCAGAAACTCAACTAAGGGCATATTTTACGGAGAATATCTCCTACCATTTGGGGCCCAAAGAAAAGGCTTCTTTAGCCCTTTTTTACGAAAAAGCATTCTCTCATGGCTTTGTTCCTAAAGTTCGCGAACTCTCATTTATGTAATTTCCATTAAAATCTTAAGTCATGGCTACTATAAATACTTTGTTCCAAGAACATATTCAAGTTAGGCAGTCCTCTGCCGAAGAAGCATTAGCTGAAACAGGTTTTGATTGTTTAGTTATATCAAGCGGAAAACCATTCACTTATTTTTCCGACGATAACGACGCCCCCTTTCACACTGTTCCTCATTTCAATCATTGGTGTCCGATGGAGGGACCCCATCATTTCTTAATCATAAGACCTAATAAAAAAATAAGTCTCTATCGCTACTCTCCTGAAGATTTTTGGTACGAACAAAGCATGCTAGGTGATCCCTTCTGGATACCCTGCTTTGATATAAAAGAGTTTTCAACACTCCAGGCCTTGATGCAAGCTATGAATAACTTAGGAAACGTAGCCTATATCGGTAATGAATCAGATCTTATTTCAGACAAGGGCTGGGCTATTAATCCGGAGCCCCTCACCAAGCATCTTGATTGGACCCGAAGCTACAAATCAAACTATGAAATTCATTGCCTTATAGAAGCCCAGAAGTTAGGAGCTTCTGGACATCGAGCAGCTAGTGAAGCTTTCCTGTCGGGAGCTAGTGAGCTAGAAATCCACCATGCTTTTGTGCGGGCCGTACGTTGTACAGACGAGGATTTACCTTACACCACTATCGTCGCGCTCAACGAGAAAGGGGCTACCCTTCATTACCATGGAAAACGTAGTCAAATACACAAAGGCTCAGTCCTTCTTATAGATGCAGGGGCTAAATATTATGGTTATGCCTCTGATATAACGCGAACTCATTCAGCACCCTCTTGTCATGAGCACTTTAGATCACTTTTGAAAGGTATGGAAAAGATTCAACAGGATTTATGTCAAACCTTAAATCCTGGAATGCATTACGCAAGTTTTCACCAAGATGCTCATACACGAATCTGTCAATTGTTAATAGAGCAGGATTTACTCCACTGCTCGATAGACGAAGGATGCACAAAAGGGTATACAATGCCGTTCTTTCCTCATGGCCTTGGTCATCACCTCGGGCTACAAGTTCACGATGTTGCAGGAAAACAACTTTCTCCTCAAGGAGATACGGCACCTCAACCCTCAAATCATCCCTATCTCAGAACAAATCGGATTATTGAACAAGGTCATGTCTTCACAGTGGAGCCTGGGCTCTATTTTATTCCTATGCTTCTTCGAAAATATCGACAAAATGGCAGTGCAGCCTCCTTTAATTGGAAATTAATCGACGAGCTAACTCCTTTCGGCGGCATTCGGATAGAAGACAACGTGCTTATCACTAAATCGGGGCATCGAAATTTAACGCGTGAACATTTACCAAACTAAAACTGAGATAAACAAAAAGATTGTTCATAGAAAAACTTAGAAGGAAAAATATGGCCTCCTCAATGCTTTCTACAGATAATTCGGGAATTGCGGGTCATCCGAGGGGACTTATGGTTCTCTTTTTCACGGAGATGTGGGAAAGATTTAGTTATTACGGTATGCGTGCCTTACTCCTACTCTATATGATTGCACCGCTTGAGTTAGGTGGTCTGGGATTCGCTAAGGGGCATGCTGGATTAATCTATGGCATTTATACATTCTGTGTATACGCATTTTCAATTCCAGGAGGATGGATAGCAGATAGATATACGGGCTATCGTAAGGCAGTCATAGCCGGTGGTATATTAATTGCCTTGGGACAAGCCTGCCTTGCCATAGGCAATGAATCGCTTTTTTATATTGGACTTATTGGATTAGTACTAGGAACTTCTTTTTTAAAAACCAACTGTTCTACCATGGTCGGACAACTTTATGCCGATAATGATTCAAGGCGAGATGCGGGCTTCAGTATTTATTACATGGGTATAAATATAGGAGCCCTGATTGCACCTTTAATTTGTGGCTATTTTGCGCAAGATCCACGCTTTCTATCCCTGCTTCAATCTTTTGGCTTATCTTCCAAAAGTGGATGGGCTTGGGGGTTCGGTGTAGCAGGTGCCGCCATGTTACTTGGTATACTCCAGTTTTATACACAGCAAGACAAATTAGGATCTGTTGGGCTCAAAACAGGTATCAATATTGATCAAAGAGGAGACAAGATTCTTGCTCCTCTTACTGCGGATGAGAAATCTCGCATGTGGGTCGTTGGAATTCTGATGTTCTTCATCATGATATTCTTTTTCCTTTTCGAACAAGCTGGTACTACGCTAAATTTATTTGCATTAGAAAATACGAGGAATGAATACTTTGGTATCTCATTTCCTAGCAGTTGGTTTCAAAGTGTAAATTCGATATGGCTTCTCATGCTCGCTCCTGTATTCAGTTGGCTTTGGATTCGTTTGGGTACGAAGGAGCCGAGTAGTCCAATTAAATTTGCCTGGGGTCTTCTATTCGTAGGTCTAGGAATGCTCTTGCTAGCATTACCTAGTAAATACATTGCCCTCGATCCTGGACTAAAGGTTTCACCTAATTGGCTCCTATTCACATACATGTTACATACGATTGGAGAGTTATGTCTTTCTCCCGTTGGCATATCAACCACAACTAAATTAGCTCCTGCGCGGTATTCCGGAATCATGATGGGGCTTTTTTTCTTTGCCATCGGTGCAGGCAATCTTTTAGCAGGGCTTGTTGTACCCTTTAGTGAAAAACTTGCGCCTGAAACTTTATTTGTGGGCCTTTTCACAATTACCATTGCAATGGCTACGATCCTCGTGCTTCTCTCACCACGGATCAAAAAAATGATGGCGGGTGTTCGTTAAACAAATACAAACTCCAACGAAATAGGCTTATCTAAATGATTTCAATTGATGACGCTCTTGAAAAACTCTTGTCTAGTGTTCGACATAGAGCGACAGATTACATGGAATTAGTATCCGACAAAGATCATCCGTTTTGTGATAAAAGCTCAATGGATGGCTATGCCGTTGCTAGCGCTCATCTAGCAAGTCCCAGAAAAATCATTGGGACTATTTACGCAGGGGAAGATTCTTCAATGTATGCTATGGGCCCATGTGAATGTTTTAAGATCATGACCGGCGCATGTATTCCTCGAGGGGCGGATGCAATTGTTCCCATCGAGCAGTGTTATATTGATAATGATTTGATGACTCCAATGACTCAAGTTTTACCGGGCAACTTTGTCAGAAAAAGAGGTTCCCACGCCAAGGAAAATGAGGTTCTACTACCCCCGCATCATTCAATGAATGCTCCCCGCTTGGGACTCTACGCACAGGTTGGTCAAAGCCTACCCATGCGTGCTCCTCTCAAAATAATCATTTGCTCCACGGGAAACGAATTGAGTGACCAGCCTTCTGAATTCCAAATTAGAGACTCTAACTGGCATTCCCTATCCTACCTATTAATGCGGTTGGGAGTTACGAGTACCCGTGGACCTATTTTGCCGGATAACCCCTTCCAAATAGCCAGTTTTATAAATGATCAACAATACGATGTCCTCATTACAACGGGAGGTGTATCCGCAGGAGACAAAGATTATCTCCCACGTGTTCTAAAAGAAATAGGGGCTGAAATCATTTTTCACAAAATCAATCTCAAGCCAGGAATGCCCATGCTTGCTGCAAAAAAAAATGACAAGCTTATCCTTGGACTGCCAGGAAATCCGGTTTCTTCCTACGTTACTTCACTGATATTCCTTCCGCCTCTATTGGCAACTTTGAGAGGTACAACATCAACTATCGGTTGGACACGGGGTGTCCTTGATAAGGACGTCAATCATAACGGTAATAAAGAATGGGTGATTCCCGCATTTATGAATGACGGTCGTTTGACTCCAACTAAAAGTCTTGACTCGTCTGATTTAGTGGCTTTAGCACGAGCTGATGCAGTCATTAGAATCTCATCCTCTATGAAAAAGGGTGACGATGTCTATTATCAAAGTATCCTTTAATCCTCATGCTACTAGTTATTATGGAGAGATGAATAAAGCCCCGACACGAGAAGAATGGCTAGAACTCAGACGTAAAGGTATTACCGGTACAGATGTTGCCAAAATCATGGGTAGGTCTAAATGGGGTAAGCCATTAGATGTCTATAAAGACAAACATGGATTGAGTATGCCTCCCCAAATGAACCCAGCGATGGTTCACGGAATAGAGGCCGAACCCCGTATTATCAATATGTATTCGAAAAAAAATAAAGTGATTGTTGCGCAAGTGGGGCACCTGATTCATGCCGAAGAATCATGGATTATTGGAAATCCTGATGGAATTGTCGTTAACGAAAAAGGAGATTGGATCAAAGGTCTAGAAATTAAAACCGGGTCAAATAAAAAATACTGGAGTTCTACTTCTGACCCTGAGATTTATATTCCTGAAGAATACATGTGGCAATGCCGTTGGTACATGGCACTCACCCAATTGTCTCAATGGGATGTGGCTGTTCTTCTTCAAAATGAAGAATATAGACAGTATGAACTCTACCGAGACCCTGTTATAGAAAAAGAGATGCTAGCTAAATGCAGGTATTTTTGGTTCGAGAAAGTATGCAAAAAAATTGAGCCATAGGTAGAATATGGTGCACCCGGAGAGATTCGAACTCCCGAC
>SXGQ01807702.1_pt1 | contig 57342 bp, 59 predicted proteins | sample 3178371 | NCBI WGS metagenome assembly SXGQ01 (sample SAMN11356859, study PRJNA531348) | freshwater metagenome | isolation source: freshwater sample F1-20 | place: China: Fuxian Lake, Yuxi | collected 2017-12-25
AATGACTGGGTTTTTTATTGTACTTAATCAAATTAAGCAACTGTCAAGAATATTTTACGGTTCTGACGATCTACCGCCAAAACTTTAACTTTTAAATCTTGACCATCCACAAACTTCTTGTTGATTTTCTCCATTTCAGAAGTGTGTATTAATCCCATGGTTTCTTCATCTAAGGAAACTAATACCCCGAATTGTTTCGTTTCTCTGACTCTACCATCTATAATCTGACCATTTTTGATAGTGTCCCAAAGAGTTTCTCTAAGTATCTGAGTAAGGATAATCTTGTCTTTAATAATTTCTTTCACATAAAATTCAATCTGGAAACCAGGCTTGATTTGATTAAGACGATCTTGCCAATCAGGAAGAACATTCGCCTTGTGAATCATACCGGTCAAACAACCATTGAATTCAACAAATACACCAAATTGTGTAGTACCAGTGACATGTCCTGTATAAACAGTCTCATTATCTAACTTCTCAATTTCAGAAGAAATCAATGTTTTTAGATATTTACGTCTACTAACAATATAAGTTCCTTCCTCTTTTGAAAAAGACTCTACCATTACTTCAAATGTTTTACCAACAATAGAATCTGGATCGTGTAGTTTGTTTATTCCAGCTAGTGTGTTTGGCATAAAACCAGGTAAAGTGATGCCATCGTGTATTATTTCAATATCATAACCAGCTGGGTTCATAGATTTGATATTAGCCATAATTACAGTATCTTCATCTAATGCTTTGAGTGACTCATGTGCTGCATTTTCGTAAATACCAGCTATCGATCCAGAAATCATAAAGATATCATTGTTAACATCTGTTACCATAACATCAATTACATCATTGATATTTGTATTTTTAAGATACTTACTCTCGTTAGGTCGATTGTCAACACGAACATAATCTTTGAAACCTCTTACTGAAAAACAGTGTTGGTCAGAAAGAATACCTTCATACTTTCCAGAAACTATGGTGTTTTTGATTGGGATTTGAATGAAGAAATCTTCATATTTTTTTTCTAACATTAGAAATTCAGGATTCTTACTTTTTAGGTTCCTGTTTTTCATTTTTGCTTGTTCAAATTCTAATTGCTCCCAAAAGGCTGAATCATTTTGAACTTCATTTAAAACTTCTGTCTCTGTCATATATTTATTTTTTAAGTGATTAACTTTTTTTATATCAAATTGTTTTTATTAGTTTACTTCTTTTTCAAATTATTTCTCAACATATAATCTCTAATTCTTGCCGCTTCTTCATAATTTTCTTCTTCAACCGCCTGTTTAATTTTAGCTGTCAATTCTTCAATTATTTCTTCTTTAGTCTTTTTCTTTTTATGTATTTCAACATCATTTATAAAAAGTGAATAGTGGTCTTTCATCTCATCAATAGATGAAAAGTAGATTTCAAAATCATCACTATTTTCCTCTGTAAGTTTTTTATTTTGATTTATTTTTTTCAAGAACTTATCAGTGAAAGCATCTTGATCCAATAAAAATCTAGCTAAATGATTAGGACGGTCTTTAAATAGTTTGAATAGATTAACTAAATTTTCCGAATTCATATACACTTTTATAGTTTAGACCAAAAAAGTTTATAATAGTATTCAAAAGAATATTGTTGACTAGATTTTTCTTGAGCAAATGATACTGTGAGTTTTGAATAGTCAAATTCTGTTTCAGTTTGAATCTTAGTTAATAGTGTATTTGCTGTTATTTTAGAATTATCATTAGTCCAAGTATTATTATATCTTTTTAGATATTGGTCTCTCAAGTCAGAATAACTAATATAAAGTTCAATTTTGTCAAATTTATATCTGTCTATTACATTTTTCTCAACGTAATCTCTAATTGATGCATTGACATCATTACTAAAACACATAGAATTTCTTACACCTTCGAAAGTTCTATATTGTTTCAAAGTGGCAAAAAGAAAATTCTGAAATATTGTTCTTAGACTAATCTCCATCTTATATTTTGTTAGTCCATTCCTCTCAAATGTGTTTTGTGAATCATCTATTACAAGAGTATGTCCAATTTTCTTATCCTCACTAATTGAATATACAACCGGTGGTAGTGAGTTTTCGATTGTTATATCCAATTGTTCTTTGTTTTGATTTTGATAATATATAATACTTTGATTATCTAATACGATATTATCTTCTATCTCTAACATTTTTGAAGAAAAAAAAGTGGATTCTTCACGCATATTATACGTTCCAAATACTTTTCGGTATTCAAATTCCGGTGATATATAGCTTCTTCTCATTACTTCTGTGCAATTTTTTCTTTAGACGAAAACTTTTCCAATCTTGTCATTCTCTGAGGCTTATCAAAAGTCACAATTTTTGGTTGAAGACACTCTACATGATAATCTAAGTCCCAAGAGGATTTAAATAAAAAAAAGTCGACTATTGTATACCCAAACTCATCCAACATAGGATAAATCGAATCAATATCATCTTGATTTTTTAGCTTTAGAATATTTTCCTTTCTGTTAACTTTAGAAATTACTCTTTGCTTCATAGTTCCAAAAAATGTTAAACTAGTATCAAATTTATAATTTCCATACATAGTTTCAAATTCAGAAGGTTGTCTAAATAATTCAACTTCATAAAATATTGGCATGTAATTTCCACTATGTCTGTAGAAGCTTTCAGAGATGTTAGCATTGCTTTTTGGTTTTACAGTTGCATTTTTAGATATTGTAATATTTGACCTTCCTCCGTAATTAACACCAAAAGGTTTTTCGTTTACATTCCTATCAATTTCACAACCAAGTGGAATCTCATTATAATAGTTTAATTTTTGAAGACTATCTATCTCACCATTTACTAGATATCTAATCGGTTTAAGTTCTGTTCTACTAACTGTACTTACTTTGTAATTCAGAGTGTCATTTTTCAATTCAAAAAGGTCAGGTTCCTCACAAGTTAGTAAATATGGTATATTTTCGAGATTATTATTAAAATTAAATTTCTTTATTGAACCATCTGTCTCAATAACTATATATGTTGTGTAGTCTACAAAGTCATAGAATGAGTCTAAATCATTAAACTGCTTTATAAAGTTCGCAGCGGTTATTCTAGAACTGGTATCATTATATAGAAAATCCCTCTCATAACCCTCTATAAATGGAAGTGTATTGTCATTAATTGCAATATTTACTAATACATTTTTCCACTTTTTATTTATATAGATATTTATACCACTATCGAGTGTCAAACCATTATTCCAAGAACAGTAGTAATAACTATCACCAATACTAATAATTGGATTTTTACTTGGTGAGTATACGAAACTTGTTTCTGGTTGAAAACTATAGATTCTGTCCCATCTGAGTTCACCATTTGTAGTACCAGGTTCAAAGTCAAAGTCTGCACCATCAACCGTGCACTTATAAAGTGTACTGTTATAGATAGCAAAGTCACCAATATAGTAAATTTCATCATTAGACCAAATAGGTATTTTATCCCATAAATCTTCCTCGTTAACTGGTTGATTTTCTCGCATGAAACCATCTATTGATGACCATTTTTGGGGTCTTGGAACTTCTTTCCAATTTTCAGCTATATTTGTGGATATACTATTTAATCTTTTATTTTGATTGGGTTTAGTTTTTATGATATTGTCCTTTTCACTTTTATAATATTTACCTTTCCACTTCACAACTGTGTTTTTAGTTGAATATATTTTCTTATCATACCAAAAATCTATACCATCATTTTCATTAACATTGTTTCTTACATAATAGTCATCATCCCTAAAACACCAGTCACCCTCGCTGTAATTAATATTTGGATTCCAAAATGGATATTTTAAAGTCGTCAATTGATAGAAATCCTCTAAATCACTTGGATCCTTTGTGACATCTTCAGGTGTATGTTGTTGAGTGACTCTATACAAGATAGAGTCATGTAAAACATAATCACCTGACTTATATTCAACATCGGTTTCCCAATTTCTAATTATTTTCCAAATTATATTAGTCTTATAATATCCTGTATTGTCTGTACCTATTTCACTTGGTGTAACACCAATAAACTTACTTGTGGCGAACCCGAAACCTCCACTACTTAATGCCCCGACCTTGGTAATAAGAGATACACCACTGTAGGACTGGTTAGTTGTTGGATAGTTTTGATAAATGTTAACTATGTCACCAATTGATAGTCCAGATTGAGTAGCTACAGTTCTAAATGCTAAATATCCAAGTTCATTTTGAATATTTGAAAATTTACCCCAATTGACAGTATCATATAACTGACCTTCTGAATCGACACCTTGTAAATTCTGACTAAGTAAAATTCCAAATTTATAATCATTGAATATATTTGATGCTTTAATGTTAACATCTTCAACTGAAATTTCATTTTTTATTAGACTTTCAACCTCAAATATTCTGAACTTTAATCCTCTAAAAACTGTCGTATTAGGAATAGAAGAATCACCAGAGTCAAAATAAGAATATTTATTAACACTCTTAACTAACTCACCATCTAAAAAACTTTGTGTACCACCAAAGAAATAGCTAAAATAGTCTGAAGAGTATTTGACAGATGATGTTCCAACTGAATATGTATATAAGTTTAGATATTTATCAAGTTCAAACCTAAAGGACTCGTCTTGTCTATTTTTTTCAATATGAAGCGTGTGATGTAAATAATTTCCAGCTGTTCCGGAATTTATAGTATAAAAATAGTCTAAATTTCTAGAACTTCTAAGAGGTGATGAGTTAAATGTATCACAACTTTTGTTAAAATTTTCGTGTATGTCATTATTGTTCAATAAATATGGATAATCACTATGTGATAGTGATTTCTGATAACCAAATCTACAAAAGACAGGATTTTTTCTCCATAGTTCAGTAAGATCATTGTCTACTACTCTAAAAGTCTCCAAATTAGCTGTGTAGTCCGACGCACAAGGTATGTTAACAACTTCATCATTATAGATATAATCGTTGTAATTGGCTGGGTTTGTATCTATTCTTAAATCAGTTGTGAACATCTTTGGTTCTTCTGAATCAACTAATCTGTCAACTCTTTCATATTCAAATTTTGAAAACTCTGTATCAATAATGTTGGTATCGAAGTCTTTAATTTCAGTGAATTTAACCCTGTAGATTTTAAAACTGCTTGGTAAGTTAATTGGTGTAATTAATAAGTCAATAAAATTGTAGTATTCTTTATCAGGATCATTTACATAGTATTCAAACCTATATGAATCCTTATAATTGAAACCATAGTCTGTGTTAAGTTTTAAATAACCATCTACTAGTGAAATATTATGAAACTTACCATCAATCTCTATTAGATTTACATCTGCATCATCAATGCCGTCTACTAAATGAGCAGAACCTCCCAACTTGACTATTCTATTCTCACTGTCAATATAACAAGTTCTACTATTCAGAATATCTTCTTTTCCACTCAAATCTATATCTGATATTATTCTATACTTAGTAATGGTCGAAGTAATGTACTCTTCTTTCTTTATTGTTTCTTGTTTTAATCCTTTATTAGTTGTTAGTGACTTATTAACGTCAGTTTTACTGAACTTCTCTTCTTTAAGTTTTTTTGTTGGATTTTTACTTTCAGTTTTATCTAATACCTTTTTTGTTTTTGTTACAGTGAATTTTTCGACTTTATAAAAATCACCAAGATATTCGACCCACATATCCTCATTATCTTTGAATCCGAGTAAAAAAGGGTCGCCAGTAGGCGAATAAAGAATATTCTCATCGAGTATTTGTACATCACCTTTCAATTTTTGAGATATAAATGGTGTGATTTTATCTATAACCTCTAAGTCTTCAATGTAAAACCCACAATATCTATTTATCGACCACTTTCTTAATGATGTGGGTGTCGCAGGTGTATCATCAAATAAGAAACTAAAATTAATTATTTGTGGAAATATTATTTTATTATTTTTATAACCATCGAAAATAAATCTTTCAAAATCAAAAAGTGTATTTTCTAACTCTAGTGAATTTTCTAAAAATAAAGACTTGTAGGTAAATCCACCTGTTAAATAATCTATACCCAACCATTTAGAAAATTCAAGATTTCTGAAGTCTATCTCTAAACAAGAGTTAGGAAATATAGGGTTATTAGTAAAATTTCTGTCTATCCATTCACCTATTGGTGTATTCTTGGTCAAATCAAAAACTTTTACTGCTTTAAACTTTTCTAAAAATTCTGTTTTAAAATTATCAGAATCCAATTCAATTAACCCTGGTCCATCAACCCTAAAAATAATGAAATATTTTGGAAACGACCCTTTAAAGATATAAAGAGGCGCAAAATATTCGTACTCCTCAATATAGTTTTTGTTATTTATAATATTTCTTGCACCCATTTGATATAAGTCATCATATTGATTACTAAAATCTTGAGTCATATTTTTATTATCATTTTGATAATAAATAGAAAATGCGACATCACTAGGGAAGTCTTTAAAGAAATACGGAACTAACTCATCAAAGAAGTTATTTTTATTAAACTGCATTTTTTTGAGTTTTGTAATAGAAAGTTCTGGTACAGAGTCTATGCTTTCTAAGTATAAATTATATTTAGAATCACACATGACTTTAACATTTGTTGTCAATCCTACATTAGTTCTTAGAAGTGAAAAGCTTTTCATTATTTAACTGGTGATGTATATGTTTTTGGTTTTGATGCGAAAGTGACTTTTGCTCTATTCAGTGTGAATTTAATGGTAAAAATGAAAGGTCTATTCTGATACTCATCTTCAATAAAAAATTTCAATTTCTTTGTATGTTTTACAGTCTTTCCCTTCTTATTAAGATCAATATATTCGTAGTTTTTACCAGACTTATTGTTATTTAGAGCATTCATTTTGAAATAAATATGAAGAGGTACAATTATCTCTTGACCACCTTGTACACTCTTTACTTTTTCATCATTAGTTTCTACTAAATTGTCTAAGTCGCTAATAACTGGATGAATTGTCGTTAATAGTTTTTCTGAAGAGCTTATACTTTCAGACGGGTCAATCCATTTTGTAGTATCTAGTAATGAGTTATTACTAGATACGAATGATAGTGATGTATTCTCACCGTAACCTAAATTATACTCACTCAAACCGAGAACATCGGTGATTGAGTTATTATTTAAATTAATAAAGCTATTACCAATATTTTCAGAAAGTTTCACTAAACTTGTTTGTGTTACACTTTCATAGTTTACACACCAAATAAATTGGTTATTTAATTGTGTTTTACTGCTCCCAGTAACATCGCTAAAAAGTAATTCATCTTGATTATTAACCCAGAATACCTGTGGAGCTGCTGTGTTATAAATTGATGAGCCAACATAATCTCTATTAGATAAGAGTCCGAGTGCCGATTCGACACTTTTGTTTTTGACTCTGACAACAAAGTCTTTAATTACGTAGATTATATTTTCATATACTCTACCTGATTTAACACCGGGTTGTGAATAACCTTCTAAGTAATCTTCAAGTTCAACATTGAATGCTGTCTCAGAATTATTTTTTATTATGAATTCCTGGTTATTTCTAACAATAACAACTTCAAGTTCACCCTTAGCTCTTTTAATTCTTTCTTCAAGTGACTTTACTCTATTTTCTAATTTAGTTAAGTATTCAAAAAGGTCTAAGATAACTCCATTATCATCCTTAAATCCTGATACTATCTTTTCAGCACTGTGGTGAAAAGTCTTATTATTAATAACGGCAGTCTCAGAAAGGTGTTCATCTAATCCTCGAGCGGTAAGTTCTGTTTGCATATTTACCATGAGTTCTTCTTTAGAAGCCTCTTTGAGAATAAAGTCATTGTCATTCAAAACATTGTTCAAGTCATCAGGAAACTCTATTGTCAAAGTTTCACTCCAATCTGACTCGACTGGTGACTCTGGCCAACCTACTTCTGATATAGATTTTACTCTTATCTCTACTTTTTCATTAACACTAATTGGAATATCTAGTTGGTTAATATTAGGTGTGTCAGCATTTTCAACATCTTCTATCTGCCAACTATACTGACCAGTAGCCTTGTCGAAATTTCTTTTTCTAGCATCTGTCTTAAACTCATTCCAGTTTGAAAATGCTGCAGTTTTGGATCGCTTAAATGATCCGTTAGTATCTTCTATTTTGAATGTCTCAACTGCAGGTTCTTTACCATCTTTTGATAAATATCTATACTGAACTCTAAATTGTACAATTTCTTGTGGTAATGTTCCTCTTGTTATAACCGCCTCTGGAATATTCCAGAATCCTCTGAGTCTATATTTAGGTTCCACTTTTGTAGTTTTTGCTCTTGAAAGATCGATTATCTCTTGAACAGTCGTTGCTAAAAGTCTAGATTTAGAATTTTTCTTGTTGTTTAATTCAGTAATCTCTATACCAAACTGTTTTTCAGCAGACTTGGAAGTAAATTTAGTTACTTTTAACTTTTTATTTCTATCATCAATAGCTTGTTGAATTTGTTTAACTTCATTCTTTAATGAAACTGTATAGTTATGTTTAGTTTTTATAAGGTTGGCATCGGGTGTGTCAGTTAAGTGTTTATTAATTTGCACAACTTTAAAATTCTCATTGTTCAAAAATGCGACATTTGGTGTTCCAGCTAATTTATTTGGCGTCTTTTTTGCTACAAAATCTTGTAGAACTTCTCCGTAGTCATAGACATAATCGATATAAAATTGTTCCATTGTAGAACCATTCTCGCTATCATTTGAGGTTAGTTTTAAATCATTTGTATAAAAACCAGTACCATTAGACCAGTCCTTAGACATAAGGTGGTTATCAGCATTAAGAGGTTTAACGAAAAGTACATTTCTCTCATTATAACCAACACTAATTCTAACTTTTTTTCTGTATATAACAGGTGAATATATTTTCAAAGTTCCAATACCAACTGGAATTGGTTGAAGACCCTCTATTCTCTCGACACGAATTCTCGGATTAGACTCAGTGTTTGATATTTCAATTATCTTGTACTTTGTGTTAGATATTGGTTGATTAATAATTATCTCATCATTTAGCGATAATTGTCTAAGTTCTAAAGTCTCGTTGAGTATATAATCCAGAGTGTTTAAGTGATACCAAAGTTTTCTATTTAAAGTATCTTCTTCAATTCTAATAACATTAAAAACACCATCATATAACAAAGAATTAGGTTCTAAATCGAACATTTGTTCGTCATAGTTAGGATCTAACGGATTGACTACACCGGGTGTGGTTCTATGCCAATTATCAAAATCTTGAATATCAATATTACTCTTGCTTCTAAAAAGCTGATTAAAACTGTTGGCAGCTGCCTGTCCTAAATTAGTCAAATTACCATCTGCGTCTTTATTAAAATCAACAATATATCTTCTGGAAACAATCTTTCTGACATTATCCTCAATTTTATTTGCAAGGTCAAGTTCTATAAATAAAGCTGGGTTTAACATTGAGTCAAAAAACCAATTTCTCTGAGCTCTAAATTGTGTAACTGCACCTAAATCACTTATTGAGTTTGGTTCTCTATTTAAATCAACTGTGATTATTTTTTTGAACTTATTCGCATTAGAAGTTTGAATTAAAGCACCTGCCGTATCAATACTATAGAGAGAGTTAATAGAGTTATTTAGTCTTTCTATTTCGGTTTTCAAAAAAGTAAAAGAAGGCAAGTTGTAACTTCTGAGTACACCTTCTGTATCCATAATTCTTACATTAACAGATGGCTCTTTGGTAGTTGATAGTGCATTTATTTTTGATAGTGTTTCTACTATATTTTTATTGAATGCGGTTATTTGATTAGCTACCGTTACAAATGAACTCTGAATAGGCATATTTAGGCTTTAATTTTTTGTATATATTAAGTAATCAATTTTTCTCACATAAATGTTTTTTATTAAAATTTCTTCTTATATTTGTAATTATGATAAATGAATTAATCGAAAAAATCAAAATTGCTAATCTAAAATATCGCACAGGTGAGTCAATAATTTCAGATTCACAATATGATATCTTAGTAGAAGAACTAAAAGCACTCGACCCAACAAATGAAATATTGTCAAAAATCGGTCATTATATCAATGATGATACTCGAAAGGGTAGATTACCAATAGAGATGGCATCAATGAATAAAATTAAGTCTATCGAAGATATTGATGATTGGTGTCGTCTTAAAGGTATTTCTAAGTCTGAATATGTTATCATTACCCCTAAATTTGATGGTCTATCTCTTTGTGTAAAAGAATCCACTAATGAGGCATGGACACGAGGTGATGGAGAGTTTGGTCAGAAGTCAAACGAACATTATAAACTAATTGGTAATCATCTTGATACAAATACACATCGAGATATTTCAAGATCCTTTGACTTCACATATGGTGAAGTAATGATGTCAAAAAAAACATTTAATGATAAGTATTATCAAGAATTTGCTAATCCAAGAAACTTAGTTGCTGGTCTTTTAAACTCAAAGGATGCTCAAGAATCACTCAAGGATTGTAATTTCATAAAATATGGTGCTGTTGTTAGTAAGGACTACTTTAACACAAAACAAGATCTAATAGAGTCTTTAAATGTATGTCAAGAAATTAAAGTTCAATATCATATTTGTAAAATTTCTGAACTTAAAGAAGAATTACTTCTTGAGCTATTCCATAAATTTGGAACTGAATATGAGATTGATGGTCTAATTATCGAAATTAACAATCTCAATCTACAAAATAAACTAGGTCGTGAAACATCTTCTAACAACCCAGTATGGGCTCGAGCATTCAAACATCCGAGTTTTGAACAATCCGCTGAGTCTGAAATTATAGGAATTTCTTGGAATATTTCAAAACAAGGTTATCTTAAACCTACTTTACATATAAACCCAGTTCGCCTTGATGGAGTAACTGTGTCCAATGTAACTGGAAATAATGCTCGTTTTGTGAAAGATATGGGAATTGGAGTTGGTGCTAAAGTTCTCGTAAAAAGGTCAGGGATGGTCATACCTATCATCGCTGATGTTATCTCTAGAGTTGAATTCCAAATGCCCGATGTGCCAAATATAGATTGGAATGACAATGGTGTCGAATTAATTACACTAAATGAAACTGATGAGCAACGATTTAAACAATTAGTCTCTTTTTTTGATATACTTGAAACTGATAATTTCGGAGAAGGAGTTATTAAACAATTGTGGGATAATGGTCACAAAAATATTAAAGACATTCTAACACTTACTCAATCTGATTTAGAAAAAATAGAACGTTTCGGTAAAAGAAAAGCTCAAATCGTTTGGAACTCAATCAGAAAATCAACCAGTAATGTTACACTTTCTAAATTACAACACGCCACTGGTATTTTCAAAGGATTAGGTAGTAAGAAACTAGCTTTGTTAGAGCACTTTACTACGAAACCTACTATCAATCAAGTTTTGGAAATTGAGGGATTTGCTGAAATATCAGCACAATCATACTTGGATAATTATGACAAATTTTTTGAATTCATCAAGGAACTACCAATTGCCATTGAAGAAAAAATTGAATCTACCAAGTTATCTGATGATTTAGAAGGTAACATTTTTGTCTTCACTGGAGTAAGAAGAGCAGATCTTGAAAAGATTATTGAATCAAGAGGTGGTAAAATAGGTAGCAGTGTAAGTAAAAATACCACACACCTTGTAATGAAAGCCGTTGGTTCAGGCTCATCAAAAGAAAAGAAAGCTACAGAATTTGGTGTAAAGATTATGACTGTAGAAGACTTGGAAAAATTTTTAAAATAATTAAAAAAAAGTTAAATGAATTTAAAACTTATAGATATATAAACTCTATAAAAGAGTATGTATATTTATACATTTAACGGCAATTAGATAACTAAAAAAAAATTAACGGCAATTTATGATTTCAACCTTTTTCCCAGAGCAAGAGAAGCTCTTCAAAGAACGAACAGGAAAAGATTTTTCCTTTTTTTACACAAAATATTATCCAAAATTAATTTACTACACATCCAGAATGTGTAACGATCCACAAAAAGCTGAAGACATTTCAACTGATTCATTCCTGATAGCTTTTGAAAAAATTGACAAATATGAAAAAGAGAAATCTCAGTTTTCAACTTGGCTTTTTACAATCGCTAAAAATTTAATGTTACAAGACATCAAGAACTCAAAAAAAACTATGTCATTAGACATAGAAATTGATGAAGAAGGAACAACGATGAAAGACTTCATTCAAGAAGAGGAGTCAGAAGAATTTCTTCATGAATTGGCCAATAAAAAGGCTGAAATTATGAAGAGACAAATAGCAACTCTCAAAGAACCTTACAGAAAAGTCATTGAGATGAGAGAGATTAAAAAAATGCAATACAAAGATATTGCTGATGAATTGAACCTTAACCTCTCAACAGTAAAATCTCAAATTCGTAATGGTAGAAGTATCTTAATTAAAGAGACTCAAAAGGAGTTTGAAATGTTAGATGATATGTATCTATAAACAAGTAAATATTTTGATACTATAATAAAAAAAAATTAATTATTATGATTATTATTAATGTTACAGAATTAAATGATTCAAACTTTAATGACTTCACTAATGATGGAATTTCATTGGTAGATATCTGGGCACCTTGGTGTGGTCCCTGCAAAACATTAAGCCCTATTATTGATAAATTATCCAGTGATTATAAAGATTCAGATATTAAATTTGGTAAGTTAAACGCTGATGACAATGCAGAAATTGTAAGAAGTCTTGGAGTTAGAAATATACCAACATTACTATTTTATAGAAATGGTGAAGTAGTTGAGAGAACAGTTGGTATGGTTTCGGAAGGACAACTTAAAGAGTTAATTGATAATCAGTTAATGCTTTCTTAATGAAAGATATTAGTCACTTTTTTAGTAATTTAGAAAAATCTGACATTTCACTACTTGGTTATTCTTTTAAAGATGAAAGAATAAAAGACGAGCTTATTTCAAAAATTCCACATGTTGAAATTAAGGAAATAGGCTTGTCTTTTTCTTTTAAATCTTATTTAAGAAATGAGAAGATAAACCATTTATTTGAAGATACTGACTTATTTACAGATTTAAAATGGTTTGTTTTAGATATAAATGATATAAGGCCATCTTCTAATAAATTAGGCACAAAGCAAAATCAAATAAAAGACATTTTACATAAAATCAGATACGAAATGTATTCCGGAATTTCTGAGACATACTCATATGAGGAAAAAGGCAACTTTAAATTACTAATATTATCACCTATGTATAAATCTTCAAGTGATTTTGACATTAATACCTTTGTAGGTGGCAGTTCACCATTATATATGAGTGACTTTGTTTCCATTATCAAAGATGGATCTTTAGAGGTTATCAAGAATAGACATGAACATAATGAGAGTAAAATATCACTTGATAATTTGAAAGATTATACATATATTTGTAATTATGAAAATTGTCAATAAAAAAGCATATTTTAACTTTCAAGTAATTGAGGATTTCACAGCCGGAATGGTTCTTCTTGGTTCTGAAGTTAAATCTTTGCGGGAAAATAATATAAATTTTGGAGATTCTTTTATTTACTTTAAAGATGGCGAACTATGGGTAAAAAATCTTAGTATTGCTAAATATAAGGAATCATCTTACAAGAATCATGATGAGCTCAGAGATAGAAAAATTCTTTTAACAAAAAAAGAAATTCATAAAGTTTCTAAGCTTTCAGAAACTAAAGGTGTGGCTATAGTACCACTTGAGCTTTTCACACTTAAAGGTAGATTCAAATTAAAAATTGGTGTTTGTCGTGGTAAAAAAGATTGGGATAAAAGACAAGATATTAAGAAAAGAGATACTGAGAGAGAGTTAAGAAGAAAAGATTTTTAATTTTCATAAAACTTTAAAATTATTACTACATAGAATGAGTAATTATAAGATGAAATTAACTATTTAGAGTAATCTTATATTATATGATGGTAAGTAGTGAACTAATAAGTTTACACCTTTGTTAAAATTTCACGAACCATCTTGATAAAATAGAAAATATATAATAATTAAGTTAAAGGTGAACTACAAGCAAAATCGGTGAAGCAAGTAGGTATATTATGACTAATAAAATACCGATGAACTTAAAACTATATGACAGTATTAGTTTTGAGTAAATACATAATATAATTTATAAATATTATGTTTTTAAATATCTGTTAAAGAAGAACATACAGCAGAATGGTAACACTGCTAAACCAAGGTTGATGAAACCATTAAAAGGTAATCCCAAGTGGTCAGACCACTAAAAATCAAGTTAAGGTTCTCGGATTCCAACCATACTTGATAGGCGTTCCACCGTTCTTCTTTTTATTTGAAACTTTTTAAAACAAAATAAAATGACTCTAAAAGAGAAGATTAACAAAGACTACATTGAAGCATTCAAGGCTAAGAATTCTGTAAAAAAGAACTTACTTTCTGTAATTAAAGGTGAGATTCAGACAGTCGAGAAGAATACTGGAGTAGAAAACCTTTCAGATGAAGATGTTACTAAAATTCTTAATAAATCTGTAAAGTCTTTGAAAGAAACGTTAAATAGTTTATCTGTCGATGAACAAACATCTGTTGAGTTAGCAATTATTCAGTGTTATTTACCACAACAGATGTCTGAGTCAGAAGTTCAAGATAAAATAGAACAACTGATATCCTCAGGAATCACATCAATAGGTGCGATTATGAAAGAATTTTCATCTCTACCAGTCGATAAAAAACTGGTATCAGAAATTATCAAAAAGTCACTTGTGTAAGTTAATATATAATATCCCAGTAGAAATACTGGGATTTTTAAGTAAATGCCTATGATGTTTTTATTACCATCTGAGCCTCTAAATACAAAGAAAGTTGACTCTGACTTTCAGAAAGAATATGAGGCACTTAAAAAAATGGATTTCAAGGTCTATCTTTATGATCACGACCAATTTGTAAGTTACAAGCAACTTATTTCCGATATCGATTTTTCTCAACCTGGTAGAATGATTCTTCGTTCCTGGATGTTGAAAGACTCCGAATACAAAGAACTTTATAGTGTTCTATCGAGAAATAAAATCACACTTATCAATTCACCTGAGCAATATCTTAATTGCCATTATTATCCAAATGTCTATCAACATATCAAAGAATATGCGCCAAATTCTATTTGGTTTGATAATATAGATGAAATGATAGTTAGTATCTGTAGAAATAACATAGGGAATGATATAATAATTAAAGATTATGTAAAATCCGAAAAAGGATTTGATGATATTTTCTTTTTAGAAAAAAGTTTGTCTCCTTCTGAATTTTATGAAAGAGTTTTGAAATTCAAAGAAAGTAGGGGGAAATTATTTAATGAAGGCATAGTATTTAAAGAATTCTGCCCACTTAAAAAGTATGGAAATAAGACAAATGAGTATAGATATTTTATACTTGAACGTAAAGTCATATCTTGTTTTCAAAATACTGAATTAGGTTTTGGTGAAAAACCAATTTGTCATTTTATTAATGATATTATTAATCAAATTGATTCTAATTTTTTTACCATTGATGTCGCTGAAAAAGAAGACGGCAGTTGGATGATATTAGAGTGTGGAGATGGACAGGTTTCTGGATTACCTCGTAATCAAAGTGAATTCATATTTTATTCATCTTTCTTACGCTTTCAAGAAACAAATACTAAAAATTAAAATATAAATCGCGTTATATTTGAAATAAATTAAATCTAACATAAGTAGGCGAAAATCAAATTGATTTTAGTCTAAATAAAAACTATGAATAATAACTACAATCGCAGAAAACCACCAGTAAAGGAAAAAAAACACAAAACAAACGGTGAGGTCAGATTTCCACAAGTTCGAGTCTCAGGAGAGATAGGACAGGGAAAAATAATGTCATCTTATGAAGCATCAAAATTAGCTGAACAACATGAAAAAGACTTGATTCTGATATCAGAAAATGCAAATCCACCAGTTGTAAAAATTGAAGACTATGGCAAATTTCTTTACGAGTACGAAAAACGAGAAAAAGAAAATAAGAAAAATCAAAAAAAGTCTGATGTAAAGGAGATTTCATTATCCGTAAATATCGCTGACCATGACTTGGGTGTGAAATCAAAGAAGGCTGTAGAGTTTTTAGAAGATGGAAATAAAGTGAAATTATCACTCCTTTTGAAGGGTCGTCAACATAATATGTCACAACAAGGACAAGTTGTGATGTTAAAATTCGCAACGCTAGTTGAAGAATTTGGAGTACCTGAAGCAATGCCCAAACTAGAAGGTTCTAAGTGGAATATGATTCTTAAACCTCGTAAAAAGTGAACAATCTAAATTTAGAAAATCCAATATTTATTGTTTACGTTGATGTTGATGGTTTGACAAATAAACACTCAATTAAAAAGTTAGAGTCAGCTAAAAGACATTTATCATATGATAATGTAACAATGTGGTTTATTGCTGATAAGACTAATAAGATAGAACTAATCTGGCAAGGTTCAAAATATTCAACAAATCCGGGTATTATGGATTTTAATAATTTTGAAAATCTAATAAATAGATTTAATGAGGTTATTGAAGTTATCTCAAATGGAACAAATGATGCGTCCATAAAACAACAACTAAGAAGCCTCCAGTTAAAAAAGGTTCTTAATGATGATACAAGTATTTAAAGGATTTTGGTCAATTGAAGATGTAATAAAGTCACCAAACAAGATTTTCATTTATGGTGACAATGATTTACGCACAGGCTTAGGTGGCCAAGCAATAATCAGAAATGAATCAAATACTTTAGGAATCAGAACCAAAAAGAAACCAACTCACGAAAAAGATGCGTATTACACAGATAAAGAGTTTGAAGAAAATAAAAAGAAGATAAGACAAGATATCAATAAAATATTAGATGAACTACTATTTGGAACTACAATTATATTTTCAGAAGGTGGTTACGGTACAGATAGAGCTAAGTTAAAGGAAAAAGCACCAAAAACTTATCAGTTTCTATGTGACATTCTACTTGAAAAGTTTGGATATCATAATGAATTAGGCAAAATTGTACCGAAACCATCTGAGTTAAAAAATGCTAAAGAGTTATCAATGACATATGAACATAATAAACTCAGCCATAGTCAATTAGTTCCTGGTCAATTTAGAGAAGAATTACTTGATAATAATATTACTACAACATTCGATGCTATAAAAGTTGGACTAAGAACAGCCACTACAAGGTCAGAGAAATTTAAATTAGGTGAGATTCTAATATTTACTTCTAATAAAACTCAGGAGAAACTTATTTGTAAAGTTATTTGTGATTCATATCCAGTAACAGAAATTTCAAAGGAAGAGTGGTCTAAGTTAGAAGGTTGGTTGCCTAATTACTTTGACTTGAATCCAGATACATTAAAAAAGTTTCAATTCAAGTTTGAATATTTGTATTCAATATGAAAATTACTTATATTTGTATAAATATTTAAACAAAACAAATATGCCAGAATACTATATACAGGACATTTCGGAAAATTTAACTGACTGTCAATACACATCACTTTGTCAAATGTACGATGAGTTTCTATTTAGTCAAATGATGGAAAAAATAAATGAAGACGATGATTTTTAATATTGATGCCATAAAGACACTATCTCAAGTTCTACCTTTTACTGAGGAAAAAAAACAGAAATTCATTGACTCTAGTAGTATTATTGTAGAATTCAGAAATTTTATATCCGAAAAATATATTCTCACCGCAAAAGATGCAGAGTCAAAGATAAGTGAGGATGTGAAAAAGATTAATCCAAATATTACAGACGTAAAAGATGCGTCTAATGCCTCTTTTCAATATGCTTCAGATGAAGGTTTTACAAGAGCGGAAGACTTGAAAAGTGCTATAGTCTATTTAGGAGAAATTCTTAGCGACTTTGCAGCAAATTTCCCAAAATAGTTTTGAATTTCATCAATTTATTTTTATATTTGAGTTATGAATTATAACTCTTTCAGATACATATTTCCACCAAGACCTAAAAATGCAATTCCAGATACTGACTTAAATTTCTGGGATAATAACACTTTAATAGCTCAACCAAAATTAAATGGTTCTAATTGTGTAATTTTCACAGATGGTGAGAAAGTAATGGTAATGAATCGCCATAATCAATACTTAACAAACTTCTCTATAAATCGAGAAGAGATATTATCTCTTTTTAGAGGTGAAAGAGGAAAGTGGATGGTACTAAATGGTGAGTATCTCAACAAATCAAAACAAGACGAGAATAGACTAACCTTTAATCACAAGTTTGTTATTTTTGATATTCTTGTCTATAATTCAGAATATCTTATTGGTGATACTTTTGAAGAAAGAATTAACCTTCTTGATGAATTGTATGGTATGAGTGAATCTGAAAAATCCTATTTATATTCAGTTTCTGATAATGTTTATCGTGTTAAGTCATTTGAAAATGGATTCAAGTCGCTTTTTGACAAATTGACACCTATTGACATGGTTGAAGGACTTGTATTAAAAAGAAAAAATGCTAAATTAGAAATAGGAAATTCTGAGAATAATAATATAAAATCTCAGTTAAAATCAAGAAAAGCAACTAAAAATTATAAATTTTAATATAAATGAAAGTTTGGCACATTCAAAATAGAAGTGGAAGAGGTGGTAAATTTTATTTCTCTGAAACCGCATATCTAAAAGCTACTTACAAAAACGACGCTAGAAAAGTTTTTGTTTTTGAAATGGTTGATGGTGGGATTGAATCTGGTAAATATTCTGAGTCTCTTTTTCTTAAACGAGAGAGAGATGATCAATTATCAACAGTACTCGGTGAAGCAACAGATTTTACAGTAAATATCAATAACTTCAGAACTCTTTTCGAAAAAATTTGTCCTGAGCAGAAGTCTTTTTATACTACAAAAAGTGAGTTATCTAAGGCATTCAAAATAATCAATGATAAGAAAACATTTAGTACATTTGTATCAAACCATCATATAAAAATGTATTTATTATTCACAGTCAGTGATACAGTCGAGTGGTATGAGTCTCTATTAAAATGTCATGGATTTCAATTTTTACCTGAAGACAAAAGAGTTCCGATTTCTGAAGAGAGAAAGAAGAACTTTTTAGAGGCAAAAAGTAAAATTAAAAAGAAAAAGAGGTGAAACTAATATTAGGTGATTGTATTCAAAAAATGAAGAATATTGAATCAGATTCAATATCTTGTATTGTCACATCACCCCCATATAATAAAAAAGGTTTAAGTGGTAAAGTAAGACCAGGTAATCAGATTTGGAAAAAATTTAATATAGATTATAATCTATATGATGATAATCTTCCAGAGAATGATTATCACATCTGGATGATATCTATTCTGAATGAAATGTCAAGAATAATTAAGCCGGATGGTTCAATATTTTTTAATCATAAACCCAGGAGGCACAATAATAAGTCATACTTACCAACAGACTTTATAAGTAAATCAGATTTAAATTTGTATCAATTAATAATATGGGATAGATTGTCAAGTCCGAATATCAGAAAAGATATACTGTTACCATGTACCGAACACATTTATTGGCTGACTAAATCAAAACCAAAAGTATTCAAGGAGAATCTCGATAGAGAATTTCATTCAGAAGTGTGGAAGATAAGTCCAGATAAGAATACTAAACATCCAGCACCATTTCCTCAGAAACTGGTAGAGAATTGTATCCTACTTTCTACTGTAGAAGGTGATGTAGTATTAGACCCGTTTCTTGGGTCAGGAACTACAGCAATATCTTCGAAGAAATTGAATAGAGATTTTATTGGAATTGAGATAGATGAAACTTATTTTAAATTGACAGAAGAAAGGTTACAGGGTAAAACTTCTTAATAAAGAAAATCTATAAAAAAATATAAAATAATAAAAATTATGAACTTAGGAAAAGAATTTAAAAAATTTGCAAAAAGTGAAGGTATTTCCTCGATTGCACTTGACCAATTTGAAAATGGTCTAACGCCATATATCTTAGAAGAGCGTGAAATGCGCGCTACACAAATTGATATCTTTAGTCGATTAATGAGAGATCGTATTTTATGGGTATCAGGCGCTGTTAATCAACACATGTCAGATATTGTACAAGCTCAGTTGTTATTTTTAGACTCAGTTGAAAAGAAAGATATCACTCTCTATATTAACTCGCCAGGCGGTTCTGTTCTATGTGGTCTTGGTATTGTAGACCTTATGAATTATATATCATCTGATGTTGCTACTGTGAATTTAGGAATGTGTGCTAGTATGGGTTCTGTACTTCTAAGTTCTGGTACTAAAGGTAAACGTTCATCTTTGATTTATTCAAAAGTAATGACTCACCAAGTTAGTCACGGTACTCAGGGAAATGTTCAAGATACACGTATCAATCAAATGGAAGCGGAAAAATATAACTATATTTTATTTAAAATGTTAGCACAAAATTGTGGTAAGACATTTGATGAAGTTATAGAGTTTTCTCGTAGAGACCGTTGGTACAATTCAGATGAGGCTCTAAAGTTTGGACTCATTGATGAAGTTATCGGTTTAGATAAGCAAACTTCAATTACTTCAATGCTTGATGGATTCGAAGAATACTACAATAAAGAAGTATTAAATGCTCAGTGATAGAGAACTGCAATTATTAAGAGATAAATCCACCGACAAACCGGGTTTACTATCTTATCCACATCATATTGGTTCTGCTCCTATAAAACCCGAAAATACATCTAATTTTGTCAATCGAGGTGTTTCTAAGGTAAATCATGAGTTCAAAGACCGATTTGAAAGATTAAGAAAAGAGTATGAATCTTTGCTGGAAGAATATGAATGGAATAAGATAATTTATGAATCTGATTTAAGATTTGAGCCGGTTGTCGGTGAGATTTATCACTTATACCTTAACAATGATAAAAAATTTATCTCATTAATTGGTCCAAGTGAATGGGAAATGGAACACCTAGGAACCTTCAAGTTAAACTCTGACTTGAAGTGGGAAAAAATATAATGTTAAAATATTTTCTTAATATATAAGAAAATCAATTAAATTTTTATGGAAAAGTTCTCAAAATTAAAACCAAAAACAGACTTTGTTGAAGACAAAGAAGATATAGTTTACTCAAATGACTATGTTAAAGTAATTAATTTTGAAGATTGGACTATCGTAAAAGAGTCTGATTTTGTTGTTTGTATTCCTTATTTAATTGATTCAAATCAAATTATACTTAGACACGAATATATTCCAACTTATAAATATGTTGATGGTCAAGACTATCACATTACAGTGTTGAGTGGTGGTATAGAAGTTGGTGAAACACCAGAAAGATCTTTACTTAGAGAACTTGAAGAAGAAGCTGGTATTGTTGTAAGTCCAGATTATAAAGTAGAATTTATGAAACCTCTTTTTGTATCTAAAGGAAATGCATCAAAATATCATCCTTGTATTATTCAACTAACTGAAAGAGATTATCACGAAGTTGTTGCTAAAGGTGATGGTTCTGAAGCCGAGAAAAAGAGTCAATCTGTAAAAGTTGATGTTAAATATTTAAACTCAATTAATGCATCTGACTTAATAACTGAGTATATGATACAGCAAATGAAAGATTATTTGAACATTCAATAATTTTTACTATATTTGTTTTATGACAATTGAAGAAAAAATCGAACTAAATAAGACTATCAAAAAGTATGAAGGTGATAACTCATTTATGTTATCACTTAAAAAAAGTCTTGCATCTAAATATTGTAAGAAGGAATCCCTCGGTAACAAAGAGTATAAAGTTCTTTCAGAAAAACAATATCTTGCGGCTAAAGAAACTTTAGGAAGACTTTAAATTGTGGTTCAATATCGATGTAATCTCTTTGTTGAGATCATCAGAATCAACGTGACCATAGTCACTAAATCTTGGTTCCAATTTGTAATCTTGATAAGAATCTGAACACCACTCTTGAAAAAGAGCATCTAGTGAATATCCTTTTAATGATTTGCCATAATCTTCAATCCATTTATCTTGAAAAGGTAATTCATAGTGTGTGACATTTGTTTTATAGTAGACTTTTTCTTTATTTTCTGTACCAGGAATTTTCTTAAAATAGTGTCTTTCAACTTCTTTATCAAACTTTTTAGTATATTCTGTCACCTCAGATACAACTTCATCAAATTCAGAAATTAATTCATCCCAGTTAGCATCACAGTGTGCTTGTCGTTCCCAATCTGATATAGTTTCTCTAACTGTTCCCATTATTTCAGAGTCTTTACCTAACTTATCTAATCCTCTTCTAAATCTCTCTTTCAATAATATATCAATCACTTCATCTTCAGATTTATTAAGTAAACTTTCATAGATTTCTAAATCTTTGATTTCTAATAGTGTGTTTTCTAATCCACCTAATTCTTGAATCATTGCCTTGACTAATAGTTTAGCAGTTTCACTTTTCAAAGTGTATTGAAAAACACTACTTATATCTGGGTAATATGCATCACCATAATAGTCTCCTATATCAAGACCTTCTTCTAACATTTTACCCCATCTCTCATAATCTCTTCTTGAAAGAACTGACCTCGCCATATCATCGATATCAACATGACAGTATATTTTATCACCTTCAATCCTATCACACTCCCAATCATAGACCTCAGCTAACATTTTTTCGGTGAATTTAATCTCTTCTGGTTGATGAATTAAAATAACAAGTTCAGAAGAACTAATATAAATATCACCATCTGACATTTCATCTGGTTCAGTAGTAAATGGTTTACCCGGCGTTTCGGGTATCCAAGTTATTATAGAACCATTTAAAAGATGTATATTTTCTAAGTTAGTCTTACCATCTTCATCTTCAATTGTGTCAATTACATACCCTTCACCTTTTAGTTGAGAAATGGCACTTTGAAATTCATCAGTAACATCATCACCTCTATCTTGACTTATGACAATTCCTATTCGATATCCAGGTAGATAACTCTCACCTCTTAATAAAACATCATCTTGATTTACATCAAATAAGACTAATTTATTATCTTCTGAGTTTTTATTTGGATTGTGATACTTATTACCGTGATCGGAATATCCAGCGTATCCATAAAATACTTTTGTGATACTTAATGGATAACCTTCATCAGTAATATATCTGAAAATATCTTTAATTTGGTCTTCATCAATCCAATACATTGAGTTGTTATTTAAAGACTCATTAATAAACTGTAGATATTTTTTTAATCTCATAAGAGTATATATAAAAAAAGAGAGTCAAATGACTCTCTTTTTAGCTGTTCGTTTAATTGTTTTTAAATCTTACTGAGTAATTCAGATTTTTTATCTGAAAACTCTTCATCTGTTAAGATACCAGCTGAATGTAAATCGGCTAACTTTTTAATTAGCTCAATTACATCTTCTGACTCTCTTTTTAAGATATCATTTAATTGTGGTTTATTTGATTTTAGTTTCTCCATAATCTTCTTAGACTTTGAGATATCATTAATATCCTTAGGTTTTCTTGAACTTGGAAGAATCTGATAAACAAGATGGTGTATGTAATTTTTTTCAAACTCCATATCAACATCTACAAATTGTTGATTTGATTTTTCACCTTTTTCAACTCTACCAGTTTCAAGTGAACCAGCTACTGATGAATTGTAATAAGCAGTATTGCAAGAAGTAAGAGTTCCAGAATTATAACTATTACCAATAGTAAAAGCTGCACTATTTGTATTAAAAATGGCATTTGAACCGTTTGTGGTGGTCAAATTTGTGGTCGTCAAAGTTGTTCCAGTAGTTATACCGCCAGTCAAAATAGTTCCGTAGTAAGGATACCATCTTGGATATACAGGATACACTGGATAGTATTCATGAATTACGATTTTATGAAATCTATCATTCCAATTTTGTAAAGTAACTGCTTGTTCTTTGTAGAAGAATACTTCTAACAATCCATTATCAGCAATTGCATCAAGAGATTCTTGAGTGCCATCAACTTGATAAGTCTGAAAAACGAATTTCTTTCTATCATCAACAAAACAATCTAAATAAACTCTTTGACCGGGTTTTATTACTAAACCTGTTTTACAAATTGAGTTACCATTTAAACGAATATCAGCCAAGACAGATTCTTTGAGTGGATTGAAAATTTCAATTTCAAATTCTTGACCATTATCGAGATAGATTTTATCTCCTTTGATTGATTTTCTGCCTTTATCTTTTGGATTTACGATCCAAGCACCAGGCAAATTGGTGCCTTTTTGTTTAACTTTCATAGTTATTCTTTTTATTTTTAGTCTTATATCTTTGAGTCTTTTCAAACCCTCAAAAGTGTCACATTGAACACTCGACATAAGATTGACGAACAGCTTAAGTTATATATTATTTAGAGTAGATTTTGTTTAAAAAAAAAGAGACTCTAAAAAGAGTCTCTTCTTGATGCATTTTATTTTGTATTAAAAGAATAAAGACAAGTAGATAGAACCACCCATGTTATCAACACCAAGGTTGAAATCAGAGTTATCATCAGACTTATTAAAAGCTGGTCCCCATCCGTATTCAGTACCAATTGACATTTTAGGTGCAAAGAAATATTGAGCACCTACAAATGCACGAGCATTTACACCAACAGTATTTGGAGCTTTTGTCTCGGTTGAACCTACAGTAACTTTACCATTAGAGAAACCAAGACCGAGTTCAGCACCATAGTAACCTTGAAGACGGTTCTTACCACGATATTTTAAAATACCAGCACCTACAGTAGCACCTGCTGATGAAGTTTTAGTTGAATCTATTGAAGAATTAGCGAAATTGATAGCCAATTTACCACGATAAGCAGTATTTGCTGTCTTCATATAAGAACCAGTGATTACACCAGCTTGTTGGAAACCAACTGCTGCTGTGTTTCCTGAATTGTTAAAAAAATTACCAAAATAATTTAATACTGGAACTGCATCTATTCCAATTGAATACTCACCAGCTTCTGGAAGAATCGGAGTACCATTTTTTGATTTACATTGTTCTGCACATTGTGCGTTCGCGAAAATAGTTCCGAAAACAAGAGCCAATGTCAAAATCAAACTTTTAATTGAATTTTTCATAAAAAAATTGTTTTTTTTGTCTTGCGATTTTTAAGGCACAAGATTGATGTTTATATTTAGCAAATTAAAAAAGTTTAAAAATTAACAATTTGGATTGTTTATAAATTTTTGAAAAAATTCAAACAAATTTGTATTTTTTCAATAGTTTCCTTATATTTGTTCTAATGGATAGAAAAACATTTATAAAATCGACATTTTTGAAGCTCACATCAAAAACATATCCTTATGGATATGAAGATGATTTCGTATCTGAAATGCAAAACATCGGTGTTTTGCCACAAGATATACAAAAAGATAGTCAAGGAAATTATTTTTTAAAAATTGGTGAGAGTAAGACTATTTTCGCATCACACTTTGATACAGCATGTAAGAGTCAAACTCCAGTAAAACATGTAATTGATGGTAATATCATCAGAACAGATAAAACTACAATTTTAGGAGCCGATGATAAAGCAGGTGTTACTGTAATGCTTTGGATGATTAAGAATAACATACCAGGCACTTATTACTTCTTTATTGGTGAAGAAGTTGGATGTATTGGTTCTGGACTCGCTGCTAAGTTTATTGAATTCAAAGGAATTTATGATAGAATTATATCTTTTGACCGAAGAGGAACAGATTCAATTATTACACACCAATCTGGAACTAAAACTTGTTCAGATGAATTTGGTAAAGAATTGGCTAAACAACTTAATAGAAAAGGTCTTCAGTATAAAATTGATGATACAGGTGTATACACTGACTCTGCTGAATTCACATCTGTTATCTCAGAGTGCACAAATGTATCAGTAGGTTACTACCAAGAGCATACTCACAATGAGCACCAAGATATTCTACATTTAGAAAAACTAGCAAATGCTTGTTTATTTGTTAATTGGGAGGAACTTCCAACTAAAAGAGATATAAATAAAGTTGAATCTAAATGGGATTCATTTGACTCAAGAACATCTACATCTTGGAATACAAGCGGTTTCTCAAAAAGATATACTGGTGGAAATAAGTCTTGGAATAATTCAAACTATAGTCAGTATGATTATGGGCAATATGCAAGTAATCACGATGAATATGAAGACTATTACGGTAATAGATATAATAAGAGAACAAGAAGGAGTAATAAGAAAAAGTGGCAAACAGAAGAATTATCTGGACGTGAATTTTTTGACAATGGTGGAGATTTAATTGAGTTGAAACCGAATAATTCGATTCAAGAGAGAAATTATAAATATGAGCCTATGAAAGATAAGTTTTTTAATACTATTCTTTCGAAAGAAGAGATTGAAAATATTAAAGAACAATATTTAGATATGAAAAATCCGGATGACAGAGCTTGTTATGAAGTAATGATGAATGCATTGGTCTATTGATTATAATAGTCAATAATGTCAGATGTAGATATTATTTCATCAGGTGCGTTAAAAATTTGTGATTGTGGAATATTATGTGTAATTTTATATCGGCGACCTACTTTCTCAAGTATTTTGACTGGTGTAATCATACCATTATACCAATACTCAATTAGAACTATGTCGTCTTGTTTATAAAAACTTTTAAACTCAAATAGATAATTCATATAAGTATATATTATGATTAATAGTCTTAAATTTGATAATGAATTCTTAGAGTTCATTTTAGCAACTTCACAAATGTGTAGAATTTCAAATATTCTATCACATAATGAAATGCCTCTTTTCAAGTACGAGGGTGATTATATAAAAGTCGACGAAATAGACACACTTTCTTTTATTCCAAAGTCTAAAATCGAAATATCAAATGGGTTTTTGGAAACAAAGTATAGAACTAAAATAAAAGTTGGTAGATTTATAAAAAAGTTTCTAAAAAAAGAAACTCTTCAAATGTTTACTATCAAAGATGCTGAAATTGAAAATTTTGTCAATCTTTTTAAAAGTTATTTTGATAATGATATTTCAAAGTTTAAGGTTGTTAGTGGTAGTGAGATAAAAAAGTGGTATCTCGAAGATAACTATTTTTTAGTAAATGGTTGTAGAACTGGTACATTATGGAATTCTTGTATGAGATATGAAGAGAAGAATTCATATATGAACATCTACGCCGAAAATTCAAATGTTGTTAAAATGTTAGTCAATATTGATGAAAACGGTTTAGTAAAGTCTCGTGCATTACTATGGGAAAATGTTGAAGATAAAGATGGTAATAAATATAAAATCATGGATAGAATTTATTCAGTGTATGACCACGAAGTTAATTCCTTCAAAAATTGGGCTACTGAAAATGGTTATATCTACAAGTATGAACAGTCCGCAAAATCTGAAAGATTATTTGTGACACCAGAAGGTGTTAAAGATTTAAAACTAAAGATAAATTTAGATACGTGGAGAATGAGAAGATATCCATATATCGATACTTTCAAATATTTTAACCACAGAGATGGTATTTTATCAAATACAGACAGATTTAATTATGATTTCATACTAATTCAAAATGATGGTTCATTAGAAAGAATTGAACAACCTGAACCAGAGGAAAATTGGTAAATTTTGAAAAAAAACCTCAAAATTGAGGTTTTTTTGTTTTAGGCAGCCGAGTGACACCGAATATATAAAATAAAAAGTTGCTCATGCCAAGACAAAAAACAAGAGCCGCAAATAAAAACGCAGCACAAAAAGAAATTGATGAAAGTCTTCGTCAATACGAAAGAGATCGTTCACAAAGAAAAAGCGCATCACTTACCAAAGAGTCTTTTCAAAACTCAACTACAGTTAGACTTTCTGAAAAACAGAATGAGTTATTCAAAGGTATTAGGAATAACACATTGACGGTTGTTCACGGACCAGCTGGTACTAGTAAAACCTTCACAAGTTGTTACACAGCTTTGTCACTATTAGCTGATAGAAAAATTGACAAAATAATAATTACAAAACCTATTCAAGAAAGTGGTGAGCAGATAGGTCTTTTGCCAGGGACAGTAGATGAGAAAACTGATCCATACAAACAGTCTTATTATACAAATTTTTGTAAAATTTTGGATAGAGCAACTATTGACTGGTTATTTTCAATTGAGGAAATTGTATTTGAGCCATTAGCCTACATGAGAGGTTCAACATATGATAATAGTATAATGCTGTTAGACGAGTGCCAAAATGCGTCTATAAAACAATTGATGCTTTGGGCAACTCGACTTGGCAAGGACTCTAAGGCTGTGATGATGGGTGATACTTCTCAGTATGATGTGAAGAAAAAAGACTCTGGATATGTTGATTTCATAAATATGACAAGAGATATGAACGATCTTTACATTTTTGAATTTAAAAATGAAGACATAGTGAGAAATAAATTTTTGATTGAATTGACAAATAGATATGACAAGTATAGGTCTGAAAGACCCAATTTATAATTGAAAAATGGATACTTTTTATATATAGTTAATGAAAAACAAAGATGATTTATTGTATGATTTGATTTTTTCTGAAAAAAAAGAATTCTTAATAGATGTAGGTGAATATATTAAAGACCTATATAAGTATGATGAATTTATAGATGAAGTCAAAATTATATTAAACAAATCAAAGGTTAATATTGTTAATAATTCTATTGATGTGAATAGTAAGACAGTATTATGGAAATTAAAAGTTAAAAGATAAATATGTGGATTATTAATAACGATACTAACAAATGGACTCCCAATACTGAGAAGTTGACAGTTTCAGATTATGAATCACTCAAACAGGAATTAAAAAATTTAAGATTTTACCAAAGAGTATTAAGTGCTGCAACTTTTGTTAGAATTGATGATATTAATAATATTTATGATGTCATTTCAAACAGAACTCCTAAGACATTTAACTATATTAGTGGTCACTCACCATATATAACACCGTATTTTAATGCAGTTGAGAATGAATATTTGATTTCATCTAGCCAATCACTTTATGAGTTTAAAGAAAAAATTCTTCCAGAATATGGACTGACTTTGAAAAATCTATTTACACCGAAGAGACTTATAGATGATCAAGCAGAAAACATATTATACGTGGATGTCGCTACTAATGATATTATTTTTGATATTACTAACAAAAAACCAGGAATTACAATTGATGGTGTTTTGTTAAAAAACGGACACAGAGTACTAGTAAAGAATCAATATTCTCTAATTACCATAAGTAGTAGTATAGACCCTAAAACATATTTTGATGGTAATTATCAAGTATTTGAAGAAGTAGGTACAGACACTACATATCTTGTTTACAACTCACAAAATGGAATATATGTTTATGATAAAGATAGACTTGTAAGAGCTACAGATTTAGATAAGTATGAGAATTTAATTAAATACTCTGTCGTAGTAAAATTAGGAATTGTAAATAGAGAGACACAATGGTCACTACAAAGGCTGAGTAACGGGTTATTTCCGGAATATTTAAGTGGAGAGAGTATTTACTTTTTACAAAAACAGAATTACATTCTTAGAAATAGAATGGATTATAATAATCTATTTGAATTAGTTTTATACGATACAATAAAACACGGAACACAGTCATTTACAGTTGATAATATAACCTATACAATTCCACAACGAACCATTACAGTAGGTGAGTTTGGTGTTATTATAAATCATCAGGAAGATTCAACTAATATAATAAACTGCAAGTATAAAGTAAATCTAAGATGTATATCAGAGACAACGAAGTATTACTGGATATGTGGAGATGATGGTAATTTATTAAAAGTCGATAAACTGTCTTTAAATATTGAAAAAGTAAAACTATTAGAAAAATTAGCTGATCCAAATCCAGGTATACCAAAAGATCCGAAAATATATAAAGAGTCTGGTACTGTACTAACTCAACTTAACTCTGTATCTTTCTTTAATGATATAAGAGGTGCTGTTGTTGGTAAATTCAATCAGATATGGGTTACATCTGATAGTGGACAAAATTGGTCAAGAATTAATATATTAGATTTTGATGGATACAACTATAATGTTGTAATTTATACATCAATTAACAAGTTTTTTGTAGGGGGTGATAACGGTGTTTTCTTAGAATTTATTTATGAGTTTGGTAACTGGACTGCTATAAAAAGAAGAGTTTCAAAATTTTTAGATTCTGATGATGAATATTTATTAGTCGATGATATTACCGACTTGAAATACTTCAACTATTCAAAACAACCATATTTAACAGCGACAAGTAGTTTTATTGCAATTTCAGCCAAAAATGACAATTTATGCATTTATGACATCAACAATTCAGTAAGTGACTATAGCTTCATATATTTAGGCAATCCAACTTTTTCTGATATAAGTAGCATAGATTACTCATATACAGATTCTAAACTATATATAAGTTCATTTGAAAATATTTATACAGTAGAACCATTACAAGGAACTTTTTCAGCAACAGAGTCGAATGTAATGTTGGCAACTTATAGTAATTTCTACACACAGTCTGGTATAAATTCGTTATACATCTATAATAATACAGATGTATTATTTACCGGAAATAACACATTATGGAAAATATATGCATCAGCAACATTCTCAGATGTATATGACAATACATTTTTGACGGAATTAAAGCCGAAGCTTTTATTTTTAGATTATGATGCTGGTTCAAGACTTTACTGGTTTGATGATTATGGTCAGTATAGACTACCGAATAGATATTTAGTACCGGTTAGTTATTTGATAGATTCAAGTGCAGTGACTGAAACACATATATCATTTACAAAAAATACAAGTCAAGTTTATGATAAAGTAACAAATAGTACATTTAGTTACTTTGAAAATAACTGGATAACTTATTGGAAAGATAGACTTAAAACATTTGAATATTATTCACACATTGGAGATGGATTCAAAGTTGAACCATCGTTCAACTTCAAGAGTTCAGATTTCTTATCAGGAATATTTACATACTCATCAGCCGATGTAAGTATTGATTTTAACGACTTTGGTGGATTGATGCCTTCGACAACAAGTAGATTTAGAAGTGGAGCTAGTACGATATCATCACCTGTGAGTTACTTTCCTCTTTATTTTCATAAATTTCTTGGAATCTGGGCTATAACATTGGGTTCAACACATAGTGCGCCTGAAAAAGGTGATGTTATTAATATTGACTGTGAAGTTTTTAGTGGTAATTTTATAATAAACAAAGTTTATTCTGAAACAAGTGGTCTTAATACAATATATTTTCAATATTTCTTCACTGAATTTAATGAGAATATTATAAATAATCTTAACAATTTAAGTGGTGAAATCAAGATAAGAAATCTTAATAGATATCCGACTAAAACTGGAGGTGTCAAATCATTCACTGCTACTTATTCTGTAGGATATGTTCCAGGATCTTATGTTAAAGTTGATTCAATCAGTAATACTGGTGGCTTAGCAACTTTCGATATTGAAATCAATGGTGCAAAAAATGTATCATCAATAACAGTAAATGAATCAGGGTATGGTTTTTCTGTAGGTGACACAATCATAATACCAAATACAGGCATAGTTGGTGGAGCATCGGATATAGAACTGACTGTTACTGAATTGGATTATTCTTCATTATTTATAGAAAATTTCAAAAAGCACTACATTAGTAAAGGATATGATATAGAAGTAATTAGCAAAAACTATTTGAAACCAGATATCGCACCAGTAGGAGTAACACAATCCTTTCAAATAACTGGTAAGTATAGTCAGTTCTCAGCTTATTATAATTTACAAACTAATGTTGAGGTTTTGAATACAAGTGGTTATTTGTTGGAGGAAGAAATTTTATATCAAAATGGGTTTTTGAATTTTGGTTACACACCTACTTATAACTTACTAAGTTATTTAAACTACATTGATCCATTTAGGTACATACCAACAAAAGAATTTTTAGCCTTGCCTAAATATGATGATATACCTGGTCCAGATAGTGGCATACCTGATACAAATATTGCAAATGATAATATACTTTATGTAAACTTCATTTCAGGCACATATTCTGGTCAACTTGAGTCTAATAAACTATATTTTGGTGTGAATCTTAAAAATATCTGGGATTCATTTTTATTATGGACATTTGTAGATGTGATTATTAAACAAGGAGATACATATCCACCAGTAAATGGAGGAACCGTGTTTAACACTCAAAGATTGATAATTATTGATAAGTTTTATGATGATAAGACTTTCACAGAGCCATATTACGTATTAGTTTTTCATGATAAATTCACAGGAACAAATACTGTTTCTGCTATTAGCATTCATAGTAGGAGAAATTTACAACAAATTTCAGATGATCTTCAATATATAAACAGATTACAACGTCCTTACGAAGATGCTGATGGTTTGAAATGGTCAGAAAAAACAATAGAACCAGGATTTTCATACACTAATTATGAGACAGACATAAACTTCAAAATTCCAACAGATTCTTATACTAAAGTTTTATTATCTGACTCGCAAATAGTAGAAGATTTATCTGCGATTATTTACACAGATTATAAATATGAGTTGGCTGTTCAAGTTATTAACTTAGAAAATAGAATTGAATTACCAGTATCAGCTGTCTTAGCATCTGTTAACTCTAAATATCAGTTTTCGTTCAATACTTTTCACGGACTAAAGGATGGTGATGGGGTAGTAATATCACTAGCAAGTGGCACTTATTCAAATTGGCCATCTTTATTAGGATATCATGTTATCAACTATTTAGACGGAAGCGCATTTGAAATTGATATACCATTCACTGGGTTCTTACCAGCGGATAATTTAAAAATTTCATACACTAAGAAAGATCCTTTTTTAAATTTTGAACCAGTTGATATCTTTGACTTAGGAATAAGTGATAGAGAGGTAAAACAATCAATAAAAATATTACCTGAAAATTATGAAGTGATTGCTTCAAAGTATTATCTTAAAAATGTAGATCCGAAAAAATACAGATTTAGATTAATAGATGGCCTTGATTTAGTCAAACTCACAGAAGACTTCTATTGGATTCTAGATGCTGAAGTTACTGATGCAATAATCGGAATGGACTCAAATCAAAATCTTGTATGGTATACTGGAGTTTGGGAAGGTGGTAGATGGTTTGGGGGCACTTGGATCTCTGGAACTTGGAAATCTGGAGATTGGTACGATGGAGTATGGACTTCTAAAATGATTACTGATAATCTATTAAGAGTTAAAGTAGATAATGCCCTTACAAATCAATATAACAGTGTATGGTATACGGGTAGATGGTTTGGTGGAAAATGGGAAAATGGTACCTGGTATGCAGGTAGATGGTATGGTGGAAATTGGGAGAATGGTAGATGGTTTGATGGAACTTGGAACGATGGAACTTGGTATAACGGAGTATTTTCAGGAGGTATTTGGGTACTTGGTACTTGGTACAGCGGTCTATTTAATACAGACAGTAGTTTATCTTATTGGCTAGATGGTAAGTTTTTAGGGGGTGATTTTGAAAATGGAATTTGGTATAATGGTGAGTTTAATGAGACTGGTAGTATAAAATCCAGATTTGGCACAAAATCATTTAGCACTAGAAATTCCACTTGGTATGGTGGTAAATTTATAAAAGGTGAGTTTCACTCATTTCTTAACACAAATGATAAAGGTTTACCAGATGTCTCAGAAATACATAAATACTCAAATTGGCATTCCGGGATATTTAGTGGGGGTGTATTTTATGGAGGAAATGTACATAATATTAAGTTTAACTCATCACTTTGGCAAGGTGGAATTCTAAACGATATTGATATAATTCAAATAAAAAGCAATAGTGAGTATAACCATTTTGTTTTAGACGGTATTTATAGATTTAATATAAAAGATACATTTTATGTGGTTGATAATTTTTCTGGTAGTACATATTCAATTTTCGGAAGTACTAAAAATCCTAGAAAATATGTAGTTTTAGATACTACGATTAATGAAGAGTCTAATACCACTGAGGTATTTGTTGATACACAATTAAATGAGATATTGTCCGTAAATACTGGTATTATAGACACTGGAATAAAATGTGTATCAAGTTTCGAAAACTCAACTTGGAATAGCGGTATCTGGTTTAATGGTGTGTTCAAAGATGGACATTTTAATGGTGGCATGTGGTACCACGGTTATTTTGATGGAGTTTGGGGATAAAATTTAATATATAACTAATGAAAAATAGAATAAAAAAATTCACAGAGGCTTTAGAATCAAACAAATTTTCTGAAGTTATAGAACAAGTAAAAAATTTGATAGAGAATACAGTAGAAAAGTCTGGTGGTGAATTGAAGACTTTTATTGAGTCATATCTAAAAAATCCTGAAGATATAAAAATTGAGGGATTAATAAATGATTCTGATATATACGACTTTTATCTGAAATTTAGAAATCAAATAGATGAGTGTCTAAATGAAATAAAATTTTATGACAACTCTCCATCTGAGATGGGTGTATTCGGTGTTTATGAATATACTATAAAAGCGACAAAAGAAGCAGTCACTGAATTTGTGAAAAGTCTATCTGAAAAGTAATAAAATATCTTGTTGAAAATGAAAGTAGTTTAATATTAGAAACAAAACTATTATAAATTTCACAAAAGAAAACAGACCACCAAATATATTTGATGTTAAAAAATTTGAGTATTTATATACTATTCTTACTAAAACATTGGCAGAAATAAGTGAAAGAAAAACTATCCAATGATTTAAGTAGGAGGATGAGATACCAAATAGTATCCATAAAATTTCTAAGAAAGAAAATAGAGAATAAATTATGAAGATGTTATATTCTTCATGTGATTTGAAATCAGACTTATCAACATCTCTTTTAACAACTTTTCTAAATGTTTTTGCCCAGAATCTTATTTTATTGAACTTATAAAAATTTATTAGATTGGAAAAAGAAAAAATCAAAATTAGTAGACCAAATAAATAAAAAAGATTCAATAGCATAGAATAAACATGTTTTTATTCTTATATAAATATTCATAAGTTTGTTTGTAGAGCAGAAGGAAGTAAATATATATATGAAAAAGATCAAAATTTATAATGGTTACACCACTATATAAACACTTAAAAGAAAACGGAACATCTTTTTATGCTTTTCCAGGTGCAGCCGAGGATATTTCAGCAGCTTATCAGAACTCAAACTATAAAATGTACTTTTCAAAGTATGTCTTATTGGATTTCCCAATACAAAATTTAGTTGAAGAAAATAATTCAGGTGGTACAGCCTCCGAGAATTTACACTGGGACTTTACTGTGTTTGAAACACTGGCTGTTAATCAGCCACCTAATTTTTCTGAACAAGTTATAGAATCTTTAAGAAATTATGTAGCAAACCAAGAAATAACAATCAGAGAATCAAGATTAAATAATACCGAATATTATTACGATCACACTGCATTAGCAACGACCGCTGAAAAGATATTTTTTAAATGGTGTAAGAAGTTAAATCTAATCAGCTTCGAACCAGCTCTTCCTGAAGATGAATATATTGACACACTAACTGAGTTTGAAAGAAGAAATCTTTCTGATACGACATATTTTAAGGAGTATTTATGGAAGGAAAGAGAAATTTCTGAGTACACAGTTATAGAGGTAGATAGCACTACAGCTCCAATAGATGGTGATTTTGTATTAACTGGTGACCAAGCTTTAAAATTAGTCTTCAACTCAATAACAAATTTTCGACAAGGTGATGTAATAGAAGTTGATAATATCAATGACTTACCCCTTATTCAAGTTGTTTTTGATGCGTCAGCGACTGAGTGGTTAGGTCCAGTAAATTTTAAAGTACTAGGCGTCACTGTCAATGTTAATGATGGTCACGATGTCATAGTCGATTTTCCAACAATAATATCAGCATCACCAGGGTTAGATGGAACAGCACAACTCATCTATCATAGATTAGTCAAATATATTGGAGAGGTAAACGGAGTATCAAATGTTCAATCAGCTAATAAAGCATACACGGAAGTGTATGCACACGTGCCTGACCATACTGGTAGAACACCAGATGTACTATTCAGGACAATAGCAGATGAAAACTACAAACCAGGATTAATATTTCCAATAATACCAAACCAATATCAGCCAGAAATAATTGGAGCTGAGTTGTTCTCATCTCCGATAGTAAGCTCCCCACAAAACTATCCTGGATCTTACTATGGACACTTTGATACTGAGGATTTCACTTATGAAGTAGCTAACGGTGACTCACTTAGAAGAAGTGGTGATTATTTTGGTGTTGATGGCGATATAAATACACCGATTGTTAGCTCAGATACGATAGATGGTATAACATTAGACTTTAATACATCACACTATGTGAAGATGAATTTAAAGGATAGGACATTAACAAACTTTGACCAATTCAATTCTTTAGAAGTTAACAATACACCACCACAAGATTTTGAATTTAATGCAATTTTATGGTACTATACTGTTGAAGACAATAGAGGTAATAAGACTACAAACCTTTACGGCATATCTTTCTTAGACCATCCGGATAATAATCCTAAAGGAAATGAAATATCTTTAAGATTTCCTCCCTACAAAAAACTAGTAACGAATGGTTCACAAGATGGAACATCTTATGCCTTTTCTTTAAACCTAAACTTCAATATCATACATGATAATCCAATTGATGCTTACAATCCAGAGGCAGTAAACTCATTATTTAGTATGAATCTGTTCAATGAGGCTATGAAAAGACTAGCATCTGCTAATGATAGTTTTTTTAATATAATTAGTGAACACTCTGCGATGAAAGAGGAAATAACTGACTTGAAACAACTTTTATATAGCCAAAAAGATTTTGCAACAATAAATGCACAAATAGCTAATTTAGAAGAGTTGCTAAAACTTTACAGTACACTTCAGATTGAAAATTCAGACACTATTGAAATAGAGATGAAACCGGATGAAAATCCACCAACAATGTTACTGAATAGCTTAGATAGAAGATACACTATGATAGAAAACATAGTTACAACCGCTATGTATAATACATCTGGTATAATACCTTATTTTATTAATGTTCCAGATAAAAAAGATTTCATGGTAAATTTAGTAAATAACGATGAGGTTGAGTTGGAATTACCAAATAATGATAACCTAAAATTAGTTTTCACGGCAGATTTACAATATAGACAGAGTGTTGATATATACATAACAGGTTCAGAACTATCAAGTCAAAACAAAAAGTTAGACATTTATTTATCAACTGTGAATCCGATTGGTATTGCAACTGCCTCTGCAACAGATGAAACTGAAATCGAAACTTTACTAATCAGTGATATTGACTTACCAGTTTACTATAATAAAGTGACGAGCCAACCTAACTCTGCAAAAACTTGGAAAGAGTTTAATTTTGATATAGATTTTACGAAGGACATATTCTTAACATCAAATAATATTTTAGAAGTTTATCTAGACGCGAATGAAAGTATTGTATACAACTCGATAAAACAAGGTGACCAATATTTCTTGAATAACTTATTCATAGGTACTAGTTCGGTTTTTGACTTCTCTGGTCAATATGAGATATCAAGTGTTGGGGCGACTGGATCAATAATAAGATTTGATGTCACAACAAATGAAGATTTTGTAGACTTTTCATCAGGACAATTACCACTAACGATACACTCATCAACTTCAACTTTGTTATCTAATAATCCATTTATTTCAATAAATAAAGGACAGATTATAACAATAACAAGAATAAATGAGGAAAGTCAATCTCCTGTTTCAGAAAAATACTTGATTACTGTCAAAGATATCCAATATTAATAGAGTTTAAAGTTTTTTATTTAATATATAAGTAAATATAAAACTATAGCATATGTGTATAGGTTGTCCAGGTACATCAATTTTTGGTAATAAAAGTCAGTATATAAAATTACAAAATTCAGATTTTGTCGCAATAGAAGGAGCAAACACTATCGAGAGACTTATTGGTAGTGATATTAGAATTCCATATAGACAAATTTTAAAAAGTAGAGTAATTCTCAAAGCAGGACAAGCAAATTACTTATTAAATCATCTTGGACTAGGTGATAATGCAACTTTTTTAGCAATTAAGGCAACATATAACTCAGCGTCTGTGAATGAAGAAGACAACTATGTGGATTACTACTATTACAACGATTTAGCTACGAGATTTTCATTCAATCAACTAATGGTTTTGACTGGTAATTCGGGAAATAGAATACAACAATTATACTTAACAAATCCTAATGTTAAATATGCGGTGACATTGGATGTAATGGTGGCTGTTATAGATGAGGAATATTCATTCTTTAATGATACAGTAAATCAGAGTGCCACAACATTTACTGGACTATCATATACTGATATATCAAGCTATGTTGTTGGACAATCAATTGTAATAAATGATATCAATGGAAGGCCTCTTATTTACTTGAATTTAGCTAATATAAACTCAATATCAAGAACAAGTAGAATTTTAACTATCGAGGATGACACTCTAGGTAACATACTTTTATTATTTAATACGGAATTTGATGCAATACAAGCGCACTCTCTACTTGCTTATGTATTATCAAATCCAGACGTTAATATTGCCAATATCGATCCATTAGCTGACCAGATTGATCCAGTAGTTTATTTCTTTTCAAAAGTTGATAACACTGCATCAGGATATACAATTTCATCATCACTAACTTCATCAGTTCCTACCTATGCAGGTGGAACATACGGCATATTTGGTTATACATTCTCCACTACAATTTCTTTATCAACTTATGGTCCAACAATTAGTAAGTCATATATATTAGACTTACTAGTAAGTGGAGTAAGCGATAATAGAGATGGTACTATGAGCATAACAGCCTCAAACATAATATTGACTGGAACGGATAGCATAACTGAAGTTTCTAGTATTGTCGGCACTGGTACATATTCAGTCGCATTTGATTTCTCTGATATTGCTCAGAATTACCTTGATGGTGTTATAATATACTTGAATATAACAGCTTAAAAAGATTAATAAAGAAAATGGCATATAGTTTAAATAATTTTTTAGGACCTTTTACTAATGATGATAAGTTATTAAAAATTTACAACTCTCAAGGATTACTTGATAGAACTATAGACCCATTCAAAATTGTAACATCTATTTCCTCGAATAATTTAGTAATTCTTAAAACAAGAAGTTCTTCTATAACTTTAGACTTTGCAACATCAACAGAAGCTAAATTAGCACTTGAAAAGATACAAGGAGCAATAACTACTTTAACAACAAGTAAACCACCTTTATTCATTGACAAGTACATTTCAAATTACGTGAGTTTAGTTGGTTCAACAAGTTCACAAGGATCTTTAAATACCACACCTGGAGCGACAGCAACAAATGTTATTTACGATTTTGAAAATGGAACAATTTGGTATCATGCAACGGCATCAACTGATTATTCAGCTAATTTTATAAACATACCAACAAACAATAATAAATACATTAATGCCAGTATTATCATCTCACAGGGAGCTACTGGATATTCTCCTATTTCTATAAAAATAGATGGTATAACTCAAAGTGTAAAATGGCTATCCGGTACATACTCGATATCAACAAATAAAGTTGATATCATTGAATTTACATTTTTGAGAAGTAGTAACACGTGGGTTCAAGTATTTGGTCAAATAAATTCGTTTAGTTAATAAGCAACTAAACTCTAAAAAACTAAATTTTTAATATATAATATATGATTAAAAAGTATAACGAATTTGTTTCAGAATCATTCTCAAAAGAAAATTATCATTCACTAGGTGAGTATATAGAAAACCTGTCACAAAATGATGAATATATTCAAATGATAGTTGCTCAAATGACTGGTGATATTGAACCCTCTATCAGACTTTCTAACGCTGTAAATCTTTTAGATGATTTATCTAAAGTTGAGCTACTTAAAAGGGTAGAAAACTACCTAAACGGTGTTGGTGGTAAAACACATGTCACAACCACAGTGGATGCTGACACAGTTATACCAAATGAGACAATTCAAGAAGCATATGGTAAAAGTGTTTTATCTACATTCCTAAAATGTTTAACTGCACTTGGATTCAAAGATAATACTCCACAGACAAATGAAATACCAGCTGAATTTTTAATATTCTTTAAATTCACAGGTGTAGAATCATCTAAAATTGAAGGTGTATTTAATCGTTTTAAGTCTCTACAATCAATTAAAGTTGATTATACACATCCAACTATGGGATTATATTTTGGTATTAAATGCGATGGTCAATTCGAGTATGGATATTATTATGATGAGTTAATACCAATTGGACAATTTAAACTAACTAAATCTATTTATAATCAGATAAAATTATTTGATTTAAAGTCAGCATCAGGCCTTAAAAAAATATTAGTCAATTTAAATTTTGAAGACATTCAATTAATGTCAAAAATTAAATTAGAAATGGAAAAATTTAATCCAGGATATTTTGAACAAAAAATGGTTCCACAAATCAACGACAGATTAATGACTTTTGGTTACTATGGTGTTGGAAAATGGGATAATGGTCAATTAGATTTAGGTGAATTGGAAAATGTTAAAAGTAATTTAAAGACATTTTTAATGAAATACAGATGGTCTGAGAAAATATTAATCAGTGTATCTCCAAATAAATTCTGGATTTATATACAAATCAAATTAAAGTAATGAAGTATCTAAAGAAAATGTTTGAAAATGATAATTCAATTAGAATGCTACTAAATGCAATTGATGCATATAATGACAGACTGATAAAGGATAAAGAATGGAAAAAATACTATCAGGAAGTTCAAGACTGGAGAAAAAGTGATAGTAAAGATACAGAGTTTTTAGAAGAAGTAATAAAATTTGCAGAAAAAAGAATTGAGGAAATAAAAGCAGAGTTTCAAAAAGATATAGATTTTGTTAAAGACTTGTATTTAAATTATTTGGAAGATTGCCAATCATTTTCAGATTATTTAATAAGGAGAATTTCAGATAGCGTTTCTGATGATGGTGAGTATGGGTATCTGATTGAATTAAAATTAACTTTTTCAAAAGAATCTTTGCAGAAAAGAAAGTATATGAAACCCGAAGGATATAAAATTACTTGTGATGAGGTTTTAGATTATTGGAAAAATATTTATGACTTCTTTGTAGTTTTAGAATCTAATGGATATATCCCTAGAATAAAGTACTATCAACCTAATGGTGTAGAATTTATAATAATAATTGGTAAGCAATGAAAATAAAAAAATTTAATGAAAATCAGGATGATTTCTTTGAAGAAGATATACAACTTGTAAAAGATTTGTCACTAAACTATTTAGAAGACTGCGAATCATTTGAAAAATTTGAAGTTAGTTTAGCAAAAATGACACTACAAAGAATAAAAATGGGTGGTTTGATACCTGGTATGATTACACTTGATATTGAATTTTCTGATAAATGTTATCAAAATAGAAAAGATAAAACAGGAGTTTTCGCAAGAATCACTGAGTCTGAAATCTTGGATTATTGGCAGAGAATACTTGAATTAGTTCAAGCATTAAAATCTAATGGATTTGAATCGAATATCGAAAAATATGATCCAAATAGTAGTAACTTACAAATAAATATTCACAGAATAAATGAGAATTAAGAAGTTTAACGAGAGTATTATAAAAAAAGACTCACCATTTACTAATTGGGAAATGATGGAGAATTTGATTGCACCTATTTTTAAATATGATTGTGCAATATATTATAAGTTATATACTATGTATGATGGAGATGTGATGCCAATAGGACCTAAACATACTAAAAACTTCACAGACAAATTTTGGAATGAAAAAAGTTTTAACTTGAATGGAGTGAATTATAACTGGAGTGAGCTTGATAATTCTAATCTCATAAAAGCTTGTATAATAGATATTAATGATCAAATATTTAATGTAATATCTGCTGATGAGCAAAGAATGGGTAGGTACTTTTCAACTTATGATTCCGAAAAATTGATTCAAATATTAGAAGATATTGAAAGAATCAAAGATGATTGTACAACAGAAGGATATACACTTTCAATGTTTATGAAAAATGATGGTTTTAATTCAGCTACTAACTTTAATAGTGATGCTCAAATATCTCTATTGATTTTAGATAGTTCTTTTTAATATATATGATATGAGAGTTATAAAGACATATGAAGGTTTTTTTGATTTTTTTAAGAAGAAATCTGAAGATTCTGAAGATGATAAGATTGCTTTAGAGTATATCAATAGACTTAAAAAGATAAAAGATATAAGTCCTTATAATATTAAAAAAGATGATGATCCACGTCAAGAATTTAATTATAGTATATTAAGATTTGTGGTAGATTTTGATGATACTCCAATTAAATGTACAAAAGTAGTATCTCATAGGTCTCATGGATTCGATGAACCATCTCAAGAACTTCTTATTAATCGTGGTGGAATTAAAAAAAATGATGGTGAATTTTACGCACTAAGTGCACAAGTTGATGAAGAAATGGTGTCAGTAAAGGCAAAAGTATCACTTATAGATGAACTATACCACCTAATAGATTCTGTCTATAAAAAAGATAAAGAAGCTAGAAGAATTCAAAAAATTAAAAGTAATTTGAATAAAGCAGCTGATTTATTAGATGATGATGAAAAAAATATTTAATTATGAAATATCTTGTAAAATATAATGAAAGTGTCGAAACATTTGATGTAGATTTCGCAATAGCGAAAATAATGGAACAATTTCCATTTGAAAAAGTTAAAGAAATGTTAGACAAAGAAGTTCTTGAATGGACTCCAGAAGATGAAGATGGATCATATTATTCAGAACATTCAAATGGTGAAGCTGAAGATGCTATAATCACACACCTAGTTGATTGGTATTCTTCTAAATATCCTTCATCATTCTCAGAAGAAAATGAGGAGATTTTAAGAGAAACCATTCAAAGTAGATATAACTTTTTAAATTATTAATTGTATAATTTAAAAGTTTTATTTCATGTCCAAAGAAGATTTAATGAAAAAATGGGCACCTATTTTAGGTTCTATTGGTATGACTGGATCTCAATTAGAGAATCTATCCCAGTTAGCTGAAAATCACTCAAATCAAATATTGAGTGAAAATTATTCAGAGTTTTCAAGTATCTTACCTCTTGCTACAAAAGTAGCAGCACAAACAATTTCTCAAAATTTAGTACCAGTTCAACCATTAAGTTCTATGATGTCTCAAGAAGAACTTGACAGAATTAGTAACGAGGTTAAAAGTAAGAATCGTGATGGTAAAATAGAATCATTAATTGAAGGTAAAGAATTTAAAGAAATGAAACCAGAAGATCATCCAGATTGGGAAAAACCACCAACTGGTAAATTATTTTACCTCGACTTTAAATATGGACATAAAAAGACAAGAAGGGCTGGTAAAAAACATAAAAAGAAAAATGTCTAAAATTGTAATATTAGCATCAGGTGCTGGTAGTAATGCAAATAAAATAATTGAGCATTTTAGTAATAAAAATGTTCAAATATGTCTAATTGCTACAAATAATAAAAATGCCGGTGTTATTAATATTGCAAATAATAATAAAATACCTACTTATCTTATAAATAGAGAAAATTTTGAGTCAGAGTTTTTAGATAATTTGAAAAATATAAATCCAGATTTGATAATATTAGCTGGTTTTCTTTGGAAAATACCACAAAAAATAATAAACTCATTCACTAATAAAATTGTTAATATTCATCCATCACTTCTACCAAAATTTGGTGGTAAAGGTATGTACGGTCATTTTGTTCACGAAGCTGTTTTTAAATCAAAAGAGAAAGAGTCAGGAATTACGATTCATTATGTTAATGAAAATTATGATGAAGGTCAAATAATAAGACAATTCAAAGTAGATTTAACAGAAAATGATACACCTCTTGATATAGAATCTAAAGTTAGAAATCTTGAAATAGAATATTTTGCAAAAACAATAGAAGAAATATTATGAAATTTCCAGACTTAAATATCATAAAAGAAGTCGATAATGTAAAAAAAATCGGTGAATATAAAACACTTTTAATATGTCATTTAGATTGGTCAAATTTAGATGCCTATAATAAATCAAAACATATATCCTTTATATTCAATTTAAATAAACACGAAAGCCAATACTCAAAAAAAGCAATTGATATATTTATTGATGAATACATTGATTGGGATGAATTTAACTATCCAACATATTATAAAGATGTCTATCAAAAATTTCAATACATAAAAATACCAAAAACATACTATCAAGAAATTGAATATTTCAAAAAAATGGCGCTCGATGAGTTCAACAAAAAAAGGCCGTTTGATACAAATATTCGTGAAAGATGTTTAAATCCAGCTATTGAGGCAGTGGATTTGTTTTTTCATCTTATTTATGATTCACTTGTTATGTTTAACGAAGAATTTAGAGGAACACCAAATGTAGATATACTTAAATCTCTTTGGTTATATAGATTTTGGAAGCATCAAACTGGCTCAGGTATGTCAGTACTAAGATCCACAAAGGATATGGATAAATTTCAAAAATTGATTGGAAGGTCTACTGAACTTAAAAAGATATTAAATTCAAATAATTCATCACCAGATATTAAAGAATACCAGACAATAATTGATAATATATCAATTATAATTCAAAGAGAATCTAAAATAAATGAAATTATCATTAAAAACTAAACAAATATAATTATGGAAACTTTACTAGAAAAAGAACAAATTTTAAGATACGGTGAAAATCCACATCAAAGTGCTAAATTCATGGGTAATTTAGATGATGTATTTACTAAAATTAGTGGCAAGGAATTATCCTATAATAATCTTTTAGATATTGATGCCGCTGCCAGACTATCTAAAGATATTGAAGGTGGTCATTTCGCAATACTAAAACACAATAATGCCTGTGGATTATCCTCAAATCAGAATGCCTTAGAGTGTTGGAAAGAAGCTCTTGCTTGTGATCCAGTATCTGCTTTTGGTGGAGTTATAATTACTAATTTCCATATAGATATTGATTTAGCAAAAGAAATAAACTCATTATTTTTTGAAGTATTACTTGCTCCTTCGTTCAGTGATAAGGCATTAGAGATACTAACAAAAAAGGAAAATAGAATTATTCTTAAAATAAATTCTTTAGACTTTGATAATAAGCAAGTTAGAACCTGTTTGAATGGTGTATTAGAGCAAGATTCTGATAATAAAGTAGAATCGGTAGATGATTTTAAATATGTTACTCAAAATATACCAACGAATTCTGAAATAAATGACCTACTATTAGCAAATAAATTAGCTAAACATTCTAAAAGCAATACAATTATTCTTATCAAAAATGGCCAATTAGTAGGTAGCGGTGTAGGTATGACAAGTCGTGTAGATGCATTAAAACATGCTATTTCAAAGGCAAATGAATTTGGATTCGACTTGAAAGGTTCAGTAATGGCATCTGACGCCTTTTTTCCATTTCCAGATTGTGTTGAGATAGCATCGACAGTTGGTGTAACTTCAATTATACAACCAGGAGGTTCCATAAAAGATAATTTATCAATTGATATGTGTAATCAAAAAGGAATTTCAATGGTTTTAACAGGAGTTAGACACTTTAAACATTAATTTATGAGGGTCATGAGCTTGTAATATATAAGTTCATGTATAATGTTTATTTGATTTCCTCTGAGATTGAAGGTGATATATGTTATAAAATTGGATATACAAAGCGTGATCCAAAAGTAAGAATAAGAGAGATGAAAACTGGAAATGCCTCTGAATTGAGGTTAATTGATAGTTTCCAATCTAAATGGGGAACTCAAATTGAATCTAGATTCCATAGACATTTTTTTCATAAAAAAATATCGGGAGAGTGGTTTAGACTCGAAAAAGAAGAGTTATCAAAATTTAGAGAGATTTGTGAGATGACTCATAATAATTTTGAACTCATGGCTAAAGAAAACTCTTGGTTTAAGACATCTCAAGTATTTAAGAAGTTTAATTAGTTCTTTTCAGAAGCATATTTCACACCCATTATAGTACCGATAATACTAAATGCATTAGTTAAAAGTATACCTATAATATTACTCCAAGTAGATCCGATTACACTTGTATCAACTCCGCTCATAATAGCCATAGCATACATTCCGGTTGTTGTTACACCAACACCTAATATTACAAATAGAGAGACTTTAACGATTGTGCCAATTAATTCAAATTGAGTTTTCTTTTGCATTATATCTAAGTCATTTTCAGCATTTTCTTTTGCCTTTTCGGCTTCCAATCTCGCCACCTCTGACTTCTGAACTGCGTCTTTTAACTCTTCTTGCATCTTTTCATTATCTTCTCTCCATTGTAATAATTCATTATTTTGGGATTCAATTTGCTGCTTTGATTCTTCAACATTTTTTAATGTTTGTTCCAAATCTTGCATTATTTTACCATTCTCATCATTTAACTTACTGAGTTCGTTATTTTGTAATTGAATTTTTTTAGTAATTTCAAGTCTTTTTCTTCTTGACTCCTTATCTTTTTCAGCAGCATCTTTCAAATACTGGTCAAATTCAATATCACCATCTGATTCAATTAGTTTAATAATATTACCTTCCAAAAAAATATTCTTGGTTTTTGCAATATCTAAAAGTTGTTTTTTATCTTCTTTACTTAGTTTCATTATTTATTTATAAACTTTAAAAGGTAGTTTTCTATTTTTATATCCCTCAAAATCATTTTTAAAATCTTCTAATCTTGGTTCAATATCATCAGATTTAATAATCCAAAATTGAGCACCTGCTTGAACAGCCTTTGCTTGTTCTTCAGGTTCATTTGAAGATGAGATGATACCAATTACGACATGGTTACCATACTCAAAATTAACCTTTCTAATAAGTTCAATACCGTCAAAAGAAGAACCTATAATATTTAAATCTACAAATACACACTCTGGCCTACCTTTAGGGTCTTTGTACCATTCAGCGAATAGTTTAGCAGCTTCATCAGAACTGTCAATACTTTGTAACGAGAGAGAGATGTCAAGTAAACTACAAGCATCTTCAAAAACTAAGTGGAATAAACTCTCATCATCCACTAATAAAATTGAATCAATCATTTTTTTTAATTTTTATTTTTATTTTGGTACCTATTTCATTTTTTTCACAATTCAAATTAAAACCATGTTCAGTCAAAATAGCTAAACATATATTCAAACCCAATCCTGAAACCTCACCATCTATATCTTTAATTTTTTTCTTTGAATAAGAATACAATATTTTTTCAAAATCTTTTTGTGTCATTCCTCGGCCATTATCTTGAACTATTAAATCACCATCTTCCATATAAATTTTTACCATCTTTTTTTTACTATCATTATATTTCAATCCATTTTTTACTAAATTGTCAACCGCATTACAAAATAAAACCTCATTAACATCCAATTTTATCAATTCATCAACTTCAACTTGTGACTGATAAGAAGTGCTTGATAGATAATTAGTCAAAAGTTCTTTTAAATCCACCTCATTTTTATTTAAAACAACATTCTGCTTTACTAAATTAGTAAACTCATAAACACTCTTATATACTTTTTGAGTATGTGATAAACCCTCTCTAATCATCTTAATAGAGCCATCTATTTTTAGATTCTGAATATCATCTATAGAAAGCCTTTTTTCCAAAGATGTTAAACCTCGTGGTATATAAGTGTTAATACCACTGTGCATATCGTGTCTGATGATTCTAGCGGCGTGTTCAAGATAAGTATTCTTTTTAGCTAAATCTTTTAATTGATTATCAATCTCCTCATCTTGAACCCTAATTGTTTTTCTTTGAAGAAGAACAACGACTGTAAGTATTAGTAAAGAAATTCCAATCGATGCCCAAATTAAATAATTTTTTAATTTATCCCTCTGAACACTTAACTCATCTTTTTCGACTATAAGATCATCTTTTTCAATATTAAGAACTACTATTTCTTTTTCTTTCTTTAATATTTTTATAGTTCCATCTTTAGCTTCTATAATTTCCTCGTCAGCTTTTTGAGCAATTAAAGCCTCTTTCTCTTTAATTAATTTCTCAATTTGACTATCTAACATTTTAGCTAGTTTTTTCATATCTTCTTTAGTCACATTGTCATATGACTTTGGAAGGCTTCCTAAAAATTCTTTATCTTTCTTCAAACTTTCTATCTCGGTAATAGGTTTCTCATATTCGACTTGGTCAAAAACTTTTTCGGGCTCGACTTCTTTTACCTCTAAAACCTCGACATATCCTCTTGATTTTGCAAGATAATAATCAGCTTCTTCATACTTTCCTCTATTATATAAAATTTTACCTATTTCTTTATAGATTTTAGAATCCTGTTTTGATATTCTACCTGATTTAATATTGTTCTTATCTAGTTTATCAATCAAATTAGTAATTTCAACATCATTAGTCACGGGTAAGTCCCATTTCATTTTTTCTTGTGAAAATGAAATTAGACAAATAAATAAAAATACAATTAATATTACATTTTTCATTTTTTTAGAGAATTATTTTTTTGATTCTGAAATATACCCTTATTATTTTTAGGACTATCTTGATGCTCTTTTGGTTCACTTAATAAGTAAAATCCTTCACCATTAACTCTTACTACTATAACATCTTGTGGTTTGTAAGGTGTAATTACTTGATAAGGATATTTTAAGATAACTGGCCTTCTCTTTTCTCTATAAAATGTTGCCCACTCAGGTTGAAAGACCTGTGGGTAATCTCTATTAACTTGCTTCCAAAATGCGATGTCTGGTTCTTTTATTGAACCATCTCTTCTAAAAAGGACAATCTTACCACTATGTTTATTTCCCCAGAATGCGTATGATGATAAATCCATATATTTAATTGTAGAATCTGTCCAATCATAATAGACCCAGGCATTATCTATCGACATTTCCATTATCCAGTGTTCAACTTTTAAAAGTTTTGTTTGTATACTATCTTTTGTAATTGAATCAGTTTTAATGACAACCACTAAACTATCTATAGTTTTAGATTGTATCATTTGAGCACTATCACTTTGATTTTGAACTGACTGTAAATAGTCAATTCTTTTTTCTAATAATTCAATTTGAAGTTTATACTTATCATTTCTACTTCTTTGGTTATTAACCATCAAGTCCAAACTCTCAAATTGGTCGTTTGTCATAATAACTACAGAATCTCCTTTAAACACAGTTTTAATAGGATACTGACTATATCCACAAAAACTAATCAACATGAAAAATAACAAAACCACATTTTTCATACTTTAAGATTTATTTTTAATTGAGTTCCACCCTCATTCATTTTATCACAAGTTATCGTAAATCCATGCTCCTCAAGTATAGCAATGCATATATTCAATCCAAGACCAGTTCCTGATTCTTTCTGACCTTCTTTTCTTGTATATGGTTGCTTCAAGATGTTAAAATCTTTTTGTGTCATTCCTCTACCATTGTCCTCGATGTAGATTGTATCTTTTAGTCTGTATATTTTCACAAATTTTGTATTGCTATCATTGTATTTAAGACCATTTCTAATTAAATTATCTAAAGCAGTACAGAAAAGTGCATCATTAACTTCAAAATTACCTAAATCATCAATAATTACCTGATTTCCATAAGCAGTTGATGACAAGTAGTCCTTCAAAATAGAAGTCAAATTACAATCTAACTTATTCAATGTAACATCCTTTTTAACTAAGTTAGTAAATTCATAAACACCTTTATATACTTTTTGGGAGTGTTTCAAACCATCTTTTATCATCTTCAAAGGTGATTCAATTTTCAGATCCTTAATTTGTTCCTCTGTCAATCTTCTTTCAAGTGAACTTATACCTCTTGGAATGTAGGTATTAATACCAGAATGCATATCGTGTCTCAAAATTTTAGCAGCGTGTTCAAGGTAGGTATTTTTCTTTTCAATTTCTTGTGATTGTAAGACTTTATCTGTCACATCAGTAGCAATCTTCATAATTCTAATGACCTCACCATCATTATCAAGAATTGGATTATAAGTTGCTTGAAGCCAAATTTTATCACCATTCTTTTTAATTCTCATAAATTGTGACGATAGGTAGTTACCCTTTCTAAGTTCATTCCAAAATTCTTTATAATTTTCAGATTCAGAATCCTCAGGTAACATGAATAAACTATGATGTTTACCTATTAACTCATCCGCCTTATAACCCATAATATCACAAAACTTTTGATTGGCGAATTTAATATTACCCACCGTATCAAATTCAATTACCACATTTGAATGATTAATTGCATTCATCCTGTTTCTGATATCAAGCTCTTTTCTTTTAACTTCAGAGACATCATATCTTATGGACATAAATCCCCTTAATCTTCCAAATGAATCAAACTCAGCCTTTATATATGAATCAACCCAATATAAATGACCATCTTTTGATCTATTTGTGATAATGGAGTTCCATATTTTTTTATCTATGACTGTGGTTTTATACATGTGAGACCATAGTTCTTTAGGGTGTATTCCCGAGTTTACTATATTATGGTCTTTTCCAATCGCTTCTTCTAAACTCCAACCTGAGACTTGACTAAATTTATGATTAACATATGTGATTTTGCCTTTTGCATCTGCTTTACTAACAAGAACTGAAGTGTCTATGAATTTTTCAAATTCTACTATATCTTTATTTAGTTGATTAGTTTCATTAACAGAATAACTAAAGGAATAAATAGAAGAAAGTATTTGTGCAAAGTTTATTTCGTTTTCGAACCAATTTCTATTTTTCAAACTCTCAATACAGATCACTCCTATAATCTCACCTTTATAAAAAATAGGAACATCTAACATAGATTTGATACCAAGTGGTCTTAGATAAGATTCTAAAAAACAAGAAGTAGCTGGATGATTTTCAGCATCATTCGCAATAATAATAGGATCAATATTGAGATGTTTGAAATAATCTAAATAATCCTTTTTAAATAACTCAATATTTTGATACCATTTTTTCTCTTTACTGATATACAGTTGCTGACATATAATAGATGATTTATCAGAATTATAAAGCCAAATAGAACATCTATCAGCACATATTGACTCAGTTACCACTTTAGTGAGTTCTTTTCCACTTTCTTCTAAATTACCTTTAAAAAATATTTCATTTCTAGTCAATGAAATTAGACACAAATTAAGATTTTTAGTGTATTTAGATAATAACTTTATTTTTTTTGATTTACAGATTACAGAAATTAAATATATTATAAAAAATAAAATTAGAGAGAGAGATAATATAAAAGTAGTTATACCAATTGAAGAAGTATACTCAATAATATTAAAAACAAATAGTGATTGTATTGATAGATAAAAAACCATTATTAGTCCAGAGGCTAACAATGCAATTTTTGAGTTAATTGGCATTCTTCAGTGTGTGTTTTAGTTATATATTAACTTAAAAATACACTAAAATATCAAGAATATCAATGATTTAGTACCGGTGGCTGGAGTCGAACCAGCAGTAGGGTTAACCTATTCGGATATGAGCCGAACTCCATTACCACATCGGATCACACCGGCATTTTGTACCGAAAGTGGGACTCGAACCCACACGTCAATGAAGACACCAGCTTTTGAGGCCGGCGCGTCTACCAGTTCCGCCATTTCGGCATTTGTACCCTCGGTCGGACTCGAACCGACAAGCCAATTGGCACGGTTTCTAAGACCGCTGTGTATACCAATTCCACCACGAGGGCATTGAGCCATAGAGCGGTAACGATCCGCTTTCTCTAACTTACCAAGTTAGTGTAATAGCCATTTATACGACTACGGCATTTGTTGGAGATATGGGTAACGATCCCATCGCCTCTACCATGTCAAAGTAGCACTCTTCCTCTGAGCTAATCTCCAATATTGAGCCGATGGAGGGACTCGAACCCCCGATGTTTGTGTACCGCTTTACAAAAGCGGTGCTGTCGCCACTGAGCCACATCGGCATAAATGGAGGAAATTGTTGAAAGTGATTTTACTGAGGGACTTGAACCCTCAAAAGTTTGAGTTTAAGTCAAATGTGTATACCAATTTCACGAAGTAACACTTTCAGTCACCATCCATTTGTTGGTGTAGTAGGATTTGAACCTACGACCATCCGCGTATCAGGCGGGCGCTCTCACCAGGCTGAGCTATACACCAATTTAGTACCCCGAAGTGGGTTCGAACCACTGCCACTTGCATGTAAAACAAGTACGCTCCCATTACGCCATCGGGGCAATTTTTGAGACACTGGTCGGATTTGAACCGACATACCACAGTTTTGCAGACTGGGACCTAAACCATTCAGACACAGTGTCTTATTATTTTGCGGGCCAGGTGGGTAACGATCCCACTCTCCTCGGTTTAACAGACCGCCGCTGTACCATACTAGCTTCTGACCCTTTTGTAGTTCCTACGGGATTCGAACCCATATATTCGCTTTAGAAGAGCGATGTCCTTTCCAGTTGAACGAAGGAACCATATTTAGAAAGTCGGCCATCGCTATTTGGCTTCAGGTACCGCATATTGTTATACACGGCACCCAGGCTTCGAACCTGTACTTGTCATTGCGACTTTCTTAGTACTCCCCACCGGATTCGAACCGGTACCTGTACAGATTTTAAGTCTGTTGCCTCTGCCTATTGGGCTACGGGAGCATATAAATAAAAAAACCCGAACTTACGGTTCGGGTTTGATTTATTTGGAGTTTAATTATTTTTATGACATAAATCCAAAATTAGCACAACCCGAACCAGTGGTTCTAATACATAATGTATTCACCACCATCGTGAGATTCAAATTTGTGATATTTAGATTTAAAGTTTTCATTTGATTATATATTAAAAAGTCTTTGTCTCTTTTTATTTTGTTTTTATTTTATACAAATATAATAATAAGTTTTAATTTTCCAAAAAAATTATTCAGCGACATCTAAAATTTCTACATCGAAAATTAAAGTCTGACCAGCCAATGGGTGATTTGCATCTACAACAACATCATCTTCACTCACTTGTCTCACAATAAATGGTACCAATTTACCATTAACCTCAGCTTGTAGAGAATATCCTACTTGAACATCACTTGGCACATTTGATTTAGGAACAGTCACTCTCAAATCATCTCTGTATTCACCGTATGCCTCAACCGCTGGAATCTCAATAGTTTTTTTATCACCAGGTGCAAGTCCTATAACACCATTTTCAAAACCTGGGATTAACTGACCACTACCAATCATAAATTCAATTGGCTCACGACCATCTCGTAATGAAGTATCAAAAACCTCATTGTTAGTTAAACGTCCTGTATAGTGGGCCGTAACTTTGCTACCTTGTTTAATCATTTTAATTATTGTTTTTTTATTTATATAGAAATTATCTCATTAGTTTGAACTTAATATGAGTTCTAAATATAATTTATATAATTAAAAGTTTTATGTTAAATCAATTTACAACTATAAGTCCAATTGATGGTCGATATCACGATAAGACCAAAAGTCTATCAAAATATTTTTCAGAGTCAGCTTTAATAAAGTATAGAATTTATGTAGAGGTAAAATATCTAATTGAATTAGATTCGAGATTAAACCTTAATATACCAAATATTTTATCTTTACAAGATATCTATGTGAACTTTAGTGAAGATGATGTAGTTGAAATTAAAAATATCGAAAAAAAGACTAATCATGATGTAAAAGCAGTCGAATATTTCATAAAAAATAAATTAGAAAATCTTGGCCTTTCAAAATTTAAAGAATTTGTTCATTTCGGTTTAACATCACAAGATATTAATAACACTGCAATTCCTTTGATGATTAAAAACTGGTTACAAAATGAATACATTCTTGAAATTTATAGTTTAATAAAAAATCTTAAAAGTCTATCTGATGATTGGAAAGACATACCAATGCTATCTCATACACATGGTCAACCAGCATCACCAACAAGGTTAGGAAAAGAAATTATGGTTTTTGTAGAAAGACTAGAAAATCAAATAAAAGATGTTACAACTTTACCAATTAGTTGTAAATTTGGAGGTGCTACCGGTAATTTTAATGCACACAGCATAGCTTATCCAGATGTTAACTGGAAAGTATTTGCAGACAATTTTACATCAAAACTCGGTCTTAAAAGGTCACAATATACAACACAGATAGACCATTATGATTCTTTAGCATCTTTATTCGATAATTTAAAAAGAATTAACACAATACTAATAGACTTTTGTAGAGACATGTGGCAATATATCTCAATGGAATATTTTAAACAAAGAACTAAAGAAAATGAGGTTGGTTCATCAGCAATGCCACATAAAGTAAATCCAATAGACTTTGAAAATGCAGAAGGTAATTTAGGAATAGCAAGTGCTATCTTAACACATCTTTCAGAAAAGTTACCAATATCGAGACTTCAAAGAGATTTAACAGACTCTACTGTACTAAGAAATGTTGGAGTCCCAATGGCTCATATACACATAAGTCTTAATTCTATAAACACAGGAATATCTAAACTTTTATTAAACACGGATTCAATTCAAACAGATCTTGAAAAAAATTGGATAGTAGTTTCTGAGGCGATTCAAACTATTCTAAGAAGAGAAAATTATCCAATGCCCTATGAATCTCTAAAAACTCTGACAAGAGGTCAGAAAGTAGACAAAACAGAAATTCACAACTTTATTGATGAGTTAGATATTCGTAATGAAGTAAAGGAAGAACTTAAAAAAATTACACCACAAAATTATATAGGAATATGAAAAAAGAAATCAAAAATGCACTTATATCTGTCTATAACAAAAATGGATTAGACATTATAGTAAAACATCTACATGAAAATGGTATCAATATTTACTCAACCGGTGGTACTTCCAAGTTTATTCAAGATTTAGGAATACCAGTAAATGAAGTTGAAGAATTAACATCATATCCATCAATATTAGGTGGAAGAGTTAAAACTTTACATCCTAAAGTTTTTGGTGGAATACTTGCTAGAAGAGATAACAAAGAAGACTTGAAACAGTTAAAGAAATACGAAATTCCTCAATTTGACCTTATTATAGTAGATCTTTATCCGTTTAAAGAAACTGTAAAATCAGGTGGAACATTTCAAGAAATAGTTGAGAAAATTGATATAGGAGGTGTTTCTTTGATTAGAGCGGCTGCTAAAAATTTCAACGATACTGTTATCCTTTGTAAAGAGAAAAGTAGAAATTGGTTTGTTGATAACAAAATAACTTCCACAACTTTAGAAGAAAGAATGAATTTAGCAACTACAGCGTTTAAAGTTACCACTAAATACGATAAAAAGATTAATGAGTGGATGGAATCACAGAATGTTCCAGCTTAATCATCTTCTTAACAACCGTTTTTAATCCGGGATTGACTAATAGAGCTTCTGGTATAATATTGTGACGAATACGATTTCTTGAATAATCAACACAAGAGTTAGATTCATCTTCAATAAATGGTACATTTTTACTCTTGCACCAATTATAAAATTCTGATTTCTCATTAAGTAGAAATGGTCGAATTACGTTACCCTTTGAATAAGGAATGACTGATTGAAATCCTCTTAGACAAGAAAAAATATAAGTCTCAACACAATCATCCAGATGATGACAAGTAATAATTGGGAAGTCAAATTTGGAAAAGAATTCATATCTCAAATCACTCCAAATCTTTTCTTTATTAGATTTTGTACTTAACTCAGTTCTTCCAATTGAAAGTTTAAGATTATGTCTTTTACAATAAGATGATACAAATTCTTCGGCTTTATTTCCGTGTTCCGTGTTGTGATTAAAGTAGATAATATGTGGATCGAATCCCCCATTTAATAAGAAATTAGCAATAGCCATAGAGTCTACACCACCGGAACATGCTAAACCGAATTCACCTTTTGGAATTTTTCCAATAACCTTAATCATTTAATATACTTTTAAGTAAATATTCTCTTTTAATGACTTTTAAATCAACTTTTTTAAAGAAAGTAGCGTGTTTTGTTCGCCCATCTTCTAAAACATAGTAGATTTGGTCTACTTTAGCACCATTTTTTCTTTTTCTTTTTTCAACTTTTTCTACAATTACTAATTCTTCACCTAAATAAAGATAGTAAGGTAATCCAAGTTTATTGAGGTTTTCCCAATATTGTCCTTTTAATAATGATTTATTTTCTGCGGTATTAAATTTTATTTTTTACAAATATAGAATATTAGATTTATTGATCAAAGTTATTCTTAATTTAAAATTGTGGACACATACGAGCCTCGAACTCGTGACTCCTGGGTGCAAACCAGGTATGATAGCCGTCTTCACCAATGGCCCAATTTTTTTGTGGAGAATATCGGATTTGAACCGATCACCTTTTGTATGCCATACAAACGCTCTAGCCAAATGAGCTAATTCCCCATGGAGCCGGCACCGTGATGCAACGGTGGATCACCCGGCATTTGAGCGAGAGACCGGGTTCGAACCGGCGACCTTCTCCTTGGCAAGGAGACGCTCTAGCCAACTGAGCTACTCTCGCGATTTGAGCAGAAGACCGGATTCGAACCGGTACCTTGAGAGTGGAAGTCACATATGCTAACCATTAACACCACTTCTGCTTTTTGTTGGTGAGGTGGGTAACGATCCCACTATCTTGTGTGTATAAGACACATGCTTTTACCATCTAAGCTACTCACCAATATAAAATAAAAAACCCAGTCAATTTTCACTGACTGGGTTTGAAGTATCTTTAATGAAAGAGTTAATACTTATCCAATCAGCATAATGAGTCCGCCGCCCGCTATTGCCGCGTTCCCTATGATAGATATGTTATTAACTGCTTTCATTTTTATTCTAATTTTAATTTATATTATTATATATTAAAAAGTTTTCATTCCTTCATTGTGGGAGAGGAGGGACTCGAACCCCCAGTCTCAAATGAGAGCAGATTTACAGTCTGCGCGGCTACCAGTTACCGGTTACTCTCCCTTTGTATTTTGTAGTCCCGAGCGGTGTCGATCCGCCTTCTTCACTGTGAAAGAGTGATGTCCTAGCCAACGTAGACGACGGGACCATATATAAAACAAAAAACCCAATCAATTTGACTGGGTTTACTGTGTTTTAAGTTTTAGAATCTTAAATAGACATAGTATCTCCAGTCGCTGAGCTTCCCTCATACGCTTCGTAATAATATGTTGCTATTGTTTTCATTTTTTAATTTTTTTTTACAAATATAAGAAGATTTTTTAAATCTACAAATATTTTTATTATTTTTTGTAGCGGGGGAAGGAATCGAACCTCCGACCTTCAGGTTATGATCCTGACGAG
>SXGQ01464524.1_pt1 | contig 57330 bp, 47 predicted proteins | sample 3178371 | NCBI WGS metagenome assembly SXGQ01 (sample SAMN11356859, study PRJNA531348) | freshwater metagenome | isolation source: freshwater sample F1-20 | place: China: Fuxian Lake, Yuxi | collected 2017-12-25
CTGACCGCGGCCATCGTCCCGGCACTGGCGGAGAAGTCGGTCAAGGACGGGAAGCTGGCTTCGTTCGGATTCCTTAACTTCGTTCTACGGAAGGCCTTCCCATGGACGCTCGGGCTGACGATGATTGGTATTGGATCCGCGCTGCTTTGGGCGCTGATCTGGCCGACCAACTCAGAGGCGGCGATCCTCACGGCTATCTGCTTACCCTATATGCCGTTGATTTGCGTCGCGGCACTGTTCACCTCGGCGGTGAACCTCAGCGGGCGGTTCGGCTTGGCGGAGATAGCTTCGGGCGTGCTCAACCTCTGCATGATCATCGGCTTGGGCGTCTTTGGTGAAAACCTAGCCAGTACGGATATGGGTAAAGCTATCTGGCTTTGCCTGGGTGCGCTGGTCGGGGGTGCGTTCCAGTTGCTCATTCCTCTCTGGGGCCTACGTCAGGAAGGTTGGCATCCCCGGCTGGCGAACGTGGACGATGCCGCGTGGAAGACCCTCAGTATCGCGTTCCTGCCCGCCGCGTTCGGCGCCGGGGTCCAACAGGTGAACGTCCTGATCTCGCGCGCCATGGCTTACAACGTCAGCGATGCCGGCCTGATGTATTACTACGTCGCCAACCGCATCGTGGAACTCCCCATCGGGCTGTTCTCGGCCTCGATCGCCGTCGTCATCTTCCCGGCACTCGCCACCGCGTTCGCCAGCCGCGACGTCCCGGCCTTGGCGCGCAACTACGCCCGCGGCATGCGACTCGTCCTGGCGATCAACGTCGGGGCCGCGTTCGGATTGGTGGCCTTAGCCGTACCCATCGTACAGCTGCTTTTCCAATACGGGAAATTCAACGCAGGTAATTGCCTCGAGACCAGCAACCTCCTTGTCCTGTTCGCGATCGCCATGCCTTTCTACGCGATGATTTCCATCGTCACGCGGGCGCTCAACGTCGCCGGCCAGACCAAGGTGACCTTCATCGCCGCGGTCCATGCGATGGTCATAAACGCCACGGGTTCGCTGATCGCCGTCTGGATGGGCAAGGGCGTCGAAGGTCTCGCCTTGGCCAACGCCATCTCGACGATCTGGCAGTACTTCGTGCTTCGGTATTACCTCAAAAAGCATGCGTCCGAGTTCCTGACCGAGAGCCTCCTGAAGCCAGCCATCCAGGTCATCGGCGGTTCATTCGTCTTAGCCTACATCTCATTCCAAGGCTACGCGTTCCTACACAACATCCTCACCGGTCATCTGCACGAGAAGCTCAACCTCATCATTTCCATGGGCGTCGCCGGCATGGCTGGGATGGTCTTCTACGCCATCTACTTGGATAAACTTGGTTACCCGGAACGCGACTTGTTACGCGGTTACGCCAACAAGTTGCTGCGTTTCGTCGGCGTCCAGCTCAGGGGGTGACCCGGAGGGCCTGGTAAGTGGCAGGGTGGTAGCGACGCAGTAACGCCTCCAAGATGATAACGGACTCATTATCGATGATACCGTCGATGTTGGCCGGACGAAAGTGTCGTTGGAAAGCCGTCATGCATTCCTTCAGGCCGGCGTCGCCAGGCTCAACTCCGTAACCGTATGATGCGAGTAAACGACGAGCATTCTCGGGCGAAAGGTCGACCTTTCGGTCGACCGCATTATCGACATCCATTTGCCACGGCCACGCACCGACACCTAGGGAGGCGAGTTTCGCCCATGGAAATTTCGTACCAGGGTCGATCTTGCGCCCGATGGCGATGTCAGAATGAGCCACCACGTTCCAGGGCTTGATGTCATGGCGTCGGATGATGTCGGCGCAAAGGGCGAAGAGGATATCGGCCTGTGCCTCCGAATAAGGGTGGATATTACCGTCGAGGTTGATGATCTCGATGCCGATCGAATGTTGATTCAGGCTGGTCACGCTTCCCCAAGAACCACGGCCGGCATGATATGCGGACATATCGTCAGGCACCATTCGGATAACCCGGGGCTTGGCCTCATCGGTCACCACGTAGTGTACCCCCACCTTATGATTAGGATCGCGACCCTGAAGGGTCCGTAGGGAAGAGGCGAGGGAACCGGCGGTATGATGTAACACGAGCAGGGTGATTTTCTCGCGGCGAGGCTCGGCGCCCAGAGACCCGGGCCCTTGTTCGATGACCAGACCCGTGAACTTAGGCTCACCCACGGCCGGTTTGATCTCAGGTTGGTTCGACGTGGAGCAGCCGATTAACCCCAGGTAAATGACCACCCAAGCTAGCTCGAACCGACAATATGAGCGAATGGGGGCATTCATGGGGGGATGGCTAAAAGATAAGAAAGACGGGCTTTAACCCAAGAGAAAACCGCATAACCTTATTAATAGCTAGCGTTCAGTGTGTTATAGTTAAATAGACATAATGTATATTGTGCGAAATATGGAACCGAGATGCAATCGTATGCAATTGAATTATTGATTGGTCGATTGGATACGCTCATAACGGAACTTCCCCTAACCAATCCAGCTCCGACTTTATGAAAGTAGCCCGACACATCATTGAAGCGCGCCGCGAGGCGATCGCCAAACTTCTCTCCAAGGTAGGGTACGTCCCGGTGCTCGAGATCTGCAAACAGTTCAACGTCTCCGAGGCGACCGCTCGGCGCGATCTGACGGAACTCGAGAACCAGCGTCGCATCACTCGCACTCATGGCGGGGCGCTCTCTGATTTCAACCGCAACTTTCCGCCGCTTGACGATCGGAAGATCGAGGACGCTGAAGCTAAGCGTAAGATCGGCAACCTGGCCGCTTCGCGCGTCAAGGCCGGCATGACGGTCTACCTCGACTCGGGTTCGACCATCTTCTTCGCCGCCGAAGCCATCGCCGCCGCCGGTATTCCGGACTTGCAGATCGTCACGACCTGTCTGCCGACAGCTCAGCTTATTTCATGCCTCCCCGGCGTCGAGGTCTACATCCCAGGTGGCCTGTTCCTTACGCGTCACGCGATGGTCGCCGGCGACCGTACGCTTGAAGAAGTCGCCCGCTGGAACTTCGACGTGGCCCTGCTTGGCGCCGAAGGCATCGACGAAAACGGCCTTTGGAATTCCCAGCGCGATATCTCCCACCAGCAGCGCGAAGTGATCCGTCGTAGCGACGAAGTCTTGATCTGCATGAACAAGGTCAAGCTCGGCCGCGGCGGACCCTGTGCCGTGACCCGTGACGTCAGTTCCCTTTTCCTGGTCACCGATGCGGATGCCGCTTCGGTCCAGAAAGCCAAGGTCAAGCTCCTGCCTGAGCGCGTCCTGACCGCGCTCTAATCGCCTCGATCCTTCCGAGGAATGTCCGCCGACGTCATCCAGTCGTTGCTTGAGCTGTCCCGTCAGTTGGGCGGTGAACGTCTGCGCATGGCGATCCTGGGCGAAGGCAACACCTCCGTCCGGCTGGATGATCATTCCTTCGCGGTCAAGGCCTCGGGCTCAAACTTAGCCTCGCTCAAGGAGTCAGACGTTACCCGCTGCGCCTTCGACCGCTTGCTGCCTTTGCTCGACGCCTCCGCTGCGACCGACATCGAGGTCGACCAAGCCTTACTGGCGTCACGTCTGGAGCCGGCCGACAAGAAGCCTTCGATTGAAGCCCTCTTTCACGCCTACCTGCTCACCCTTCCCCACGTCCACTGCGTCGGCCATGTGCATGCCATCGCGGTGAACCAGATTCTCTGTTCGCCTCGGGCCCGGGAGTTCGCCGAGAAACGTGCCTGCCCAGACGAGATCGTGATGTGCGGCGTGGAGTCTGTCTTCGTGCCCTACGCCGAACCTGGCCTCGGTCTCTCTCAAGCCATCCGTCGTGAAGTCGTGTCGTTCGTCAAACGCACCGGGCGCGACCCGAAGATCATCCTGCTTCACAACCATGGCATCATCGCCGTCGGTTCTTCCCCCAAGGCGGTGCTGGGCTCCCTGCTCATGGCAGAAAAAGCCGCTGAAATCTTCGTCGGGGCAGCCGCCCTCGGCGGTCCGGTGTTCCTGACCGCCGCCCAGTGCGAGCGCATCGCTGGACGTCCTGATGAGCATTATCGCCAGAAGATGCTTGGAATGTGACCTTTCAACCCCCTCCCCTGCCCCCTTTGACCATGTCCAATTACCTCGCCATCGACCTCGGAGCCGAATCCGGGCGTGTCATCTTCGGTCAGCTTAAGGCCGGAAAGTTCACCATGAAGGAGGTGCACCGTTTCTCCAACGGCGCCATCACCGCCAATGGTACCCTGCGCTGGGATATCATCCGCATCTTCCGCGAGATCCGCATCGGTCTGGCCAAGGGCGCCAAGCTCGGTCCGATCAAGTCCGTCGCCTGCGATTCATGGGGCGTCGACTATGTCCTGCTGAAGGGAGAAGGTCCGCTGCTCTCGCTGCCCTTCACCTATCGCGACGAACGTAGCTTCAAGTCTCATGAGCAAGCCATGCGCCGTTTCTCCCAGAAGGAGATCTTCGAAGGCACCGGCATCGCCTCCATCTCGATCAATACGCTCTATCAATTATTCGATGATGCCGAGAACCGCCCGGAAATGCTTCAGTTCGCCGACAAGTTCCTCCTCATCGGCGACTACATCACCTGGCTCCTGACCGGCAAGGCTCGCGCCGAAGAGACCCTGATCTCTGGCAGCCAGTGCTGGGACACCCGCAAGCGTGATTGGGCTTGGCCGGTGCTCAAGAAACTCGGCATTCCGAAACACATCTTCCCCAAGCCCGTCGCCCCGGGCGTGAAGCTCGGCAAGATGCTGCCTTATCTCACCAAGGAAACCGGTCTCGGCAAAGCCGAGGTCGTCACGACCTGCGCGCACGACACCGCCGCTGCTGTCGCCGCCGTGCCGGCCAACAAGGGTGATGATTGGGCTTATCTCTCCTCCGGCACGTGGTCGCTCATCGGACTCGAACTCGATAAGCCGCTCGTCAACGAGACGGTGCGTAAGGCGAAGTACACGAATGAAGTCGGCTTCGGAGGCACTTCGCGATTCCTCAAGAACCTCGTCGGTCTTTGGGTTCTGCAGGAATGCCGTCGCGAATGGATGGAGAAAGGCGAGGTCTCCGACTACGGTGAAATCGTGAAGCTCGCGCTCAAGGCGCCTTCGCTCCGCTCCTTCATTCGTCCGGATGATGTCCGCTTCGCGAAGCGCGGGGACATGGTCGCCAAGGTCCAGGCTTACTGCCGAGAGACCAAGCAGCCTATCCCGAAGACGCACGGTGAGATCGCCCGCTGCGTGCTCGAATCCCTCGCCCTCCTTTACCGCGTCGAGATGGATGGCATGGAGAAACTCACCGGTCGTAAGCTCAAGCGCCTGCACATCGTTGGCGGCGGTTGCCGTAATGCCTTGCTCAACCAGGCCACGGCCGACGCCACCGGTCGCACCGTCATTGCTGGACCCGTCGAAGCCACCGCCGCCGGCAATATCCTCGTCCAAGCCATTGCCATGAAGGAACTCAAGAACCTCGACGCCTTGCGCAAGGTTGTCCGAAACTCCTTTGAGGTAGTGACTTACATACCTAACCCCACGTCCGCCTGGGCCGCCGCTCAAGCCAAGTTTAATGGTTTAAAGAAGTCATAAAACCCCTTACTCAACACCTTCAATTTCCACGTAACAAACATGTCCAACTACAAGTACGTCTCTCACCTCTGGAACGATGCCGAAGCTGCGAAGCTCGATCCGGTCGGCCGTCTGGTCTATCGCTCCAACAAGCTCGGAGCCGACCAGCGCATCACGAACACCGGCGGAGGCAACACCTCCTCCAAGATCGTCGAGAAGGACCCCCTTTCCGGCGCCGACACCCCGGTCCTCTGGGTCAAGGGTTCCGGCGGAGACCTTCGCACCAGCAATCGTGAGAACTTCTCCTCGCTCTATCAGGACAAGCTCATCGGCCTCCAGCAGTCCTACGCGGCCCGCACGGACAAAGGCCTCAAGTCCCAAGCCGAAGACGACATGGTCGGCATGTACAATCACGCGACGTTCAACCTGAATCCTCGCCCTTCGTCGATCGACACTCCGCTGCACAGCTTCCTCCCGGGCAAGCACGTCGACCACATGCACCCGAACGCGATCATCTCGATCGCCGCTTCCAAGAACTGCGAAGCCCTGACCAGGGAAATCTTCGCCGGCAAGATGGCCTACGTGAAGTGGATGCGACCGGGCTTCGAGCTCGGCCTCGCCATGCAGGATATCTCCCGTCAGCAGCCGGCCATCAAGGCCATCATGATGGGCCAGCACGGCTTCATCTCCTGGGCCGACGACGATAAGGCCTGCTACGAGCTGACCCTCTCGATGATCGAGCAGGCCGGCGCCTACATCGACGCCAAGCACCAGGCCAAGGGCGGCGACGCCAAGGTCTTCGGCGGCGCCCTCTACCAGACCCTCGACACCGAGAAGCGTCACGCGACCTTCGCGGCCATCCTGCCTTGGCTCCGCGGCCAGGTCTCCAAGGAGAAGCGCTTCATCGGCACCATCCAGGACGACGAGAAGATCCTCCGCTTCGTCAACTCGAAGGACGCCCCGCGCCTCGCCGAGCTCGGCACCTCGTGCCCTGACCACTTCCTCCGCACGAAGATCAAGCCCCTCTACGTCAGCTGGAACCCCCAGTCCGAAGACGCCGCCGCGCTGAAGACCAAGCTCGCCGCCGCCCTCGAGCAGTACCGCAAGGACTACGCCTCTTACTACAACGCCTGCAAGCGCCCCAACTCTCCGGCGATGCGCGACCCTAACCCGACCGTCGTCCTCATCCCCGGACTCGGTATGATCGCTTGGGGCAAGGATAAGTCCGAATCACGCGTCACCGCTGAGTTTTACAACTGCGCCGTCGAAGTCATGCGTGGCGCTGAGGCCATCGACCAATACATCGCCCTGCCTCAGCAGGAAGCCTTCGACATCGAGTACTGGCTGCTCGAAGAAGCGAAGCTGAAGCGCATGCCGGCCGAGAAGGAACTCGCCCGTCAGGTCATCATCGTCGTCGGCGCCGGCTCCGGCATCGGCAAGGAGACCGCCCATCGCCTCGTCAAGGAAGGCGCCCACATCGTCTGCGTCGACAAGAACGTCGAGGCCGCCCAAGCCACCGCCAAGGAGATCACCGACAAGTTCGGCGCCGGCATCGGCGTCGCCGGCTCCGGTCTCTCTAACTGCGGCCCCGCCATCGGTCTCGCCGGCGACATCATGGACCGCTCCTCGATCCGCAAGATGCTCGACCAGGTCGCGCTCGCCTACGGGGGCTTCGACTCCATCTGCGTCACCGCTGGCATCTTCGTCTCGCCTGACACTACTGGCCACATCCCGGACGACAAGTGGGCGCTGACCTTCGCCCTCAACGTCACCGGTAGCTACCTCGTCGCCGACGAAGCCTTCAAGACCTGGACGGAACAGGGTCTCCGCGGCAACCTTGTCCTGACCACCAGCGCCAACGCCGCCGTGGCCAAGAAGGGGTCTGTCGCCTACGACACCTCGAAGGCCGCCGCCAACCACCTCGTCCGCGAGATGGCCATGGAGCTTTCGCCCCTTATCCGCGTCAACGGCGTGGCCCCGGCCACCGTCGTCCAGGGTTCGGCGATGTTCCCGCGCGACCGAGTGATCGCGTCGCTTGCGAAGTACAACATTCCCTACGCCGATGATGAGGCGACTGATTCGCTGACGACGAAGCTTTCCCGCTTCTACGCCGATCGCACCCTGACGAAGAACCCCATCACCCCCGCCGACCAGGCTGAAGCCTACTTCCTTCTCGTGACTAATCGACTCAGCAAGACGACCGGACAGGTCATCACCGTCGACGGCGGCCTCCACGAAGCATTCCTGCGCTGATCCCGTGCGCTTCTCCCTCTTCGTCCCTTGCTCCGTCGACCAGCTGACCCCCCAGGTCGGATTGTCGACGGCCAAGGTGCTGAAGCGCCACGGTCCGAAAGAACTCTATCTCGTCCTGGTCGGTTGAAGCCATGCGTCTACCCGCCTTCGCCTTTCTCGCCTCTGTCGTCGCCGGCTTCGGCGCCGAGGTGAAGCCGTTCAGGTGGTCGGGCGAGCTCAACGTGCCGGATCCGACTTCGGTCACGTTCGACGAGTCCGGGAATGCTTACGTGGCTTCCACGACCCGTCGCAAGGCGGGTGACCTCGATATCCGTGAGCACAGGGCATGGATCCCAGATGACGTCGGCCTGACCTCGTCCGCGGAGAAACTCGCTTTCTTCCAGCGCGAACTCGCGCCAGGAAAGATGAAGGCCGGCCGCGGGAGCCTGAAGGACCATAACAAGGACGGTTCGGTCGACTGGAAGGATCTCACCTTCCACCAGGAACGGATCTACAAGCTCACCGACACCGACCGAGATGGCGTCGCCGACAAGATCACCGTCTTCGCGGAAGGCTTCAACTCACCGGTCTCGGGCATCGCCGCCGGCGTGCTTTACTTCGACGGCTGGGTCTACCTGACCGCGATCCCCGACGTCTGGAGGCTCAAGGATACGGATGGCGACGGCGTGGCGGACGTGAAGGAAGTCATCGCAACCGGCTTTGGCGGACACATCGCCTATGCCGGCCACGACATGCACGGCCTTCGGCTCGGGCCTGATGGACGCATCTATTGGACCGTCGGCGACAAGGGCGGTAACGTCACGAGCAAGGAAGGCCGTCATTTCTTCTTCGCGCACGAAGGCGCGGTCCTGCGTTGTGAGCCGGACGGCAGCGGCTTCGAGGTCTTCGCCCGCGGCGTTCGTAATATCCAAGAAATCGCCTTCGATAATTCCGGCAACGTCATCGGGGTCGACAACGACGGCGACCAGCCGAAGGAGCGGGAACGCCTTGTCTATTTGCTGGAGGGTTCCGACTCCGGCTGGCGCAACCAGCACCAATATCAGACCGTCGAGAGCCGCTGGATGAAGGAGAATATGTGGATGCCAGCTGGCGCACCCGACCAGCCGCTGTCCATCACCCCGCCCATCGCCAATTATTCCGATGGCCCGGCCGGTTTCCTCTTCGAGCCCGGCCACGCCCTCGACGGCGACCTCCGTGGCCATTTCATCTTGGACCAGTTCCCCAAAGGTAAGATGGACGCCTTCACGCTGGCTCCGGACCGCGACACCTTCCGTCAGGAGAAGCTACGCGTGATCAATGAGGGTCTCATGGGTATCGGTATGACCTGGGCACCCGATGGGCGTGCCTACTTCGCCGACTGGATCGGCGGCTACCCGCTCGACGGCAAAGGCGCGATCTGGAGTTTCGAGGTCGCCCCCCACATCGACAAGACGTCGGAATCCGTCCTCTCCAAGCCTTTCTCCGTCGCCATCCCGAAGGATGAGCTGCTCGGCCTGCTCGGTCACCGTGACCAGCGCGTGCGCGTGAACGCCTCGATCCGACTGGACCGGCTTAGCGCCTGGCAGGAGATGCTCGAACTTGCCCTGAAACCCGAGTCTGACCGCTTCGCGCGCATCCATGCGATCTGGGGCTACGGCATGGGCGTCCGTCTCGGCAAGGTCGCCGACGTGACCGCGTCGTTGGCCTTGCTCGATGACGCCGACCACGAGATCCGCGTGCAAGCGCTGAAAATATTGAGCGAAGCCAAGCCGTCGCCGGCGCTCGCCGGCAAGGTCGCCGCCCAGCTCGCGCACAAAGACCTCCGCGTCCGCACCCAAGCCGGCGTTTCGTTAGCCAAACTCGGAGGCAAAGTCCCTTTCATTACTTTCCTCCACGACGCCGAGGCTGATCTCCGCCTGCCTTGGCTGCGTCATGGCCTCGTCAGCGGACTCGCCGGAACGCAGTCCTCCGAGGATCTGCTCTTCTTCGCCCAGACCAAGACCGGCGCCGAAGCGGTGTTCGCTACTCTGGCGCTCGCTCGTCAGAAATCAGCCTTGCTGGGCAAGCTCCTGTCCCACTCCAACCCGGAGGTCGTCACTGAAGCGGCCCGCGCCATCCACGACGACGAAGGCATCCCGGCCACCCAGCCTGCCCTAGCCGCAGCCTTCGGTCAGCCCAACCTGCCCTTCCACGCCGCACGCAGGGCCCTGAATGCCAATCTCCGCCAAGGCGACGAGTCGGCGTTGAGCCGCATCTTAAGCTGGACCTTAGCCCAGCCTGCCGGCGCTCCGCTACGTAGCGAAGCACTGAATGCCCTGTTGACCTTCGATAAGCCCCCGGTCCTCGATCTGGTGGACGGTACCTCCAAGAAATATACGGCTCGCGACAAGTCCGCCATTTCTCGTGTCCTGACGATTCGTCAGGATGAACTGCTTCTGCTCCAGAAGCCGAACGAGCGTGCCACCGTACTCGAACTGCTGGTCAAATACGAGCTCGACCTACCCTTCCCTATCTTATTGGCGCTGGCCGAAGACCTGAAGGCAGCCCCCGCCGTAAGGCTGCAGACCTTGCGCCTGCTTGGCCGAAAATCCGTCGAACCGACAGCCATTATGCGCACGCTCCGCTCAGCGGCCGGCGAAGGTAACCCCTCGGAAGTTCGCATCGAAGCGGTCGCTCAGCTCTTCCAGCGCGATGTTTCGGCGGCCATGGAAGTCGCGCGCCAGATTATTGATTCCAAGTCCGCCAAGATTCCCGAGAAACAGGCTGTCGTCGCCGCCCTGCGTGGACGCACTGACCTCGCTTCCGCAAAACTCCTGCAAGAACTCGTCGATCGCCTGGCCGCCCGCAAACTGGATGCCGGACTCAAACTCGATGTCTTCGTATTGGCACGGGAATCAGACTCCAAGGCAATCGTCGCCGCATTGAATAAGTATCTCGCGGTCGGCCCCAAAGGCGGACTGAAGATGGCCTCTCCGGAACTCCCTTACGAATTAATGACCGACGGAGGCGACGCCGCCCTAGGCAAGGCCATCGTGAACGGACACCTCGCCGCTAACTGCACGGCCTGCCATCGCATCGATTCCGACGAAGGCAGCGAAGTCGGCCCGACCCTCCGTCAGATTGGCGCGCAACGCACCAAGGCCGAGATCGCCGAATCGCTCATCGAGCCCTCGGCCGACATCGTCGCTGGTTTCGGCATCGAGACCATCGCTCTCAAGGATGGCGCCTCCCTGGCCGGCAGCGTCGTCAAGGAGAGCGCCAAGACGCTCGAGGTCCGGTTGCCGGACGGCAAAACACAGAAACTCGCCGTCTCGGCCATCGCTTCGCGGACTCCGCCTGTCTCGGTCATGCCCCCGATGCTCGGCATCCTGACCCCCGCTGAAATCCGCGACGTCGTCGCCTATCTCTCGGGCCTGAAGCCGAAGGCCACCAAGGCCAAGCCGGTAAAGGCCAAAAAATAGTCGATGCGTGGTTGAGTCAGCGACCGGTTAGGCCTCAACTGAGGCATGCTGCTCCGTCTCCTGCTGCTGGCGCCCTTGGCGGCCATGGCCCAGACAAATCTGCCTGCTGAATGGCAGAGACAGTACGACGCGTGGTATTGGCCGGCCCAGATGTCGCGCCCTGAGAATGTCCGCTGGTCCGATTCCGGCCGGCTCATGGCTTACGCCTGGAAAGAGAATGCAGGCCTTGCCTGGAAGCTCGTCGACTGTACTTCGGGCATGATCCGTCCGGCGTTCGACCATGAGAAGGTCGCGGCAGCTCTTTCGGAACTGACGAAGAACAAGGTCACCCCTAAGAAATGGCCGTTCACCAGGGCGATTCCCCTCGAGGACGGCCGCGTCCGTCTCGAGTCTGACACCGCGGCTTGGATCGTCGAAGCCAACCAACGCCTGACTCCGAGCCAACCTGGTCCCAAGAGCGAAGCACCGTCCGTCGTGAAGACCGGAAGAGGACCAGGAGAATCAAAACGCCTGTCTTCTTCGAAGGTTCGTGCCGAAGCCCCGAACGGGGAACTCAAAGTGGAACTTCGCGGTGGCAACGTGACACTCATCGACCTCAAGAAAGGTAACGTTGAGACCAAACTCACGCAGGATGGCGTCGAAGGGAAAGACGCCTTCGTCGGCCCAATCAGCTGGTCGCCGGACAGCCGTCATTTCGCTCTCTGGCGTGAACGAACGGTGCCCGTCCGCCAATACCTCGTGACGGATTCGGTCAAACAGACCAAGAAATCGATCTCCTACGACAAGCCTGGTGACGACCGTACGGAACGTATTCCCTGGGTCTTCTCGGTCGATGGAAAGACGCCGATCCGCCCCACGGCTGACGTGCTGCCGCTGCCTTACTCCACCGAACGTCTCGACTGGTCCGCCGACTCGAAGCGCCTTCTTTCCGAGTTCATCAAGCGCGGGTTCACTGGACACGGTATCATCGAATACGACGTCGAGCGACGGAGCTGGCGTCGATTACTCACCGAGGAAGACCCCAAATTCGTCCACACTTTCGCGACCCGTTATCGGTACGACCTGGACGAAAGCCGGGCTCTTTGGCTTTCCGAACGGACGGGCTGGCTTCACTTGTATTCCATGGACCTCAAGACCGGCAAGACGCTGGACGCCGTCACGAGTGGAGCCTGGGTCATGAAGGAAGTGCTCAAGGTCGACGAGAAAGCGGGCACGATCACCCTGGTCGCCCTAGGCCGCGTGCCCGGCGAGAACCCCTACCATCAGCATATCTGTAGGATCGGCCCAGGGCGCACGTTCGTCGACTTGACCCCTTCCGATGGACACCACGAAGTGACCTTCTCGCCCGACCGCCGGACGCTGATCGACGCCTCATCGCGGGTCGATCAACCGCCGACCTACACCCTGCGCAGCGCAGCAGACGGCCGGGCCATCGCCAAGCTGGGCGAAGCTGACATCAATCCGCTCAAAAAGGCTGGCTGGACGCCCACGATGCCGTTCGTCGCCAAGGACCGCGAAGGAAAGTTCGACATCTGGGGCGTGGTCACGCGTCCGCATCCTTTCGACCCCAAGAAGAAGTATCCCGTCATCGAGAACATCTATGCCGGACCTCATGGGTCGTTTGCCCCGCGTTCCTTCAACTGGTGGAACCGCATCCATCGTGAGCTCAGCCTGCAAGGCTTCTATGTCATCCAAATGGACGGACGTGGCACCAGCAACCGCGGAAAGGAATTCCATCAAGTCAGCTGGCGCAATCTCAAGGACGGCGGCTTTCCCGATCGTATCGCCTGGATGAAGTCGCTCGCCAAGTCCGAGCCCAACATGGATCTCTCCCGCGTGGGCATCTTCGGCGGTTCCGCCGGCGGCCAGAACACCGCCCACGCCGTCCTGCTGCATGGCGATTTCTACAAAGCCGGTGCGGCGGACTGCGGCTGCTACGACAACCGGATCGATAAGCTCTGGTGGAACGAGCAATGGCTCGGCTACCCCATCGGCCCTTGGTACGACGAAAACTCCTGCGCAAGCTACGCCGCCAACCTCCGCGGACGGCTATTCCTCTCGGTTGGCGAGTCCGATACCAATGTAGACGTGAAGTGCAGCTACGACTTCCGTGACGCCTTGCTGGCCGCCGGCAAGAAGGACCAGATTGAGTTCCACGTCATCCCAGGAGCCAATCACGGTGCCGGGGAGTCCAACGAGATGCGTGAGAAGCGCGCCCGGTTCTTCGAATCCGCCCTCGGTCAACCCCTTCCTCTCTGAACATGACCACTCCCGCCCCCGGCCTGATCGAACTCAGGCTCAACAACGTCGGCCAGCTGTTCAATACCATGGATCCGTCGCCCTTCCATGAACGCGACCTAGATCACGACGCTGAAGAGTTCATCCTTAGCTGGGCGCGCGAACATGAAAAAGATTCAGACCTCCGTATCCGCATCGTACTGCGCCAGCCCGAAGACGCCGAGTCCGCGCGGCTAGTCCGAGAATCCATTCAGCATTATTTTGAATATCGGGCACGCATCGCCCGCCGCGACCTCGGGGAGCTGTTCCGTGAAGGCCGAACCTCACTGTTGATCGGCCTGCTCTTCCTCGCCGCCACCCTGGTACTGCGCGACCTGATCAACCCGGGCTATCGGCTGGGCAATTACCTGCACGAAGGACTGACGATCTGCGGCTGGGTCGGCCTCTGGAAGCCTATCGACATCCACCTCTACCGATGGTGGCCCCTGCGGGCCCATGGGAGGCTCTTAACGAGGCTTTCCGGCTGTCCCGTCGAAGTCGTCTTTGAGGCCTGATAGTAGGGTCGCCCTGCACTTATGAGGCCGGTTAGCCGAAGCGAAATAACGAATTTTTTACGATGAGGCATTGACTGAGGAGGAGCCCTGCCCCAATCCCAACCTTTCGCATGCAGAATTTCGCGAGCCAGTGCCTGGACCAGACCAAGGCCCTCCTCAAACTCAACTTCAACTCCCTTTCAGCCGATGGCACCGTCGTGCCGGTCGAAGGGGAAGTCTCACGGGCCGATGAGCCCGGTCACGCCGCCCTGGCCTTCGGGGAATACTTCCGTGCCACCGGGGAACTTCACCTCGACCGACAGAATATCGCCGAGATCGTCGCCCGGACGATCACCGCTCAGGTCCGCATCAGCAAGGGCTCTGACAATGGCATGGCCTTTGCCTGCCTCGGCCTCCTTGCGTTCGGACCCACCCGCGAACGTAATCCTGTCTGGGAAATCCTCGACGAAGCGACCCGTGCCCTCATCGACGAGCGCCTCGCCATCGAGAACGACCATCATGACCATGTCCAGGCCTTCGATATCGCCAAGGCTGTCTGTCGCTTCTCCTTTGGGCTGACCAAGAAAGATGAAACCGGTCCGTTGGTCGACCGCTTCATGGATCGTATCGCCGCCGCCTCTACGGGCGGTTTCCAAGACGAAGCCTCCAAGGCCGCGAACGCTGACAACTTCGGAGGCGCCTTCGACCTGTACGGCGTGGTCTCCCTGATTTTCATCCGCCAGTCGCTCCAGTTGCACGCCAACATCCAACTTCGCGACTCCAAGCTGCCGAAGCTGCGCTCATTGGCCGAGAAATACATCCGCGTCATCATGGACACCGTCCGCGAAGACGGCCTGGGCTGGTCTTATGGTCGTGGTATCGGCGCCTACGGCCAGATGCACTGCATCACCCTCCTGCTTCAGGCCCTACGCGACCGCTGGGTGCCGGTCGATAAGGAACCGCTCGCACGTGACCTCGTGCGTCGTCTTTACGCCAACTTCTTCACCACGTTCTTCGACGCCGAACACGGCCTGATCATCGTCCGTGACGCCGAACGTGACACCATCCCGGGTCATACGACCCGCATGGCCAACTTCGACGCGGCCCGTTACCTTTCCCAGTGGTCGCGCCTCGCCAAGACCATTGGTGGCGACCTCGAAGTCGTGAAACCTGTCAGCCGCCTGCCGGTCTGCCGTTTCTTCTCCTTCGATAAGTCCCCTCGCAAGGAACAAGGCCTGCTCTCGTATCAGGATCCTGCCTCCGGCCTGCACATCATCCTGCCGCTGGTATCGTCGGGTTCACACCGCTTCTCCGACTCGCTGGCCTTCCCGCACATGCCGGGCGTCTTTGACTGGCCGTCCAACCAGCAGACCAGCCCGTTCATCCCGGAGTTCACGATCGCCGGCAAAGTCTACACCCCTTCCTTCTACGGGAAGAACGCCCAGGTCGCCATGGGTACCAAGGCCGGCACCTACCACTTCCGCTACGACCAGCCTGACCTGATCGACCGCGACGAAAAGCTTTCCTCAAATATCGCCTCGCTGAAGGTCGATTGGGAATTCAACGGCGGCCGTATCGTCGGCCGCTTCACCTTGACCGCCAAGTCCGCGGTCATGCTCGAGGATTTCCGCCTCGTACTCCCCATCGCCACGACGCATTCGCGCATGACTCCAGGCAACTCCCTGGTGCTCGGCGACGAGTCCCATCGCTGCGAAGTGATCAAGGACGACTTCCATTCCACCTGGGCCGAGACCAAGGTCGTGAGCGACAGCCCTAAGCACCGCACCTGCTGGGGTAAGGTCCACTTCTACCAGACCCTGCAGCGAGACAAGTCGATGCCCCTGCGCGCCGGCATGAACTACTCCTTCGAAATCGCCTACCAGCCCCACGTCGTGCGGGCTGGGGATGCAGTCTGAGGTCGGTTTACCCGTCCGCCCAGCCTTCGGGGTTGTCCTAGGCCCTTCCGGTGCCCTATTGCCTAAGGTATCTTTTCATGCCCAGTCCGTTCTACATCACCACGGCCATCGACTACGCCAACGGCTCGCCGCACCTCGGCCATGCCTATGAGAAAGTCCTCTCCGACGTGATTTCGCGCCACATGCGCATGAGCGGCCGCAAGGTGCACTTCCTCACCGGTCTCGACGAGCACGGCCAGAAGGTCCAGCAGACCGCCCTCAAGCGCGGCGTCGAACCCCAAGTCCTCGTCGACGAGATCGCCGCGGTCTTCAAGGACATGCTCGGCGATCTTAACATCTCGCACGACGATTATATCCGCACGACCGAACCACGTCACAAGAAGATCGTGCAGCTGTTCCTGCAGAAGCTCTTCGACCAAGGCCTGATCTACAAGGGACAGAAGACCGACTGGTACTCCACCCGCCAAGAACAGTTCCTGACCGACAAGGATCGGGACCTGGACGGTTCCTGGCCTGAAATCTACGGAGAGGTCACGCAGACGACCGAGGAGAACTACTACTTCAAGCTTTCACAGTTCCAGCCCTGGCTCGTCGAACACATCAAGTCGCACCCCGACTTCATCACGCCGCGCTTCCGCCAGAACCAGGTCCTCGAGTTCCTCAAGGAGCCGATGAACGACCTCTGCATCTCGCGTCCGAAATCCCGACTCACCTGGGGTATCGAGCTCCCCTTCGACACCTCCTTCGTCACCTACGTCTGGTTCGATGCGCTGACCAATTATTACTCCGCCGTCGCCGATAAGGGACTCTGGCCCGCCGATGTCCATGTCATCGGCAAAGACATCCTGTCGCCGCCTCACGCCGTCTACTGGCCGTGCATGCTGAAGGCCCTCGGCATCGAGCCGCCGCGCCAGCTGCTCGTCCACGGCTGGTGGACCGTCAACAACCAGAAGGCCTCCAAGAGCTCCGGCAACGCCACCAATACGCTCGGCTTCGCGGCCTCCCACGGTACCGACGCCTTCCGCTTCTACCTGTGCCGCGAGATGGTCGTCGGGCAGGATGCGGACTTCTCGACGACCACTTTCGAGAACCGCTACAAGGCGGACCTCGGCAACAATCTCGGCAATCTCGTCAATCGCCTCCTTAACATGGTCGGCCGCAACTATGCCGGTGCGATTCCCGCCGCCGCAGCCGACGAAGATCTCGAAAAGAATCTCCGTCAGCTTTGGAGCGATTCGATCAAGAAGTACGACGAAGCCTTTGCCGATTACCAGGTCAGCCACGCCCTCGAAGCCCTCTGGGTCTTCATCAGCGCCATGAACGCCTACATCGAGGCCAGGGCGCCCTGGAAACTCGCGAAGTCTGCTGACGCCGCCGATCGCGCACGCCTCGACTCCTGCCTCGCGCACGTGGCGGAAGGCCTTCGCCTAGTCGGCACAATCCTCACTCCCGTGATGCCGACCACCTGCGACAAGCTGCTGACCAACATCGGTCGCCCCGTCGCCACCCATTTCGAAGGCCAGCTAACGTGGTCCGACGCCTGCACGGGCTCAAAGGTCGCTGAAAAGTGCATCCTTTTCCCGCCGATCGAGGCTCCGACCGAAACTCCTTCGGCCTGATTGGACAATTTCCGCGGAGACCTTACCTTCACCGCTGTGGATTCCGTCAAGACCATCGACGAAGTTGCCTTACTCGCAGACGCTGAAAAGCGCGCCGGTGGCGAAGGATTTGTCAGTTACACCTTTCCGGTACCTGAACTCGATCCGTTAGCCGTCCTGGAAACACTGAACGAACCAGCGCCCCGGGGATATTTCGAGAATCCGTCGCGGAAGCGTTCCCACGCAGCGGGCTCTCCGCTTCGCCAATGGGCGGGACGAGGCGAACAACGCTTCATCGATGCTGATTGCTGGCTACGGGCTCTGGATGCCAGCCTGACCTGCGTCGGCCCGCGCCCGCGAGTCATCGCAACCTTCCCCTTCTACCCGGGCAGCGACACTGATGGTGCGCAGGCCAAACTCTTTCTTCCTGGATGGCAAGTTGTCAGCGAAGACGGCCTGACGACCGTCACCCTCTGCGAGCCAGCCGCCCCTGGCTGCGCCGCCCGCCTGGCCATCCGTGCGGAAAGCTTCCGTAAGTTCAGCTATCACTCCAACCCACCACCCCCTCGTGCCCCCGTACCGACCGTCCTTTCGGAAGTCGGCGGGTCATGGTTCCCGTCCGCAGTCATCCGCGCGACCGAGCTCATCAAGGAAGGTTCATTCGAGAAGATCGTCCTGTCGCGCGCCTTCGATTGGCGCAGGGCTGAACCCTTTAGCATCTATGCGACGTTGCACCGCCTACGTCGTGGCAACCCCCAGTGCCACACCTTCCTCGTCGACGAGGCCGACGGCGCTTTGGTCGGCGCCACGCCCGAGACGCTGCTTTCCCTCTTCGACGGCGCCATCCGTTCGGAATCCGTGGCCGGTACGACCCGTCGCGGCGAATCAGCCTCCGAAGACGCCAGCCTGGCTGAAGCCCTGCTGACCAGTGAAAAGGATCTGCGCGAACACAGCGCCGTGACCGCCTCTATCCTGCGACGTCTGCGCATGGTCGGAGTCCTTGCCGCGACTTCGCGTAACGCCGAACTCCTTCGTTTGGGCAACGTGATGCACCTGCGTACGCCGATCGAAGGCACCATGCCGATTGACCGTCGCTTCCTCGAGGTCGCCGGCGAACTTCACCCGACCCCGGCCGTCGGCGGTAAGCCGCGGGCGATGGCCCTTCCATTCATCCCCGGATTCGAACCGCACCAGCGCGGCCTCTATACGGGTGCCGTCGGCTGGGTTCGTTCAGATGGCGCCTCCGGCAAGCTCTTCGTCGCCCTTCGCTGTGCCCGACTCAAAGGTTCCGAAGCGCGTGCCTTTGCCGGCGCCGGTATCGTGGCCGGCTCGAATCCTGAGGCTGAGTCGACGGAAACCGAGATGAAGCTTCGCACGATTCTGGAAGCGTTGTTCTAAGGATGAAGGTGGTGATCCAGCGCGTACTCACGGCATCCGTGTCCGTGGACGGAACCACCACCGGCATGATCGGTCCAGGCTACCTCCTGCTTGTCGGCTTGGCCGCCGGCGATGACGTAGCCACCGTCCGCAGGCTGGCCACGGATGTCTCCAATGCCCGACTGATGCCCGACGCCCTAGGCAAGATGGGCATCAATCTACGTGATGCGGGCGGACAGGCCTTGGCCGTCAGCCAGTTCACATTGCTGGCTGATTTCTCCAAAGGAAATCGCCCTTCGTTCAATGGCGCCGCCAAGCCCGAAAGCGCCAAGCTGCTGTTCGACCTCTTTGTCCAAGAACTTTCCATCCTCCTCGATCAGCCCGTGCCGACCGGAGTCTTTGGAGCCGACATGCGGGTCGAACTCGTGAACGACGGTCCGGTGACCGTGGTACTTGAATAGTTTAGGCTTAACCTCGGCACCCGTCATCGCTACGTCTGGAGGCCGCCCATGCTTTCCGTCCGTATCATCCCCTGTCTCGACGTCCATGGCGGCCGCGTGGTCAAGGGCATCAAGTTCGAAGAGCTGCGTGATGCCGGCGACCCTGTCGCCGTCGCGGCGGCCTATGAGAAGCAAGGTGCCGACGAGTTGGTCTTTCTAGATATTACCGCTTCGAGCGACGAACGCCGCACCATGGTCGACGTCGTCGAGCGGACGGCTGACCAGGTCTTCATGCCGCTCACCGTTGGCGGTGGACTTCGTTCCGTCGAAGACATCCGTACGATGCTGAATGCCGGCGCTGATAAGGTCTCCATCAATACTTCAGCCATCAAGGACCCCGACCTCATCCTACAGTCTGCCCGCAAGTTCGGTAGCCAGTGCATCGTGGTGGCGATTGACGCCAAGAACGTTGGTCCGGGAAAGTGGGAGGTCTTTACCCATGGTGGTCGTAACGCCACGGGACTCGATGCTATCGAGTGGGCCCGCAAGGCTCACTCCCTCGGTGCTGGCGAAATCCTGCTGACCAGCATGGACCGCGATGGCACCGCCGCCGGTTACGACATCCCGCTCAACCTTGCCGTCTCTTCGGCCGTCGAAGTCCCCGTCATCGCCTCAGGCGGAGCCGGCAATCTCGACCACATGGCTGACGTCCTAAAGCAAGGCGGTGCCAGCGCAGTCCTTGCCGCCAGCATCTTTCACTTCGGCACCTACACCGTCCGTCAGGCCAAGGAGCACCTACGTGCCGCCGGCCTGCCTGTCCGACTTTAAGCGACGGTCGGCGGGACAGCCTTCGGCATCACCAGGATCTTGTCCAGGCGATGACCATCCATGTCCACCACTTCGAAGATATAGCCTAAGGCCTCCACGCGATCACCCTCGGTGGGAATTCGTCCCAACGTGCGCATGATGAAGCCAGAGATCGCGGTGAACCGCCCAGACCCTTCACCGGGGAAACGACCGATGATGCCGGTGGATTCACGAAAATCGTCCAGCGAGACCGCCGCTTCGACGACCCAGCTACCATCATCACGGCGGCGGATTGGCTTGGGTTGAGCGATCGGCGAACCTTCGTTCGGCAGCTCGCCGACGACCGATTCCAGCACGTCGTTCAAGGAGACGACGCCGCGGACCCGGCCGAACTCGTCCGTGACCAGGGCGATATGAATCTTGTCCTTACGGAACATTTCCAACAGCTGGGTTCCCGTGCAGTTGGTAGCTACGGTCGGAGGTTCGGTGAGCAAGTCCTTGATCGAGGCGCTGCCGGCGAGCGAGAGATTAGCCCAGAGGCGCTTCACCGAAACGACGCCCAGCGGGCGATCGGGCGAACCTCGATAGACGGGAAACCAGGTGTGACCCGAGGCCACGACCTTGCGCCAATTGACTTCGTCGGTGTCTTCAAGGTTAAGCCAGACGACGCGATTGCTCGGCGTCATGAGACGCTCGGCCGTCACCAGGTCCAAGGACAAGGCGCCGTGCACCATGCGATGCTCCGCAGCGTGAAGCACCCCCGAAGCCATGCCTTGGTCGACCATCATGCGAAGTTCATCCTCCGACATGGTGTCTTCCGGCGAGCGCTTGATGCCGAAAAGACGAAGGATGATATTCGCGCAGAAGCTCAAGCTGCTGCCAAGGGGCGAGACCAAGAGCGAAATGAACTGCATGGGTCGCGCGAGGAGGACCGCCAAACCCTCGGGGTTGGAGAGACCGAGTCGCTTCGGTACAATTTCCGCGCAGATAATCGTCAAGGAGCCAACGAAGAAGGATACTCCCATGCGGGAGATGACTTCGGCGTTCTCCTGAAGCCAAGGCCAGCCACTCGCCTCGAGGTAAGGCTTGAGTTCCGCGGCCATGGGGCCACCCCCGAACGTCGCCGCAATGATGGCGCCGAAAGTCAAGCCGACCTGGACCGTCGAAAGAAAAACCGAGGGATTGGCGAGGAGCTCCAAGGCGGCCTTGGCCCCCTTACTCCCTTGCTCGGCCAACCGTTGCAGCCGACGACGGTTGGAGGATACCAGCGCCATCTCTGTAAGTTCGAAGGCGCCGATCGTCACCCAGCAGGCTAATATCACGAATAATTCCACCTAAACTTCCTAGGGAGTGGCGAGTGAACAGTCAAATCCGCTTGTTCACATCCTGCCTCCCCCTACGGTCTATCCCTTAATGGCGACCCATTTCGAGGCAATCATCGTCGGCAGCGGCATCGGCGGGTTGAGTTTCGCGCTCAACCTCGCTCAGCGCGGCCATTCCGTCGCCATCGTGACCAAGAAGACGAGTTCGGAATCGAACACGAACTGGGCCCAAGGCGGCATCGCTTGCGTCACCGACCAGACCGACGATTTTCAGAGCCACGTGAAGGATACCGTGACGGCCGGCGACGGCCTTTGCGATCCGGATGCCGTCAAGCACATCATCGAGTCCGGTCCTGCCCGGGTAGCCGAACTGATTGCCTGGGGCGTCGAATTCGAGAACGGCACCGATGGTCGACCCGATTTGGGACGTGAGGGTGGTCATTCTAAGCGCCGCATCCTGCATGCCCGCGACATGACCGGGCGCGCCATCGAATCCGCCCTGCTCCGCGCCATCGCCCGCTCGCCGAAGGTGGTGATGCTCGAGCACCACCTCGCCATCGATCTCATCACCCGCGCCAAGCTCGGAGCGTGCCCGATCGGCGCCGCCGATGATCGCGTCCTCGGACTCCACGTGCTCGATACCAAGGTTGGCCGGGTCGAGACGCTTTCGGCCAATGCCGTGGTTCTGGCTACCGGTGGTACGGGACAGGTCTACCAGTTCACGACTAATCCCGACATCGCTACCGGCGACGGCATTGCGATGGCCTATCGCGCGGGAGCCGAAGTACGCGACATGGAGATGGTCCAGTTTCATCCGACCGCGCTCAAGGCTCCCGACGGAAGCCGTGCCCTCATCTCCGAAGCCGTCCGCGGCGAAGGGGCCATCCTCCGCGACGTATCTATGCGGGCGTTCATGAAGGACTTCCATCCGCTGGGCGACCTGGCTCCCCGAGATATCGTCGCTCGCGCCATCGACTCAGTCATGAAACGTGACGGCGCCCCGCATGTGCTGCTCGACGCCACGCAGGTAGCCAAAGGCCACTTTGCCGAACGCTTCCCGCACATCCACGCCACCTGCCTAAAGGCCGGCTTCGATCTCACCAAGGAACCTGCCCCGGTCGTTCCTGCTGCCCATTACCTCTGTGGCGGGGTCGCCACGGACCTCCGCGGTCAAACTTCCCTCCCGGGCCTTTTCGCTGTCGGGGAAGTCGCCTGCACCGGACTCCATGGCGCGAATCGCCTAGCCTCTAATTCCCTTCTCGAAGCCGTGGTGCTCGCTCACGATGGCGCAGCGGCCGCTCATGACGAAATCAGCGCTAAGCGCGGAGAGGCGATGACTCTGCCGGTTTGGATCGATGGATCAGCCGGCGACCCGGACGAGCGCGTGGTACTTACCCACAACTGGGATGAGCTTCGGCGCACAATGTGGGATTATGTTGGCATCGTCCGTTCCACCAAGCGCCTCCAACGTGCGCGCACGCGTATCGGCACCTTGTCGGACGAAGTCCGGGAGTATTATTGGAATTTCCGCGTCGAGCCTCGCCTGCTTGAACTCCGCAATCTCATTCAGGTGGCCGAACTTATCATCGACTGCGCTTTGCAGCGTCGCGAAAGCCGCGGCTTGCACTTCACCCTCGATTACCCGGCGAAGTTGGTCGAAGCACGCCACACTTCGGTGCGCCGACCCCAAGGTCGTCCATGAAGATAGGTATCGTTGGAACGGGAGCGCTGGGAGGATGGTATGCCGCCTTGCTCGCGGAAGCTGGGCACGAAGTGCACTGCCTTGCCCGGAGTGACTTCAAAGCCATCCAGGATAACGGGCTCACCATCCGCAATAAAGGCCAGGAACGGACCGTGCGGGTCGCCTCCGCTTCGCCTGACGCCGCCAAGATTGGGCCGTGTGATCTTATTGTCGTCACGATCAAATCGACTTCCAACTATGCCCTGCCTGAGCTCGTGACGCCGCTGCTCGGCCCAAGCACGATCGTCGTGACCCTTCAGAATGGCATGGGCAACGTGGAAGCTTTGGCGAAGTTGCTACCCGTTGAGCGAGTCGTCGCCGGCCTTTGCTTCGTCTGCATCAACCGCCTGGCCCCGGCCGTGATCGACACGACGCTCGCTGGTTACGTCCGCATGGCCGCCGCCACCGGCTCCGTCAATGAAGCCGTCGAAACCTGTGTGGTTACGTTTGCCGCAGCCGGTGTGGATTGCCAAGCGGAGGCCTCCCTGGAATCCGTCCTCTGGAAAAAGCTCTGTTGGAATATCCCGTTCAACGGACTCTCCATCGCGGGAGGCAGTATCCCGACTGACCTCATCCTCGCAAATCCGGCCCTGAATGAGCGGGCTTATGTGCTCATGAAGGAAGTGCAGGCGGCGGCCGTCGCCCGAGGTCACGGTTTCGAAGACGCACATATCAAGCGACAGTTCGTGGTCACGGTTGGCATGGGTCCGTATCGCCCCTCCAGCCTTATTGATTTCGTCGAAGGCCGGGAGGTCGAGGTGGAAGGTATCTGGGGTGAACCGCTGCGCCGCGGCCTCGCTGCCGGGGTAAAGATGCCTGAGACCGAAAAGCTGGTCGCCGAAATCAAGGCACGGATCGCGGCCCGCGGATAATCGTTCCGAGCTTCTCGCGGATATGGTCGGAGATTCGCTCCCTGCTCAGAAAGCCTGCGGGCGTATCCGTGACGATGTCGAGGTCGCTTAGAACGGCCCCGCCGCGAGATACCAAGGTCATCCGCAGCGTCACCCGACTCTGCGGAGTTCCGGCAATCGCAGGGCGAGAGAGCCAGGACGCACGAAGGAAGGCATCGGCGCTAGCTGGCTCCATGGCAGCGACAAAGCCGCGTTCAACGAGTACCCGCACGGAGGTGTCGTGGATGACGTCGGCATACTGAGCCAAATCAGGTGGCGGGGCGCCAACCGAGCCTTCGACGTACACACTCCGGATGAGTCCGGCCTGAGGGGAGCCGGCGGAACAGCCGACGAATCCAAGCAAAACAACGCCCAGGAAGCATAGGATGGCCGGCCTGAGGCGGTGCATAACTTGTTTATTACCCGTTCTCGCCCCGGGACAAGCAGGGACATGATGGGACCTGTTGACCTTTGGGGTCAGCATCACTCCCCTTCACGCAATGGCCCGCGTCCAAGCCGTCACCTTTGACCTAGCAGGCACCCTGCTCTTCCCGCACCCGTCGGTCGGTGCCGTGTATGCGGCTTGCGCGAAGCGACATGGCATCGAGATCGAAGCCGCCGTCTTGGACGCGTCGTTTCCGTTGGCGTTCAAAGGCGGCCCGAAGAACGCTAAGCCCGAAGTCTTCTGGAAGGAAGTCGTCCAGCGCTGCTTTGGTCCGGCGCTGCCCGCTTCCAAGATCGATCCGGTCTTCAAGGAATGCTGGGAGGCATTTGCCCGGCCCGAATCCTGGCGCATGGCTCCTGGTTCGCTCCAGGCGATCTCCGCCATCCGCTTCCTGGGCGTCAAGGTGGGCATCCTATCGAACGCTGACGCCCGGATGCGCAAGGTCCTCGATGGCCATGGGCTGACGCGCCACCTGGACGGCATCTTCCTGTCTGAGGAAACCGGACACTCCAAACCTGACTCCAAGGCCTTCGGCCAGGCGGCTCGCGCGCTTGGTAGTTCAGTCTCCGGATTAGTGCACTTCGGCGATAGCCCGACGGAAGACGGCGAAGGTGCCCGTGAAGCCGGAGCCACCGGCGTGGTCGTCGGCGGCGCCCATGCGCCCGATCGCTGCCTGCGGAACGAAAAGATCTCCGAAGCTCCTTACGCGATCCGCGCCTTGCTCACCGAAGGAAAACTCAAGGGCAAGTTCTCGCGTACCGTCCAGAACCTACTCGCGAATCTTCGCGGGCTACCTGAAGACCGCGGCCGCTCCACCGACCGCGCGATGAAGACGATCGACGACGCGGTGCAGGACGCCTTCAAGAAGCTACGCCTGGACAAACCTGTCCCAGAAACGGCCATCGTGGCCCATTGGCTGGAACTGCTTCCGCTGAAACTAGCCAAGCGCTCTGCCCCGGTGCGCGTGCTTGAGGGCGGCAAGCTCGTCGTGCAGTGCGAGAACTCCGTGATCAAATCCGAGATCCGCTTCCACGAACGGGCGATGCTGGCGAAGATCCGGCTCCTGCGTGGATGCCAGGAAGTCCGGGCGATCAGCTTCGTGAACGCGTAATCAGTTCGACTTGGGCTCGTAGGGCTTCTGGAAGACGTCCTTGAAGTCGTAGACTTCCTTGAAGTCCTCGAGATCATCCTCGGGCGAGCGACCAAACAATCCGGTATCGATGATATTAAAGACGATGTTGCCGACGTCGGCCGATTTCCGGAGGCCCCAGTTATGGAGCAACGGATAGGACATCGGACCGTAGGTTTCGAGCACGTGCTGACGGAAGCCTTCCAGCAACTGCGGACCGCTGACGTGCCGGTTCGTGGTGCTCTTGCCTTTCTTGGGTTCTCCATGCGTGAGCTTCTGGGCGAGGTCGAGACCGAGGCGGACCACGTCATAGGCCTGGGGCTGATAACGGGTATCCTTCTGGCGGATGACGCGGACGGCTTCGTCGAAATCCATGGTCAGAGCTTGGCGAGTTCGGAGAGGAGGCGGGCGTTCTGCGCTTCGGTGCCGACGGTCAGGCGGAGCCAGCCCGTCATGCCATAACCACGGAGCGGACGCACGATCACGCCAGCCTTCTGCAGGATAGTGAAAGCCTCCTCGGCCTTGGGAATCTGCGCGGCGAGAAAGTTGGCCTTACCATCGATATAGGCGAAGCCGAGCCGCTTGAGACCTGCGGATAGCTGCGCGATACCTGCGTCATTTACTTCGCGGGTGCGACGAACGAAGGCATCGTCATCGAGCGCGGCTTCGGCGGCGGCAAGCGCCGGGAGGTTCACGTTAAACGGCTGCCTGATGCGATTGAGGAGACCGCAGACTTCGGTCGAACCCATCAGGTAACCGACGCGCAGTCCGGCGAGTCCGTAGGCCTTGGAGAAAGTGCGCGAAAGCACGACCTTACGACCAGACTTCATCAGCGGGCGGAGATCGGCCGAGGCTTCGAGGTATTCCGTATAGGCCTCGTCGAGGCAGAAGATCACGTCTTCCGGCAACGAAGCCGCGAAGGCGAGGATGTCGGCCGGTTCGTCGGTACCGCCGGTCGGGTTATTCGGACTAGCCAGGAAGACGATCCGCGTCTTCGGGGTGACCGCGGCCCGCATGGCCTTGAGGTCATGGCGATAGCCCGGCATCGGGACTTCGACCGGGGTCGCGCCAAAGAGCATCGTCGCGAGCTTGTACACGATGAAGGCTTGGGAACCGAAGACCACCTCGTCGCCCGGACGAAGGAAAGCCTGCGAGAGCATGATCATCACTTCGTTCGAACCATTGCCGATGACGAAATTACCCGGCTCCAGCGACCACTTCTTCGCCAGTTTCTCGCGGAGGAAGGTGCAACCGCCATCAGGATAAAGATGGCAATTATCGAGGGCCTTGCGAGCGGCGGCCAATCCAAGAGGCGAAGGGCCCAACGGGTTTTCATTGGAAGCGAGCTTAATGACAGCCGCGGGATCCAGGCCGAACTCGCGGGCGACGACCTCGATGGGTCGACCGGCCTCGTAGACGGGCTGGGTGAGCACGGGCCGATTGGCTAGGTCTGAATAGGACGCCATGAATGAGTCAATCAATGCGAGTGTTGGCCGGATTGGCAAGCGTGAGCGACCGCCCTCCCCGCTTGCCACTGGCACCGCCGAGGCTTAAGCGTGCACCATGAAACTCGTCGTCACCGGCGCCTCCGGATTCCTGGGTCGCGAGGTCTGCCTCGCAGCCTTGCGACGCGGACATGATGTCCTGGCTCTGGGCGGGTCCCGCGCGCCGACGATCCCGGGCGTGACGCAGGCGAGGGCGTTCGACCTCTGCTCCGAAGCAGCCCTCGAAGCCCTCGTGCTCGAGGAGTTCCCGCAGGCGATCGTACATTGCGCCGCCCTGCCGACGATTGAAACCTGCCTGGCGGACCCGGCCCGAGCCCATGCGCTCAACGCCGAAGTACCGAAGAAGCTGGCGCAACTTTGCTTCCACCTTGGCGCGAAGCTCGTGCACCTCTCGACTGACACCGTCTTCGACGGGGTCGCCGGCAACTATCAGCCTACCGACCAACCCGTCCCGCTGAACCTTTACGGCGAGACCAAGGCGGCCGCCGAAGTGGAAGTGCTCCGCTACGGCCGGGAGCATGCCGCCGTGCTGCGCACCTCGCCGATCATCGGTAATTCCGTCGGTGGCGACCGGGGACTGCATGAACGCCTTTTCGCCTCTTGGAAGGAGGGTAAGGCCACCCCTTTGTTCACCGACGAGATCCGCCAGCCCGTCGAGGTTTCCAATCTCGCGGACGTGACGATCGAACTGTGCGAACGGAGCAACCTATCGGGACTTTATCACTGGGCGGGCACGGAAGCCATGAGCCGGTACGAGATCGGCTTCCGCGTCGCTCGACATTTCGGACTCGATGCCGATACCCTCGTGCGACCGATCAGCCGAGCCGAAGTCCCCTCGGCGACAGCCCGCCCGCGAGACCTGAGCCTACGCCTGCACCCATTGGCTGGAAAGCTTCGGACCCAGGCCCAGTCCTTCGATGATCAACTCGCGCGACTGCGTATTCCGCGCGGCTGTGAGGACTGGTATGAAAAAGAGACCGGGCGAAAGGTCGTGCGTCGTCTGGAAAAAGGCATAGACTACTGAGCATGGACGTCCTCCCACGCCAAGCCGCCGACGCCGTCGCCAATATGGCGAACGACCTCCTACTGCTGGAGTCCTACCCTTCGCCCAAGAACATCCGCTTCCGTCCGTATACTTGGTCCGAGCCAGCCTTCACTTTCGGGGTGTCTCAGCCTTGGGCCAAATACCGTGAAATCGTGCCCGCTCGTTACCCGCTCGTTCGACGCAGCACCGGCGGTGGCTTGGTTTCCCATCTTGACGACTGGACCTTCGCCTTGGTGATTCCTGACGGTCACCCTCTGTTCAAGGCTGACGCGATGGCGAGTTACGCTGCCGTGCACGAAGCCCTGCTGCAGGCCCTCTTGCTCCAAGGTCAGACGGTGAAGCTGGCCCCGATGCCTGCGGGTAATCGCGATTTCCAATCTCCGGACGATTGCGCCCGACGCGCCGAGCCCAACGACCTCGTCCGCAGCGACGACGGACGCAAGGTGGCCGGCGCGGCCCAGAAACGTACCCGCAGCGGATTGCTCATCGAAGGCTACGTTTGGCGTCCTTTCCTGCCCGATTGCGATTGGAGACGTTTTGAGAAGGACTTCATCCAGACCCTCAGCGCCGTCCTGGAAAGCCCTGCCGTGCACGTCGCCGAACCGACCTATCATCAGTTCGACCATGAAGGGACCTGGGCTAAGTTCGCCTCCCGCGATTGGAACGAGCGGATTTAAGCGAAGAGATCAAGTTCTGGACCGGCTTCCTTGCCCTTCGGCTTGGGCGCTACGGCCTTCTTGGGCACCGGTGAGGGTGCGGGCACTCCGGTCATCGGCGAAGCCTTGGCAGGCAAGCCTGACCCTGCTTCGAGCCCTCCCAGAATCTCCCGAGCACGCTGGACGACCGCTGGCGGCATACCGGCAAGGCGGGCGACCTGTATTCCATAGGAACGGTCAGCGGCCCCGGGGACCACCCTGCGCACGAAGACGATCTCATCGTTCCACTCCTTGACGGCGACGGACCAGTTGCGCAGGCGCTGCATGGAGTCGGCCAGCTTGGTTAGCTCGTGATAATGAGTAGCGAAGAGCGTACGGGGTCCGGCCTCGGCTCCGCCGTGGAGATGTTCGGCCACGGCCCAGGCGATGCTGATGCCGTCATAGGTGCTCGTGCCGCGACCAATCTCGTCAAGCACCACCAAAGAACGGGTCGTAGCGTTATTCAGGATATTGGCGGTCTCATTCATCTCGACCATGAAGGTGGAGTTGCCCCGTGAAAGTTCGTCGGAAGCACCGACTCGACAGAAGATGCGGTCGATGAGGCCGATCCGGGCGGAAGTGGCCGGCACCCAGCAACCGAGATGGGCGAGCATCGCGATCAAGGCGACCTGGCGGATGTAGGTCGACTTGCCGGCCATGTTCGGACCGGTGAGCAAGGCGATCTGCTCGCCCGTGCAACTCAGGCGGGTATCGTTGGGAACGAAGGAGCCCGCGCCCGGACGAGATTGCAGCATCCGCTCCACGACAGGATGGCGGCCTTGTTCGATCTCGAGCGTGTCGGTGTCATCAACGACGGGTTTGGTCCAGTTGGCTTCGCGAGCCAGCTCAGCCCAGCCGCGGAGGATATCCACTTCGGCCACCGCCTGGGCGCTAGCCAACAACGACTCCGTGCGGGCGATGACTTCGGCGAGAAGGGCCTGGAAGAGTTCGGTCTCGCGGGCGAGCGCCTGTTCGTCGGCGCGTAAGACTTCCCGTTCCTTCGTGCGCAGCTCTTCGGTGGTAAAGCGCTCAGCATTCACCATGGTCTGTTTGCGGATATAATCAGCCGGCACCGCGGCGAGATTAGCCTTGGTGATCTCGATGGCGTAGCCGAAGGCCCCGTTGTATCGGACCTTCAAGGACTTGATGCCCGTCCGGTTCTGTTCATTGCGCTCGAACTCAGCGATCCAACCCTTACTGTCGGAGGCAAGCGAACGGAGGCGATCGAGTTCGACGTCGAAACCTGCCCGCAGCGCCCCGCCTTCGCTCAGGTCGACGGGAAGTTCATCGCCTAAGGCGGCTTCCAGTCGTGCCAGGAGCGCGGGCTCGAGATTGATGCGGCCGGCCTGTTCGGCGAGTGCGCCGCCAGGAAGAGCCAGTAGCTCCTCGCGAACGGGAGGAAGGGAGCGGAGCGTATCCCGGACGCCACCGAGTTCGCGTGGATTCCGGAGACGGTTCTGCAAGCGGGCGAGGATGCGCGCGATATCCCGGACGCCACGCAACGCTTCGCCCACGCGGGATGAGGCGCCGGGATGCTTGAAGAATTCGCCGACGGCGTTCTGGCGCCGGGCGATCGTGGCGAGATCCGTCGAGGGTTCGGCGAGCCAGAGCGCCAGCAGACGGGCCCCGGAGGGAGTCTCCGTGCGATCGATAGTCTCGAGCAGCGAACCCTCGCGCGAGCCGTTGGACGAGGTGAAAAGTTCGAGATTACGGGAAGAGGCCGCATCCAGTAGCACGGACGAACCCAGTTTGGCCTCAATCAGGCGGAAAAGATTCTTCGGACGATCGCAGAGCGAATCGGTGACGTAACCCAGGACGGCGCCGGCCACGCCCAAGGCCGGGTGTTCGTCGGTCAGACCAAAGCCTGCCAGACCATGCACGGAAAGCGTCTGGGCCACGAGCCGGGCGCCGGCGGCGCCATCGAAGTTCCAGCCAGGGAGACGGGAGACCGCCCTGCCCTGCAAGAAGACCTCGAGCGCTTCACGGTGCTCGGCGGAGGGTTCGAGTCCTTCAGGGAGGATGATTTCCCGGGGAGAGACCGAGTGAAGCAACGGCAACAGACGCGCTGGAGAGGCGTCCGTCGCTAGACGGAAATCAGCGGTCGAGACATCGAGCCACGAAGCGTGCCAGCCGTGCTTGTCCCACGAGATGGCCACCAGGTAGTTTCCCCGTCGTGAATCGAGCTGCGAATCTTCAAGCGCCGTACCTGGAGTCAGGATGCGGGTCAGGCCTCGCCGGACCAGTTTACCGGCGACCGGCGCTTCGAGCTGATCGCAGATCGCAACCTTCCAGCCGGCAGCAAGGAGACGGTTCACGTAGGCGGGTGCGGCATGATGTGGCAAGCCAGCCATCGGTGTCTCGTGACGTTTCGTGAGCGTCAGGCCAAGGACCTTGGCTGCCACCACGGCATCCTCGCCGAAGACCTCATAGAAGTCGCCCAGGCGAAAAAACAAGACCGTGCCCGGGGCGAGTTTCTCACGAAACTCGCGGTACTGCCGCTGCATCGGGGTTTCCTTTTCCACTGCGAGCAGGGAAACTCCCAGCAAACGTGTGCGCAAGAACGGACTACCCTCCCCCACCCCCGAGGGGCGGGAAGTTGCTCACATCAGCTGAGCCGCGAGCTCGGACAGGGCGCTGCGGACACCACTGATCAGTCGCACGTTGGCGATGATGGCGTGGCCCTTCATGCGCTCATGGGTATGAATCAGCCCGTTGGACTTGCCGTCGAGGTAGGGGGTGTCGACCTGATCCAAGTCGCCGATGAGGACGACCTTGGAGCCTTCGCCGATACGCGTGATGACCGTCTTCGCTTCGTGCGGGGTCATGTTCTGCGCCTCGTCCACGATCATGAAGGCATGGCCGATCGAGCGACCACGGATGAAGGTCATCGCTTCGATCTCGATGAGACCGGAATCGATGAGCCACTGGTAAGGCTTACGCGGCTGATTGACGGCCTGGAACTGCGAACCGAAAATAGGTTGAGGGGCCTTCATCGCCTGTGCCTTCTTCTGCCGACGTTGCGAATCAGTGGCCACGACCTCCTTGGCCAACGGCGTGGGTGCGGAATTGCCGTTCTTGGAAAAGAGGACCTCGAGGTTGTCGAAGTAAGGCTGGATGTAAGGAGAGAGTTTTTCCTCCTTGGAGCCAGGCAGGGCGCCGATGTCTTTACCGATCTGGACCACCGGGCGGGAGACGTAGAGCTTCTTATAAGGCGAGAAATCGCTGAGGACCTGCGAAAGAGCCGCGGCGATGGAAAGGAACGTCTTGCCGGTACCGGCGCGACCGAAGCAGGTGACGAGACGGATCTCCGGATTCAAGAGAGCGTCGAGGAAGATCCACTGCTCGAAGTTCTTCGGGATGACACGCATTCCACGGGGCATCTGCAGACCCTTACGGGAGCCACTATCGGAAGACATGAACTCGCGATAAAGTCCGAGAGGTACGAAAGCGCCTCCGCCCACATGGCGGGCGGGTTCGGTCCAGGAATCGGACGTAAACATCACGTACTCGTTCAGGATAAGGGGCGGCTCCTCCTTCACCTTCACCTGAACTTGGCCGAGCTCACGGAAGTCACGCATGGCCGCGGCGGTCACCTTGATGGTACGGTATTCGCCTTCATCGCTGGTCTCAACGCGGTCGTTACGATAATCCTGGACGTCCACTCCGAGGGCTTGGGCCTTGAGCGCCATGCAGGCGTCCTTGGTGACGAGGATCACCGGACCCTTGGAGGTGTCGCGCAGGTAGATCGCGGAAGCGATGATGCGATGGTCCGGGGCGTCGACCTGCATGAACACGGCGCGGACTCGATCGGCCTTGGCGCCATTGAAGTGATCGCGAATGAGTGATTCGTTGATGACGATGCGAAGCTCGCCGCCGTCACGCAGCTTGGCGTGCAGGGCGCCAGGCTTAGAGGGATCACCCTCAGCGATTTCCTTGAGAGGACGGTCCTCAAAGAGGCTTCGAATCGAACGATTAACCCGTCGTGCGCTGGCTCCGAGTTGACCTTGTTGCGTCTTGAGACGATCGAGCTCAGATAAGACCTCGACAGGCACGGCGACGATGTGCTCATCGAACTTGAACAGGGACTCGGGATCGTGAATGAGTACGTTGGTGTCCAGGACGTAAGTCTTTTTCACATCTCCTCACGTGACCGAAATCGGACAGAGGGCAATCTGTAAAAAATTATTTCGTGCCCTCGATGGCGCTTAGGTATTCCCAACTGTAGATCCCTGTACGATGTCCGTCGCTGAACTCCAAGGTGACGGCATAGTTGCCGACGCGGCTCAATCCGGTGACGACGACACCCGGGAACCGTCGAGGGCCGTCGCCCCCCCAACGCTGCCCGAGGATGTCGACCTCACCCATGTTCTCGGCGCTCGGCGAAAGCTCACGGAGGAGTTCGGCGCGGAGGCATTGCTCCCGGCCGTCTTCCCAGGTGATGGCGACAAAATCACCGATAATCTGAAGGTCTCGCGGCGGCCGCATGGCCACCAACCTGAGACCTGTCGAGAGGGTGGCAAGCAGGGAGCGGGCGACGGGACGACCTTGACTCCCCCGCCGGGCTCGGGAGTCTGGACGGACTTATGGCAGGCGTAGGCAAACTCCTCAAACAGGCCCAGAAGATGCAGCGTGGCATCGCGGAGGCCCAACAGCAGCTCACCACGGAGAAACTCGAGGTTTCTCATGGCGGTGGCGCGATCAAGATCACGGTCAACGGCCATGGTCTGGTCCTCGCCCTGACGATCGACCCGGAGTTCATCAAAGAGGACAAGACGATGGTCGAGCAGGCCCTCGTCGCCGCCCTGCAAGAGGCTTCAGCCAAGGCTCGCGAGCTCCACGAAGCCACGATGTCGAAGGCCACGGCTGGTTTCTCCCTGCCCGGGATGTAATCCCACGTGACTCCCTCTTTCGACAAGGTTCGCCAACTCCTTAAGATGCTCCCGGGCATGGGGCATCGCTCCGCCGAACGCATCGCCCTGCATCTACTGGTTGAGCGTCCGGGCAAGCTGACGCCACTGCTTGAATCCTTGCAATCCGCCGCCGCCGCGGTCCGGCGCTGCGCCCGCTGCGGAAGCCTTGCCGAGGCTGAACTCTGCCCCATTTGCCTCGAACCCAAGCGGGAACCTGGGTCTATCTGTGTCGTCGAACAAGTACCCGACCTGATGGCTATCGAGCGCTCTGCCGCCTATCGCGGCACCTATCACGTCCTGCATGGCCGGCTTTCACCCATCAACGGCGTCGGACCCGACCAGCTCAACCTGGCCAGCTTCGAACAACGCCTGAAGGACGAACCCATCACGGAAGTCGTCCTAGCCCTCGGCAACGACATCGAAGGCGAAGCGACCTGTCATTATATCAGCGAAGCAATCCATGCGGTTCGCCTCACGATCAAGATCTCCCGCATCGGCTTCGGCCTACCCAGCGGCAGCGGTCTGACTTTCGCCGATCCGGCCACGCTACGCAGCGCGCTGGAGGGACGTCGCGATGTCGCTAACTAATTCGTCCATCGCCTACCCGGTCGAAGCGGAGGCGTTCTGGGTCGGCCAAGCCGAACTGGTAGCGGAAAAGCTCGGTGATGAAGCCCTCGAGCGCATGACACCCGCCGTGGCGCATCTTTCAGACCTCTTCACCACCGAGCGTCCCGATAAGAAATTCCCCGACTACTTCGCGGACCCCAGGCTGCTCGCGGCCTATGGCGTATTTTTCCTGCCCCAGAGCTTCACCCGCACTTCTATCGCACTAGCCCAGACCTGTGGACTCCGCGGCTGGAAGCCTTCGAGCCAAGTCCCGGCGATTCTCGACCTCGGCTCTGGCCCAGGGTCTTGCGGCGTCGCGGCTGCCTATCGTCTCCGCCAAGCCGGTATCAAAAAGATTAAACTACACGGGGTAGATAAGTCACCGTGTGCCTTGGCTTCGATGGAGTCCTTCGCCCAGGCCACCCTTGGCGAGGATGTGGAGACGAAGACCCGTATCGGTGACGCATCGCGACCGGAGACTTGGCCCGAAGGCCCCTTCGACCTCATCGTCGCCGGCTTCGTCATGAACGAGATGCCTCAACTCGACCACGCCGCCCTGCTCCGCTGGTTCGGTGAACTCAAGGCCAGGCTCGCCCAGGGCGGCCTCATCCTGATCCTTGAACCGGCCTTACGGATCACCGCCGAACGATTGCAGGAACTCAGCGACGACGTCGCGGCCGAAGAAATGACCCGTATCGCGCCCGAACTCGATGCCCTGCCTGATCCGCAGCTCGGACCCGGCGAGCATTGGAGCCACGAGACGCGGGCCTGGAAAGCTCCCGCCTCGACCGAATTCGTCAACCGCCACCTCCATCGGGACCTACGTGAAGTGCGCTTTTCTTTCGCCGCCTTCTCGGACGCCCCCCTGGCTCCACTTCCGCTCGGATTGAGCCGTCTCATATCCGACGTCCAGATCATCAAGGGCTTGCTGCGTTTCATCACCATCCGCGAAGGCGCAATCGAATCGGTCGAAGTTCCGACCCGCGGCCTCTCTAAACATGAGGTCAAAAAACTGGCGGCAACCTTCGGACGCGGGGACATTATCCAGCATCGGCACCCGGCCTCTCCGAAATTACGCTTGGCCAATCATGAGGAATTAAGGGTGTTTTGGACGCCCGAGGCTCCTCGGGAACCATAATGTAACAATGTCGGCAGGGCATTTGTTTGCCTGCCGACCTGAAGAGGAGTTTAATGAGCGAAGTGCCCTGTTTCCCGATGGAAACTCGGACGACCCCATCCCTTTATGTTTAATCGCGAACTCAGTTGGCTAAGCTTCGATCGTCGTGTCCTCGAACTCGCCGAAGATGACTCCGTCCCCCTCCTCGAACGCGTCCGCTTTCTTTCGATTGTCAGCTCGAATCTCGACGAATTCTTCGAGATCCGCGTAGCTGGCATCATGCAGCAGGATGAGTCCGCCAGCCATCCGGCCACCAAGGAGTTCCTCGCCTCCGTCCTGCAACGCACCCGCGACTTGGTCCACGCCCAACAACTTTGCTGGAAGCAGAAACTGCTGCCTGCACTCGCCGCCCACGGCATCGAGGTCCTCGCCCGCGAGCAGCTAAGCGATAGCGCCCGGACCGAACTGTCCCCTCGGTTCGATCGTGACATCCTCCCGGCGCTGACCCCGCTGGCCATAGACCCCTCACACCCCTTCCCGGTCTTGACCAACAAAGGTCTCTACCTGCTGGCCCTGCTTCGTGATCCGGCCTCTGGTGAACTACGCCGGGCGGTCGTCCCCGTCCCGCGCATCTTGCCGCGCATCCTCGGCCTATCGGATCGCAAGAGCTTCACCTTCCTCAGCCAGGTCATTCAGCTGTTCATCCACCGGCTCTTCCCGGGACTCGAACTCCAAGGCTCCTGGGCTTTCCGCATCACGCGCAACAGCGATCTCTACGTCGACGAGGAAGAAGCCGTCAATCTGCTCGAAGCCATCGAGGATGAGATCCGTAATTTGCGCAAAGGCGCGCCCGTGCGGCTGGAAATCGAAGCCGACGTTCCCGAAGGCGAGATGCAGTGGCTCCTGAATTCCATCCATCTTACTTCCGACAACGCCTTCCGCATCCCCGGCCCGGTCAATATGCTCCGCCTAGGAAGCCTGATCGACATGGTCGGTCGACCCGAACTCCTGTACCCCAATTTCGTATCGGTGATTCCTCCTGAGTGCACGGAGCCCACCAAGCTCTACGAACGCATCGCCGAGCATGACATCATCCTTCACCATCCCTACGAATCCTTCTCCCCCGTCGTCGACTTCATCCGCCAGGCCGCCAAGGACGAGACGGTGGTGGCCATCAAGCTGACCCTTTACCGAACCAGCGGCGACTCTCCCGTGGTCGAGGCGCTCAAAGAGGCCGCGCGCAACGGCAAGCAGGTCACCGCCTTGGTCGAACTCCGCGCCCGTTTCGACGAGCTGAACAACATCGAGTGGGCCCGCCAACTCGAGGAGGCCGGCGCCCATGTCGTCTACGGCCTCGCCGGCCTCAAGACCCACTGCAAGGCCTGTCTCGTCGTGCGTCAGGAAAAGGATGGACTCCGTCGCTACGCCCACCTCGGTACGGGTAACTACAACCCGAAGACCGCCCGCATCTACACCGACTTCTCCCTGCTGACTTGCGACGAGGAAATCACGGCGGATGTCGGACTTCTCTTCAACGTCCTCACCGGAAACCTCGCCGGACCCAAGTTCAAGCACCTCCTCATCGCGCCGTTCGACTTGGCGCGACGCATCGTGGAACTCATCAAAGCCGAGACCGCGAACGCCAAAGCCGGGATGCCAGCGACGATCTTCGCCAAGGTCAACAGCCTCGTAGACCCTGAGGTCATCAACGCGCTTTACGAAGCATCTCAGGCGGGTGTCCGCATCGAGCTTGTGGTCCGCGGCATCTGCTGCCTCAAGCCTGGTATCGCCGGTAAAAGTGAACACATTCGTGTCCGCAGCTTCCTCGGTCGATTCCTCGAACACAGCCGACTGTTCCGCTTCGAGAACGCCGAGGCGCAACCCATCCTCCTCATGGGCAGCGCCGATTGGATGCCGCGTAATTTCCAACGTCGTATCGAGTGCGTCTTCCCCTTGCGCTCCGCCCACGTACGCCGTCGCATCGAAGAGGAAATCCTGGCCGTCTATCGCGACCGTCAAGGCGATGCCAAGGCCCTTGCTAGCGACGGTGAATACGTCAACTGCGAGCCCATGGGACGACTCGCGCCGGGAGCGCAGGACACTTTCCTTCAGTTCGCAGCCAAGGCCGCGCAAGCGCGCCTCAGCGAGCAGACGGAGAAATAGAGGCCCCCAGACAGATCCGTTCGACGGCCGCATTGAAGCCCTCCGCGTCGCCCAGGATCTCCACCTCTAAGCGGACGAACATCAAAGGAATCAGGGGGCGAAAACGTGCCTGTAGGCGGACCGCGTCCTTCTCAGTCGTGATGATCATCTCGGCCTTGGCCTGGATGGCCTGATCGAGGACCTCGTCGAGGTCTTCGTCCGCGAAAGCGTGGTGATCGAGGAAGCGGCGGTTGGAGACGATCTTCGCGCCGTGATTGGTCAGGATCTCCTCGAACCGCTCCGGGGTCGCGATGCCCGAGAAGGCCGCGATGCGACGGCCTTTCAGGTCCGTCATCGGCAAGCGCTTCGGACCGTCGACTTCGACGAGCTCGCGAGCACTGTGCGAGCACGCGATGATCTCGGCCTTGGCATTATGCCGACGGATGAGGCTGACTAAGGCGGGATCGGGCGGACCGACCGACTTCGTCACGAAGACATAGGAAGCCCGGCTCAGATTGGAAATCGGCTCCCGCAGGACGCCACGCGGAAGGAGCGAGCCGTTGCCGAAGGGGTCACGACTGTCGACAAGGAGCAGGTTGATCTGCCCGCGCAGCGGAAGGTACTGAAGGCCATCGTCGAGCAGGATCGTATCCACGCCGAAACGTCGGAGCGCAAAGCGGCCGCCCTCGACACGGTCGCGATCGACGATGACGATGACTCCTTCACCGCACAGATTCTGGGCGAGCATGTAAGGCTCGTCACCCGCCTCATCAGGCCCGACCAAGACGGTCTTACCGTCGGAAACTACGAGCGGATCAGGTCGGCTACCTTGCGTCAGCCAACGCCAGAAACGCTTCAGCATCGAATCCGAAGCTCCCTTGTACCCACGTGAAAGGATGGCCACTTTGCGTCCGCGTGCCGTGAGCACGCGGGCCATCTTGAGCACGATGGGGGTCTTCCCGGTGCCACCGACAGTGAGATTGCCCACGACAACGACCTTACAACCGAGCGGAGTGTCGCGAAAGAGTCGGTTGCGATAGAGCCAGAGCCGCAGGCGGACCAAGACCTCGAAAATCCATGAAAGGACCTTCAGGACGGCTCCAAGCAAGGCCGCCCCGGGCCCTTTCCGGCGCTCGTAGACCACGTCTACGGCATAGCTGGCCACGGCCTCACCCAGGGAGGAAAAGAACCCTCTATGCTTCGCGGCCATGGACGAATTGATGCAAAGTTGTTTGACGAAGGCAACCATCCCGATTGAGAAGGACGACTCAGCGCCATGCTCGTACACCTGTTGCGCACCAAACTTCTCCGAGCCGAGGTCACCGCGGCCCGGCTCGATTACGAGGGCTCCTTGGCCATCGATCGGGAGCTCATGGCCCTCGTCGGGATGCTCCCTTACGAGAAGATTCTGGTCGGCAACCTGGCCAACGGGGAGCGTTTCGAGACCTACGCCATCCCTGCCCCCGCAGGGACCCGCGAGGTCTGCCTTAACGGCGCCACCGCCCACCTAGGCAAGCCGGGCGATCTCCTGGTCGTCATGACCTTTACCCAGATGGAAGAATCTGCCGCCTCGACCTGGAAACCACGGACCGCCACCCTCGCCGAGGGTAACCGTCGTATCGTCCGCCTCGAGAACCCCGACGTCCCCACCTCCCTCCTGACCACTTTCCAACGATGAGCTATCGTCTATATATACCCGGACCCCTGACCGTCTCTGATTCGATCGTCCAAGCCATGGGCAAACCCATGGTCGGACACCGTTCCGGCGACTTCGTCAAGCTATACAACGACATGCAGCCACGCCTGCAGTCCATGTTCTTCACCCAAGATCCAGTCTACCTCGCCACCAGCTCCGCCTGGGGCGTGATGGAAGGCGCCCTGCGTAACGTCTGCCGCAAAGGCGTGCTCAACTGCATGAACGGCGCTTTCTCCGACAAGTGGAACGACGTCGCCAAGCGTTGCGGCAAGTACGCCGAAGCCCTCCAGTTTGACTGGGGTAAGCCCATCGACCCGGAAGCCGTCCGCAAGGCCCTCGCCACCGGTAAGTTCGACTGCATCACCTTCATCCACTCCGAGACCTCCACCGGCACCCTCTCGCCTATCGCCGACATCATGGCCGTGGTCCGCGAGTTCCCCGACGTGATCTCGATTGCCGACACCGTCAGCTCGTTCTCGACCATCCCCGTCAAGAAGGACGAACTCGGCATCGATATCTTCCTCACCGGTTCGCAGAAGGCCCTCGCCCTGCCCCCGGGCCTCGCGATCTTCGCCGTCAGCGAACGCGCCCGCGAACGGGCCAAGCAGTCCCCCGACCGCGGCTACTACTTCGACCTGATCGAGTTCCATGATAACCACGTCAAGGGCATGACCCCTTCGACGCCCTGCATCTCGCTCTTCTACGGCCTGCAGCAGCGTCTCCTCGAAGTCGAAGCCGAGGGTCTCGAAAATCGCTACGCTCGCCACATCCGCCTGAATGAACGCATGCGCGCCTGGGGCCTCGCCAAGGGCTTCCCGCTCCTGCCTGAAATCCAGTTCGGCACCCGTGGCCTCAACTGCTTCAAGAATGACCGCAACGCCGACCTCGAGCGCCTCAACAAGACCCTCAAGTCCCGCCACAAGCTCGTCATCGACGGCGGCTACGGCAAACTGAAGGGCAAGACGTTCCGCATCTCCAACATGGGAGACGAGACCGACGCCACCATTTCCACCCTGATTGCCGCCCTTGACGATTCCTTCGCCGAGCAGGGAATGTAACCGGATTTGACGATCGGTTATCATCCTACGCATGCGAAAGAAATCATCCAAGTCGTCCGAAGAAGTTTCCGCCCCCGCCGGTTCCAAGATCCTCGTCATTGCCGAGAAGCCCTCGGTAGCGACCGATCTGGCTAAGGTCCTCAAAGTACCCAAGGCCACCAGCGATTACTTCGAGAACGAGAAATGGGTGATCAGTTCTTCCATCGGTCACGTGGTGCGCCTGGTCGACCCGGATGACATCGACCTGAAGTTCAAGCGCTGGACCCTCAAGGATCTCCCGATTGATCCGGTCAAGTTCGACGGCACTGCCAGCCCCGACATCCTCAAGGCTGTCATCAGCGAGCGCAACAACGGCGACCGCTACAAGCTGCTGAAGAAACTCCTCAACCGCCCCGACGTCGGCACGGTCGTCAACGCCTGCGATGCCGGTCGCGAAGGTGAACTTATCTTCCACTACGTCTACCAGCTCGCAAAGTGCAAACTGCCCTGCCAGCGCCTCTGGCTGGCGAGCATGACGAACACCGCCATCGCCGAAGCCTTCGACCACCTTCTCCCCGCGGAAGCCAAGCAGGGCCTGCTCGATGCCGCCATCTGCCGCTCCCAGGCCGACTGGCTTGTCGGCATGACCGCCAGCCGTTTCTCAACCATCATCATCGGTGGTGCGAAGCGCGAAGTCTTCTCCGTCGGTCGCGTCCAGACCCCCACGCTCATGCTCATCGTGAAGCGCGAGCTCGAGATCCGTAATTTCGTCCCGAAGACCTTCTGGAAGATCGAAGGCGACTTCGGAGTCTCCAACGGGGGCTACCGCGGCGCCGCCCAGGTACCGGGCGTCACCGACCGCAAGGAAGCCGAACGTTTCTATGACGAAGCCCAAGCCCGCCAGGTGGCTGAGGAGTCGCTCAAGATCGGCACCGGTATCGTCACCGACGAGCGCAAGCCGAAGAAGGAAAGCGCCCCGCGCCTCTTCGACCTCACGACCCTTCAGCGCGAAGGTAATCGTCGCTTCGGATTCTCGGCCAAGACCACCCTCGGCGTCGCCCAGGCCTTGTACGAAAAGCACAAGGCGCTCACCTATCCGCGTACCGATTCCCAGTATCTCCCCGAGGATTACCTCCCGAACGCCAAGGCGGCCCTCCAGTCGCTCGAAGGCGCCCACCCCGCCGGCGTCTTCGCCAAGGAAGCCCTGCGCAGCGGCTGGGTCGATTCCGCCGGCCGCCGCGTCTTCGACAACAAGAAGGTCAGCGATCACTTCGCCATCATCCCCACGGGCACCGTCCCCCACGGACTGACCGACGTCGAGCAGAAGGTCTACGACCTCGTCGTCCGTCGCTTCGTCGCCGTCTTCTTCCCGATGGCCGAGTTCGAGGAGACCGTCCGCACGACGCTCGTCGGCGAACATAATTTCCGCACGACCGGCAAGGTGCTCGTCGTCGCCGGTTGGCGCGCCGTCTGGGGCCAGGAAGCCGAGGCCGAAGAAGATAAGGACAAGGAAGGCTCCGCGAGCCTCCCCGCCCTCGCTTCCGCCGACGGCTCTCCCGCCAAGGCCAAGGTCAACGGCGTCGACGTCAAGGAAGACGCCACCAAGCCGCCGGCCCGTTACAATGAAGCCTCGCTTCTCGGCGCGATGGAAAACGCGGGCAAGCTCGTCGACGACGAAGCCCTCGCCGAAGCCATGAAGGAACGCGGACTCGGCACTCCTGCTACGCGCGCCGCGACCATCGAAGAACTTCTCGCCAAGACCTACATCGAGCGCCAAGGCAAGGAACTCGTCCCCCTCGCCAAAGCCTTCCAGCTCCACCAATTCCTGCACGCCAAGGAGATGGGCGTCTTCACCGAACCGCAGATGACGGGCGAATGGGAATATAAGCTCAAGCAGATCGAGCACGGCAAGATGGGCCCTCGCGAGTTCATGAAGGAGATCAAGGCGCTCCTTGAAATCATCGTGAAGAAAGGCGCTGTGAAGCCGCCTTCACTCGAACTGTCCCCGCAGGTTCTCTCTCCGACCGACAGCAAGCCGTTGCAGACCGACGGCGAGAAATATTTCTCCCAGGATACCGTCGGCACGACCGATCGCCCCAAGCTGACCATCTACGTCGGCATGAACGGACACACCATCACCCCGACCGAAGTCGCCGAACTGATCGAGAAGCGTCGCATCGGACCGTTCTCAGACTTCCGCTCGATGAAATCGGGCAAGAACTTCACGGGCTACATCGACCTCGTCGATCCGGACACAATCAAGCCTCGCGGTACCGAAGAGAAGACCGAGGCCGCCCCTGCCCCTGTCGCCGAAGGCGAAGAAGCCAAGCCGGCCAAAGCCCCACGCAAAACCAAGCCTAAGGCCCCGAGCGGTAAGCTCAAGGCTGTGCTCTACTTCCCTCCCCGCGAAGGCGCGGATGGCAACCCGGACGCCTTCGACGCCGAATGGCCCGTCCTCGGTGCCTGCCCCGTCAGCGGCCTGGCTGTCCAGCACACCCCCACCGCAGGTTACCGTGTTTGCCCGCACAAGGCCCAGGAAGCCGGCGCCAAGAAGACGTTCAGCCTCAACTCTGAGATGCTCAAGTCGCCGATCTCGGCCGACGACGTCCGTCGACTCCTCAACGAAGGTAAGACCGGGCTCAAGAAGTTCGTCTCCAATCGGACCAAACGCACCTTCGAAGCCTTCCTTGTCGCCGACAAGCAGAAGGGCTGGTGGTTCGAATTCCCCCCGCGTAAGCCTCGCGCCCCCAAAGGTGTGCCCGCGGAGAAGAAGTCGGACGAGCCTTTTTAATCAACGCTCCCAACCCTGCCGGGGTATCCGCTGAAGGACGCCGAGTCGCAGTTCGGTCTCCATCGTGCGTAGCCTGATCAGGTCTTCCGGGAAACCGTCCTGCTTGGAGCGCATGCGCGTCTCCCAGTAGTTACGGTACCAACCGTAGGCTTCGACCTTACGGCCGGCACCCCAATCGAAGTCGGCGCAGATCCGGGCCGCATACCAAGGGGCGTCGGGCGCATCCGCCGCCTGACGATAGTAATCGGCGGCGAGTCGGAGATCCTTGAGTTTTCCTTCCGCTAGAAAGCCCGCCGCCAGCAGCAAGGAAGTGCGATTACGGGCATAAGCCATGCCTTCTTCCAGGACATCCAGTCCCTGACGTCCATACTGGCGGAAAAGTCGTTCCTGGGTTTCGGCGGGCACCTTGGCATAGCCGCCCCGCCGACGGATCTCCCAGTGAGCCATGTCTAGCCCGATACGCAGCCCCGTGTTTTCCCAAAAATAACGGGAATGCGGATCAAGGGCGCAAGCCGTCCGCATCAAAGCCTCGCAACCGGGACGATCGCGTCGCTCCCAGAAGACGTAGCTACGGATCCAAGCGATGTCCGCGACGACCGTGCGTAGTCCGCCCAGGACGCCGAGCAGCACGCCTTGTCCTAGGGTGGGCTCAAGCTCCTTGCGGCCGATCTCGGGGATACTCGGGCGGATGCGACGCCAGGAGGATTCCGCCAAGGTCCCGGCGACGAGGAGGAGTACGCCGACTAGCAACCAAGGGGCGAAGCGACGCATCAGATTTCCCTCCGGCGGAAGATCAGCGACCCAAGGGTCAGGTAGGCGACGAGGTAGGCCAGACCAGAGAACCCGACGGAGATCAAAGCGCCCTCCTCGACGACCGCGGAACCGAGCACGAGCGCGTCCGCGAGATTGAATTGCTGAAGGTTCGGGATCAGCCGGGTGCTGACCCAAAGGAAGGCCGCATAAACGGGCGAATCCGTCGGACGAAGAAAAGCGTCCTGTGCAATCCACTGGAGCTGACCAGCGACGACCGCCAGAGAGCCCACCACCACCGTGAAAAGGAAAGTACGAGCCAATGAGGAGATCGCCAAAACGATGGCGATCACCACGCCCAGGCGAAGCCATTGGAGCAGGACCAACTGACACAGACCGACGATGCTGAAAGTAGTGGGAATCCTGCCCGCCTGTTCGGCTGCGGCAACCAGCTCTTGCTCGCGGGCCCACAGGACGACGCCCTGCAAGCCGGCTAACACCAAGACGAAGACGCCCAAGACCGCCCAGGCGCCGAAGAACTTACCCAGCAGGAATTCTGGGCGGCTCAAGGGTTTGGCCAGCAACGTAAGCGCGGTCTTGTTGTCGATCTCACTAAAGAACAGCTGGGCGGTCATGACCACCGCGAGCACTGAGCCGAAGAAGAACATCCCGCCGAAGCCGAAGTCGGCGATGAACTTCAGTTCGCCATGGCCGAAGTCGAAGACCCGGAGCGAGACAGAGGACAGGACCATCGCGGCGCTGAGCACGAGCAGGAAGGCGAAAAAGCGCTGGCGGACGGCCTCCAGGAAGGTGACCCGGGAGATCCAAAGCGTACGGCGGAGGGAATCTTTCATATCAGGCGTCGCGACTTCCCGTCACGAGTTCCCGGAAGAGGTCTTCCAGGGAGCGGCGGGGATGGGTGACGGAGGAGATCTTGGCCCCATGCGCCTCGAGCGCGGCTTCGGCGGCGGCCCGCGCGGTGGGCGTCATGGCCTCGATCGTCATCACATGGCGATCACGACGAGACAGGACATCCTCCACGGCACCCTCGAGGACGAGCTTACCGCGGTCCATGATGGCGACGCGGTCGCAGACCTGCTCGACCTGTCCGAGGAGATGGGAGCAGAGGACGACGGTCTTCCCCTTGTCGCGCATGGCATGAATCATCCGGCCGATGGAGGCCGAGCCCACGGGGTCGACGCCCGCGGTAGGTTCGTCCAGGATGATGAGTTCGGGATCATGGACCACGGCCTGGGCGAAGCCGATGCGCTGGAGCATCCCTTTCGAATAGGTACCGATCGATCGCCCGGCGGCCTCGTTCATCGCGGCCAATCCCAGCGCATCCTCGACCGCGGCATCGAGTTCGGAGGCGGCGACGCCGCTGAGCTGGGCGCAATAGCGCACGAGTTCGCGGCCGGTAAGAAACCTATGGAAATAGGGAGCCTCCGGCAGGAAGCCGGTACGACGCCGCGCGGCGCTGGTGGCGGAAGGTTCGCCGAGGATGCTGATCTCACCGGCGGTCGCGGAGACGAGCCCCAGGACGACCTTAAGCGTGGTGCTCTTGCCGCAGCCGTTGGGTCCGAGCAGCCCGTAGACCTGACCGCGGGGAATCTCGAGCGAGAGATCGTCGACCGCGCGGAGCTTAAGCCCACGGATACCGATGCGGAAATCCTTTGTCAGATGGCGGACGGAGATGGCGGAATTCATCGGCGGATAGCGAACTCGCGGCAAGTGCGCCGTCCGGTGAAGGTCTTGATCTCCTCGCCGCGGATATGTCCGTCGAGGGATTTGGCGATCTGGTCGGTAAAGGCTTCCACTTCACCCTCGTCGCCCTCGGCGTGCAGATACACCCTGCCGTCCGTCAAGTTCTGGACGTAACCCGTCACGTCATAACCACGGGCCAAACCGAGGACTTGGGCGCGAAAACCGACCCCTTGGACATGGCCTACGTACCAGATATCACGATGGGAGACATGGGTTGACATAACCGAGACTTATCGAAATATTTGATGCTCCCTCATTCACAGCAACCGCAATCTGACCATGAACCTCCCTCTAGCCCTACTCGATGGCCCAGTCATCTGGGTTGTTCTCTTTGTCGTCCTGCTCCTTTTCGGTGGCTCCAAGCTTCCTGAACTCGCCCGCGGCCTGGGCAAGGCCAAGCGCGAATTCAAGAAGGCTTCCGATGAAGTCGAAGACGAAGTACGGAGCGCCGTCGAAGAAGACGAACGCAAGAAGCTCCGCCTAAAGCAGATCGAGGAAGAAGAGCGCGCCTCGGTCCGGGCCAAGCTCGAAGCCGAAGAGCGCGCCAAGCGCGCCCAAGACGGCAAGCAGAACTAACACCTCCGGGGCCTGCCAAGGCCCCTTTTCATTTCCCGATGTTCACCGGCCTAGTCCAGGGAGCCGCCAAGGTCCTCACCATTTCTCCTCGCGACAAGGACGGCGCCCGCCTGACCTTTACCCACCCCTTGCTCGCCTGTGCCAAGACGGGCGACAGTATCGCCACCAATGGCTGCTGTCTGACGGTCGTCGACCCAGAGGGAGAGCAAGCCAGCTTCGACCTCCTCGCCGAGACGCTCCGATTGACCAATCTCGGCGACCTCCGCCCAGGTTCGGTCGTCAATATCGAGCCTAGCCTCCTGCCGACCGACCGGATGGGCGGGCATTTCGTGACCGGACATATCGACGGCTGCGGCGAGGTCCTCTTCTTCGGACAGGATGGCGCGGACTGGCGCCTTGATATCAAGGCTTCCGACACCTTCCTCCGCCACGTCGTGCGCAAAGGCTGCGTCGCCGTCGATGGCATGTCGCTGACGGTGGCCGACGTGATTCCGGGCGGCTTCCGTATCTGGATCATCCCACACACCCTGGAAGTGACCAACCTCTCCGACCGTAAAGCCGGAGACCGGGTCAATCTCGAGTCCGACCTTCTGGCTAAGTACGCTGAGAAGCTCCTCGGCAAGGCCTAGGCCCTTACGCGGGATCAGTCGAAGTCTCGTCCAGGCGGGCCTTCAATCGGGCGGAGATGATTTCGTCTGCTTCGCCCTCCGCAGGCATCGGCTCGCGCTCCAAGGTGACCACCACTTTCGAGAACGGGACCGGCATCGCGAACCGATCCCAACTGCGCATGCGCCAGCAAGCATGGTAACGGATGCCCATGACAACGAAGGGACTGCGCGTCAGGCGAGCAAGCGACACCGCCCCCGTCTTGAACTCAAGGGCGGGGCCCTTCGGTCCGTCCGGAGTGATGCCGACGTGGTGACCCGCGCGCATGGAGCGAGTCAGGGTGATCAAAGCGGCGGCGCCGCGACGATTGGAAGACCCCCGGACCGCGGCGATACCCATGAACCTGAAGAAAGCGACCAGCCAAGCGCCGTCCTTGCTCGTGCTGATGAGCGCCGTCACTGGTCGGGAGAAGTAACGGTTCGCGATCCACGACGAGACGAAAAGCTTGTCGTGCCAGAGCAACAAGACCACGGGGCCCGCGGAATCATCGATGCGCTCGACGTTGCACCGGAAACGCAAAGTGGCCAGCCATAGGCGAAAGAACAGCGCCATCGGCACGACCCACGCCCAATGATACCATGGTACCACCGCGGGGGCATCGGAAGGTTCTTGGGGGGCGACGGACACTCCCCTCTATCTCACCTCCCCGCGCTTAGTTCAAACAATTACGCAGACAGACCCAAGGCGCGGCGGATGTCTGGTCTGCGAAATAAGTGCGTGAGCGGCGTCGCGAACACGGTCGGCTCGGCCTCGGCCCAAGACCAGACCTCGGCGGGAGTCCGCCAAATCAGGGAGTCCACCTCGAATTCGGCGAGCTTCGTCGGATGGTCGCCGCGCAACAGATAGGAACGGACGAACTCATTCCCAAGGTCCGCATGCCAGGGTGCGTAGTCGATCTCGAGCAAGGCCGCGGGCGGGACGGCGACACCCAGTTCCTCATGCAGCTCCCGCACGGCCGCGCGCAGGTAGTCTTCGCCTGAGTCCACATGGCCAGCACACGAAGAACTGAGCAGGCCCGGACAGTTATCTTTCGCATAGGAACGCCGCTGGAGGCAGAGCTGGCCGTCACTCCGGAGCCAGAAGATATGGATCGCCCGATGGAGCAAACCGCGCCGATGGATCTCCCGGCGGAATTCCCGACCGACGACGACGTCACGCTCATCGACGACATCGAAGATCTCATCCGGCGACTGGCCTACTTCGCGACGGCTCATCGGCCGAGGTCCATGATGACGTTCCACCGTTTATTCAACTCGCGGTCATGCTTCTTCCAATCTGGATCCCACGCGGCCAGTTGATTCCAGAATCGGTCGGAATGATCCATGTGACGACGATGGGAAAGCTCATGCAGAATGACATGGTCGTGCAACAGCGGCGGAAGCAGCACCAGCCGCCAGTTCAGCGACAGCGTACCCGTCGTCGAACATGAGCCCCAACGGGTGGTCTGATCCCGCACGCTAACCTGCTCAACCGTCACGCCGACCCTGCTGCTCAGCCGGTCGACCGCCAAGCCCAGGCCGGTCTCAGCCAGTCGACGAATAACCCGGACGGCTCCCTGCTCCGGATCGGCCGAGGGCATGATGAGATTCACCTTATCCTCGGCCTTGGAGATGCGGATGCTCCCGCGAGTCCCCTGCTCGGTCTCGATCGCCAACAAACGGTCATCCAGCGTTACCCAGGGGAACTTGCGGAGGTGCGAAGCCAGGGAAGGCTGGACGGTGCGCGCCTTGGCAAGGACGCGTTCCAACCAAGGAAGATTGTCGCGGAGAAAAGCTAGCGCGGAGGCATGGGAGGCGTGCGGCGGATAGGTGAGGATGACCTTCGGGCCGGGTTTAACCGATAACCTGACGCGAGTGGTGCGAGCGGAAATGCACGGCCAGACCTGCACGGGACGTCCGCCGACGTGCACGGTGATGGGCTGGTCGTCCTGCTCCATGCTCAACCTTGACGGGCGCGCAGTTCAGCCTCGGCGACAACCTTGGCCGTCTGCCGACGCAACGCGGAGTCGGGGTCGATACCCGCGTCGCGGCAGGCGGCGATCAGTTCGAAGAGTTTCTGGCCGGCGGCTTCCTCGGTCAGTCCGTGGGCCAGAGCGTCGACCTGGGAAACGTCGACCGTCGCTCCGGCATCGAGCTGCTTCTTGCGGACCTGCTTCCAGACTTCACGAGCCGTCAGGATGGCGTTCAGCGAAGGGGGAAGGTGTTTGAAGACGGTGGGCTTCTTGGCGCCCTTTTCCTTGAGCTTGATCTGCTCCCACTGCGTCACGACCGCATCGGCGGTCCCGAGCTTAGCACCGTCGCCGAAGACATGCGGATGCCGACGGACCATCTTTTCGTTCACCTCGCGGGCGACGTCGTCGAAAGTGAATTTACCAGCCTCGGCGGCGAGCTGCGCGTGCATGGCGATATGGAAAAGGAGGTCACCCAGTTCTTCGCGCAGATTGGCGTCGTCGTTCAAATCGATGGCTTGGAGGAGCTCGGCGACTTCTTCGACCAAGCAGTCGCAGATAGTGCGATGCGTCTGCTCTCGGTCCCAAGGGCAGCCGTCAGGAGCGCGGAGTCGGGCGGTGGTCGCAAGCAGGAGGTCGATGCCGGGCATGACCCGATGCAGAAGGCAGGAAGGAAGGGAGTCAAAACGATTGCCAGAAGCCTAAGGAGCGCTTGCTTTAGGGCCAGTGGACAAGCTGACCGAAATCATGGACGCCAAGCGCCGGGAAATCGCCCCGTTCGCCCGTGCGGTCACGGACGCCGAGCTGGCGGCCTTCGCCGGCAAGCAGTCGACGCCAGGTTTCCGTCAATCCTTGCAGGTCCAAGGCCGACTTAGCGTCATCGCGGAAGTCAAACGGGCCTCGCCCAGCGTCGGCCAGATCCGCGAAGGCGTGGACGCCGTCACGCAGGCGCGTGCTTACGCCGCCGCCGGGGCCGATTGCCTCTCGGTCCTCACGGAAACGACATACTTCAAAGGCGAACTCAAGGACCTCATCCAAGTCGTCAGAGACCAACCCTCCTGGAAACGCCCCCTCCCCTGCATCCGCAAGGACTTCATGGTGCACCCCTATCAGGTACTTGAAGCGGCCCAAGCCGGCGCCCGCTGCATCCTGATCATCGTCCGAGGCCTGACTGACGATGAGATCATCCCGATTCACCGTTCAGCCAAGCTCGCCGGCTTGGACACTCTCTTCGAGGTCCACGACGAAGCCGAGCTTGAGCGTGCCCTGCGTCACGACCCCGACATGGTCGGCGTGAACAATCGCAACCTGTCCACTTTCCAGATCGACCTATCTTTCGCTGAACGCGTCATCCCGCATATGCCGAAGTCCGTCCTGAAGGTCGCGGAGAGCGGCATCAAGACGGTGGAAGACGCCGCCCGCATGCGCGCCGCGGGGGCGCACGCCCTGCTCGTCGGAGAGTCCCTCATGCGCGAGCAGAATCCGACTGCACTGATGAAGGCGTTGCAAACCGCATGAACGACGGGCCGCTTTCGCCGAACGAGACCCGGGACCTGCTGGCCCGCCTCTCCCACATGCCGAAGAAGTGGCTCGGGCAAAACTTCCTGATCGACGGCAACATCGTCCGCAAGTCGCTCGAGCTCGGCGAAGTCAAGGCCGGCGACACGGTCCTCGAAGTCGGACCTGGATTGGGCACATTGACCCGTACCCTGCTCTGCGCCGGTACCGACCTCTACGCGATCGAGGCCGACCGCACGATGCACTTCCATCTGACGGAATCATTACTGGCGCGCTTCCCGAAGACCTTCCACCTCAAGGAAGGAGACGCGATCGACTTCCCTCGCGCTGGACTCGTCGACCCGACTGATGGCTCCTACAAGGTCATCGCCAATCTTCCGTACGCGATCTCCACGCCTTGGATGGACGCGATCTGCGCCGGCCCCCACCCCTCGATGATGGTGCTGATGCTCCAGCGTGAAGCCGCCGAACGTCTCACCGCTGAAGTCGGCACGGGGCATTGGTCCGCGGTCACCGCCCAGGTCCACCTGGCATTTGAGAAGGTCAAGGTGCACCCGGTGCCCGCCCAATCGTTCAACCCTCCCCCCAAGGTCGATTCGTGCCTGCTCGTGCTCCGTCGTCGCCCCGACGCCAGGCGGCTCAGCCCGCGCGCCCGCGAGGTCGCCCGCATGCTCTTCACCCAGCGGCGCAAGCAGGTCGGTTCCGCCGCCAAGAAACTCTTCCCAGGCGCCGCAGATGTCGCCGCATGGCTGGCGGACCTGCCCCGCTACGGATTGACCAGTTTGGCTCGCCCAGAAGCCATACCGGCCGAAGCCTGGCTGACTCTCTGACGCCTGGGGTTGCTTTCCGCCCCTTCTCTGCTCCTTATCCCGCCATGTCCGTAAAAGTAGGCCTCGTCTCCCTTGGCTGTGCCAAGAACCTGATCGATTCCGAGATCATGATCGGCCACCTCGCCAAGGCCGGCATGTCCATGACTGCCGACGCCTCGGAAGCCGACGTGGTCATCGTCAACACCTGCTCCTTCATCGACGCCTCGAAGCACGAAGCCCTCGAAGCCATTTACGAGATGAGCGATGGCAAGGCCACCGCCCGCAAGAAAGGCCAGAAACTCATCGTAGCCGGTTGCATGTCCCAGCGCTACCAAGGCGCCTTGCCCGTCGTCGAAGGTGCCAAGGGCCGCGTCGAGCTGCCGAAGGTCGACGCGTTCATCGGCCTCGACCAGGTCACGAACATCGTCCCGGTCATCCATAAGGTCATGGGCGGCGAAGCCGGCATGACCGAGTTCCTCGCCAAGACGACGACCTTCATCCCGGACTTTGACACCCCTCGCTTCCGCCTGACGACGCGCCATGCGGCCTACATCAAGATCGCCGAAGGCTGCAACCACCCCTGCACCTTCTGCATCATCCCGCGCATCCGCGGACGCCATCGTAGCCGCACGGTCGAATCCGTCGTCAAGGAAGCCCGACAGCTCGTCGCCGAAGGCGTGAAGGAGATCAACCTGATCTCCCAGGATACGACCTATTTCGGCATGGATCGCTGGACCGACGCCCGCCCGAACCCGCGCAGCAAGGTCGACTCCTCCAAGGGTGAATCCCTCGCCTCGCTCCTCCGCGAGCTCGACCAGATCGAAGGCGATTTCTGGATCCGCCTGCTCTACACGCACCCGGCTCATTGGAGCGACGAGCTCATCGAGACGATCGGCCGGTCCCGGCACGTGGTCCGCTACGTCGACATCCCTCTCCAGCACGTCTCCGACAAGATGCTCGGCGCAATGCAGCGTGAGACCGATGGCGCATACATCCGCGACCTGATCGCCCGCATGCGCGCCGGCATCCCGGATCTCGTCATCCGCACCACCTTCATCGTCGGCTTCCCCGGCGAGACCGAAGAAGATTTCACCGAACTCCTCGCCTTCCTCGAACAGACCAAGTTCGACCGCGTCGGCGTATTCAAGTACTCGAAGGAAGAAGGCACCAAGGGCGCGAAGATGGAAGGCCACCTCACCGATGAGGTGAAAGCCGGTCGTTACGCCCGCGCCATGCTCCTCCTCCAGCGTCTTTCCAAGCAGCGCGGCGAAGCCTTCGTGGGCCGCAAGCTCCGTGTCCTCGTCGAAAGCCCTGGCATCGCCCGTAGCGTCGGCGACGCCATGGAGATCGATGGTGTGGTTAAAGTGCCGAAGAAGCTCCCGATTGGCGAATTCGCCGAGGTAACGGTGACCGGCGCAGAGGAATACGACCTGATCGCCAAGTAATCAGCCTTCGACGTCACGTTCGGGCGCCGCTTCCGCCGAAGCCGACGCCGCCGGCGAATCGCTGAGGCGAATGAGCGCGTCCAATGAGGTGAAGTGGCGCGTCCAGTCGGTCATGTCCGGGATGTCTCCCACGACGGTCGAGAAAAGTTCTCGTTTCTCCTGCTTAAGTTCTTCGATACGCTCCTCGACGGTGCCCGGAGCGATCATGCGATAAATAAGGACAGGGTTCTTCTGGCCGATGCGGTGGACGCGATCGACCGCCTGGGCTTCGACGGCGGGATTCCACCATGGATCCATCAGGAAGACGTATTCGGCCGTATTGAGCGTGATGCCCGTGCCGCCGGCCTTTAGCGAGGCGAGGAACAAGGCCGGTCCCTTGGTCTCCTTGAACTGCTCGACCGGGGCCGAACGGTCCTTGGTCTCACCTGTCAGTTCGTAGATGGGCAGCGACGGCAGGTCGCGGGCCAGCGCCGATTTTACACGCTCGATGAGCGAGACGAACTGGGAGAAGACGACGGCCTTGGAACCGTTCGCCGCGATTTCGGAAAGCTTGGAGACCAGTAACGTGACCTTACCCGAGTGGGCCGATGGGCAGTGGGAGTTTTCGGGCAGCAGACCAGGGTCGCAACAGACCTGACGAAGACGCATGAGGAGCGTGAGCACCGAGGTCGCATCCTTTGACAACAACGAAGCGAGTTCGCCCGATAGTCCGCTCCCCTGCGTGAGATGCTGGTAGAGCGCACGCTGTTCGTGGGTGAGCGGGCAAGGCAGGACGACCTCCATCTTGGGCGGGATGTCCGCCGCGACGTGGCGCTTGAGTCGACGCAGGATGAAAGGCGAGACCTGGCGGCGAACCTTACCGAGGGCGATCGAAGGATCGCGGAGCATTTGTCGCTCGAAATTAGCGCGCTTGCCGAGCAAGCCCGGCATCAGGAAGCGGAAAATCGTCCATAGGTCCGTCGGGCGGTTCTCGAGCGGCGTGCCGGTGATCGCGATACGATGGTCGGCCTGCAATGAAACGCAGGTCTGCGTCGTCTTGGATTCGGGGTTCTTGATTGCCTGGGCTTCGTCGAGTACCGCGTAGCCGAAGCGGGTCTTGGCTAACAGGTCGGCATGGCGACGCAACTGGGTGTAGCTGGAGATCCAAAGCTTGGCCGAAGGATTCGTGTCGAAATCCTCGTCAGCCGTAAGCACGGCCGCGCCGGCGCTCATCTCCGGATGGAAACGCTTGATCTCGCCGAGCCAGACCGGGATGACGCTGGCGGGGCAGACAATGATAGACCTTTCGCCCACCGGGCGCGAAGCAAGCAAGGCGAGGACCTGGACGGTCTTGCCGAGCCCCATCTCATCGGCGAGTAACGGATGGGAGCCGAGTTCGCAGAGTCGACCGAGCCAGGCGACGCCCTTGGCCTGATAAGGACGGAGGTGGGCAGGGAGACTGTCGGGGGGAGTAGGCTCCTGGAGGAGCTTGTCCTTCCAGGCTTTAAGGTCGTCGTTGAGTTTCAGGGCGCCGACTGCGGCGTGATCGAACAACGATAGCAGCAGATACCGGGGCACTTCGCCATCCTTGGCACGCCAATCTTCGGAGAAGTCCGCGACGGCGGCGTTGTAGGCTACGACACCCTTACCAGGCAGGATCACCGGACGGCCGCCGGCCTTGAGCAGCAACTTCTGTTCGTCAGCCAGGAGGCGATGCCCACCGGCCTTGAGGCGCCAGTTCAGCTTGAAAGACCTGCCATCGGCGGCGGACTCGGCTTCGGCGTCGACCGCGACTTGGAGCTGTTCGTTGCGGAAAATATTGAGGGTGTCCTCGCCGATGAGCTTGAAGCGCTTGCGCCAGTCGTTGAGTTCCTCGCGGACGAACCGTTCGATACGGCCGATGTTATCGATGGCCCAAGCGCCGGTGGCCTTGCGGTAGACGAAGCCAGCCCGGTGCGCGACGGTGTTGAAACGGAAAAGGGTCTGACGCTGCTCGTCGGAAAGCTCGTCTCCCGGGATCGCCCCCGGGCCGAAACAGTTCCAAGCATGACCGCCCCGCCCCGTCCAGGCGGCGGAAATCTTCAGCCCATCGGAAGAAAGATCGAAAGAGACCTGCAGTTTCAGCGAGGTGCGGGCATTGGCATCCTTGCGTTCGGGCTCCTTGGGCGCCTCAGGCGCGGCCGCCGCAGCGGACTCGTCGATGGCGGGGATCTCATCCGCGATGAGCTCCTCAATCTCATAGATGGAAGCCACGGCGAAAGGCGCGCCGTTCTCCTCTTCGGGCAAGGAGGTGCGCCACTCCAGCTTGGCGCCGTTAATCTCGATCACCGCCCGGACGGTCTGCGTCTCGGTCCGCGTGACGGCTTCGGCGCTCTCTGGCTTAAGTTCGATCTGTCTGACCAATCCTTCGGTATAAAGTCGACGACCTTCGACCAGGTCAGCCTCCTTGAAGGCCGATTCCCACTCTTCCGGAAGAGACACAAACCAACGCTCCAGTGCTTCCGTGGAGTAGGAACGATTGGCCGGACGTGGGGACGACATCGACGGACCCGAATTAAACCTGCCCCGATATCCTCTTACAACCCCCAAACTCTGCCAATTTTAGGCAGGGGCGGGTATGGTTTCGACTGGGTCTGGGCTTGTGATGCACAGGTCCAATCGTCTAGGATTCATGTCCCTTTTACAGGCAAAGAAATGAAACATCTTAGCGTCGGAACCCGCTGGAACGCGGACCTCGTATCCTCTTATCACGAACAGTGGTCCAACGACCCTTCCTCCGTGGACGCGGAATGGCGCGCCTTCTTCGAGGGCTTCGAGCTCGGCATGAGCCTGCCGCCCAAGCCCGCCAAAGGGGCTGTGCCCGCCACCGGAGGCGTCGACGCCGCCGCCCAGTGGAAGGTCCTCGCCGCAATCAACGCCTACCGAACGCTCGGCCACCAGCAGGCCCGCATCAACCCTCTCGCCGAACCGACGCCCCACTTCGAACTCTCCGACAAGGCCCTCGGCCTCGACGGCATCCCGGCCGATCGCGTCTTCTACACTGGTGACTTTCTCGGTGGCAAGATGCTGCCCTTGAGCGAAATCGTCGCGAAGCTGAAGTCCACCTACTGCTCCCCGATCGGCGTTGAATTCACCCATATCCAGGACGGCGAGCGCCGCCGCTGGCTTCAGGAACGCATCGAGTCCTCCGGGCTCCGTCCGAGCTATGACGCCGCCGCCCGTCGGCGCTTCCTCCGCTCGATCGTCCAGGCCGAACAGTTCGAACGTTTCCTGCACAAGACTTTCGTCGGCGCGAAGCGCTTCTCCGTCGAAGGTGGCGAAGTCATGCTCTCCGCACTGGATCAGGTCATCCACCGTGCTCCCGGCTTCGGGGTGACTGATCTCGTCATCGGTATGGCCCATCGCGGCCGCCTCAACGTGCTGGTCAATATCTGCGGCAAGAGGGCCGAAGCCCTCTTCGGCGCCTTCTCCGAAAATCACATCCCGGACACCACGCATGGCGACGGCGACGTGAAGTATCACCTCGGCTACGCCGGCGCCCGCGTCGTCGACGGCAAGGAAGTCAGCATCACCCTCGCCTACAACCCCAGCCACCTCGAAGCCGTCAATCCGGTCGTACTCGGTCGCGCCCGCGCGCTCATTGACGTCCAAGGCGGCGGCGATCGCACGAAAGCCCTGCCAATCCTCTTGCACGGTGATTCGGCTTTCGCCGGCCAAGGCGTCGTCATGGAAACCTTCAACCTGGCCGAGCTCAAGGGCTACCAGGTCGGCGGCACACTGCACATCGTCACTAATAATCAGGTCGGGTTCACGACCAACCCCGACGAGTGCCGCACCGGCCGTCATTGCACCGAGATCGCGAAGTTCACCGAGTCCCCCATCCTTCACGCCAACGGAGACGACCCTGATGCCGTCGTCCTCGCGACCGAGATCGCCCTAGAATATCGCCAGAAGTTCGGCGCCGACGCGGTCGTCGATATCGTCTGCTATCGCCGCTACGGCCACAACGAGACCGACGAACCCGCGTTCACGCAGCCGGTTCTCTACCGCGAGATCTCGCTCCACCCCTCCGTCGCTGAGCTCTACGCTTCACGTCTCACTGAATCCGGCTCGGCCCCGGACGGTGAACTCATCGCACTGCGTACCGAGTTCGACATCATGCTCAACGCCGCCCAGGAACGTGCCCAGGCCGCCCTCGCCGTTGAAATCGAGGAACGTAAAAAAAATCCCGTCGGCGTGCGTCCTTTCCGCTCCCCTTACGAACATAACGTCGACACTTCGGCCCCGCAGGAGCTCCTCGACAAGGTCGCGCCGGTGCTCTGGCAGATGCCTCCCGACTTCTACCCGAACCCGAAGATCAAGCGCCTGCTCGACACCAAGGCCGAGGCTTACAAGTCCGGCTCCAACTTCGACTGGAGCCTCGGTGAAGGCCTCGCCTTCGCTTCCCTGCTCGCCGAAGGCTACCCTGTCCGTATCTCCGGCCAGGACTGCGAACGTGGCACCTTCTCGCACCGCCACGCCGTACTGCACGACCCTTCGAACGACGCCGAATACTGCCCGCTCGGCTCCATCGCCGGCGCCGAAGTCGAGCTGGTCAATTCCTCGCTATCGGAATATGCCGTCCTCGGTTTCGACTACGGCTACTCGCTCGAAGCTCCGGACTCGCTCGTCATCTGGGAAGCCCAG